>ERZ1645185.267-NODE-267-length-21750-cov-5.858124_pt1 | contig 21750 bp, 21 predicted proteins | sample MGYA00575351_ERZ1645185 | MGnify/ENA primary metagenome ERZ1645185 (study PRJEB40838, sample SAMN11284767) | freshwater sediment metagenome | isolation source: river sediment | host: Sediment | place: India: Jana village, Kanpur | collected 2015-12-17 ...
TGCAACCTATATAAAAGGTAACTCATGAAGAACCCCGATCCAGATGACAACCGGCAGCCGCACCTAATTCGAGAGCAAAAATTGTCTGATGCCAGCGTGGAAGGGGCGTCGCACACTATCGATTCTGGATCTCATGCTGAGGACCGCGACGTTGCCGAGGGCGTGATCCATGAGGCGGATGTCGCATTGCCCGCGGTCCGATTTGCGGATGTCGTTTCTGGCGCGTTTGACGCTGATGAGGTTCAAGCCGATCTGCCTGCGCAAAAACGGGTTCTCGCCCCTCAGGCCGATTCACCGAAGCTTCACAAGTTGCTCGCCCAGGCTGGGTTGGGTTCACGTTTGGAAATGGAGCAACTGATTACCCAAGGCCGGATCTCCGTCAATAACGAGCCCGCCCACATCGGGCAACGTGTGCAATATGGCGATCAGGTCAAGGTCAATGGGAAACCGATCAGGGTGCGGATCGACCCGCCTCCGCCGCGTGTGATCGCTTATCACAAGCCCGTGGGCGAGGTGGTCACCCATGACGATCCGCAAAACAGGCCGACTGTTTTTCGAAAGCTACCCCGCCTGATCCAAGGAAAATGGCAGTCGGTCGGTCGACTGGACCTGAATACTGAGGGCCTGTTGTTGTTCACGAATTCCGGTGAGTTGGCCAATAAGCTGATGCACCCACGCTTCGGGCTTGAGCGTGAATATGCGGTCAGAGTGCTGGGTGCGTTGAGCAATGAAGAGAAACAGAAGCTTCTGGTCGGCGTTGTACTCGAGGATGGGGTGGCCCAGTTCGGGTCGATTGAAGATGGCGGCGGAGAGGGTGCCAACTGTTGGTACCGAGTGACCATTTCAGAAGGGCGCAATCGCGAAGTTCGCCGGATGCTCGAATCGGTCGGCCATGCGGTCAGTCGGCTGATTCGGATTCGTTATGGAGCGATGGTTTTGCCCCGCGGGCTTAAACGAGGCGGATGGTTGGAATTGGGTGAGCGCGAGGTGAACGCGTTGATTCATGCAGCCGGCGCCAACGTCGGGAGCCGGCGCGGTGGTCGGGGAAAGTCCGGGTCTGGCACGGATTTCAAAGGCAACGAAGGCCCCAATCGCGGCGAAGGTGGGCGCCGAGGTGGACGCCAGACTCAGATCAAGCATAAGGGAGAAGGCGGTGTTCAAGGTCCGAACGTCGCCGGCGGTAAACGGGGCAGCAGGGGCGAAAGTCGGCAGGGTAGCGTTCAACCCGACCCATTGAAAACTTCGCTTGGCTACATTGGGGCAGATAGTTTTACTCTGCGGCGCCAGGGTGGGCAGCCGCGTTCGCAATCGGGCGGGACCGGAAAAAGAAATGGGCGCCCCCGGGAAAGAGGGCGTTGATGGACAAATAGCCCTATGGCCAGCGGGTAATGCCTGCGAATTGCTCAGGTAAAATAATGAGCTTTGTCCAATGGACAAGATCCCGCTTTGAAACTACCAGTCAGGACTATCAAATGGCGATTGAACGCACCCTTTCCATCATCAAGCCCGATGCCGTCGCAAAGAACGTGATTGGCCAGATCTACGCCCGCTTCGAAGCAGCTGGCCTGAAGGTCGTTGCCGCGAAAATGGCGCATCTGTCCAGGGCAGAGGCTGAAGCGTTCTACGCCGTGCACAAGGCACGACCCTTTTTCAAGGATCTGGTCGACTTTATGGTCTCCGGCCCCGTCATGATCCAGGTCCTTGAAGGGGAGAGCGCGATTTCGAAAAACCGCGACCTGATGGGCGCAACAGACCCTAAGAAGGCAGCGCCCGGCACTATCCGAGCGGACTTCGCGGACAGCATTGATGCCAATGCTGTTCACGGATCCGATGCCGCCGAAACCGCAGCGGTCGAGATCGCGTTCTTTTTTGCTGGCATGAACGTCTATTCCCGCTGAACCAGCATTCTTCAATGACGGTCAACCTGCTCGACTTCGATCTTGAGGGGCTGGCCGGGTATTGCGAGGGGCTCGGTGAAAAGCGCTTCAGGGCGATCCAGCTGTTCCGCTGGATTCACCAGAAGGGCGCCGCCGACTTCCTCCAGATGACCGATCTGGCACGACCCTTCCGGGAAAAACTCGCGACGCGGGCTATTGTCAAGGCAATGCCTGCTCTCAGTCTGCATGAGTCGACCGATGGGACGATCAAATGGCTGTTTGACGCCGGCGACGGCAATGCCGTCGAGGCCGTGTACATCCCCGAAGTTGATCGCGGGACGCTGTGTGTCTCGTCGCAAGCCGGGTGCGCAGTCGGATGTCGGTTCTGTTCCACTGGGCACCAAGGATTCAGCAGAAACCTGACCACCGGTGAGATCATCTCGCAGATTTGGTACGCAGAACATTTTCTGAGGGAGCGACTGGGTGCCACTGAGCGAGTGATTTCAAACGTCGTCATGATGGGTATGGGGGAGCCGCTTCAGAACTACAGCGCACTGCTGCCTGCGCTTCGTGTCCTGCTGGACGACCATGGATATGGTTTGTCCCGGCGTCGCTTGACAGTCTCTACGTCCGGCGTGGTCCCGCTTATCGATCGGCTGGCGTCGGATTGTCCCGTGGCCCTTGCGGTGTCCCTTCATGCTTCAAACGACAGCCTTCGCGACGAATTGGTCCCGCTGAACCGTAAATTTCCGCTCGAAGAAGTGTTGGATGCCTGTCAGCGTTACCTGAAACATGCGCCCCGCGATTTTGTAACGTTTGAATATTGCATGCTGGATGGTGTCAATGACCTGCCCGAACATGCAAACCAGCTTGTCGATCTGATTCGAAGCCACGATCAAGGCCGGGGTATTCGCTGCAAGTTCAATTTGATTCCTTTCAATCCCTTTCCCGGTTCGGGCCTCGTGCGATCGAACTCTGCAGCGGTCAACGCTTTTGCGCGGACGCTCAATGAGGCGGGAATCGTCACAACCATCCGCAAAACCCGCGGTGATGACATCGATGCCGCCTGCGGGCAGTTGGCTGGCGACGTGAGGGATCGGACCCGCGCGGACGAACGCATGGCGCAGCGTAGAACCATCATGCTGCAAGCAATCGGATAGGCATCACCTACAAGTGGGAGCAATCGGGAATGAAATACACGATATCCGTCAAGCAACTCAAACTTGGAAGGCTCGGGAGTCTTTCCCTGGGTCTCGTCCTGTGTGCGGTGTTGCTCGGTTGTGTTTCGACCCCGAACTCCGCGCCGATTGCAAAAGCGCCCGTGCCAGGGGCTACGCCAAGTCCGGCCTCAGGTTCTACCGTGGACGACGGCGAATCTGAGATGCGGCGAAGGGCGCGCCTGCGCCTGGAACTGGCGGCCAGTTATTTCGATCAAGGGCAGACCAACGTTGCACTCGAAGAGCTGAAACAGGTGCTGGCGCTGGATCCCACTTACGCAGACGCCTACAACCTGCGCGGATTGATCTACATGCGACTCAATGACAACCGACAGGCCGAGGAGAGCTTTCGGCGGGCACTTTCATTGAATGGAGGGGACTCGGCAACCCTGCATAACTATGGATGGTTCCTTTGCCAACAAGGCAGGTACGCCGAATCTCTGCAGACATTTTCCCAGGCGCTGGCCAATCCCATGTACCTTGACAGGGCGAAGACTCTTCTTGCGCAGGGATTGTGCGAAGCCCGTTCGGGTGATCGGACAAAAGCCGAACGAAGTCTCACACGGTCCTACGAACTGGACGCCGCCAATCCCATCACTGGGTACAACCTGGCATTGCTGCTCTATGGCCGTGGTGAGCTGACGCGCGCTCAGTTCTATGTACGTCGACTCAACAACAGCGAACAGGCCAATGCGGAGACGCTGTGGTTGGGAATCCGGATTGAAAGGCGTCTGAACAATATCGAAACGATGCGGCAGTTGGGCGATCAGCTGAAGCGCCGGTTCCCGCAATCGAAGGAAGCCGGGCGGTATGAGCGCGGAGAGTTTGATGAATGACACCCTAGATCCGTCTTCGGCGACAGAAGAAGCGTCGGCGGGTCCGAAGATTGGGGCGGGAGGGATGATCAGGCAGGCCCGTGAGGCGGCCGGCCTGCACGTGGGCGCCTTGTCAGTGATGCTTAAGGTGCCTGTTCAACGCCTTGAAGCACTGGAAGCGGAACGCTGGGAATTGCTCCCGGACCCGGTGTTCGTACGAGCACTGGCAGGAAATGTTTGCCGCGCCGTAAAGATAGACTCGACCGAAGTGCTCGCGAGGCTGCCAAGGCCCAACCCGCAGTGCATCGAAGGACCTGCAAAACTTGACGCCTCGTTTCGTGGCGATGGTGCAATCAGGACGACCTCCTTGTCCTCGCATTTTTCCCGTCCCGTGCTGATTGCAGTCGGCGCCCTCCTGCTGGGCTCGTTGGTGCTGGCGCTTCTTCCATTGATTCAGGCGCGATGGACCAGTAAGCAGGGGGGAGAAGAACCCAAGGTGGAAGTCGCTCCGCCGGTTCCCCTGCCGGACAAAGCACCTGAGGTCGTGGATTCAGCGGCGCGAAACGTCGCCTCGGACACGGGAGCCCGCCTAGTGCCCGGGCCTGGCGCTAGCGAGGCATCGGTCGGCTTTCCCACGACCGCTTCACCCGTCCCGGCGGTGCCGGCGGTAGAACCAGCCGTACTTTCGCCGTCCGCAGGCGCGACGGACAGTATTGTTGTTTTCAAGGCCAAAGGCTCATCGTGGATTCAGGTGACCGATGCGGGTGGGGCGGTCGTTTTAAAGAAGGAGCTGGCGGCAGGTGAAACAGCTGGCGTTTCCGGTAGCCTGCCGTTGAGCATTGTGGTGGGGCGTGCCGACGTGACGACCGTGGAAGTTCGGGGTAAACCGTTGGACCTGACCGCAGTGGCTCGAAGCAACGTTGCCCGATTTGAGGTGAAGGAATGAATGAAACGCAGCCACCAGTGGCTATCGCCAGCCCGGGTGTGCGTCGATCCCGGCAGGCCCGGGTTTCGTGGGCGAGCAATGTGCTGACCGTTGGGGGTGACGCGCCGGTCAGGATACAGAGCATGACCAACACCGACACAGTGGACGTGATCGGTACCGCCATTCAGGTGAAGGAACTGGCTTTGGCAGGTTCCGAGATGGTTCGCCTGACCGTCAATACCCCTGAGGCGGCGCAGGCAGTGCCGCATATCCGGGAGCAACTTGATCGGATGGGCGTCGGAGTACCTTTGGTCGGTGATTTTCATTACAACGGACACCGTCTGTTGACCGATTTTCCAGATTGCGCTCAGGCCCTTTCCAAGTACCGAATCAACCCTGGCAATGTGGGCAAAGGACACAAGCGTGACCTCCAGTTCGGTCAGATGATCGAAGCCGCGATGCGCTGGAGAAAGCCCGTTCGCATCGGCGTCAACTGGGGTAGTCTGGACCAGGAACTGCTGGCACACCTGATGGATGAAAACAGCCGGCGCACGGTGCCATGGGAGAGTCGCCAGGTCATGTACGAGGCGCTGGTGAGTTCTGCCATCAGTTCGGCCAGACGAGCCGAGAGCATGGGGATGGATCCCAACCAGATCCTTCTGTCCTGCAAAGTCAGCGGGGTACAAGACCTCGTTTCTGTTTACCGGGAGTTGTCGCGTCGATGCGACTACGCGCTGCACCTTGGATTGACAGAGGCAGGTATGGGGACGAAAGGCACGGTTGCGTCGACTGCTGCGCTATCGATCTTGCTGCAAGAGGGAATTGGCGACACCATTCGGGTATCTTTGACTCCACAACCCGGCGAGTCGCGGACCCAGGAGGTGGTAATTGCTGCGGAGATACTTCAAGCCCTTGGGCTGCGCAGCTTCGTACCCAGCGTAACTGCCTGCCCGGGATGCGGTCGGACCACCAGCACCACATTCCAAGACCTTGCGAAACAGATTGACGATTTCCTTAGAGCACAGATGCCGGTCTGGCGAAACCAGTACCCGGGTGTCGAGAAGCTCAAGGTTGCAGTGATGGGGTGCATCGTCAATGGTCCTGGCGAAAGCAAGCACGCCGACATCGGCATCAGCTTGCCCGGTACCGGCGAGGCGCCTTCGGCTCCGGTTTTCATCGACGGGGAAAAGTGCATGACGTTGCGCGGCGACACCATCGCGCAGGAGTTCCAGTCCATCGTTGAAAAATACATCGAGAGACGCTTCGGCGCGCTGCAGCCGGTCGAGCCGAAACTGGAAGAACAACATGGTTGAGGTGAGCAAGGCGCCCCGCGCTGACAAACTGAATGCCGTCAAGGGCATGAACGACGTTCTGGCGCCCGAGTCTGCAGCCTGGGAGTGGCTGGAGGAAAAGGTACGGGGACTCATGGCACGGTATGCCTACCGCAATATCCGCACGCCAATCGTTGAGCCGACCGCGTTGTTTGTGCGGGGCTTGGGCGAAGTCACAGACATTGTCGAAAAGGAGATGTACTCCTTTGAGGATCGCCTCAATGGGGAAGCCCTGACATTACGCCCTGAATGCACTGCGGGTGTGGTCAGGGCCGTTGTGGAGCACTCCCTGCTCTACGAAGGTGGAAAGCGCCTGTATTACATGGGACCGATGTTCCGCCACGAAAGACCGCAGCGGGGGCGCTATCGCCAGTTCCACCAGATCGGCGCCGAGGTGCTGGGTTTCCCCGGCGCAGATGTCGATGCGGAGCTCATACTGTTGGCCGATTCGTTGTGGCAGGAACTGGGCTTGTCTGGGATTCGGCTTGAACTGAACAGCCTAGGCCAACCGTCCGAACGCCAGGCTCATCGGGCCGCGCTGGTTGCACACCTTGAGAAACACCTCGACGCAATCGACGATGACGCGAGAAGGCGCTTGTACAGCAATCCCCTGCGCGTGCTGGATACCAAGAATCCGGAAATGTCGGAGATCGTCGAAGCGGCGCCGCGACTGCTCGATTTTCTTGGCGACGCCTCGCTGGCTCACTTCGATGCACTTCGTAAGATTCTGGACGTCAACCAGATTTCTTACACCATCAATCCCCGCCTGGTCCGGGGCATGGACTATTACAACTTGACGGTCTTCGAGTTTGTCACGGACCGTCTCGGTGCGCAGGGCACCATCTGTGGCGGCGGTCGGTATGACTACCTGATCGAACAGATCGGGGGCCGAGCGGCACCGGCGGTGGGCTGGGCACTGGGTGTTGAACGAGTTCTGGAACTTATGCGTGAGGAGGGCAGGACTCCTGCGCCCCCCGTGGTGGAGTTCTACGCGGTTGTTCCCGATCCGAGCGCCCTTCCGTTTGCCATGCAGACTATGCAACTCCTGCGATCGGCCGGGCACAGTGTCCAGATGCACGCCGCCACAAAGGAGGGACAGGGCAGCATGAAGGCACAGTTCAAGAAGGCGAATGCCAGTGGTGCGCGTTTTGCACTGGTTTTTGGCGCGGAAGAGGTTGCTGATGCGTCAGTGACGGTAAAACCGCTGCGGGAGGGCGACGGTGAGCAAACGACCCGCGCGATGATGAACCTGCTTGCATGGGCGAAAACCCTACAATCAAACGCTTAATTCAGCAGTCCCATGGCCAAACACCTTGACCTCGAAGAACAGGAACAGCTTGACCAGCTCAAGCACTTCTGGAAATCCTACGGCAACCTGATCACTTGGTTGCTGATTGCTGTATTGGGCGCTTTTGCCGCATGGAACGGGTATCGGTACTGGCAGCAAAACCGTGCCGCCCAGGCAGCGTCGCTATTCGACGAACTAGGCCGCGCGGCCACGTCCGGCGACATGACGCGCCTGGAACGTTCACTGACGGACATGAAGGACCGGTTTGGGGGAACGACGTACGCAGCACAGGCGGCCTTGCTGGCCGGAAAAGCCCTGTTTGAGGCGGACAAGGTCGACGCCGCAAAGGACGCGTTGCGTTGGGTGTCCGAAAAAAGCTCTGATGACGGGTATCAGGCGGTCGCCAGACTGAGACTAGCCGGTATTCTCATCAGTCAGAAAGCCTACGAGGACGCATCAAAGCTACTTGCTGTCGCCGTGCCCAAGGAATTTGGCGGCCTTCTGGCCGATCGAAAAGGCGACCTTGCGAATGTTCAAGGCAAAAAGGCGGAGGCGATCGCAGAGTACCAGAAGGCTTACCGTCTTTTCGAAGGAACGGCCGACTACCGACGTCTGGTTGAGGTGAAGCTGATCGCACTAGGAGCCGACCCAACCTCGACAGACCCATCCGCTGCGCGGCCTCAGGATTCCGCATCGGGGAGCAAGAAGTGACAGCCACCGGCAATTGTCGATGGATAGTCTGGGGGCGGACGCTACTCCTCAGCTCACTGACCTCCGTTCTGGTGGCCTGTTCCGGAGGTGGGGCTAAGCCCAAGCCTTCCGAGCTTGGACCCAACGCCGCGTTGATCGGTGTGCGTCAAGCTTGGAATGTCAGGATCGGCGCCGTGGGTTTTCCGCTCAACGTCGCGGTGAACGGAGAAAGGGTCACCGTCGCTGCTTCTGACGGTACGATTGTCGCGTTGGACGGCGCCAGCGGGCGGGAAGTCTGGCGCACCAAGGCGACCGAATCGCTGGCAGCGGGGGTGGGCAGCGATGGGAAATCGGCTGCCGTGGTTACCCGGACAAACCAATTGATCGTTTTTCGAGACGGGCGCGAGGTCTGGCGGCAAAGAATTCCTGCGCAGGTATATACGGCACCGTTGGTTGCCGGTGAACGTGTTTTCGTCCTGGCCGGTGATCGCTCGGTATCGGCCTTTGACGGCGCCACTGGAAGACGGTTGTGGACTCAGCAACGTCCAGGCGATGCCTTGGTATTGCGCGAAGCCGGTGTGATCCGAGCGGTGGGCGACACGCTGGTCGTAGGACTGTCCAGCCGGATGGTTGGTCTGAATCCTGTGACCGGAACAATTCGGTGGGAGGTTCCAATTGCAACGGCGCGGGGCGCCAATGATGTGGAGCGTCTGGTCGATCTGGTGGGGAGTGTCAGCCGAGAAGGACAGGTGGTGTGTGCCCGGGCGTTTCAGATCGCTGTCGGATGCGTGGACACCGGGAGAGGAAACCTGATCTGGAGTGTTCCGTCGAATGGCGTTGTTGGAGTCCACGGGAATGCGCGCGCCGTTTTTGGTGTCGAGTCAGACGGGAAGATTCTTGCCTGGAATCGCACAAATGGGGATCGGCAGTGGATTTCAGAGCGGCTGAAGTATCGAACTTTGACAGCGCCGCTGGCGGTTGGTCGATCGTTGGCCGTTGGGGACGAATCCGGCCTCATTCACCTGATCTCTGTCGAGGATGGCAGCCCGCTCAACCGGATGTCAACCGATGGCACGCCGATTGCAGCCAGCCCGGTGCTGTCTGGTGATACGTTGGTGGTGGTCACGCGCAATGGTGGCGTGTTCGGGTTCCGTCCCGAATGACTCGGCAGTGTTTGTAGCGTGAAACCTGTTCTCGCCCTGGTTGGACGACCGAACGTAGGCAAGTCGACGCTTTTCAATCGTCTGACCCGGACGCGCGACGCGATCGTCGCTGATTTCGCCGGGTTGACTCGCGACCGCCACTATGGCGTCGGACGATCGGGAAAGCATGAATTCATCGTCATCGACACTGGGGGCTTCGAGCCCGACGCGACCGGAGGTATCGCGCGTGAAATGGCGCGCCAGGCTCAACAGGCCGTTGCCGAAGCAGATGCGGTTGTGTTCGTCGTTGATGCGCGCGCCGGCCTCTCGGCGCAGGATCAGGACATCGCCGGATACCTTCGAAAGCTGGGGAAACCCTGTGTTCTGGTTGCCAACAAAGCGGAAGGCATGCATGAGGGCATGCAGTTGACCGAGTTTTACGAACTAGGACTCGGCGAAGTGACCCCTGTCTCTGCCGCCCATGGACAGGGAATCCGAAGCCTAGTTGATCGTGCGTTGGAGCCGCTGAACCTTTCTGAACGTGGTGTCGAAGACACAGACGATGCTCCTGGGGTCGTCAGGCTGGCCGTGGCGGGACGACCGAATGTGGGCAAATCCACCTTGATCAACACTTGGCTTGGTGAGGAAAGGTTGGTGGCATTTGATCTGCCCGGGACCACGCGAGATGCAATCAGAGTCCCTTTCGAACGAAACGGTCAACGCTTTGAATTGATCGACACCGCCGGATTGAGGCGACGTGGAAAGGTGTTTGAGGCCATCGAGAAGTTCTCGGTGGTGAAGACTCTGCAGGCCATCGAGTCGGCCAACGTGGTGCTTTTGCTGCTGGATGCCACCCAGGGGGTTACCGATCAGGACGCACATATTGCGGGCTATGCACTCGAAAGTGGGCGGGCTGTCGTGTTGGCGGTGAACAAGTGGGATGCGGTAGATGACTACCAACGAACCTTGCTGCAACGGTCAATCGAAACCAGACTGGCTTTCCTTAAATTTGCCAACCTTCATTTCATATCTGCCCGCAAGCGCCAGGGGATGGGGCCGTTGTGGGGATCGATCATCCAAGCTTATAAGGCATCCAATCGCAAGATGGCCACACCCGTCCTGACCCGATTGCTGCTTGAGGCGGTGCAGTTTCAATCGCCCCAGCGCTCAGGATTGTTCCGTCCCAAGATGCGATACGCGCACCAAGGAGGAATGAATCCGCCCGTGATTGTCATCCATGGGAATTCGCTGGAACACGTGACTGACGCGTACAAGCGTTTCCTCGAAGGTCGGTTCCGCAAGGAATTCGATCTGGTGGGAACCCCCCTGCGCATCGAATTCAAGAGCGCCAAGAATCCCTATGCCGACAAAGATGGACACTGATGTCCTTGCTCTTCTTGCCGCTGTATGGTTTAGTTCCGACGGCTCGACAGCTCGCGTGGACCGTGTGTTATGGTCGGGACTCCCTCACAACTCTTGAACACGGAGAATATCGTGACAAACAAAGGGCAGCTCTTGCAAGACCCATTCCTGAACGCTTTGCGGCGCGAGCATGTGCCAGTGTCGATCTACCTTGTGAACGGTATCAAGCTCCAAGGCCAGATCGAGTCGTTCGACCAGTACGTCGTTCTGCTGAGGAATACCGTCACTCAGATGGTCTACAAACATGCCATTTCCACCATCGTGCCCGGGCGTCCTGTCACGATCGCGGCAACCGACAACGCGGAATCATCGGGCGGCTGATTGCTGTCGTTCGCGCGCTTTCCGTAGGCCGGTGCGCAACAAGAGACCATTTCAGAATTGAGTCAGGCAGTTCCTCGGGATCCCACATCCGTCCGAGCTGTGCTCGTGGGTGTGGACTTGGGTTTGCCCCATTTCGACGCAGAACTGGAAGAACTGGGCATGCTGGCACAGACGGCCGGACTGACGCCGGTCGCACGGATCACATGCAAGCGCAGGGCGCCTGACGCGGCTTTGTACGTCGGGAGTGGAAAGGCCGACGAGATCAAGTGGCTGGCCGAGCAGCATGAGGCAAAGGAGATCCTCTTCGATCAGTCCCTGAGTCCGGCCCAGCAGAGAAATCTGGAAAGGCATGTTGGCCTACCGGTCAATGACAGGACGCTTTTGATTCTTGAGATCTTCGCTCAGCGCGCCCGCAGTCATGAGGGAAAGCTGCAGGTCGAATTGGCCCGACTCCAGTACCTGAGCACGCGCCTGGTGCGCCGCTGGTCCCACCTGGAGCGGCAGCGCGGTGGCATCGGTACCCGTGGAGGTCCGGGAGAAACCCAGATCGAGTTGGATCGGCGGATGATCGGCGATGCGATCAAGCGCACGCGTGATCGCCTTGAGAAGGTCAAACGGCAACGCCTGACCCAGAGGCGCCAGCGCAATCGTCGTGACACTTTTTCCGTATCGCTGGTCGGCTATACCAACGCCGGCAAGTCGACCTTGTTCAACGCGCTCGTGAAGGCTCGTGCCTATGCAGCCGACCAGTTGTTTGCCACGCTGGACACCACCACTCGGCAGCTTTACCTGGGCGAGGCCGGCCGGTCGGTGTCCTTGTCGGATACGGTGGGCTTCATCCGAGATCTGCCACACGGGTTGATCGACGCCTTCCAGGCAACCTTGCAGGAGGCAGCGGAAGCGGACCTGCTGTTGCACGTGGTGGACGCCGCCAACCCCGGATTTCCGGAACAGATGGCTGATGTGCAAAGGGTGCTTCACGAAATCGGTGCAGAGCGCGTTCCCCAGATGCTCGTCTTCAACAAGATTGATGCGTTGGCGCCCGAACAGCGTCCTTTGCGCAAGGTCGACCATTTTGATGTCGATGGCCAGGCGGTACCGCGGGTTTTCGTGAGTGCGGTCCGTGGCGAAGGATTGCAGGAGCTGCGCGCCCAAATTGCTCAGATCGTCAAGGCGGCAATGTCCGGACAGTTCGCAACGGATTCTCCAGGCCCCTTTGACGCCGCCTCTTCCTGATTGGGCACAATCGGGGTCATCGACACCAGACTGTTATGCGAATGAATCACCTTTTTCCTGCGTTCTCCGTCGCGGGGTTGCGACAAAGAGTCCGGGGCATGTTCAATTTGAACGACCCACGGTGGGGGCGTGGCGGCGACCAGTCGTCAGAGAGCGACAAACCCGAGGCGCAGCGACCGGACCCTGAACCGCCTTTGCCGCCCTCAGGCAATGGACGGGGACAGGGACCCAACCAAGGGCCGCCCGACCTGGACGAGCTGTGGCGGGACTTCAATCGCAAGCTCGGCGGGCTGTTCGGCGGCGGCCGCGGTGGCGGCCGTGGCAGCGACAGCACCGGATCCGGCGGATTCAGACCGCCGGAAATGAAAAATGCCGGTCTGGGCGTGGGTCTGATTGCCGGCGTGGCGCTGCTGATCTGGCTCGGCACCGGCTTCTTCATCGTCCAGGAAGGGCAACAGGCCGTCATCACGCAGTTCGGGAGGTATCACTCAACGGTCGGTGCCGGGTTCAACTGGAGGCTGCCGTACCCTGTCCAGCGTCATGAAATCGTTGTGGTGACCCAGATCCGATCGGTGGACGTCGGACGTGACAACATTGTCAAGGCGACTGGGTTGCGCGATTCAGCCATGCTGACGGCAGACCAGAACATTGTAGAGATCAAGTTCGCTGTCCAGTATCGATTGAACGACGCACGCGCCTATCTTTTCGAGACGAAGGATCCTGCAAATGCGGTGGTGCAGGCAGCAGAGTCTGCGGTGCGCGAAGTGGTTGGACGGATGACGATGGAGGTGGCATTGGCCGATGAACGTGACCAGATCGCCCCAAGGGTCCGCGAGCGCACCCAAGCCATCCTCGACCTGTATAAGGTGGGGGTCGACATCGTCGGCATCAACCTCCAGCAGACCGGCGTGCGTCCGCCGGAACAGGTGCAAGCCGCATTCGACGATGTGTTGAAAGCCGGTCAGGAGCGCGAGCGTGCCAAGAACGAGGCCCAGGCCTATGCCAACGATGTGATCCCCCGTGCGGTCGGCGCAGCGTCAAGGTTGCGCGAGGAGTCCGAGGCATACCGCGCTCGTATCGTGGCGCAGGCACAGGGGGATGCCCAGCGGTTTCGTTCCGTGCTGACTGAGTACCAGAAGGCGCCGCAGGTCACGCGAGAGCGCATGTACATCGATGCCATGCAACAGGTCTACAGCAACGTTTCAAAGGTTCTGATCGAGTCGCGCGCCGGCTCCAATCTGCTGTACCTGCCACTGGACAAGATCATGCAAGCCGCGGGTTCTTCGGGCAACGCCGGCGGTCAGAGTTCTCCTGCGCCTGCGGCGAGTGGCCCGATTTCGGCGCCCGCCACGCAACCCGCAACTCCAACACCGGCGACGGTGCCGGAGTCACGGTCGCGCGATGCGGCACGTACCCGTGACCGCGAAGCACGTTGAGGTAGAAGAAATGAACAGAATTGGCCTTATTGTTTCTTCGCTCCTGATCATCCTCGCATTGATGGCATCGAGCCTTTTTGTGGTCGACCAGCGCCAGTTCGGTGTGGTCTATGCATTCGGGCAGATCAGACACGTCATAACCGAGCCCGGGCTCCACGCCAAGCTACCGCCGCCGTTTCAGAACGTTTCCTATATCGACAAGCGACTGCTTGTGATGGAGAACTCGGATACCGATCCGATGCTCACCGCAGAAAAGCAACGCGTGGTCATCGAGTGGTTTGTTCGGTGGCGTGTCAGCGACCCGTCACAATTCATCCGTAACGTGGGTCTGGACGAGAAAGCCGGGGCGAGTCAGCTCAATCGGGTGGTCCGCAACGCTTTCCAGGAGGAAGTCAACCGACGTCCCGTCGCCGATCTGCTCACCAGTCGTGAAGCGATGGTGGCCGGTGTCAAGCGGGAAGTGCGTGAGTCGGTGCAAGGCGCCAAGCCCTGGGGCATCGAAGTGGTCGACGTTCGGATCACGCGCATCGATTACGTGGAATCGATCACTGAATCGGTGTTCCGGCGCATGGTCGCCGAACGACAACGGGTGGCCAACGAATTGCGCTCCACTGGTGCGGCAGAGGGTGAACGAATCCGCGCGGATGCGGACCGACAACGGGAAGTGACCATCGCCAACGCTTATCGCGAGGCCCAAAAGGTCAAGGGCGAGGGCGACGCCGAAGCCGCGCGTATCTTTGCAGACGCCTTTGGTCGGGATCCGCAGTTCGCGCAGTTCTATCGAAGCCTGGACGCGTACAAATCCGCCTTCAGCAGCAAGAACGACGTCATGGTGCTGGACCCTTCGTCCGAGTTCTTCAAGGCGATGCGCGGGTCTTCAAATACGGCCAGCAGTCCGCCAACTCCCGGAAAGAAGTAGCTCTTGGACAGCAGCACCCTTTGGCAGGCACTGGCCTTGGTGCTGGTGATCGAAGGCTTGCTTCCGCTGGCGTCCCCGCTCAGCTGGCGACGCATGTTCGAGCAAGTTCTCCTGCTTGAGAACGGGCAGATCCGCTTCTTCGGGCTCTGTTCGGTCTTGGCCGGCCTGGGTTTGCTGTGGCTGATGGCCTGAATGGCCTGCGGTGACCGGTAGAATCCCGGTTTTAACAGCCCGCACATCACATGACCGCCTGGGTCTTGCCGGATCACCTTGCCGATGTCCTGCCCTCTGAGGCCCGCCACATCGAAGAGCTTCGCCGTTGCCTTCTCGATACCGCCTGCGGCTATGGTTACGAACTGGTCATACCTCCGCTGGTTGAACATCTGGAATCCTTGCTGACTGGCACCGGTGAAGCGCTGGATCTCCAGACGTTCAAACTGGTGGATCAACTTTCCGGACGGATGCTGGGCGTGCGCGCCGACACCACCCCACAGGTCGCACGTATTGACGCCCACCTTCTGAACCGCACCGGGGTGACTCGCCTGTGCTATTGCGGTCCGGTGCTCCACACCCGACCGGATCGTCCGCATGCCACGCGCGAACCACTGCAGCTCGGTGCCGAGATCTACGGCCATGCGGGGCGGGAAGCGGACCTTGAAATACTGCTGCTTGCGCTGGACTGTCTTCAGGCATCCCAGGCGGGGGGCCTGAGCATTGACATGTCCGATGCCAGTGTCGTCGATGCTTTGCTCGTTGATGTGGCGTTGAGTCCTTCGCGCTTGAAGCTGCTGCTCGCAGCCTTGGCGGCCAAAGATTCGGCCGAAGTGGCCGCACTCGGCCGCGGCCTGCCCGCTTCGACGCGCGAGGGCCTACTGGCCCTCGTTCAACTGTACGGTGATGAGAAAGTATTGGACGAAGCCCTAATCGCTCTGCGAGCGACGCCTGGAATCGACACCGCGCTGGCCAATCTGAGATGGCTTGCCAGCCATCTCGGTGAAGCACGGGTCAGCTTTGACCTCGCCGATCTCCGCGGCTACTCCTATTACAGCGGCGCGCGCTTCTCGATCTACGCCAAAGGTGTTGCGGATGCCCTGGTACGCGGGGGGCGTTATGACGGCGTTGGCGCGGTCTTCGGACACAACCATGACCGGGCTCGTCCCGCCGTGGGTTTCAGTCTGGACCTCAAGACCTTGGTCGGTGCGGTGGCACCGCGTCCGCTGAAGGCCGCCATCCGTGCGCCCTGGCGGGACGAAAAGGCATTGCGGGAGGTGGTCACCGGCTTGCGCCAACGCGGTGAGACCGTTGTTGGCATGCTGCCAGGCCATGAGAGCGAGATCGATGAATTCCACTGTGATCGGGAACTGGTCGAGGTTGCCGGGCAGTGGGTGGTGAAAAATATTTGAGTACCGTTGAAATGAGCATGACCAAAGGCAGAAACGTGGTGGTCGTCGGCACCCAATGGGGTGACGAGGGCAAAGGCAAACTGGTGGATTGGCTGACCGAAAGTGCCCAGGGTGTGGTGCGCTTCCAGGGCGGGCACAACGCAGGCCACACCCTTGTCATCAATGGCGTGAAGACGGCATTGCACCTGATTCCCAGCGGCATCATGCGGCCCGGCGTGAAGTGCTACATCGGCAACGGTGTGGTGTTGTCGGTGAGCAAGCTGTTCGAAGAGATCGCAGGTCTGGAAAAGGCGGGGGTTGAAGTGCGCTCACGCCTGCGCATCAGCGAAGCCTGTCCCCTGATTCTTCCGTTCCATGCGGCGCTGGACGTGGCGCGTGAGGCGGCCCGGGAGCAGGGCGGCACCGAGAAGATCGGCACCACCGGACGCGGAATCGGTCCTGCGTACGAAGACAAGATCGCCAGGCGGGCCCTTCGTGTCCAGGACTTGAAGTACCCCGAGCGCTTTGCCGCCAGGCTGCGTGAGCTGCTCACGCTACACAACCACGTTCTGACAAGCTTTCTGGGTTCGGACCAGTTCGTGTTCGGCGATGCCCTGAAGCCCTATATCGTCGACGGGCGGGTTCAGTTCGAGCCGGTTTATGCCGAGGCCATGCAGCAGGCCGAGTTGCTCAAACCCATGATGGCCGATGTGTCACGCGAGCTCAACGAGGTTCATCAGCATGGTGCCAATCTGCTGTTTGAAGGCGCGCAAGGCACACTGCTTGACGTCGACCATGGCACCTACCCCTATGTCACCTCCAGCAATTGCGTGGCCGGCAACGCGGCCGCAGGTTCGGGTGTCGGCCCGGGTATGCTGCACTATGTGCTGGGCATCACCAAGGCCTATTGCACCCGGGTGGGCGGCGGTCCGTTCCCGACTGAACTGGAGTGGGAAAAAGAGGGTACGCCCGGTTGGCACATGAGTACTGTGGGCGCCGAAAAGGGTGTCACCACCGGCCGTAGCCGCCGTTGCGGCTGGTTCGATGCGGCGCTGCTCAAACGCTCGGCCCAGGTCAACGGCCTGTCCGGTCTGTGCATCACCAAACTCGATGTGCTCGACGGCCTGAAGGAGCTCAAGCTGTGCACCGGCTACGAATTGGACGGCGAACTGATCGACATCCTGCCGATGGGGGCCGACGACATCGCCCGCTGCAAACCCGTCTACGAAACCATCGAGGGCTGGACCGACACCACGGTGGGCGTGACGCAGTACGACAAGCTGCCGGTCAATGCCCGGTTGTACCTGCAGCGCATCGAGCAGGTCACTGGAGTGCCCATCCACATCGTTTCGACCAGTCCGGACCGCGATCACACGATTTTGCTGCGACATCCGTATCTGGCGGACTGACAGCACACCGATTCCGGCTTTGTTTCCGGTTTCCCAGCGTAAAAAGGCCTTTTCAAGCTACAAGAACAGGAGCGATCAAGCATGTTGACTGAAGATGGAAAACACTTGTACGTAAGCTATGACGAGTACCACAACCTGATCGAAAAACTGGCGTTGAAGGTGTACCAGTCGGGCTGGCAATTCGACACGATCCTTTGTCTTGCACGTGGCGGCATGCGTCCCGGCGACATCCTGTCGCGCGTGTTCGACAAGCCGCTGGCCATCATGTCCACCAGTTCCTACCGAGCCGATGCGGGAACGGTGCAAGGCCATCTGGATATTGCGCGTTTCATCACCACGCCCAAGGGCGAGATCGCGGGCCGTGTGCTGCTGGTTGACGACCTGGCCGATACCGGCCACACCCTCAAGGCAGTCTTCGAGATGCTCAAGAGCAACTATGCACCGATCACCGAGTTGCGCAGCGCGGTGATCTGGACCAAAGGGGTTTCCACTTTCGTGCCTGACTACTCCGTCGAGTTCCTTCCGACCAACCCCTGGATCCACCAGCCGTTCGAGAACTACGACAGCATGACCCCGCAGATGCTGCTGGAGAAGTGGAAACTCTGATCCGGGCCATGGCCCCGGAACGAGAGACAACGGGGGCGCAGGCTCCCGTTTTCATTTGAGGGTGATTTTCCGACCGCTGGCGGCCTGGCGCTACCATTGCTTGCATGACTGCATCCCCAATTGACCCCGTCACCCGCCTGATTCACCACCCCTACGTTCCACCCGAAGGTTTCAGCGCACCGCAACCCGGTATCCACAAAGCCTCGACGGTGTTCTTTGCCAACGTGGCCGCACTGCGATCCCGCGACTGGCGGCACAAATCGGGCTACACCTATGGCCTGCACGGTACGCCGACCACCTTTCTTCTGGAAGAGCGCCTGTGCGACCTGGAGGGTGGCAAGCAATGCCTGCTGGCGCCCAGTGGCCTGGCCGCCATCGCGACGGTCTCGCTGGGACTTTTGAGGACGGGCGAGGAGGTACTGATACCCGAGAACGCCTACGGCCCCAACAGGGCCCTGGCGGAAGGCGAACTGGCCTCCTGGGGCATCACTCACCGTCTGTACGACCCGATGAATCCGCAGGACATGGCGGAAAAGATCAGCGAACGTACCCGTCTGGTCTGGCTGGAGGCGCCGGGCTCGGTGACGATGGAGTTCCCCGATCTGCGTGCCCAGGTCCGCCTGTGCCGCGAGCGCGGTGTGACGACCGCACTGGACAACACCTGGGGGGCAGGGTTGGCCTTTCGCCCATTTGATCTTGACGGTGACGCTCCGGGTGGCCTTGGCGTGGACATTTCCGTGCAGGCGCTGACCAAGTACCCCAGTGGCGGCGGCGACGTGCTGATGGGCAGCGTGATCACCCGCGACGAAGCCTTGCATCGTCGGCTCAAGCTCAGCCACATGCGGCTCGGTATCGGCGTGGGCGCGAACGATGCCGAGGCGATTCTGCGTTCATTGCCCAGCATCGGATTGCGTTATCGCGCCCAGGATTTGGCCGGGCGGCAACTCGCGCGGTGGTGCCAGACGCAACCTCAGTTCGTGCAGGTGTTGCATCCCGCCATCGCGGGTGCCCCGGGGCATGAGCACTGGCGGGCACTTTGCGCAGGCGCTGAAACCCACGCCGACGCCGGCATGGCCGCCGGCCTGTTCAGCGTCATCTTCGATCCCGTCCATGACCAGACCCGGGTGGACGCGTTCTGCGATGCCCTCAGGCTGTTCCGCATCGGTTACAGCTGGGGTGGCCCGATCAGTCTGGTGGTTCCTTACGACCTGGGCGGCATGCGCACGGCGTGGCCGGCGCAGTTGGCGCGCGGCGCGCTGGTACGCTTTTCGGTCGGTCTGGAGGGGGTGGCGGACCTGATTCAGGACCTGGGGCAGGCCTGGCAGCATGCGGTGGGCGCATGATTGATGCAGATCAGTGTTTTCCGCACTGGTCATGAAGCGGTAGGACCGGTAGTCTTTCGCCTTAACCCTTGCAGCCCAGCCGCCATGACCGATTCAAGCCCGTCGCAAGAGCCCCAGCCACCCGAAGTGGCGCCTTATCACCCTCCGCCGCCTGTCGGACCGCAGGCGCTGTACCTTCCGCTGGTTTTCGTCGATCCGTTTCGCTGGCTCGGCCGGGGTTGGCAGGACTTTCGTGCCCATCCCGGCATCGGCCTGTTCTATGGCGCCTGCTTCTGGGCGATGGCGCTCACGCTGGGCATCGTCTTCCGCGCCCAACCCGAATACACCATGTCGATTGCTTCGGGCTGCCTGTTGGTCGGCCCGTTCCTGGCCATGGGTCTGTACGAAGTGAGCCGCCGACGCGAGCAAGGCCTGTCGCCCGATCTGGCCAGCTCACTCACCTGCTGGAAGTCGCACATTCGCAGCATGGCCATGCTCGTGCTGGTGCTCGTCGTGCTGGAGCTGTTGTGGGGACGGGCCTCGCTGGTGGTGTTCGCAGTGTTCTTCAACACCGGCATGCCATCGACCACCGGAGTGCTCAACGCAGTGTTCAATCCCGAGAACTGGGAGTTCGTGGCAGTGTATTTTGCCGTGGGCAGCGTGTTCGCCGCGCTGGTCTATGCCACATCCGTGGTGTCGATTCCGATGATCCTCGATCGGGATACCGACGCCATTTCGGCAGCGATCACCAGCATTCGGGTCGTGTTCGAGAATACCGGTGTGATGCTGCTGTGGGGCGCGTTGCTGTCCGTCCTGGTCTTCGTGGCGCTGTTGCCTTGGGGCGCTGGACTGCTGTTGGTGGGGCCCTTGCTCGGGCATTCGAGCTGGCACGCCTATCGCGGATCCGTGGGCTGGAACGATGAGGCACAAAGCGGCGCACCGTATGTCAGTGCTTGATGCCGCTGGCCGCCATCAGGTAGGTTCCAGTGCGAACTGTTACAGTGGGATCCCTCGGACACTCGAAAGCACACTTTGGCCACCCCAAACTACGGATACGAAAAGCGGCAGAAAGAGTTGGCCAGAAAACTCAGAAAAGAGGAAAAGCTGAAGGCCAGATCCAAGGGTGCAGTGACCCGTACCAATGAGCACGCGGCCTTGACCCCGGACGCGCCAATCGTGCCAGCGGAACATTCTGCCGAGCCCACCAAGCCCTGAATTCAAGCGTGGTCGTGGCGGCGCTGTGCAAAGTTGGTCAGGCTCCACAATCCCTGAGCATGAAAGCCAGCTCCTGAAAGGCCTTCATCGAGCGGTTCGGTGCCTCCAGAACCTGCGCGTCGGCGAAGCCGCTGAAATGGCGCCGTGTGGACTCGGCGTAGCCGGGGTCGTAATGCAGTCTCAGCAGATCGCGCACCACGGCTTCAATCCGTCCGGTCCGGGCCTGTGACTTCCAACCCTCGACCACGGACTTGCTCCGAAGCATGGTCAGCGCGTCCAGCCGGTGACAGAAGAACTCGATGTCCCGAGCATAGAACGCGTAATCCTCGAGCAGCAGGCGCACGCGTTCGTCATCGGACAGGCGCATCAGCAGACAGGGGCTTTCCCGCATGGCGCCCATCAGGCTTTGCGGCACGGCCAGATTGCCGACCTTCTTGCTTTCCGCTTCGATAAAAACCGGTCGTGAGGGCTCGAACCGCCTCAGGGCGTCCCAGAGCAGGGTTTCAAATCGTTTCTGAGTCGGCTGAGGCTGACCGGGAATCATGCCGAGCACCGAACTGCGGTGGCTGGCCAGCCCTTCCAGGTCAAGAACCTGGGCCCCGGACGTGTCGAGCGCTCGCAGCAGCCGGGTCTTGCCGGAGCCGGTCGGACCGCAGACCACACGGAAACGGAGTCGCGCGACCTGCTTCGGCAGGTCTTGAAGCATGGTCGAACGGAACGCCTTGTAACCGCCTTCGAGCACATGTACCCGAAACCCGATCTGGCCCAACACCATGGCGAGCGCGTTGCTTCGTTTGCCCCCACGCCAGCAGTAGATCAGCGGCTGCCAGCTTTTGGGTTTGTCAAGCACCTCGCGTTCGATGTGGTTGGCGATATTGCGCGCAACCAGCGCGGCGCCGCTCTTCTGGGCTTCGAACGGGCTGACCTGCTTGTACAAGGTGCCGACGCGGATCCGCTGTTCATCGTTCAGCGACGGCCAGTTCAGCGCGCCGGGCAGGTGGTCTTCCGCGAACTCGCCTTCACTGCGCGCGTCGATGATGGCGTCGAACGCATCGAGCCGGGGCAGGGCGTCGGCGGCGCCAAGGGCATGCGCGCTCATTTGAGCAGTTTTCGCAGTTCCGGCCAGATCGTGGCCAGGATGATCGGATGCGCCTCCTGCGTCGGATGGATGCGATCGGCCTGGAACAGGCGCAGGGC
>ERZ1645185.268-NODE-268-length-21734-cov-5.632778_pt1 | contig 21734 bp, 23 predicted proteins | sample MGYA00575351_ERZ1645185 | MGnify/ENA primary metagenome ERZ1645185 (study PRJEB40838, sample SAMN11284767) | freshwater sediment metagenome | isolation source: river sediment | host: Sediment | place: India: Jana village, Kanpur | collected 2015-12-17 ...
TGGCGCAGGCTTTGTACAGCCAGATCGACCTGCACACCGCCTACGGCGGGGTGGTCCCGGAGCTGGCCAGCCGCGACCATGTGCGCAAATTGCTGCCTCTGATACGGCAAACCCTGAACGAAAGCGGAATCGCCCTGCGTGACATCGACGGCGTGGCCTATACCGCCGGACCGGGCCTGATCGGCGCGCTGATGGTGGGCGCCACCACCGGCCGGGCGCTGGCCTGGGCCCTGGACGTGCCGGCCATCGCCGTGCACCACATGGAAGGGCACTTGCTGGCGCCGTTGCTGGAGGACCGCCCGCCCGAACCGCCGTTCGTGGCCTTGCTGGTGTCCGGCGGACACACGCAGCTGATGAAGGTCAACGCCATCGGCGAATACGCCCTGCTGGGCGAAACCCTGGACGATGCCGCCGGCGAAGCCTTCGACAAGACCGCGAAACTGATGGGTCTGCCGTATCCAGGCGGCCCGCAGCTGGCCAAACTGGCGTTGCAGGGCCGTGAGGGCGCGTTCAAGTTCTCACGCCCGATGGTCAACCGGCCGGGGCTGGATTTCAGCTTCTCCGGCCTGAAAACACAGGTGTTGCTGGCTTGGCAGAAAAGCGCCCAGACCGACCAGGACATGGCTGACATCGCCCTGGCGTTCGAGCAGGCGGTGGTCGATACGCTGGCGATCAAATGCGAACGCGCCATGCAGCAGGAAAACTGTAAACGGCTGATCGTGGCCGGCGGCGTGGGCGCCAACCGCTATCTGCGCGAACAGTTGCAGCGGCGGGTGGCCAAGCTGGGCGGGCAGGTGTATTTTCCGCGCATGGAACTGTGCACCGACAACGGCGCGATGATCGCCTTTGCCGGCTGCCTGCGTCTGCAGGCCGGACAATCCGAGCCACCGGTGGTGGCCTGCCGGCCGCGCTGGGATCTGGCCGGCTTGCCGCCGCTTTCACCCGCGCACGGTTAGAATAAGCGCATGGACAAAGTATTCATTGAAGCCCTCGAAATCGAATGCGTCATCGGCATCTACGACTGGGAGCGCACCATCAAACAGCCGATCGTGCTCGATATCGAGATGGCGTTCGACAACCGCGTGCCGGCCGCCAGCGACAGCATCGACGACACGCTCGACTACAAGTCGGTCAGCAAGCGCCTGATCCAGTTCGTGTCGGAATCGAGTTTCGGCCTGGTGGAAACCCTGGCCGAGCGCTGCTGTGAAATCATCCTGTCTGAATTCAATGTATCGCAGGTCAAGCTGAAACTCAGCAAGATCGGCGCAGTGCGCGGCGCCAAGGCCGTGGGCGTGATGATCGAGCGCACCCGCGCCGATGCATAAGGCGTACCTGAGCCTCGGTTCCAACCAGGATCCGGAAAAGCATCTGGCCGCCGCCGTGCAGGCCCTGCGCGGAACCTTCGGAAACATCGTGCTGTCCGATTGGGTGCAGACCAAGGCCGTGGGTTTCGACGGTCCGGATTTCATCAACGGCGCGGCCATCATCGAAACCGATTGGGACGTGTATCGGCTGAACGATTGGCTGCACGCGCTGGAAGATGCCAATGGCCGCAGGCGCGGTGTGCCGCGTTTTTCGGACCGGACGCTCGACATCGACATCATTTTCTTCGATGACCTGATTCTGAAAGGCCCAGGCAACCTGCAGATCCCGAGGCCGGAGCTCCAGCATGCCTTCGTGTTGGGGCCGCTGGCTCAGATAGCGCCGGATTATGTGAATCCGGAGACGGGGGAAAACCTGATGACTATGTATCTCGGCAAACCCGCGGCATAGGCCCGGCCGTAAACCCGCTTCCGATCTGGAAGCGTCCCGCTTCAGATGAAAGCAAAGAACCCAGGCCTTGCAGTGCCTGGGTTCGTATGCGTCCGCAATTGACTTGATTACTTGCCTTTGACAATGCCGACCAGCTGGCTGAGGTCGATGCTCTGCGCTTTCTCCCGGATCTGGCCGGCGTACTGCGCCTGCAGCTGCCGGCCCTGCGCCAGCATGCCGGTGAACACCTGCTTGAGTTCAGCCGCGTCGATGCTGCGGTCGCCCGCGTAATACTGCTGGGCCACCTTGCCCAATGCGTAGGTGGTGGCGAACGAGAACGCCGCGCCTGTCGCTTCGCTGCCGATGCCGCCCAGCAGTCCGCCGCCGAGTTTGCCGAGTAGCCCGCCGAACAGCTTGCGGCCCATCTGCTCCACATACTGGCCGGTCATGCCGATGCCGAGCGTGGCGGCGAAATCCTTGATGTGTCCCCGGTCGAGTTCATAGCCGTAGGCCTTGCCGATGCCGTACACCATCTTCATCTGCAGCGGCAGGATGGCCATTGAGGCCAGCGATTCCGGCAGCAGTTCGAGCGCGCCGTTGAGGATGGCGTAATTCAACACGCTGCGGTCAAGCTCGTCGGTGTCGACCGCGCTGAATGTTTTCACGCTGACCATGGTGGCGGACAGCGGAACGGCGGCCAGTTCATCGGCGGTTTCCGCGAAAGTCTGCGCCAGACCTGCATCGAGCGCGAGCGCGGTGCTGAGGCGCTCAAGAAACGCGTTTTCGGCGGAGCTGCGCACGCCATCCGCGTCACACACGCAGACCGCCATTTCATAAGCCAGCTGGCGCGATTCGGTGCTGTCCAGCGCCGATGCGCTGTCTTCCAGCGAGCGGCGTTTCAGCAGAACGTCCTGATACAGCGCCGGCAGGTTGAAGTCGCCGCCCGGCGCCAGGCTTTCCGCGATCGTCCTGATCTGCTCGCGTTCGCGCACGTCCTTGTCGCCGTCGCTGAAGGCGGCCATCAGGCTGATGGCGAGAATCGACTGCTGTTCGTTCGGGGTCATGGGCAATCCTCTGGATTTTCAGGGTGACGGATTCGATTATGGCGCGGCACACGTTAATGCGCCGTTAATGGCTTCCGTCCCAAAGTCGTGACACGGTAAAGCGGGTGCGGTTGTCTTGAAGCAGGCATCAATGCGGCGGCTTGCTTCCGTCCGTCGGCGCCTGTTTATGGGCAGTGAACTCGACGGAACGGCGGCCGGCCTTTTCGAACAGCAGGGTGATTTTCACTTTCTGGCCCTCTGCGATCGCCTGCTTGGGCGCGATCAGCATCAGGTGCAATCCGCCCGGTTTCAGGGTCACGCTCTGCTTGGCCGGAATGGCCAGGCCTTCGGTCAACTGACGCATCTGCATGATGTCGTCCTGCATGGTCATCTCGTGGATTTCCACGCTTCCGGCCGCGTCGGTACTCGCGGAGATCAACCGGTCGGCGGATGTGCCGGTATTTTCAATGCTGACGAATGCGCCCGCCACCTTGGCGTTCGGCGGCGTGGCGCGCACCCAGGCGTTGCCAAAGCGCAGATCGGATTTATCAGCAGACTGGGCACCGGCCGCCAAAGCCAATGCCAGCAATGCGGCGGAGAGAAGGGAAGTTTTCATCATCGGGCGCCCTGGTTCATGCCGCTCATTTTACGCCCATCGAGCGGCCTTCGGCTGAATCAGCGCAGTGAACGGCCACCGTCGACGGCGATGACCTGCCCGGTGGTGAACTTGGCTTGCTCGATCAGCCAGGCGGCGGTTTGGCAGATGTCATCGACATCGCCCATGCGCGCCAGCGGGGTGGCCTGCACGATGGCGTCCTTCTCGACATCCGGTTTGCCGCCTTCGGGCCACAGAATGGCGCCCGGCGCGATGGCGTTGACGCGAACGTCCGGCGCCAGTTCCAGGGCCATGGATTTGGTCATCATGATCAGCGCGGCCTTGGCCATGCAGTACACCGTGTGCCGGGGTTTCGGCGTCTGGCCGAAAATATCCGCGATATTGACGATACAGCCCTGTTGCCGGCGCAGGAACGGCGCGGCGGCCTGGCTGAGGAAAAACGGCGCGCGGGCGTTGGAGTCGAACAGGTCGTCCCAATGCGTGTCCGTTACATCGCCGATCGGGGTCGGCGAGAAGCTGCTGGCGTTGTTGATCAACACATCCAGACGGCCGAAGTGCGCGATGATGCGCGGGACCAGCGCATCACGCTGCGCACGGTCGCCAAGATCGGCCTGCAGCGGCAGGCAACTGCCGGCGCGGACGGTGTTCAGTTCGGCGGCCAGCGCCTCGGCCGCCGCTCGGGTGTTGCGGTAATGCAGGGCGACGGCGAAGCCACGCCCGTGCAGATGGCGGGTCAAGGCGGCGCCTACCCGCTTGCCGGCACCGGTGATGAAAACCACAGCGGAATCTGAATGCATGCGCCGGATCCGGTTCTAATGAAGACCTGAACAAGGTATCCTGAATGGGCGGAAATAACCAGCGAGACCCTGATGGATCTGCCATCCCCTTCGGCTGAGGCACTGAGCCACAGCAATCAGCTCAAAGACGTCATGCACGCGGCCATCGCGCAGGAAGGCGGTGCGATTTCATTCGCCAGATACATGGAACTTGCGCTGTATTATCCGGGCCTCGGCTATTACAGCGCCGGCGCGCGCAAGTTCGGCGCCGAAGGCGATTTCGTCACCGCGCCGGAACTGGGCGGCGGTTTCGCCTACGTTCTGGCCAACGCCGGCGCCGCAGTGCTGGCGCAGCTGGATGCGTCGGCGGTGTGGTTTGAAATCGGCGCCGGCACCGGCGCCTTGGCCGCAAAAACCCTGCTGCGCCTGCAGGAGCTCGGGCGGCTGCCGGCGCAGTACTGGATCCTTGAGCCGAGCGCGGACCTGCGTGAACGCCAGCAGCGGCATATGCGCAGCACTCTGCCCATCGAGCTGTCCGCACGCTGCCTGTGGTTGGACACGCCGCCCGAAGAGCCCTGGCAGGGCGTGCTGGTGGCCAATGAAGTGATCGATGCGCTGCCGACCACGCGCTTCATCATCGAGGAGGGCGAGGTCTTCGAGGAATGCGTGGCCCTGGACGCCAAACAGCAGTTCATCCGCGTCATGCGTCCGGCCGATGGCCTGGTCGGCGGTGCGGTCCGGCATGTGGAGCGCAACCTGAAGCGCGAATTCGAGCAGGGCTATTGCTCGGAAATCCTGCCGCAGCTGCCGTACTGGATCCAGGCCATCGCCGGCACCATGACCCGCGGCGCCATGCTGTACATCGATTACGGCTATCCGCGGGAGGAGTTCTACCTGCCGGAACGCGATGACGGCACCTTGATCTGCCACTACCGGCACCGCGCGCACAGCGACTACTTCGTTTGGCCGGGCTTGCAGGACCTGACCGCTTCGGTCGATTTCACCGCCTTGGCCGAAGCCGGGGTATCGGCCGGTTTCGACCTGGCCGGCTACTGCGCGCAGGCCAGTTTCCTGCTCGGCAACGGTCTGGCCGATTACATCGCCGGCGTGGAAGGCAACCCGGACGAAGTGGCGCGCTACCGAGAAAACCAGCACATCAAGAAACTGGTGATGCCCGGTGAAATGGGCGAGCGTTTCCAGTTCATGGGCTTTGCCAAGGACATCGATTTCTCACCGGCTTTCGCGCACGGCGACCTGAGTTACCGGCTGTGAGCGCTCTGCGCTGGCGCCGTTTCTGGCTGGGCCTGTGGATTTTCGGCATGCTGCTCGGCCTGTATCTGTCGCTCCGGCGCGGCGGCGACGAGATGCCGCCGATTCCGCATCTGGACAAACTCATCCATGCCACGGGCTACGCCATCCTGGCGTCCCTGGCTGTCTGCCTGTTCGAGAAACCCGGCCCACGTTGGCGGGCCTTGCTATGGGTGGTCGTGCTGGGCGGGCTCATCGAAGTCGCGCAAGGCCTGCTGCCGACCGGCCGGATGATGGAAGCCGCCGATTTCGCGGCCAACACCTTGGGTGCGGTAATCGGCGCGGCGCTGTTCTGGCGCCGCAATGCCCTGATGGCCGTGGAAAGGGTATTATCCAAAGGCTGACAGACTAAGGGGTTTAGCCATGAAGAAAACCATACCGGTCCTTGTGCTGCTTATCGTTCTGGCCGCCTGCGGAAAACATGAAAACCGCGCCGAAGTGACCGTCGAGCAGACCAATGGCTCTGCGGTCGCGACCTTGACCGGGCCCAATGTGAAAACCGTCGTGGCCGGTGAAACCGTCGAAATCCGCGGCGGCGAAGTATTCATCGGCGACAGGTCCTTCGGCGCCGTGCCGGAAGGCGCGGTGGTCGTTTACAGGGTGGATGCCGAAGGCAGGGAACTGCTGGTGAACGGCGAGACACGTTTCCTGCTGCGTTGAAGCCGGCGATTCAGCCGGCCGACTTGATTTCCGCGATCGCCGCGATGCGCGCTTTGCGCAGCGCTTCGCCCATGGCCGGGCCCTTTGCGTCGGTATCGAGCTGGCTGGCCTTGACCGCAACGGCGGCGCTGAAATAACGCAGCAGCCGGCTTCCGTTCGGGTACCCGGCCTCGTTCAAGCCAAGCCGTCCGCGCTTGTCCGCTTCGCACAGCAACGCCATCTGCGTGGCGCGCTCCGGCCGCCGGAAGGCGTCGATGCGCTGCAGCAGATCATGCACCGTTTCCGGCCGCAGTTCATCCAGACGATGGATGTTCAGGTGTTCTCGGCAGCCGTGCAGCGCCACCGCGCGGTGTTCGTTCGGGACCTTGAAACGGCCGCAGACCGACTCGACCGCCGGCACGCCCAGATGCTCATGGGCGATGTGCCTGGGCCAATCGGACCTGTCGGTCAAGGCCTTGCCGAGATCATGCGCCAGCGCGGCGAAGCCGATCACGTCATCGCCGGGCGCCAGCCGCGCCGCCATGTCGCAGACCATTTCGGTGTGGATGCCGGCATCTATCTCCGGGTGGAATTCGACGCGCTGCGGCACGCCGTACAGCGCATCGACTTCCGGCAGCAGGACCTTCAGCGCTCCGGCCTGCCGGAGCGTCTGCAGGAACGCCGAGGGCAGCCTGCTGCGCAGGGCGGCGGCCAGTTCCTGCCAGACGCGCTCGGGCACAAGATGGTCGAGTTCGCCGGCCTGCACCATTCCGCGCATGAGTTCCAGCGTTTCGTCGGCGAGCCGGAAACCCAAGGGGCCAAAGCGCGCCATGAAGCGCGCGCCGCGCAGCACACGCACCGGGTCTTCGCTGAAGGCGGCGGATACGTGCCGGATGATCCGCGCCTCGATGTCGCGTTGGCCATGAAAAGGGTCGATCAGGATGCCGTGTTCATCCATGGCGATGGCGTTCAAGGTGAAATCGCGGCGCGCCAGATCCTGTTCCAGGGTTACCGATGCATCGGCATGGAATACGAAGCCCCGGTAGCCTGGTGCGGTCTTGCGCTCGGTGCGCGCCAAAGCGTATTCTTCACCGGTGCTCGGGTGCAGGAACACCGGGAAATCCGCACCGACCGGCTTGAAGCCGGCCGCCAGCATGCTTTCCGGGGTTTCGCCGACCACGACGTAATCGCGGTCGCCGGCACTCAGGCCAAGCAACCGGTCGCGTACCGCGCCGCCGACCAAATAGGTTTTCATCGGCGTTTTTTGGTGACCGGAGAAGGTTGCACCGGACAGCGTAAATCCGGATGCTTGCCCTGTGCACTGAAATCGCCGGTCAGACGCCGGCCAAGCGGAACGACCGGCTGCTTCAGCCGCCAATCGTAAATCACGCTGAAGGCCAGCACGCGCGCGATGTATTCGCGGGTTTCCTTATATGGCACGGTCTCAATCCAGAACGCCGGCTCCAGCAACGGCCGCGCGCCCTGCCAGCGGTTGACCGGCGTCGGTCCGGCATTGTAGGCGCCGATGGCCTGGTATGCTTTGCCTGGATAGGACTTGGCCGCTTCGCTGAGCGCGCCCGCGCCGAGAACGATATTGGTACCGGCATCATATAGTGAACTTTGACCCTGCCAAGGCAGTCCATTCTTGAGGGCGATGGCTTCGGCGGTGCTGGGCAGCAGCTGCAGCAGGCCACGGGCATTGGCGCTTGAGGTCACACCCGGCATGAAGATGCTTTCGGCGCGGGCGTGCGCCATCAGCCAGCTTTGATCGAGGCCGAAGCGTTCGGCGGCGGCCTTGAACTGCGGCAGGTAGGGCGTAGCGAAGCGCAGGGTGTAATAGCGTTGGTTGACATCGCTGCTTTCCAGCGAGAACACCGCGCGGTCGTACCAGCCGAGCTGCTGCGCAATCTCGATGGCTTTGCGTTGCTGCTCCGGAGACAGGGTTTTGTAGGCCGCATTCCATTCCCAGATGGCGTAGTTGGCTTCGCCCAGCTGCCATAGCCAGAGCGCGCGTTTCAGGCCGGGATGTTTAGTGAGTGCAGCGAATTCCTGCCGCGTCGGTTTCGGCTCCAGGGGGCAGAACGCATAATCGCCGCCGCTGGCATCGGCGGCCAGCCAGCCGTGGAAACCCGCTGATTGGCCGGCCTTGCGGTACAGAGGCAGAGCCGCCGTGTTTTGCTGCAGGCGCTCATGCACGCGCGCCTGGAAATACTGCCAGCGCGCTTCCTCGCGTTGTGCGGGCAGCAGTTGCGCGAAGCCTTCCAGTGTTTTGGCGTCATCATTGACCGAAAACAGGTAACGCATGTACCACTCGCGCAGGTTGGCGCTGCGCAGCGCCTCCGGCACGGCGAAATAGCGCGCTTCCGATCCAGCCTCGTAGTTGACCATGCTCCACAGCGCGATTTCCGATTGCACCGCGGCGCGCTGCTCCGGTGAGAAGCCATGGCCGGCCGTCACACCGGCGAACAGCGCTTCGGCCTGTGCGGTGTTTTTACGCGCCACGCCCATCAAGCCCCGGCTGAGTACATTGCGGCTGCGCGTATCGGCCGGCCAATCGGTGGCAAGCGCCTGCGGCGCGTTTAAAAAGGCGATGTACCGGCCAGCCAGGTCGGCGTCCGCAGGCGGCAGGCGCACCGCCAGCTCGGGCAGCGCTTCGGTGGCGCCCTCGGCCAACAGCAGGTCGAAGCGTTGCCATATCTGCTGGGCGCCCAATGCCTGGATGTTGTCCAAGGCTTCGAAAACCAGCCGGCAATGCGCCGGCGGCTTGGCTTCGTTGAGCCAGAGGTTCAGCGCATCCTTCCGCCACAGCGCGTTGCGTTCCGGCTCTGCGGCCGACAGCAGCAGTGCGCAGCGGCTGCTGGCCGAATCGTCCGGAAAGCGGGTATGCAGCTGCGCTGCGGACGCCCAGTCCTGGCGGCGGACCAGTTCATTGCGCCATTGTCCGAGCAGCCATAGGTTGGCGGGATCGGACGGATTGGCATTGACCGCATCCAGCACCTGCGCTTGGCTGAGCGTGGCGATGTTCTGTTTGTGGTTGATGGCCTGCAGCCAGGGCAGCAGGATGTTTTTGTGCAGCGCGCTTTTCGTATCCTCGCCCAGCGCACCCGCTTTGGCCTGCGCGAAACCAGCCCGCAGCGCCGGTTCCTGGTGCACGGCCCAGTCGGCGCGCGCGCCGATGCTGGCCAGACTCATGGCTATAATGATTGCAGCGGTGTGGATCGGGTTTCGCAATGCGCGCTTCCGGAATGAATGCAGGGGATGCCTTAAGCATATGGTGACATGGTGGATTTATCCAGTTTTAGGTATTGGCGCCGGCATTCTGTCCGGTCTGCTGGGCGTGGGCGGCGGGCTGCTGCTGGTCGGCGCGTTGATCATGCTGTTGCCGATGCAGGGAGTTCCGGAAGCGATTGCGGTGCCTGTGGCCCTGGCCAGCTCGCTCGGCAGCATCGTGCTGACCGGGCTTTCCTCGGCTTGGGCGCATCAAAAACGCGGTGCGGTGCTGTGGCCGACCGTGGCCTGGATGGTTCCAGGCCTGTTGCTGGGCGCGGTGCTGGCCAGCATCGGGGTGGCCGAATGGGCCGGCCCGGGTCTGCGTTGGGCGGTCATCGTCTACTGCGTGCTGGTGGCTGTGCAGCTGCTCAGTCAATGGCCCGCGCCGAAAGCGGAACATACGGATCGGGTGGTTGGCTGGCCGTGGACCGCGCTGGGCGTCGTGATCGGCGCGGTATCGTCGGTGGTCGGCATCGGCGGCGGCAGCATGACCGTGCCCGCCTTGGTTCTGCGCGGCGTACCGGCAGTGAAGGCGGTGGCCACCTCAGCGGTCTGCGGCGTGTTCATCGCGCTCGCCAGCGCGCTCACCTACAGCCAGCTCAGCGCATCGCTGCCGATGCCTGCGCATAGCATCGGTTTCGTCTATTTGCCGGCGGCCCTGGGCGTGGCGTCGGCCTCCGTGGTGTTCGCGCCCTTGGGCGCGCGTTGGGCGCATCAAATGCCGGCTGTCTGGCTGAAGCGGATTTTTGCCGGCTTTCTGCTGCTGATGGCGGCCTCGCTGGCGCTTGGCGGCTAGACTTCGATTTCCAGCGCAATGGCCAGATGGTCCGATCCGGCCGCCACGTGCGTCTGGTAGTTGGCGCTTTTCAACCCGCCGACCAGGATATGGTCGATCGGCCGTTTGGCGTCCCAGCTAGGGAACGTGGGCAGCGCCAGCTCAGGGACTTCCAGCGGCGTGAACTGGAACAGGCGGCTCATTTCCGGCGCCAGCAGGTCGCAGTTGAAGTCGCCCATGAGTATCAGGCGTTTTTTGTCGGACAGCAGTTCGGCAAGATAGGCGATCTGGATGCGGCGCGCCTTCGCGCTCAGGGACAGATGGGTGACCGCGGCATGCCATGCGGCATCGCCTTCGCCGAACCGCGCCAGCAGCACGCCTCGGCCGGGAATCAGGCTCGGCAGCGAGAAGTGCTCCATTTTGCTGGGCTCAAACCGCGACAGCAGGGCGTTGCCGAAGCCCGCGAAGCGGCTGATGCGGCGGGTCGCGTGGTGCGAGCTGTAGGGGAAGTTGGCTTTCTGGGCCAGGTAGTCCGACTGGTTGGAAAATCCCGAACGCATGCTGCCGGGATCGCATTCCTGCAGACCGACCAGATCGAAGGTCTGGAAGGTCTGGGCCAACGCGTCGAGGTTGCCCTGTTTGCCGGCGTGAAAAATCTGTGACCAGGACCTGGTCACGTACTCGCTGTAGGCACGGGTGATGGATCCGGCCTGGATGTTGCTGCTGATGATTTTTAGCCGGCGCGTTTCCATGGGGAAAATAACCCCGCCGAGGGCGGGGTCTGGATCATTTCGCTTTCTTGGCGGCGCGTTCTTTCTGCACCAAATGGTCCGCGACCGCCAGTGATTGCTCCAGGCTCCTGGCGGTGACGCGGTATTTGCCGTTGACGATCAGCGTCGGCGTGGCGTTCACGCCGGTGCGCAGCGCGAACTGCCGGGCGCGGTTGAGCTTCGAGCTCACCGTGAAGCCGTTCATGGTGTCCAGCATTTTTTGGCGGTCGACGCCGAGTTTCGCGTATACGTCGGCCAAATTCTCGATGCTGCCGTTTTTCACGCTGCGGTCGATGAAGAACGCCTTGAAGAGGGCATCGTGGGTGCGTGGCTGCACGCCCAGGGCTTCAGCCGCGAAAAAAGCGCGGGCTGTGTTGTCCCAGACGCCGCCGAAAACGGCCGGCACATAGACGAACCTCACATCGGACGGCTGTTTTTTCTTCCAGGCATTCACCATCGGCTGGAATTCGGCGCAGTGGATGCAGGAATAGCTGAACACTTCGGCCACTTCGATGCCACCGGTGCCCCAGGTCGGCTGTGGCGCGGAAAGCACCACATAGTCTTTGCCTGCGACCGGTGCTGCCGGCACGCCGGGCTTCAGCTGCGCGGATACGGCGAGCGGCGCGAGGAAAAGCAAAGCCAGTAAAGTACGACGGATCATGATTGCTCCTGGTTGAAAAAACAAAACCGACAACACATCATGCTATCGGCTTGCTGAACGGTTGCTGTCAAGGCGATGATACTTATTTTTTCGTCGGCCTGGCGGCTTTATGCAAACCCTGCAGATAGGTGGACAGGCCTTGGATCTCTTCGTCGGTCAGGTTCTTTGCGGCCTGCGACATGATCACGTTGGCGTTTTTGTCCTTGCCCCAGACCAGCCCGTCGCGGAATGCGGTCAGGCGCGCGGCGGTGTATTCGGCGTGCTGGCCGCCCAGGGCCGGATAGGTCGGGCCAGGCATGCCGGCGCCGGCTGGCCCATGGCAGGCGGCGCAGGCGGGCACGCCTTCGGCCGGCTTGCCGGCGCGGTAGATTTTCTCGCCGACCTGGTAAAACTTCCTGCCGGCATTCGGTCCTGTGGCGATCGTGCTTTCATCGGCGACGCCGGCCAGCACTTTCTGGCTGCCGTAATAGGCGCCGATGTCGCGCATGTCCTGTTCCGTCAGGGCCGCCGACATGCCGAGCATGATGGCGTTGTCGCGTTCGCCTGATTTGAACAGCTTCAGCTGGCGCCAGATGTATTGCTCATGTTGGCCGGCCAGTTTCGGATAAATCGCCAACGCGGAATTTCCGTCCAGGCTGTGGCAGGCGGCGCAGGCGCCGGCTTTGGTCTGTCCGGCCTTCGGGTCGCCGGCCTTGGCAGGACCGGTATCCGCGACAGCCGCAACAGGCGCCGGAGCGACTGCCGCTTCAGCAGCGGGGGCTGCTGCCGCGGCAGGTTCCGCGGTTGGTGCAGCAGCCTGTTGCGCGATGGCTGTGGTTACCGCAAAGGCAGCGGTCAGAATAGCTAGGTGGGAGAGCTTCATAAGACTCCGAACTCAAAATGGGGGAAAGGTCGAGGGTGCCCTCGCCAAGGGCTAATTATCCCAGTGTTTGCCGGCTACGGTCAATCAGTACCGGCGTTTTGCCCGATAAAACAAGGGTAGAATAGGCAAAATCAATTTAAAGCGAGTGCTATGGCAAACTTTCTAGCCCAGGCCCAGTTTGTGCTTTCCGCGCCGACCTTGGCCGCGTTGCCGAAGGACAGCCTGCGGGAAGTGGCCTTTGCCGGCCGTTCCAACGCCGGCAAATCCACCGCATTGAACGCCTTGTGCCACCAGATCGGGCTGGCCCGAACCTCGAAAACCCCCGGGCGCACCCAGCAGCTGGTTTATTTCAAGATCATCGACGGCCTGTATCTGGTCGACCTGCCCGGCTACGGCTACGCCAAGGTACCCGAGGCCATGCGGGCCCAGTGGAAGATCTTCATCAACCGCTATTTCCAGATCCGAGAGCCATTGGCCGGTTTGGTGATTGTGATGGACGTACGCCACCCATTGCGGGAATACGACCTGCAGATGCTGGATTTCGCCAATTCCCGCGACCTGCCGGTGCACTGCCTGCTGACCAAATCCGACAAGCTGGGCCGCAGCGAGCAGACCAAAACCCTGAACCAGGTCCGGAAAGACCTGGCCGGCCGTGCCACTGTCCAGCTGTTTTCCGGTTCGTCCAAGATCGGCGTCGATGAAGCGCGCGCGGTGGTGACCGGCTGGCTGCAGAACGCCAACCAGAATACGGGAGATCCCAATGGCTGATGAAACCTCGCCGCTGATCACCGGCAAAGACCAGCTGATCGCCTTCCATGCATCCGGCGCGCGCACGCCGGACAAGTGGCGGATCGGCACGGAGCACGAGAAGTTCGGTTTCCGGCTCAGCGACCTGCGGCCGCCGACATTCGATGGCGAACAGGGCATTGAAGCCCTGCTCAAGGGCCTGACCCGCTTCGGCTGGCGTCCGGTCGAGGAAAACGGGCGCGTCATCGCCCTGTTGCGCGATGACGCATCGATCACACTGGAGCCGGCCGGCCAGTTCGAACTGTCCGGGGCGCAGCTGGAGAACGTGCATCAGACCTGCAAGGAAACCAACCAACACCTGAGCGAGGTGAAAACCGTCGCCGATGAACTGGGCATCGGGTTCCTGGGCATGGGTTTCCAACCGAAATGGAAGCGCGAGGACATGCCGTGGATGCCGAAGGGCCGCTATAAGATCATGCGCGACTACATGCCGAAAGTGGGCAATCTGGGACTGGATATGATGACCCGGACCTGCACGGTACAGGTCAATCTCGATTTCGAGTCAGAAGCCGACATGGTCAAGAAGTTCCGGGTGTCGCTGGCGCTGCAGCCGATCGCCACGGCCCTGTTCGCCGACTCGCCGTTCACCGAGGGCAAGCCGAACGGCTACCTCAGCTACCGCTCGCACATCTGGACCGACACCGATCCGGACCGGACCGGCATGCTGGACTTCGTGTTCGAGGACGGCTTCGGCTTCGAGCGTTACGTCGATTACCTGCTTGACGTGCCGATGTACTTTTCCTACCGTGACAAGCGCTATATCGACTGCGCCGGCATGAGCTTCAAGGATTTCCTGGACGGCAAGCTGCCGGCTCTGCCAGGCGTGCTGCCGACCATCAACGACTGGTCGGACCATATGACCACCGCTTTTCCGGAAGTGCGGCTGAAGAAATACCTGGAGATGCGCGGCGCCGACGGCGGGCCATGGCGTCGCCTGTGTGCGTTGCCGGCGTTCTGGGTCGGTCTGCTGTACGACAGCGAGGCGTTGGATGCGGCCTGGGACCTGGTCAAGGACTTCTCGATGGCCGAACGCAACGCTTTGCGTGACGGCGTGCCGAAATACGGCCTGAAACTGCCTTTCCGCCAGCAAAGCGTGTGTGAGCTGGCGATCGAGGCCCTGAAAATCTCCGCATTGGGCCTGAAAAACCGCCGCCGCCTGAACCGCCATGGCGATGACGAAGCCCTGTTCCTGCACCCCTTGATGGAAATCGCCTTGGCCAACGAAACCCCGGCCGAACGCAAGCTGGCGCTGTTTAACGGCGTCTGGCAGGGCGACATCGATCATATCTTCAAGCAATTTGCTTACTGAGGCCGCTGGAGCCGCATCCATGCCTGTTATCGGCCCGGATGCTTGTATTTGATCGTGGCTGCCGCCATTTCGGCCCACAACGCGTAGGTCATCGCACTGGGGTGAAAGCCATCACTGGCGATGAATTCCGCCTGTATCGGCAGTTCGAATGCCAGCAGACTGCAGTGCGGTTGATCCGCGATGAATCCGCGCAGCGCCTGATTGAACTGCCCGGCGCGCATGCCCAACGCCCAGCGCAAGGGCTGAGGCAGGGCGGGAAAGTGATGCATCGGCGGCAGCGGCGTGAAAATGACATGCCGGGCGGAAAATTTACCGAGCAGCAGTTCGGCCAGCCGGTGCTGCTGCCGGAGCCATTTGTTCAGCGACAGTCCGCCGGTCACGTCATTCACGCCAAGCGAAATCAACACGGTGTCGAACGCTTCTGGCGGATGGCGTTCAAGCAATGCCACGCTTTGGCCGCTGGTGCGGCCGTTCTCGGCCCAGAGCTGCCATGACAGCCGATAGTGGCCGACAAGTCGTTCGGCCAGCTGCCCGGACAGCGCGTGCTGCTGACTGTCAGTGCCGACCCCGGCCGCTGCCGAGTCGCCGAGGATCAATACCCGCAGCGCAGGCCCTGCGCCTGCTTCGCCGGTGCGCGCACCGGCCGCCTCCGGCAGGCGTGGGGTGACCACGCGCACATAAAGACCTTGCATCAGCAGCAGGGGCGACAGGGCCAGTACCAGTAAGCGGTAAAACATGGAGTCAGTTTTCCGCCCTGGCCGGACGTTGATCGACCAGGAGGATGTCTTCGCGCCTGAAGCCTTTGGCCACAGCGGCGTCGATCAAGCGGTCGCGCAATGCCGGGTCCATGGCCGGCGTGCGTGACAGCAGCCAGAAATAGGATGTATCCGGACCGCTGATCAGCGCGTACCGGTAATCCTTCGGATCGAGTTCAAATACGATATAGGAGCCATAGAACGGTCCGAAAAACGACACTTTCAAATAACCTTTGTCCTTGCCTTCGACGAAATAGGCTTTGCCGACCGATTCCTTCCAGACGTCTTCCGCGGCGGAGTAGCCCCGGTTGATGACGGTGATGCCGCCATCCTCCCGCTGGCTGTACTGGGCGGTGACCTGCGACAGGCCCTTCTCGAAGCGGTGGTCGATGCGCGCGATTTCATACCATGTGCCGAGGTATCTATCGGCCTGGAAGTTTTCCACCGGTTTGATGTTGTCGGGCTTGCCGGTGCAGCCGGCCAGGGTCATTAACGCCATCAACAGGATATTTCTCATGGATTATTTCCTTGTACCGAATTTTCAATCTACACGGCAAGCCGGCGGATCACCGTTCGGTAGGCCACGAACGCGGCAGGAACCGTCCGAACACCGGCGCCGAGCCGAGCCCGTCCGCGGGCAGGTCGTTTTCGAACGCGATGTTGCCGTTGATGATGACGGCCTTGACCACGCCGTCATGGCGGTTGACCACGCGCAGCAGCCCGCCGAGGGCCTCGAAGCGGGCTTCGGCGTATCGGCCGACGTCCGCTTTTTCAAGGGCGTCCGGATCGATCAACACCATGTCGGCACGTGCGCCTGGCACGATTTTGCCGGCGTCGATGCCATACCAGTCGGCGATTTCGCCGGTCAGGCGCCAGACCGCTTTTTCGGGCGTCATGATCGGCACGTCCTGTGCCGCCAGCTGCAGCAGGCAGATGCCGAAGTTGTAGAACGCCATGTTGCGAAGGTGCGCGCCGGCATCGGAAAAGCCGATGATGGCGCAGTCCTTGTTCAGGTTGGCCGCGACCCGCGCCGGGTCATGGTTGGCGATCAACGTCGACCAGCGCAGGCTTCGGCCGTATTCTATGATCAAGTCGAGAAACGTGTTCACCTCATGCTCGCCCCGCGCATCGGCGATCTGCTTGATGGTCTTGCCGACCAATGCCGGATCCGGACAGCCGATGACGTGCGCGTCGCCGAAGTCGCGGTGCCAGACCCGTCCGCCCCACTTGCGCCGGTATTCAGCCTTGAAGCGGGCCCGGTAGACCGGGTCGGCGAACAGCTTGTTGCGGTCGAAGTCGCGTTTCAGGTGCAGGGCGGCCTCGCCGGCCGGGAATTCCTCGAAGATGATGAAATCGATGCCGTCGGCATACACCTGGAACGGCTGCGGCAGGGCCTGCCAGCGGAAGTCGGCGTCCAGGCAGCGGTTGAAGAACCCGGTGCCGGCGCTGACGATCCTGTCCAGGCCCGGTTTGGCTTTCACGTCCATCAGGGTGATCAGGGTGGTCTTCAGGCTGCGTCGCATGGCCAGGCCGGCCGAAGTGAACAGGTAGAACAGCGCGTTTACCGGATTGTTGAGGTTGGGCGCCGACTGCAGGATGGCGCCGCGTTTGCGCAGCAGCCTGTGCAGGCGCCGGTATTCGCGCCACTGCGCGTACACCGACGGCAGGGCCGCCGAACGGTAACGGTCGCCGTCGACCTTGTCCCACGGGTTGGTCATCCCGGACAGGCCGAGCAGTCCCTGGTCGATGCCCTCGTTGAGGTGGCGTTCCATGGTCTGCATCTCCGCCTCGGTCGGCCGGGCTTTCGGGTCGACCGCGCGCGCCAGGCCCATCACCGCCGTGCGCAGGTCGGAATGGCCCATGTAGCTGGCGATGTTCGGGCCCAAAGGCAGGCTTTTCAGGTGCGCTATGTAGCCGGCCGCGTCGTTCCAGGTCTTGATCTTCTGCAGTGCCGGCAGCACGAATTCGCGCGGAATCGATTCGACCCGCGTGAAGATGTCCGAGGCGTCCTCGGCATCGCAGTAAATCATGCTGATCGAACAGCTGCCGACCAGGCAGGTGGTGACGCCATGCCGGACCGATTCGTGCAGGCCCGGCGCCAAAAGCAGTTCGGCGTCGTAATGGGTGTGGATGTCGATGAAGCCGGGGGTGAGCCAGAGGCCATCGGCCTCGATGACCCTGCTGGCGCAATCGGCCGGCAGGGGGTCGGCGCTGATTTCGGCGATACGCCCGCCGCGGACCGCGACATCGGCGATCCGGCGTGCCGCGCCGGTTCCGTCAAACAGCGTGGCGCGCCGTATCAGCAGATCGAAGGGTTCTTGCATCGCGGCGTTCCAGGCATCAAGGGGCTGCTTACGATGATAGCGTATTTATCCGGCCGGGCATTCAGGTCGTGTTGGCGGCGATGTAGTCAATCAGGCCGTCGAGGTTGTTCAGTTCGATCAACACCGCATCGGGCACGTTGACGCCCAGCCGTGTGTGGATCTGCACCAATATGTTGTAGAAGTCCATCGAGTCCATGTCCGCCTGTTCGCGCAGCGGGCGTGACAGGTCCAGGGCATCGAATGCGATGTCCGGCGCGATGCGGTGGAAAACTTCCTTCAGCTCGGCTTTTACGGCGTCACGGTGCATGGTGTTCGGCTCCTTAGTGTCCGCTTGATGGCAACCGCTCAGGCAAGCCGGTCGGGCTGCGCCAGCAGACTGCCGAGGGCGTTCAGCAGTTTCGAGCCGGCCAGTCCATCGCTGACCCGGTGGTCGGCGGCCAGCGAGGCATCCAGCACCAGTCCGGCGCGTAGACCGCCGTCGGCATCGACGATGGCGGCCTTGCGGACCCTGCCAAAACCGATCAACGCCACCTGCGGCGGAAAGATCACGCCGGTCACCGCATCGGCGCCAAGCTCGCCGACATTGGTGACGGTGACGGTGCCGTCGGTCAGTTCGCGGTTGCGCAGCTTGCCGGCGCGGGTGCGCTGTATCAGGTCAAGGAAGGCGGCGTTCAATTCGGCCAGCGTCAAGGTGTGCGCGTTAAGTATGGCGGGCACCATCACGCCACTGGGCTTGAGCGCGACGGTAACGCCCAGATGGATTTCGGCCCTCGGCGTGTAGGTGCCGTTCTCGAAATAGCCGTTCATGTCCGGGCAGGCCTTGAGCGCCAGTACCGCCGCGCGCATCAGCACGGCCGGCAGGAACAGGCGTTGATCCGGTGGCAGCGCCCGGTTGCTGGCGTCCAGCCAGGCCGTCAGGGCGTCGATATGCAGACGGGACTGCAGGTAGTAGTGCGGAATCTCGCGTTTCGAGCGCGACATGGCCCGCGCGATGGCCTCGCGGACATTGATGATCGAGGCGCCTGTCGGTGCGGCTTTAGCTGCCGGCATGGGGTGCGCGGCCAAGGCGGCCTGTACGTCATGCAGTTCGATGATGCCCTCCGGTCCGCTGCCGCCCAGCGTTTGGATGTCCAATCCGGACTGTTCTGCCAGCCGGCGCGCCGCCGGTGAAATGCGCAGGCGTGCGCCCGCGTCGTCGGCCGGCTTGATTGTCTGTATTCCGGCGGGCGTTGGCGCCGGTTGCGCGGCATCCGTCGGGACCTGCTTGACGGTGTCTGCCGCATCGCCATCGGCCTCAACCTCCATGACCGCGATGACCGCGCCGACGTCGATCAGCGTATCGATTTCCCCGATCAGTTCCAGCACCGTGCCGGTGCGGAAGCTTTCGATGTCCACCGCCGACTTCTGGGTCTCCACCAAGGCGATCAGATCGCCTTTTTTTATGGCATCGCCCGGCTTGATGTACCACTTCAGCAGCTTGCCGTGCTCCATGTCGGCCCCGAGCGAGGGCATGGTGACGCTGTATTTCATCGCAGCATCTCCTTGGCTTTGGCGACGATATCGGCGGCCTGTGGAATGGCGGCATCCTCCAGGTGCTTGGCGTAGGGCATGGGCACTTCCCTGCGGCACAGGCGCTGCACCGGCGCATCGAGGTCATAGAAGGCCTGTTCGACGATGCGCGCGCAGATCTCCGCCGACAGGCTGCCGGATTTCCAGCCCTCGTCGACGATCAGGGCGCGGTGGGTTTTGCGCACCGAGGCGATGATCGCGGCATCGTCCAGCGGCCGCAGGCAGCGCAGGTCGAGCACCTCCACATCCAGGCCGTCACCCTTGAGCGTCTCCGCCGCTTCGAGCGTGCGCGGCAGCATGCCGCCATAGGCGATGAGGGAAAGCCGGGTGCCGGGCTTGCGGATGCGTGCATGCCATGCATCGAATCCCTCCGCCGTCTCAGGGCAGTCCTGCTCGCTGTTGAGCAGCATGGCGTGTTCGAAAAGCAGCACCGGGTTGGGGTCTTCCAGCGCCTGGGCCAGCATGTAGCGGGCATCCTCGACCGTGCCGGGGGTGAGGATCTTCAGGCCGGGGATGTGCGCGTACCAGCCTTCAAGGGCATTGGAGTGCTGGGCCGCCAGTTGCCGCCCCCCGCCGGTGGTCATGCGGATCACCAGCGGTACGTTGAACTGGCCGCCGGACATATGGTGCAGGACCGCCGCCGAATTGACGATCTGGTCGAGCGCCAGCAGGCTGAAATTGACGGTCATGATTTCCACTATCGGGCGCAGGCCGCCCAGTGCGGCGCCGATGCCGATACCGGTGAAACCGAGTTCCGACAGGGGCGTGTCGCGTATCCGTTCCGGGCCGTATTTCGCCAGCAGCCCTTTACTGACCGCATAGGTGCCGCCATAGGCGCCGACGTCCTCGCCCATCAGGAAAACCCGCTCGTCTTTCTGCATGGCCTCGTCGATGGCCTCGCGCAACGCCTCGCGATAGGTGCGTTTCATGCCGATCCCCCGCTGTCCCGCCCGGCGTATACGAAGCGCTCAAGGTCGGCGGCCGGCTCCCACGGGCTGGCCTGCGCGAAGGCGACCGCGGACTGCATTTCCTGTTCGATGTCGGCTGCATACTGCGCCACTTGCGCTTCGGTGAGGGCGCCCTCTGTCAGCAGCCTGGCCTTGAGGGTGGCGATGGGGCAGTGTTTTTTCCAGGCATCCACCTCGGCTTTGCCGCGGTACAGCTCCGGGTCGAACATCGAGTGCGGCCGGAAACGGTAGGTGTTGAACTCCAGGAAAAACGGCCCGGCGCCGCTGCGTACTGATTCCACGGCGTGTCCGGATTTGTCGTAGCAGTCCAGTCCGTCCATGCCGTCGACTTCCAGCGCGTCGATGGCGTAGGCGCGCGCCTTGGCGGCCATCGAGGTCTGCGATTCCGAGCGCTCCAGCGCGGTGCCCATGGCATAGCGGTTGTTTTCGCAGCAGAACACCACCGGCAGCCGCCACAGGGCGGCGAGATTGGCCGATTCGTGGAACACGCCTTCGGCCACCGCGCCTTCGCCGAAAAAGCAGAAAGTCAGCCGGTCTTCACCGAGCTGTTTGGCGGCCAGCGCCAGGCCGACCGCCTGAGGAATGCCGCCGCCGACGATGGCGTTGCCGCCGAAGAACCGGTGTTCGCGCGAAAACAGGTGCATCGAACCGCCGCGGCCGCGTGAGCAGCCGTCCAGCCTGCCGAACATTTCCGCCATGATCGCCGACGCCGGAATGCCTTTCAGCAGCGCATGGCCGTGCTCGCGGTAGGTGGCGATGACGCTGTCCTGCCTGCGCACATGCGCCATCACCCCGGAGGCCACCGCTTCCTCGCCGATGTACAGATGCAGGAAGCCGCGGATCTTCTCCTGCGTATACAGCTCGGCGCACAGTTCCTCCATGCGCCGGATGCGCAGCATGGTTTTCAGCAGGAAGCCCCGCCATGCCTTGTCCATCAGCCTGACTCCAAGGTCGACAGGTCGCCTTCCGGCAGACCCAGTTCGCGTGCCTTCAGCAGGCGGCGCATGATCTTGCCGCTGCGCGTTTTCGGCAGGTCGGCCACGAACGCCACCGCGCGCGGCGCCACCGCCGCACCAAGCCGCACGCGGGCGTGCGCGGTGATCGACAGCTGCAGCTCCTCGTCGGGGATGAAGCCCGCCTTCAGCACCACGAAGGCTTTCACGGACTCTCCCGCGACCGGGTCGGGCACGCCGATGACGGCGGATTCCAGCACCGCCGGATGCTCCATCAGCGCGCTTTCCACTTCGAACGGACCGATCAGGTGGCCGGAGGATTTGATCACGTCGTCGATGCGCCCGACGAACCAGTAGTAGCCGTCCGCATCGCGCGTGGCCAGATCGCCGGACAGGTACCAGTCGCCGGCGAAGCAGCCGCGGTACTTGTCCTCATCGCCGAGGTAGCCGCGGAACATCGACGGCCAGCCGCGCCGTATGGCGATCTCGCCGCTTTCGTCTGGCGTGTCGACGAAAACCGGCACGCCGCCGGCATGGCTTTTGACCAGACGGACCTCGATGCCCGGCATCGGCTTGC
>ERZ1645185.269-NODE-269-length-21729-cov-4.328643_pt1 | contig 21729 bp, 14 predicted proteins | sample MGYA00575351_ERZ1645185 | MGnify/ENA primary metagenome ERZ1645185 (study PRJEB40838, sample SAMN11284767) | freshwater sediment metagenome | isolation source: river sediment | host: Sediment | place: India: Jana village, Kanpur | collected 2015-12-17 ...
GAGGTTCAGTGCCGTCTTGACCGCCCGCCCCGCGCGTTCCTGGTAAATGTCGAGGCTCATGTGGCACAGGGGACAGGGCGTCACCATGAAGTCGGCTCCATGGTCCCGGGCATCCTTCATATTGGTACCGGCCATGGCCACGGCGATGGCCTCTTTCTCCAGGATGATGGGGAACCCGCAACATTTGGTCCGCCCCGCATAGGCCACCGGTTCTCCCCCGACGGCGCGAATGATCTTTTCCAAGGAGCTGGGGTTCTCGGGATCGTCGAAGCCCAGTTCCCAGGAGGGGCGCAGCATGTAGCAGCCGTAAAAGGGAGCGATGCGAAAATCACGAAACGACGAACGGACGGTATCGGTCACCCGGGTGATCCCGAGATCGCGCACGGCGATCCAGAGGAGATGCTTGACCTGGACGCTGCCGCCGTAGGTGATACCGTCCTGTGCCAGGATCTTATTGATTCGTTCCAGTGTGGCCGGTTCCTGTTTTAACCGTCGATTGGCTGCGCTCATCACCCCCTGACATGTGCCGCAGATAGTCATCACGTCCAACCCCAAGCGCTCGGCCTGGGCGAAGGTGCGGGCATTCAGCGCGAGGGCAAGGTCCGGGTCGGCTTCCCCGATCACCCCGGCTCCGCAACAGGAGGAGGCGGCGAGCTCGATGACCTCGATGCCCAGGCGACCGACGATGGCCATGGTGGATTGATACAGTTCTGGAGTGGCGCCCTTGGCGGCGCACCCGGGATAGAGGGCAAATTTTAATGGCATAGGTCTCGTCGTATTTGGAGCCGGGCTCTCGTCGTCACGATAGCCGATTTCCCCCCTCAATGAACAGTGTCTGGCCGAAGGAGTCAAGCCCACGACAGGGAGGCCGCATCACGCCGGCCACGGTTACGGAAGTTTAGACACCGTCTCTTTGTAGCTCTGCTTTAAATCGTCAAGGGTCCGGCTCAGGTTCTCTTTCAGTTTGCTCCAGCCTGAACTGGTGGACTGGCTCACGTCATCGAGCTGCTTCCGTGCCTCGTTCTTCTTGCGTTCGAGGTCCTGGAGCGCTTTCTGCATTTCTGATCGGGCTTCCACCGAAGCGGCGTTGGTCTTCTTTTGCAGCTCGGCGATCTTTCCCTGCATCTCGGTCAGTTCGGCCTGAAAGGTCTTCTGAAACGCCTCTTTTTGCTGCAGCGTGTACTGTTTGGTGGACTCGACGGCTTCTTTGGTGTCCCGCAGGACCTTGTCCGTTGTGGACGGTTGTGGCTGGTCTGCGGCAGCGAGTGCCTCCCCGCCGATCGTGACGGGCGATGGCCCCGCGAAGAACCAACAGAGCAGGGCGCTCCCGGCTATCACCACGATGGTCCTGTCAGGATGCGATGGTCGGCCCTTCAGGGTACGGGCCGGAGGCGAATTCGTCAATGCATGTGGCATGTTCTCTGCCCTCCCCCCGTTCCATGGCCGGTTAAGGTTTTCGGCAAGAAGAGCCGAGAAGGAACTACAACGACGATCGTCCCGCAACCTTGACCCGTGGTGTAAGACCTATGAGCGGTGAACTTCCTCAAGCAACAACCCCCGTTCCTACCGATCCGTTGGAACAACTCCTGATTGAACGTATCCGCAAGGGCGCCATTGAATTGCCGCTCCTGCCGCAGGTCGCTTCACGGATTCTGGCGATGGTCTACGATCCCGATGCAGAGGCGGCCAAACTCGCCGCCTTGATTCACCAGGACCAGGCCTTGGCCGCCCATGTGATCAGAATCGCCAATTCTCCGGCCTATATGACCCGCAATCCGGTCGTCTCGCTTCAACATGCGGTGTCCATGCTGGGCATGAACCTGATGTCCGAGCTGGCCTTCTCCGCGTCCATCAAAGGCAGCGCCTTCAAAGTGCCGGGATGGGACGATGAAGTCAAGGGGCTCTGGCACTATTCGCTCGCCAGCGGCGCCTACGCCAAGGAAATTGCGCGCATGCGGCGATTCAATGTGGAAAGCGCCTACCTGTGCGGCCTTCTGCATGGCATCGGTCGGCCCGTCGTGTTGCAAACCCTGGTCGCCCTGTCCAAGGAGCAAGGGACAACCCTCAGCAAAGAGTTGGTGCATCAATTGTTAGACGGCTATTATATCCAGGTTGGCCTCCTGGTCGCAGACGAATGGGGCTTGCCGCCGCCGGTTGTGGAGTCGATCGGGTTTCATTCGGACTACAATTATGCCAAAACCGCCAAGCAGGAATGTATGACCACCTGCCTCGCCGGTCGCATGGCCAAACATTTTCTCGATCCGGAAGCCCTGGATGAGGCGACCTTGCGTGAGCATGTGGTCTTCGCCGATCTCAATCTGTACCCTAAGGATGTTGATGCGCTGCTGGCTCACAAGGACAAGATCCGCGCCGTCGTGGAGGCGATGCCGTTATGATGCCGAGCAGCGCCTATGACATCGTGGTAGTCGGGAGCGGACCAGCCGGCCAAAAGGCCGCCATTCAGGGCGCCAAGGCCGGCAAGAAGGTCGTGCTGATCGAGCAGGAACAAGGCATCGGCGGTAATTGTGTCTATCGCGGTACCATTCCCAGCAAGACGCTCCGCGAGACCGCGCTACAGTTCGAGCGGCTAAAACGTTCGAACGAAGTGTTCGAGGGCCGGCTGCGGCTCGATCTCCCCATGACCGTCCTCCTACACCGGTTGGACGAAGTGGTCAAGGCCCACGAATGTTATATGGCCGATCAACTCGCCCGAAACGGCGTCACCTACCGGCATGGCCGTGCGCGGCTGGTGTCGCCCCATGAAGTGCAATTGGAAACGATCGACGGGGCCTCCCAGACCCTTCTCGCCGAGACCATCGTGTTGGCGACGGGATCCCGTCCCTGCTCGATTCCGGAAGTGCCGGTCGATCATGAGCACGTGTTGGACAGCGATTCCATTTTGTCGATGATCTACCTGCCTCGCTCGCTGACTGTGCTCGGCGGAGGGCCCATTGCCTGTGAGTATGCCTCGACGTTCGCGTTGCTCGGCGTGGAGGTGACGCTGATCGATCGGGCTAAAAGTCCCTTGCCGTTTATGGATTCGGAGATCGTCTCAGTCTTCCAGCGTGGACTGGAACGCCAGGGTGGACGGTTTTACCTCGGCCAGACCGTGACTGAGGTGGCCTGGGACGGTGTGTCGTCCGTTGTCGCGAGGTTGGCGAACGGCATGGTGGTCAAGAGTGAAAAGATGCTGGTGGCGCTGGGACGTCAACCGAATATCGAGGAGCTGAACCTTGAGGCGGCGGGCCTGTCGTTGGATGAGAAGGGGCTACTGCCGGTCAACGATCATGGGCAGACGGTGGTCCCGCACATCTATGCCGCGGGTGACATGTTGGGGCGCCCCCCGGCATTGGCGTCACAGGCGATGGAGGACGGCCGGCGCGCCGTCAGTCAGGCGCTCGGGCTACCCGTCGGAGATTCGGCCAACCAGGTCCCTATCGGGATCTACACTATTCCTGAAATCGCGTCCATCGGACTCGATGAGGAGCAAGCCGCGGCCCGCTATCGCGGGCCTCTCGTGGGTCGTGCCCCGTTTACGGAAATCGCCAAGGGGCAGATTACCGGTGCTTGCGACGGCCTGTTGAAACTCGTCACCGATCCTTCGGGCGAACGTCTCCTCGGCGTGCAAATCGTCGGTGAGAATGCCACCGAACTGATTCACCTGGGACAGATGGCCTTGCAGGACGGTGCGAATATCGATCGCTTCATCGATACCATTTTCGGCTTCCCCACGTTCGCCGAAGCCTATCGCGTTGCCGCCTTGGACATTCTGGGACAGCGCCGCAAACGACAGGAACTGGCCAAAGCCGCGTAACGTCCGTTCTGGCCGTCCCTCTCCCCTTCCGCTTTGACCCCCACACCCAATGTGCGCTACTCTCCGGATCGGCCGGTCGTCCGATCACTGGAGGGTGTTCGCATGAACCGTGAAGAGCGGCGCCGCGAAGAAAAATTGCACGGCAAGCAGGCCAAACACGCAGTTGGTGAGTCGACGTTCCTGCGTGACGCCCAACTGCATCACCAGGCCGGCCGGTTGGATGAAGCGGAACGCGGCTATCGCCTCCTGCTGGACCGGCGCCCGTCGAATCCTGATGCCCTTCACGGCTTGGGTCTCCTCCTGTACCGGCGGGGCCACCTCAAAGAAGCGCTGTCCCGGCTTGCCGAGGCCCGCGCCGCCGACTCCCGCAATCCGGTCTATTGTTTCAATCACGGCGTCGTCTTGCAGCGGGCCGGGCTGTTAGACGAGGCGCTCGAAGCGTACGGCCGAGCCATCCAACTCAATCCGCGCTACATCGAAGCTCGCACGAATCTCGGCAACGCCTACAAAGATTTGCGTCGGTTGCCTGAAGCGCAGGCCACCTATGAAGAGGTGCTTCGGCTCAATCCCGAACATGCAGAGGCGCACAACAATCTCGGGGTGGTGTTGAAAGAACAGGGCCGCCTAGAGGAAGCAGCCGGGGCCTACCGGCGAGCCATCGCGTTGAAGCCGAATCATGCCGAGGCACACAACAATCTCGGGCTGGTGCTGTTGGAACAGGGGCAGACCGACGAGGCCATCCGCAGTTTTGAACGGGCCCTGCAGGCCCATCCCGGCTATGGCACGGCACTCTATAACCTGGGGATCGCCTGGATCTGGCGGGAGGAGATGCCGCGGGCGTTGCGCTGTTTTGCCGAAACGGCCCAGGCAAAACATGCGCATGGGCGACCGGTCACCGACACCTCGGTCTTCCGTTCCCGGCTCAAGCATGACGCCGAGCAGGTCGCCTATCTCCTTGAGCGTGGCCTTCTGGGAGACACCTGGCGTGGGTACCATGAGGCGCTCATTCATGTGCTGGCGCAGATTGAGGCGGCGCCCGGTGCGACCCCTGGAAACCGGGTCCTGGTCTCCCCTGCCGATCTCCAGCCGATCGCACCTTCATTCAACCGGCTGTTGTACCTCGCGCCTTGTGACACGATGCCGGAAGGCGCGTTGGCGTCCGATCTGGACAGTGCCGCGATCGAGGCGCGGTATCTGGGGACCCAGCCGGAAGTCACGACGATCGACGGACTCTTGTCGGAGGAGGCGCTGCGTAGACTGCGGGAGTTTTGCTGGACGTCGACGATTTGGAAGAAGGATTACGAGAACGGCTACATCGGGGCCTTTCTGGGTGACGGGTTTGCCTCTCCCCTGCTCCTGCAAATTGCGGAGGAACTCCGCCGGCGGCTCCCGCGCATTTTCGGCAGGCACCGCCTCACGCAGGCCTGGGCCTTCAAACACGACAGCGCCAGGCGCGGCCTGAATATCCATGCCGATGCGGCGGCCGTGAACGTCAACTTCTGGATCACCCCCGACGAGGCGAATCTCGATCCGGAGAGCGGTGGTCTGGTGGTCTGGGACAAAGAAGCGCCGAGGGACTGGGACTTCAAAACGTACAACAGCGACAGCGCCCGCGGCAGGATCTATGACTGGCTAAAGGAGCAGGGTGCTCGCGAGATCACGATCCCCTACCGGGCGAACCGGGCGGTGCTGTTCAACTCAGACCTGTTTCACGAAACCGACGACATCGCCTTTAAGGAAGGATTCACCAACCGGCGGATCAACATCACGCTGCTGTACGGGCATCGGCATCGCCCCTGAGCAGTTTCTCGAAATCTTCCGCGCAGACAGGGCGGCTGAACAGGTATCCCTGCACCTCGTCGCACCCTTCTTCTCGTAACCGTGCCAACTGCCCTTCCGTCTCCACGCCTTCCGCCAGCACCGAGAGGTTCAAACTGTGCGCCATCGCGATGATGGCCCGCGTGATCTTCACGTTGTTTTCGTTCGTCAAGAGGTCCCGGACGAAGGATTGATCGATTTTCAGGCGGCTCAGCGGGAACCGTTGGAGATAACTGAGCGACGAGTAGCCGGTGCCGAAGTCGTCGATCGAGAGGCGGACGCCCATCGTTCGCAGGCCTTCCAGCATGGTCACCGAGGCTTCGACGTCCCGCATGGCGATCGACTCCGTGAGCTCGAGTTCGAGTTGCGACGGATTCAGCCCGGAATCCCGCAGCGCATCGGCCACGGTCGCAGGCAGTGTGCGCCCGTGAAACAAGGAGTTGGAGACGTTGGCCGAGATCGAGATCGCAGGAAGTCCTGCCGTCTCCCAGGCCTTCACCTGGCGACAGGCTTCACGCAGCACCCATTCATCCATGGAACGAATCAAGCCGGTGTCGATCGCGGCGTTCAAGAACACGCCGGGCGGGACCAGGCCGCGTTTGGGATGTTTCCAGCGCACCAACGCTTCGGCGCCCAAAATCGTGCGCGAGTGGATGTTCAGTTTCGGCTGGTAAAAGACCACGAACTCTTCCCGCTCCAACGCGCGGCGGAGTTCGTTTTCCAGGTCGAGCCGTTCGGCCGCGGCGGCGTTGAGTCCGGATGAATAGAACTGGCAGTTGTTCCGACCCTGTTCCTTCGCGTGGTACATCGCGGTGTCGGCGTTCTTGAGCAGCGCTTCGACCGTGGACCCGTCCGACGGATAGATCGAAATGCCGATGCTGGCCGAAATAAAAATTTCATGCCCCTCGATAATGAAGGGATGGGCCAAGGATTCCAGAATGCGCCGGGCGACCCGGCCCGCGTCTTCCGGTTGCGGCAGGGCCGTTAGGAGAATCGTGAACTCGTCGCCCCCGAGTCGCGCCAGCGCATGGACCGGCTCATGGTCGGCATGCCGACTGACGGAGTCACTCTGCCGAACGGACTCGCTCAACCGTTCCGCGACGCGCGTGAGGAGTAGATCGCCCACCGTGTGGCCAAGCGTGTCGTTGATGATTTTAAAGCGGTCCAAGTCGATGAAGAGCGTCGCCAGGTGCTGATCGTGTCTCGCGGCGTAGGAGATCGCATTCGACAATCGGTCCTTGAACAACACGCGATTGGCCAAGCCCGTCAAACTGTCGTAGTACGCCAGTTGATGGATGGCACGTTCGGCCTGCTTCCGTTCGGTGATGTCCTGAGCCGTGCCGATGACCGTGACCTCATCCACTTCCTCTTCCCGCACGGCCTCGGCCTGCAGATGGATAATGAAGTCGGTGCCGTTCGGCAGCACGATCCGGTGATCAATGTCGCAGGGGGTCTGCTGGGCGACCAGCTTTTGCAGCGCGCCCGTCACCAACGGGCGGTCGTCCGGATGCACGAGATTCAAAAAACCCTCAAAGGTTCCGGTGAAATCCTGCGGGCGCACGCCGACCAATCGACAGAGTTCGTTCGACATGGCGAAGCGATTCGTCTTGGGGTTCCAATCCCAGTTGCCGATGCGGGCGATGCGCTGCGCGAGCTCCAGCCGGGATTCGCTCCGGATCAATGCATGCAGAACATTGTTGGTGCGGAGCATGTAGCGGACGTGATGGCACAGGATCGTGGCATTCACCGGCTTCGTGATGAAGTCGGTGGCGCCGTGCTGATAGGCCTGGGCAATGGAATTCACATCGTCCAAGCCGGTGAGGATCAAAATGGGGATACGCTTGCCGCGCGGCAACGAACGAATCCTGGAACAGGTCAGGTACCCGTCGACCTCCGGCATCATGATGTCGAGAATCACGAGATCAGCCGGTTCCGCCTCAAACTTGCTCAACGCCTCCTTGCCGCCGGTGGCTTCCACGACCACCATGCCGGCCGGCTCCAGCGCGTTCTTCACGAACAACCGTGTCACAGGGTCATCATCGGCGATGAGAATGGTCGGACGGGCTTGACTCATAATCTCGGTCTCACTCGAACATGGAGATGGTGCCGCACATCGGCATACGAGGGACTGACGGCCCCGGCTATGGACCCTGGGGCAACGGGAACGACGCTCCTGCCTTTCACTCGCATCAGCCTATCAAAGTTTTGAGGAAGTGCCAGCGAATTAGCAGTTGTTGAGGCGTGCATCTGCTAGGGAATCTCCCGGGGCCAATCGGCACTCACGGGAGAGCGAAGGGCGTCGGGTCCCTGGTCATGCGATACCGCCATGACTCGGCGTGTCGATACCCGCATCCAGAGGTTGGGGGACCTGTTCACGGGCCTCGATCACGATGCGGCCGAGGAGTTTCCGGACCCGGCTCATGAGTCCGCCCATGGTCAGTAACAGGAGCGTGACCATCATGAGCAGCAGCGGGACGATCACGAGGGCGACATCCAGGGCCAGATCGTCCTCCGACCGCGGGGCGGCGGCATCCGGGGGCGTGGCCACGGCAAGTCGGACCCAGCCGGCAATCCGGTTGTCCCGACGGATCGGCTCAACCACGATCACCGCCGGCCTCCCCTTTTCCATGCCGGATGTGATGCTGCTGCTCTGGCTTTTACGCGCGTTCATCCAGGCCGCGTCGTGCAGTTGCGTGCCGATGGCGGCGGGATTGCCTGCAGCCACGACCACGTTGTCTTCCGTGATGACGGCGGACGATAACAGATTGGCTTGCGGCGCATGTTGTTCCAGCGTCTGCTGGATCGCGGCGAGGCTGTCGCCGCCCAACGATTCAATGAACCAGGCCAGGGTTCTGGCCGTGGCGTGGGCGCTGCGCTCTGCCGTGAGGATGGCGGTGGCGTTACGCTGGGCGACGAGAGCGCGGTCATGTTCCGCCAACATCAGGTAGAGCGCCGCGGCGCAGAATCCTGAGACGAGCAGGCTGATCAGGAGTGCTGGAAGCCAGGTGCGGGGCAATCTCGATGTGGAAGCGGGCGCATCGGCCATGCTGTATCCTCCTCGACAGGAAAGAGCGGCCGGGTGCCGCCACCATCTTATGATTCGTCGGTGCGTTCGTAGGGTTGCCGGGTGAGGTCCTTCACAATGGCTTGTAGGCGAACCCAGTCGTCGGGTTGCAGGGTCACGAATTCGAGCCCGATGCGTCCATTGCGGCACCAACGTACCACGGCTTGCTGGACCGTCAATGCCGCCTCGTCAGGCGACTGATGCATGCGTACGGTGAGGGTGGTGCCGGGATGGACCGCCGCTTGCGTCAGGATGCCGCAGCCGCGCAAAGACAGATCAACGACGTGGCCCTCCCCCTCCACTCGGTTCACCGACGAGAAGGAGCTGTGGAAACGGACGGAAACCCGCTGATGTCGGCGTTGGTCCATGATGACGTGGGGTGAAGCGACGGGCGACGACCCCTGATCCTTGTCGGCGAATCTGTGCGCTGCAGGCGCCATCGTCTGCAGGCAGCACTAGCCCTTTATATTGCCGATTGGTTTCAGTTCCGCCACCTTTTTTGTGATTCCCGCGTGGTCCACTGTTTCGACCACGTCGGAAATATTCTTGTAGGCCAACCCGGCTTCTTCGGCGAGACCAGACATGGACACGGCCTTCACCAGAATGCCGTGTTGTTTCATGTCGCGGAGCAGTTGTTCGCCGCGCACCGTGCGTTTGGCTTGTGCGCGCGACATGGTGCGGCCGGACCCATGCATCGTCGAACCGAAGGTGTCGTGCATGGCGCGATCGGTGCCGACCAAGAGGTAGGAGCCGGTCTCCATGGAGCCGCCGCAGATGACCGGTTGGCCGATGTGGCGATAGCAGGCCGGCAGCTCGGGACTGCCGGGGCCGAACGCCCTCGTGGCCCCCTTGCGATGCACCAACCACTGTCCGTCTTGGTACCGCTCCACCTTGGCAATGTTGTGCGCCACATCGTAGATCAGGTGCATGCCGAGCGCATGCGGAGTTGAGTCGAAGACGGCGGCGAAGGCATCGCGGATTTGATGCGTGATGACCTGGCGGTTGGCGAATGCCGTGTTGGCGGCACAGTTCATGGCCCCGAAATACTCCTGTCCTTCCGGAGAACGAAAAGGCGCACAGGCGAGCTGCTGATCCTTGACGGAGATCCCATAGCGGCGCATCGCCTTTTCAAAGACTTTGAGATAGTCGCTGGCCACTTGATGTCCGAAGCCGCGCGAGCCGCAATGGACCATCACCACGACTTGATCGCGACCGGTCAAGCCCATCGCCGCGGCCGTCTCCCGATCGAAGATGCCCTTGTCCGACAGGACCTGCACCTCTAAGTAGTGATTGCCCGATCCTAAGGTCCCCAGTTGGTTGATGCCGCGTTCAATGGCGTAATCCGTGACGTGTGTCGGGTCGGCCCCTTCCAGGCATCCCCGCTCTTCGATTCGATCCAGGTCTTCGGCCCACCCGTAGCCGTTGGCGATGCACCAGCTGGCGCCTTTGCGCATGACGTCCCGAAACTCGCGCCGGTTGAGATTGACGAACCCGCGTGAGCCGACACCGGCCGGTACGCGGCGAAACAATTCCGTCATCAACAGTTCAAGTTTGGGCTGGACTTCAGCCAAGGTCAGGTCGGTGCGGATCAACCGCATGCCGCAGTTGATGTCATAGCCGACCCCGCCTGGAGAGATCACCCCGTCTTCGGGATCGAAGGCCGCGACCCCGCCGATGGGAAAGCCGTAACCCCAATGGCCGTCGGGCATACAGAGCGCATAGCGGTGAATGCCGGGCAGGCAGGCGACGTTGGTGACCTGATCGAAGACTCCGCGATCCATGCCGCCGAGAATGGCCGGACTGGCATAAATTCTCGCGGGGACCAGCATGCCTGCCTTTTCAGATGACGGAATTTCCCACAGGTAGTCGTCGATGCGGTTGACCAGCATGTCGGTGTTGAGTTTCATCACGTCACTCCATGGTCAGTACGTGCCGGATCGTCTGAGCCGCACAGTCAGACATCCAACACGACTCTGGCGGTCCACCTGTTTCCGTCTTGTGTGACTGCGTAGAGATGTTTGGTCACGCCCTTGACGTCTGACCGAAGTTCCTGCTTGGCCGGATCGACCGGCGCGCCGGTGACATCGGCATGTAGATGCCAGGCTGAGCCCCCGGGCTCCTGTGCCAACGTCAGTGAGGCCCGGTGAAATACGACGCCGTCCGCATCTTTGAGATACACCAATCGGCTTAACCATTCGAAGAGCAAGGTTTCGATGTCCGGCTCGGACAAATCCAGGGTGCGGCGCCAGGTTGGTGTCACGCTGGCCGGGTCGGCCAGACTGTGCAGGAGCGCCTCGGTTGCGGCGTCGAAGAGCGCCGAGAGAGAGTCGCCCTCGGCCTCGAAGGCCATGTCGGCCATCGCGATGTCGTCGAGGAATCGAAAGGTGCCCGACATGGGCGTCAGCCGTGACCGGCGCGGCGGCGCGCGGCGGAGAAGATCGCCCGGACCTGCTCGATCCCTGGAATGGTATGGCCGAACGGCAGCGGCACCTTGCCCTTGAAAAACATACGCACACCCAAGGGGAGGACGTGCAGGATCCGTTGCAGATTCGTGCCGACCACTTTGAGCGGCATGAGCGCTTCGTTCAACCGCCCTTCCTGCCGGACGAGATCGACGAAGCCGGTGATATGACGGGCGCCCTCCGCATCGGTCAAGCCGTGCCGGATGGAAGAGCGGCGCAAGCGGATAATGGCTTCCATCGGTTGCACATCCTTGGGGCAGACTTGCACGCACATGTTGCAGCGTGTGCAATCCCAGATGCCGTCGGCCTCCTGCAACGCCGAGAGCCGCACTTGTTTGGCATCGGCCGGTTCGCGCGGGTCCGCGACAAATCGTGCTGCTTTCGCCAGCGCGGCCGGGCCGAGAAATCCCTTCGACACTTCATGCGAGGTGCAGGCGGCCACGCAGGCGCCGCACATGATGCAGGCATCCACGTTGTGAAACTGGTAGGTCTCCGGCAGCAGCCGCAATTGCCCCGATGGTCCGTAGCGCTTCGTGGGATGGGTGATCGGCGTCAGCCAAGGCGTGACCGCCCGGATCTTCTCCCAGAAGGGCGCCATATCGACGACCAGGTCTTTGATGAGTGGAAGGTTCGGCAAGGGCTGAATCGTAATCTTGCCGTGCCGCTCCAATTCTTTGCGGACGGAGGTGCGGCAGGCGAGTTTCTCTGTGCCGTTGATGTGCATGGCGCAGGAGCCGCAAATGGCGGAGCGGCAGGAATAGCGCAGCGCCAAGCGGCCGTCCAATTCGTTCTTGATGCGGATCAGCGCTTCGAGCACGGTCAGGCCCCGCCCGATGTCGAGGCGATACTCTTCCTGGTGTGGGTGCTGGTCTGTTTCGGGATTAAAGCGTTGGATGGTGAAGGTCAGGCGCATGACGTTCTGGCGTGGCGTGAGAACTGAAGATGTCAGTGTTGAGTTTTGAGTGCTGAGTTGTCGGTTGAACCGGGAGACTTCTCAGCGACTCAACACTCACCACTCAAAACTAAATACTCAGACATTGGGTTGCCTATCCGAGTTCGAAGACCTTGGGATAGTTCGTCAGGTTGCGGCAGCCGTCCTTGGTGACGAGCACCATGTCTTCGATGCGCACGGCGCCCAACCCCGGATAATAGAGCCCGGGTTCCACCGTCACGACGTGCCCTTCCTGGAGCAACGATCCGGTCCGGCTGATGCGCGGCGCCTCGTGGATGTCCAGGCCGACGCCGTGCCCGGTGCCGTGAAAATATCCCTGCATGCGGCCGTTGACCAAACCGGTCTTATAGCCCGCCTTCTCAAACCGATCGCAGATGCCTTGATGGATCACCGCGCCGTCGGCGCCGTCGCGAATGTTGGTGATGGCCTCTTCCTGCGCGTCTTTGACGGTCTGGTACAGCTTCGTCAATTCCGGCGAGGGCCGTCCACGAACCACCGTGCGCGACATGTCGGCGAAGTAGCGGGAACCGGCCGAGCGCGGGAACACGTCGAAGATGATGCTGCGGTGCGCCGGCAAGGGGCCGCTGCCTTCGTCGTGCGGGTCACAGGCCTGCTCCCCGCCTGCCACGATGGTATGTTGCGCGATGCAGTCGCATTCCATCAGGGCGACGTTGATCAACTTCTTCACGCGTTCGGAGGTCAACACCTCACCGTCCAGCCAGAGCACGTTGTCGCGAATGTCGGCCCGACGGAGACTCGCATGTGCCGCGGCCACCGCGGTTTCAGTTGCCCGTTGCGCCGCTTCGATGTGGCGGACCTCTTCATCCGATTTCACCACGCGTCGCTCATAAAACGGTTCGCGCTTCGTGCGGAGCCGATAGCCCAGTTCCTGCAGTCGTTGTGCATGGAGAAACGGGAAGGTCGGCGGAACCAGGATGTCGCCCAGTCCTGCGTCCTGCAGCACCAGATGGATCACATCGATATTGCCGGGATCCTTCACACCCAGAGATTTCGCGCGCCGTTCCAATTCGGAATAGGACAAGACACGATCGACGGTGGCCTGATGTCGCGCGCGGTCGACTTCCAGGTCGCTCATGATCATCAGGCGCTCCCCTTTCACCTCCAGATAAATGAAGGGATCGGGCGCGATGAACTTCGTCGCGTAATAGAGATTCGAGTCCGTTTCGCTGGCGGCGATGAAGAGGGTCGCGCTGGGGCCGGGAGTCTGGTTGTGCTCGGTGGAATGGCTCATGAGGTCGAGGCGATCAGATGATTCGGATGCTATCATGCGGTCCGGAGGTGGTCAAGGCGTGGCCGGCACACGCGCCGGTTGTTGCGGCACATCGACCGGCGGCGGTGTGGAGGGCGGCGTTTGAATCTCCAACGCCGGGTCGAAGAGCGGTTCCTTTTCTTCTTGCGGCGAAAGAATGTCGATCGGCAGCATGACCGTGTTCTTCAACAGGTCGAACGCGAGTTGCGCGACGCCGGTGAGTCCCGTGGTGAAGGACTTCATCGGCAGATAGGTCACCTCCGGATCGTCGATCGATCCCTTGACCTGGAACAGCGCCGTCGCCAACCCCTTCCGGTCCCCGGCCATCAGGCGTCCGAAGAGCGGAATGGATTTCAAAAACTGCGAATAGGAGCCGAACGGACTTACGGCCCAGATCATGTCGAGTTGGTCGGTGGGCATGTCATAACTGCCGACCGCGGAGATCTTCAGTACCGGGCTGTCCAGGATGATGTTCTGCGTTTTGACGAGGCCGTTCTGCACCGTCAGGGTGGCACTGGCCCGGTTGTACTGGAGCCCTTCTTTTTCCAGATCGACCTTGCCCTGCAACACGGCCGGTAAGTTCAGGATGGAGAGGATCTTCCAGATGGCGCGTTTTTCGGTTTTCAGGATGCGCCCGTCCTGCAATACCAGTTCAACCTTTCCATTCAGTGTGGGCAGGAGGCCGTGTGGATTCCGTCCGTGCCCGCGTAGCGCGCCGGTGAGTTTCATATCCCCGGTCACCGGCTGATCGTTGGCGCCGAGGAGCGGGAGCAAGGCTTCGACGGGAATGCCGGTCATGCGCACCGAGGCTTCCGTTTCCGCTGGCTCGCCCTTCGGCAGGCGCACCACCATTCGCCCCGCCGCATGGCCCGTGCCCGATTGCGTGACAATTCGGTCGAGATCCAACATGCCGTCTTGAATGGTCAGCCGCCCCGAAAGCCCGCCGAAGCGAAGATGTTTGTAGAGGCCCTTTTCAATCGTGGCGGTGGCGCTCACCTGGCTGGTCGAGGCCAGCGTCTCCAAAAATTCCCGAATCGGCGACCGGTGGCCCTTCGGTATGAGCAGGTCGAGATCCATCTGGGCCGATTCGATTTTCACCGCGATGACCGGCTTCGTCGTCCAGTTTTTTAATGCGCCGGACAAACTTACGTCGCTGTCTTTGATGCGGAACGACAACTGCTTGATGTCGGCGATGTTTTTCGAAAACTTCAAGCGAAGGTAGAGATCTTCGACCGATCCGTCCACGCCCTTCAGCGTCATCAAGCCGTTGGTCAGCGCCAGCCATCCGCCCGCTCGCCAGTTCCTCCACTCGGCATCCGACCCCTTCACGTCCATGGACACTTCGAGATTGCCCGCTTCGAAGCCGCTCCGGTAGACCCATTCCGGCAGGCTGGACACCGACACGGTGCCCGTGGCCAGCGAGGCGTCGATGGAAAACTGGTCGCCGAGGATGATGCGCCCCTTCAACGGCAGCCGTAACGGCGGTACCACGAGTTCGAGGCGAGAGATGACCAGGCCGATGCCTTTGACGGCGTCGGCGTCGAGTTCCAAGGAGGCCGGTGAGCCATAGGGCTTCTCGCCTAGCGTCGGCAGCACGAGTTTCGCGTCGTTCAATCCGATCTCTCCACGCAGATGCGGTGCGCCTGACGGGCCGGACAACTGCATCTTGGCGCTGACCGTGCCGTAGAGCAGGTCGTCGGGAAAGGCGCCGGCCGAAAGCATCTGACGCAGTTGCGTGGCGTTGCCCTTGGCGCGAATGACGAAATCCTGGAAGACGCTGGGCGTGCCCCCGCCGATCATGCCGTTGAATTGGAGTTGCGCCTCCCCCACATTGGCCGTGACCTGATCGAACTGCACGCCGCCGGTTTGTGAAAAGATGATCCGCCCTTGCATGGCCGTCAGTCGTTGCGGCAGCGAAGGATTGAGAAGGCTGACTTGCTCGGTCAGCACCTCCCCGCCTGCGAACGTGATGCCGTCCGGTTTGTCCAGCGGGCCGACGAGGCGGAACGTCGGATGGGTCTGCCCTTCGATCTCACGCGACTGCGCGAGCAGCGAGGTGAGCTTATCCGCGCGAATGGTCTTGGTGAGAAATTTCACCAGATCAGCCGCAGTCATGTCGCCGCCGATGTCCAATTCCATCCAGGGCCCATCGTCCAAGAACGAGACCACGGCCTTCCCGTCGGTGATCTTCAGGTTGCCGTATGCGCCGCTCAGTTTCCCGACACGGATGCGTCCCGGTTCCACCGACACCGTGGCCGAGAGATCCTGGGTCGGCACCAGATCGTTTCCAATGAGCGCCGTGCCCTTCTCGATTTGGAAATCACCGGTCAGTGAGAGTTGCGGGCTGGGTGCGGTCGCGCCGGTTAAGGTGGCGGAGAGGATCTCCACCGTGCCACCCAATTGGCGTCGTTCGACCAACGCCGGCAGTTGGGGGTGGATCCACTGTGCCGGAATCCGCGCAAAGAGTTGGCGAAGGTCGATCGAGGGCGCGGTGAAGGTGATGGAGAACGTGGGTTGTGTGGTCAGCAGCCCGGCCATGTTGGCCTTGCCGGTAACGGCCAGTTCATCGACATTGGCGGCGACGTCGGTGAGCACCACGTCGTACCCGGCCACGCCGGGGGCCACACGAATACGGCTCTGCAGGCTCGCGCCGCCTTGCAGTTGCGGGGGGACCGGCCGGGGACCAAAGAAATCGGCTGCCTCACGCAGGCGCAGGTTGGTCGTGTCGATCTCCCCCTCGAATTGAAACGCAGGATGCACCGAGTAGGGTTCCTCGGCCGCCAGCGACGAGGACGACTCGCTAAGGCTGATCGTGCCGGTCAGAGAAAAGGACGAAGGGGCGTCGGCGGCCGGCAGCGCGGCGGAGATATGCAAATCGCCCTGGGCCTTGCTTGGGTAGACCTTGAGCGCCATTTCGACCGATTCCAGCTTCGTGGTGCGGACGCCGTCCGGTCGCGCCTCGTCGGTGACAGTGATGTGTCCCTTCTGAATGGTGGCTTCCCGGATTTGCAGCAAGCGGCTGAACATCTGGTAGGCTGATTCGTCCTTGGCCGCCGAGGGCAATCCCGCCAACACGTTCCAGTGGCCCGATCGATTGCGGATCAACGTCACCGTCGGCTCATCGAGGAAGATGCGTTTGGCCACCACTTGCTTCTTCAGCAGCGGGAGCAGGCGCAGTACGATGTCGATTTCCTTGGCGGTGAAGACGACGTGGCTTGGGTCGTCGTGGCCGTAGACGCCGACGTTGCTGAGTTCCAGGCGGAGGCTGGGGAGCACCACCAACTTGACACGGTCGACTTCGATCTTACGGCGGAGGCTGGTTTCGAGCTGCTGGAGAAAGAAATTTTTGAGGATGTCGACGCCGAACAGCTCGCGCGAATACAGGAGGAGGAGCACACCCACCACCACCAGGCCGAGCAGCGACAACACTACCGTGCGGGGACGAACCCTCACTCCACCTCCAGGTACGTAGCTCAAAAGCGCAGTGTACTGGATGCGCCGACGTGAAATCCATACGGTGCGTGCCTCCACGCCTCACCTTTCACAGTTCACGTCCTGCGTGGACGGGTCTATAATGCGCCGGCCGCCGAACGGCGGACACTGGGGGAATCACGAGTGGGCGATGACACAGCGATGACACGACCGCGTTGGGGCATTCTTGCCCTGCTGTTTGCGATCAGCGCGGTGACCTATATGGACCGGGTGAACATTTCCGTCACGGCCCGACAAATGATGCCTGCCTACGGCATCACTGATCAGGACATGGGTTATGTGTTCTCGGCCTTCGTCTTCGGCTATGCGCTCTGTCAGATTCCCGGCGGCCGCCTGGGTGATCGCTGGGGGGCGCGGGTGGTATTGGCCTGCGCCTTGGTCTGGTGGTCTCTGTGCACGGTGTTGACCGCCGTGGTCGCCACGCTGCCGCTGGCCGGCCTGGTCGGCACCGTGGGCGCGCTCGTGATCGTGCGCTTCCTGCTCGGTGTGGGCGAATCGGTCGCCTTGCCGAATTTCAATCGCGCCGTGGCCGACTGGATGCCGCCGGGACAGCGTGGGCTCGGTATCGGCATTGCCATCGGGGGCATCGGCGTCGGCGCGGCCATCACCCCTCCCCTTGCCTCCTGGGTCATGGTGAACTATCGCTGGCAGTCGGTGTTTTATCTCTCGGCTCTGATCGGCCTGGTGGTCGCGATCCTCTGGGTGTTCTGCTCGCAAGATCGGCGGAGCAGCGACGAGATGAAGGCACAGACGACCTCAGCCTCGATTCCCTGGCGGCGGATCCTCCGTTCCCGGTCGCTCTGGTGGCTCGTCGCCAGTTATGCCTGCCTGGGGTACGTGGCCTACATCTATATGAGCTGGTTTTATCTCTACCTCGTGAACGTGCGCGGGATTGATCTCTTGCGCGGCGGCTGGCTGGCGGCGGGACCCTTTCTCGCCATTCTGCTCTTCTGCCCGCTCGGGGGATGGGTCACGGACAAGCTCGTGCCGACGCTCGGCCTGCGCAAGGCCCGGCTGTCGATCGGGATGCTTGGTATGGCATTGGCCGGCGGGTTGATTGCCGTCGGGGCCTGGGTGGAGTCGCAGACCATGGCGATCGTCTGCCTCTCACTCGGCGCCGGATGGCTCTACTTTACCGTGGGAGCCTACTGGAGCGTGACGACGGATCTCTCCAAAACCCACGCGGGGACTCTGTCGGGCGTGATGAATACAGGGGCCAACGTGGGCGGCGTGATTTCCCCGAGCCTCACGCCCTGGCTGGCCGATCACTGGGGCTGGACGGCGTCGCTGCTGGTTGCCGCCGGCATCGCGCTCTGCGGCGGGCTCATGTGGACGAAGGTCGATCCGACGGAGGGACTGAGGGAGTGAAAGAATTGGGGTGAGGCCTTGTTATACACGGAGCAGATTCGAGGGGCAGCGGCTCGATGCGTTCATGACCAACCAGTCGATGGGCGTAGGCAAGGGAGGCGTGAATGTCTGCAGGCTCCAGCCATGGATAGCCACGAAGAATCGTGTCAGGGGTGTCACCGGCGGCGAACATCCCACGTACATGCTCGACCGCCAATCGGCGACCGCGGACGATAGGCTTTGCGGAGGAGACGTGACATCACTCATCAAGACTCTGGCGAGACGCAATTGGTTTGTTTGCGCAATTGGCACAGGCGCAACCGGGTCAGCTGAGCCCAGTATGCCAGTGCCGCATGCACATCGTTCCAGGAATCGAACACCTCTGCGTCGAGAAACCGTCCGCCTACCCGCCGATCGACCGCGGCCGCCAACACTTCACCGGACACTGCGTCCATGAGTTTTCCCTCGATAGCGGCGGCGCCTTTGAAGAGTGGCTTGCCGGTCGCCAGGGTCTTGATGGTGGACGCCACGAAGGCCACGTTGAACGGCGCAGGCACGCTCGAAACGATATCCAGGACGGGAAGGGATTGCTCCGCTTCGGTCAGTGCCGCCTGGAGGCGAAAGGTGCGCGATTCCGGCTCCGTCACCATCTGATAGTCCTTGGCCAGTTCCTGGTACAGGAGTGCGTAGAACGCATCGGCGATGACCTGTGCGTGTTTTTGATCGAGACCCAGGACCTTCGAATCTGTGCCCCGCCAAATCATCACCGGATCAAGGAGGAGTTTATCGTAGGTCGCCTTCTCCGACCACTCGACCTGCTGGTTCCGATAGACCAAGAGCGCTTCGTCGCCCGTGCCTTTGCGCATCTGCGGATAGAGATCGTGGAGGAACCCAGAAGGCTCGACCGACCGGGCATGTTTCGTCGGGGCGCAGGCGGCCAAGGTCAGGAAGGCGGTTATCGAGAGTAGTATCCATCGACAAGTCATACGGCCTCCTTCCGAAGCAGCCGGCTATGCTCAGGAATCGCCGGCACCAGTTCTTACGTCCGGCACCATTTCTGTACTTGCGACCGATGAACTCGCTGGGAACCGGCAATAGTACCCCTCAGGCCGCCAAGGCGGTGGCCCGCACGGATTCCAAAATACGAATCAGATTGTCCATCTCTCCTGGCTGAAACAACCCGTCTGGCCCATGTGGACTGAGATCGGTAAAGGGCGATTCATAGAGTCGGGCCGGTTCCATGACGCCATGCTCTGTCAGGTGGTCCACGACGAGGTTGATGAACTCAAGTTGGTTGGCGGTGAACGTCTTAACCGTAATGAATCCCGCGAGTGCCTCTTTGGCCGCGCTACGATCCATGCCGACGAGCGATCGCACGAAGAGGCCTAGACCTTGAGCGTGTCCCGCGGCCCGACGGATATCGTCCAGCGGAGCAGCGCCGCCCTCTGCAAGCACACGCTCCAATTCGGAAAGGTCTGTGGCGGTGAGCGGCTGGTTCATGCGCAACTTGGCAATCACCACATGGTCGAGGTGTTCGCGCAGGAACGCTCGAACTTTGGCCAAAAACTTAGTCTGGTCAGTACCTACCGAAAAACCGGGAAGAACAACTTCCGTCTCGCTCCCCATGAGATCTTCAAGGTCGGTGTAGACGGGCTGCCGGCGCCGCTTTTCGATAAACTGGACCAACTCGCGCAGCCGGCGACGCATCGCCTCTAGGATCGGCACCGTCACGTCCTGCCACCATTCATCACTCTGCATATCCTGGATCAAGGCCAGCTGCTCGCGGACCATCGGAATGGCGGCCTTTTCCTCCAGCAGTCCCACAATCTCCCGGACGCGGTCCCGCAGGCGGGTAAATTCAGGCTCGACACGCAACAAGGCCAGCTGCAGCCTGAGAACTAAGAGATCGAAACGCTTCGCCTCCTCATTCTCGGAATTGAGTTCGGTAGGCAGGCCTGCCACCTGGTGGGAAAGCTCAGCCAGCGCGGGAGGTTCCAGGATCGCCCAGGCCCCGGGGTTGGCATACTGTTCAACGAGACGGCGGTGAGGCCGGACGACGAAGTTATTGATGTTCATCGCGGCCACCTCCCCTTGCAGCACCGTAGCGAGGGATTGACGCACCGCCGCTGTCGTTGTCGGATACCCATAGAACGCCGGCGCCTCCGGCATACCCGGGATAGGCACCTCTTTCGCCTGACCGTCAATCGTGGCAATCAGTTCCAACCGTGTCTGAAAGAGGCGTTTGCCTAGGGAGGCCGCCGCCGTACCCTCAGTCCCTGGGATGTCTTGGCTGAAGAATTCCAGATTCTGGCAGTAATCGAAAATGTAGAAGGACTCCTTGTGACGGCCTGGTCCGAAGAGATCATTACAGAGGCGCGTACCACGCCCGACCATCTGCCAAAACTTCGTCTTGGATTGGACCAGCTTGAAGAAAATGAGGTTCACGACCTCCGGAATGTCGATGCCGGTATCCAGCATATCGACGGAAATCGCGATATGCGGTGCCTTGTCCTTATTCGAAAAGTCATCGATCAGGCTCTGCGCATATTCCGTCTTGAACGTAATGACCCGAGCGAACGCACCTTTGAAATGCGGATAGTTGGCGTTGAACCGCTCGGCGATAAAGTCGGCGTGGGGCTGATTTTTGGCAAAGATGATCGTCTTGCCGAGCCGATCGCCGCCGGCGACCGTGAGCCCCCGGGTCATGACATGTTCCAGCACCTTGTCGACCGTGTCCGTATTAAAGAGCCACGTGTTCACCGCTTCCGCCTCGACACGGTTCGGAACCGTGCCGTCGTCGCTCCATTCCAGGGCGTCCCACTGGTCTTTTTCGTCTTCCGAGAGCTCGTCGTACGTGATCCCCTGGCGCGGAAACCTGAGCGGCACCGAGACCGCTCGCGGCGGGACAAGAAATCCGTCGCGCACCGCCTCCTCCAATGAATACGAGTCGGTCGGCACGCCGTTTTCAAGGTCGAAGAGGCTGTAGGTGTTCCGGTCCACTTCGTCCTTGGGCGTCGCGGTGAGGCCGACCAGCAGGGAATCGAAATAATCGAAGATGGCGCGGTACTTCTGGAACACCGAGCGGTGTGCCTCATCGATGATGACCAGGTCGAAATGTCCCACGCCGAACCGCCGCTGGCCGTCAGTCGCCTCGTCGATCAGCCCCATCATGGTGGGATACGTCGAAACGTAGACACGCCCCTCCGCGTTCTTCTCGGTCACCAGGTTCACAGGGGAGGCATCCGGTAGGTACCGTTTGAAGGCGTTCACCGCCTGATTGACCAGCGCCACACGGTCGGCAAGGAACAGTACACGCTTGACCCAGTTGCACCGCATCAACAGGTCCGCAAGCGCAATCACCGTGCGTGTCTTCCCGGCTCCCGTCGCCATCACGAGCAGCGCCTTCCGCTCATGGTCGCGCTCGAACGCCTCAGCAATCCGGCGGATGGCGCGCGTCTGGTAGTGGCGCTCGACGATTGTCGGGCTGATCGACGCAGCTGCCGGCGAGCG
>ERZ1645185.270-NODE-270-length-21726-cov-5.059803_pt1 | contig 21726 bp, 16 predicted proteins | sample MGYA00575351_ERZ1645185 | MGnify/ENA primary metagenome ERZ1645185 (study PRJEB40838, sample SAMN11284767) | freshwater sediment metagenome | isolation source: river sediment | host: Sediment | place: India: Jana village, Kanpur | collected 2015-12-17 ...
GCACGCTCTCCAGCTTCGGCGGCGCGGGCGGGCAGCACGCCTGCAAGGTGGCCGACGCGCTCGGCATCGGCGAGGTTTATGTGCACCCGCTCGCCGGGCTGCTCTCCGCGCTCGGCATGGGCCTTGCCGATCTCACCGCCTTGCGCGAACGCACGCTCGGCGCGCCGCTCGACAAAGGTATCGCCTCCGCCGAAGCCCTCGCCGATACGCTCGAAGCCGACGCCCGCGCCGCACTCGCCGCGCAGGCAAGCGACCTCGCGGGCGTTTCCGTCACCCGCCGCGCGGAGCTTCGCTATGCGGGCGCCGACAGCGGCCTCTCGCTCCCCCTCGCCCCGCCCGATGCCATGCGCGCCGCCTTCGAGGCGGAGCACCGCGCCCGCTTTGGCTACGTGATGCCCGGCGGCGCGCTGGTCATTGAGGCGGTGAGCGTGGAAGCGGTCGGCCATTGGCCTGCGCCGCCGATCCGCGTGGAAAGCGCGGTACACACCGCCTCCGCCTGCACGATGATCGTGGACGGCGGCGCCATTGAAGCTCCCGTCCTCGCGCGCGGCGCCCTCGTGCCCGGCGAGGCGATAAACGGCCCCGCCGTCATCCTCGAAGACGGCGCCACAACGGTGATCGACGCAGGCTGGCGCGGCGAGGTTTCCCCCGGCGCCGACCTCATCCTCCGCCGCGTCGTCCCCCTGCCCGCGCAGCGCGCGCTCGGCACCGACGCCGATCCCGTGATGGTCGAAATCTTCAACAACCGCTTCATGGCCATTGCCGAGGAAATGGGCATCGCGCTCCAGACCACCGCGCATTCGGTGAACATCAAGGAACGGCTGGATTTCTCCTGCGCGCTCTTCGACGTTGAAGGCGGCCTCATCGCCAACGCGCCGCACATGCCCGTGCATCTCGGCTCGATGGGAGACAGCGTGCGCGCCGTCATCCGCGCCCACGGCGGCCGAATGTGCCCCGGAGACGCCTTCGCGCTCAACAATCCCATGAACGGCGGCACACACCTGCCGGACGTCACCGTCGTTGCCCCCGTGTTCGCCCGCGCGGACGGCGGCGATATCCTGTTCTACACGGCGGCGCGCGGCCATCAGGCCGATATCGGCGGCCTCACCCCCGGCTCGATGCCGCCGGATTCGAAGACGCTCGAGGAGGAAGGCGTCCTCTTCGACAGCGAACGTCTCGTCTCGGCCGGCGCGTTTTGCGAAACGGAGACGCGCGCCATCCTCTCATCCGGCCGCTATCCGGCGCGAAATCCTGCCCAGAACATCGCTGATCTGAAAGCCCAGGTCGCCGCCTGCACGCGCGGCGGCGACGCGCTGCGCGCCATGATCGCCGAATTCGGCCTCGATACGGTCGAAGCCTACACGTGCCACGTGCAGGACAATGCCGAGGCCGCCGTACGCCAGGCAATCGGCGCGCTGGCAGACGGCCACTTCCGCTACGAAATGGATAACGGCGCGGCGGTCGAGGTCCGCGTCACCGTCGATCACGAAAACCGTGCCGCGACGGTGGATTTCACCGGCACCAGCGCGCAGCTTCCCGACAATTTCAACGCACCGCTGTCCGTCTGCCGCGCCGCCGTCCTCTACGTGTTCCGCACGCTCGTCGACGACGACATCCCGATGAACGAGGGCTGCCTGCGCCCGATCACGCTCATCGTTCCCGAAGGCTCGATGCTCAATCCCGGCGCAGGCGCCGCCGTCGTCGCGGGCAATGTGGAAACCAGCCAGGTCATCTGCGATGCGCTCTACGGCGCGCTCGGTGTCATGGCCGCCGCGCAGGGCACGATGAACAACCTCACCTTCGGCAATTCCCGGCATCAATATTACGAAACGATCGCGGGCGGCTCCGGCGCCGGTCCGGACTTCGACGGCGCCGACGCCGTGCAGACACACATGACCAACAGCCGCCTCACCGACCCCGAAGTGCTCGAACTCCGCTTTCCCGTCCGCGTCGAAAACTTCGCCGTCCGGCGCGAGTCCGGCGGCGCGGGCCGGCACAAGGGCGGCGACGGTGTCATCCGCCGTCTCAAATTCCTCGAACCGATGACCGTCAGCCTCCTCGCCAACCGCCGCCGCGTCGCGCCCTTCGGCCTCTCCGGCGGCGCGGACGCGAAGCCCGGCGCAGGCCGCGTCATCCGCGCGAATGGAGCGATCGAACCCCTCGCCGCCACCGCGCGCGCAGAGGTTCAGTCAGGCGATGCCGTGGAAATCGAAACCCCCGGCGGCGGCGGCTTCAGGCGCGTGTAGCGCTCTCCATCCGCGAAGTGGATCGGCCTACGCCGCGAGGCCGAGGTACCCCAATTGCGCGGCCTTGAAGATCGTCTGGCTGCGGTTCACCGCGTCCAGCTTCTCGCCCGCGTTCTGGATGTGGAAGCGCACCGTGGCGTGGCTCCGCGCGAGGATCAGGCTGATTTCCTTGTCGGTCTTGCCCACCGCCGCCCAGCGCAGGCATTCGACCTCGCGCTTGGTCAGCTGGCAGTCCATCGGCAGCCATTTCCGCGTCCGCATCAATTTCACGTAACCCGCGAGGAAACGGTGGACCCATACGGCCCATTCATCAGCGAAATTCTCGTAGACCTCTGAAAGGTCGCTCAGATTCCGCGCCGATCCGATCACCGCGACGCCGATCTGGCCGAACGGCAGGTGCACCGGGATCACCACGGCGGCATGGCACATCGCCCTTTTGTCGAAGTTCGAAAGGTCGATACCGTCGAGGTACGGGTTCGGCTGCTGCGTGCGGAAGCCTTCCTCGTTCGCCCAGAACGGCTCGCTCTCATAGCGGCAGGCGCGCAACAGCGGAGAGCTGAGTGCGACGCGGTGCTCGCTCCACTGCCGCTCTTCGTCGCTCACGAAGCCGAAAACTTCCGAAGAGAGCGTGTTCCCTTCGTCGTCCACCATCGGCCGCTTCGAGCAGATATTGTCGGTAATCGCGATCCGGAAGCTGGGCGCGTTGCGTTCCACCATGTCGCGCAGCGCTTCCGAAGCGGGACGGATGTCGCTCATGGTGCGTACCGAAACGCGTGCAATATCATCCTGCAACGTCACGTTTCTCTCCCCAGTATGGTCGTCCGCTGCCGAGTCGGACTCATTTGAGGCATATTTCAACATGCCACGGACCGGGTGACAAGAGTGTGACGCATTCTAAGTATCTGCGGTTCAAGCCGGGTTCAGCCGTGCGGCTTTCAAGTAACGCTGCGGCAGGCGCCATTGATTTCGGGGACTCCCCGTCGCATGGTCTGCCCGAAACCGACAATGAAGCGGGAGACACACGTTGATGTTTCGCATGGGCAGGGCCGGATTGGCAGTGTTCTCGATGATGCTCCTCGCGGCGACGGCGCGCGCGCAGGATGCCAATGCCGATCTGGCACCGGTTCCGGGCAGCGAAGCCGCCTACGGCACGATGTCGGCCGAGGTGCCGCCGTCGACCGCGCCCGTGGCTCAAACGCCGGCGGCGCCACCGCCTCCGCCCCCGTCAGAACCCTCCGCGCAAAGTGGCGTGCCCGCGGCCCCCGCCACCACTGCCGCGCCCGGTGCGGTCGGCGATGGCGACCTGCAGCCCGTGTTCAGCCAGAGCGAAGTGCTGACCGCCGCCGAGAACGTCTTCGGGCGCGGCGCGGAAGGCCTCGCGCGCATGATCGAAACGGTCTTCAAGGATCTCGGCCAGCCCAATGCCTATGTCGCAGGCCGTGAAGGCGGCGGCGCCATCGGCGTCGGCGTCCGCTACGGCGAGGGCAAGCTCTACCACAAGGTGGAGGGCGAAATGCCGATCTACTGGCGCGGCCCGTCGATCGGCTTCGATGTCGGCGCCGACGGCAGCAAGACGTTCATTCTCATCTACAAGCTCTACGACACGCAGGAGCTGTTCCGCGCCTATCCGGCGGCAGAGGGCAAGGCCTACATCATCGGCGGCCTTTCCGCGCAGTATGTGCAGCGCGGCGATGTGGTGATCGTGCCGATCAAGCTCGGCGTCGGCTGGCGGCTCGGCGTCAACGCCGGGTACCTGCGCTTTTCCAAGAAGAAGAGCTTTCTGCCCTTCTAGCTTCGGTGCATTTCAGATCGCGCCGCTGTCGACGAGCGCGATGTAGCGGTCCATCGCCTCCGCCGCCTTGTCCGACAGGTCGATGAAGCTCCGGCGTCCGTCCTCGGGATCGCTTCGCCGCGCCAGCATCCCCGCGTCGGTCATGCCCTTGATCCAGCGGAGCGCCGTCGTCGTCGGCACGTCGGCGGCGATGCAGAGGCTGGACACGCTGACCTGCTTGCCCTCGAGGCGCGCCGCCGCGAGGTCGAGCATGATGTCCCAGGCCGGATCCGCGAAGAGTTCGGCCGGAAAGAACTGCTTGCGCGCCTGTCGCTTGCGGATGATCTCCCGGATACTCCGCGCGGTTTCAGCGGCGCTGCGGTCCGTCACAGCCGCGGGCAGCACGGGGCCATCCTTCATGCTCGCAAGGCGCGCGAGCTGATCGGCAATACGGCTCACTTCGTCGCTCAGCATACCGATCTGGACGAAGGCGTCCGGCCCTTTTTCACGGACGCCCGCCGCGTAACCCTGCCCGATGTCGATGCGTTCGAGAATGCTCAAGATGTCCTCGGCCCCCAGCGGCCATGCGGCCAGTTCGACACCTTCAATATCCATAATGGATATCGCGCCGTCCAATGCATCGTCGTCCAGAATGACTATAACTGGTGCAGTTTTGGACAGAATTCCTGCCTCCGCCAAAGGCCGCTCCGTGCCGGCGACGAGGCCGTCCCGTGCCGCCACGACCAGCGGCAGCTTTGCCAGCGGTGCAGGCGGCTCCGCGAAGAGCGCTGCGGTATCGATCCGCGCGTGGCCGATACCGGCGGCATCGAGGGTCGTGCGGAGCGCTGTCTCCAGGGCTTGCGGCAGCGCTAACTGGATACGCGCTGGTCCCGCCACGGAAAAGGTTTCGGCCATACGCTTCCCATAACACGACGCGGAGCGCTGTTTTCGCCCCTCATATTTCCGAACCTGACCAGCGGCGCTGATACCAGCCGGAAGCGTGCAAGGAAATCGCGAATTGACCGGGCAGGTTCAGGGCTGCTTCGTCAGCGACACCCAATGGGAGAGCGCGTTCCGCACGCGGGCATTGTCGGCGTCCCCGACCGCCGTGGCGGCCCCGCGCAGCGTCGTACCGTCCAGCTTGAGCGCGAGGTGCACGAGATAGCTGTAGCGCCGCGCATCGGCGTTCGGAATGTGCGCGTTGAGGTCACCGTCGAAGAGTCCCTTGTCGAACCGCGCCTTCGAAACGAGCGTCGGCAACTGGTCGCCGAAGGTCGCGCGGATCAACCCGTCGTTTTGAAAAACGAGTTCGACAGGCATCTCCGTCTCAGGTGTCGACAGCGTCCCCTTCCACGTTCCCGCAAGTTCAGGAGTCGGTGCGAATGGCGGAAGTGGCGGCTCCGACGGCGCGGGCGACGGCTTCCAGCCCGGCAGCATGATCGCAGCGATCTTGTCGGCAATGATCCGCGGCGCCGGGCTGCTGGAATTGGTGAGCACGACGAGGGCGATATTGCGATCGGGGAACAACTGCATGATCGTGGCGACGCCTGCCATGCCACCCGAATGCGAAACGACGCGGTAGCCGTCCTTCGTTCGCACGTTGAAGCCGATGCCATAGCCGCTGCCCTCATCGCGCGCAGCCTGCGGGTCGACCGGGCGGTGCATCTCGTCGATCATCGCCGCAGTGAGGATCGGCTTTTGGCCCGGAAGCCGGTTCTTGAGGTGGAAGCCGGCGAAACGGACGAGGTCGTGCGCGCTGGAAAAGACCGCGGACGCGCCCGGGTGATCGAACGTGTAGAACGGGACCCGCTCTCCATTCCGGCCATAGCGCATGGCTGCGAACGCTTCGAGGCCGGGGCCAATATCGACAGACGTATGCATAAGCCCAAGCGGGAGAAAAACCTCGCGGCGCATAAAGTCCGCATAGCTGAGCCCAGACGTGCGGCTGATAATCTCGTCGAGAATACCGAAGCCGAGATTGGAATACTGAAACCGCTCGCCGGGTGCGCTTACGAGGTTTGCATAGCGCTGAATGGTCTCCCCCATCGGCGGCCGGGCAACAGTCTCGTCCTCGTAAAAGAACTGATAGTGCAGTGGCAGTCCGGCCGTGTGCCCCGCAATGCGCCGAACCGTCGCCCCGCGCGCGTCACCCACGCGCGCGGTAAGCTTTGCGCTACCGAGATAGTCATCGATCGGGCGGTCGAGATCGATCTTGCCGCTCTGCACCAGTGTCATCAGCCCGGTGGTCGTGATCGGCTTGGAAATGGAAGCGAGCGAATACATCGTATGCGCGTCCGCCGCGATCCGCTTCTCACGGTCGGCCCAGCCGAAGCCTTCCTCCCAGACGATCTTGCCATCCTGCATGACGGCAACCGCGATGGAGGGCACGCCATTCTCAACCAGTTGCTCCCGGATCGCCGCGCGAACCGGATCGAACCGGTCAGCCTGCGCAGGGACCGCGACGCAAAGAAAGGCGAGTGCACACCACAACCCGCGCATGAACATAAACCCCATCGCCCTCACCTTCTCCCATTATGCCCCTATTTTCAATAATTGAAAAAATGGAAAAAAAAAGGAAAAATGCGAAAGCGAACGGGGTTCGCTACAGACAATATGTGATCATTGGAGAATGGTCGGGGAGACAGGATTCGAACCTGCGACCCTCTGCTCCCAAAGCAGATGCGCTACCAGGCTGCGCTACTCCCCGACGCGAAGGAGCCGTCCATGGCGGGCCGGCTCCCGCGCGTCAAGGATTTACCAGATGTGGATGCGCTGATCTTCGGGGAGATAGAGCTTCTGTCCCGGCTTCACGTCGAACGCGGGATACCACGCATCAAGGTTACGCACGGCGGTTGGGCGCCAGTTGCCGGGCGTGTGCGGATCCGTCGCGAGTTGCTGCTGCAGCTGGGCGTCGCGATATTTTTGCCGCCAGATCTGAGAGTAGCCGAGGAAGAAGCGCTGATCGCCGGTGAAGCCGTCGAGCACGGGCGCGGGCTTGCCGCCGAGTGATTTCCTGTAGGCATCATAGGCAACGGTGAGGCCCGCGATGTCCGCGATGTTCTCGCCGAGCGTCAGCTCGCCGTTCACGCGCGCGCCGGGGAGCGGTTCGTAGGCGCCGTACTGCGCGACCACCTGATCGGTGTAGACCTTGAAGCGCTTCACGTCTTCGGGCGTCCACCAGTCGGCAAGCTTGCCGGTGGGGTCGTACTTGCGGCCCTGATCGTCGAAGTGGTGCGTGATCTCGTGGCCGATCACCGCGCCGATGCCGCCATAGTTGATCGCCGGATCGGCATTCGGATCGAAGAACGGCGGCTGCAGGATGGCGGCGGGGAACACGACCTCGTTCATCGTCGGGTTCGCATAGGCGTTCACCGTCTGTGGCGTCATGAGCCATTCGTCGCGATCAATCGGCTTCCCAAGCTTGGCGAGGTTGCGGTCGTATTCGAATGCCGCCGCGCGCTTCGCGTTGCCGAAGGCGTCGCCCGGCACGATCTCGAGCGCCGAATAGTCGATCCACTTCACGGGGTAGCCGATCTTCGGCTTGAAAGACGCGAGCTTGGCGCGCGCCTTCGTCTTCGTCTCGGGCGTCATCCACGCGAGGTTCGCGATGCGCACATCCATGGCAGCGATGAGGTTGCGAACAAGCTCGTCCGCCTGCGCCTTTGCCTCCGGCGTGAAGTGTTTGGCGACGTAGAGTTCGCCCACCGCCTCGCCGAGCGCACTGTTGACCGAGTCGACGCCGCGCTTCCAGCGCGGCTGAATCTGCGGCGTGCCCGAGAGCGTCGTGCCTTCGAACGCGAAGTTTTCATCGACAAAGGCCTTGGGCAGCAGCGGCGCGGCGTCCTTCAGCGTTTTGAACGTCAGCCAGTCGCGCAGCGTCGCGATGTCGGCGCCCGCGATGACCTTCGCCATGCCCGTGAAGCTGCTCGGCTGGCTGACGATGAATTCGTTCTGGTTCCCCAGCCCGGCGGCCGCGAAGAAGGTGCTCCAGTCGAGGCCCGGTGCTTTTGCGGCGAAATCCGACTTCGTCCACTTGTTGTACGCCTTGTCGGAATCTCGGCTGTCGACGACCGTCCAGTGAACTTCCGCGAACTTGTGTTCGAGCTCGTAGATTGCGGCTGCCTTCTTGGAAGCCTCCGCCGCAGGCACGCCCGCAAGCGAGAACATCCGCGCGATGTGCGTCTTGTATTTCTCCCGTGCGTCGACATAGGTCGGATTGTCGACGAGGTAATAGTCCCGGTCGGGAAGGCCGGTACCACCCTGGTAGAAAACGGGGATGTAGTGATCCGGCGCCTTTTCGTCCTGATTGATGTAGTAGAGGAACGGCGACGGGCCGTAGCTGCGGAGCGCGTCGCCGAGCGCAGCGGCAAACGCGGACTTCGACCCGAGCGCTGCGACGGCGTCAAGATCGCCCTTGATCGGATTCAGCCCTTTCGCCTCGATCGCGGCCTCGTCGAGATAGCTTGCATAGTAGTCGCCGACCTTCTGACCGGCCGACCCCTTGCCCGCATGGCCGCTCGCTGCAGCCTGAATGATTTCGCGCGTGCGTTCCTGGCTGAGATCGCGCAGCCTGGTGAACATACCGTAGTTCGAGCGATCCGCGGGAATCTCGAGCTGGCGCAGATAGGCGCCACCGCCATAGCCGAGGAAATCGTCACCCGGCGCGATGCTGCGGTCCATGCCCGCCGCATCGAAGCCCCAAGGGGCGATTTCAGGCTTGTCAGCGGCCAGGGCAGGCGCGGCAAATAGGGCCGTCGTCGCGACAGCGCATAGAAAAATGGTCTTCATGATTGGCGGTCCCTGCAACGGATGATCATGCGGGAAACCTACCCTGCCCGCGCGCGCGGGGAACCCGCGGATTCGATGAACTGCCGACTCCGTTATACGAACGTTCAACTGTAGCGCTGTTCCAGCCACGGATCGCCGACATTGTGATAGCCGCGCACTTCCCAGAAGCCCGGCTTGTCCTCGGTCGTGAAGGTGATGCGCTTCACCCACTTCGGGCTCTTCCAGAAGTAGTAGCGCGGGACCACGAGCCGCGCAGGCCCGCCGTGTTCGCGGCTGATCGGCTGACCGTCATGCGTGTGCGCGACGAGGCAGTCCTCTTCGAGGAAGTGCGCCAATTCGATGTTCGTCGTGTAGCCGTCGTAGCTGGTGAAGAGCACGTGCTTCACATCCGCCTGCGGTTTCACCGCCTCGGCGATGTGGCGCGTCGAAACACCGTTCCAGCGGTTGTCGTAGCGCGACCACTGCGTAACGCAGTGGATGTCGGACACGTCTTCGACCTGCGGCTGCGCGAGGAACGCCTCCCAATCCCACGTCACCGGGTTCTCGACCGCGCCATCGATGACAAGCCGCCAGTCGGCTTTCGGCACATCGGGCTGGATGCCAAGGTCGAGCACCGGCCAGTTTTCCACGAGCCGCTGCCCCGGCGGCAGTCGGTCGATGCCGTGTTCGGCGGTCTTGCCCGTCAGCAGGCGTCCGGCGCGTGCCCAGGCCTTCTTGGTTTCAACCAGCTTTTCCCGGAACCCGTCCATCTTTATCTCCCGTCCGCCGCGCATCACGCTTCCGCCGCGCCTCCAGCCGCTGGTGGATCCACAGCCGCCATATACCATGAAGGCCGAGGTAGCCGATCACCGCCCCCAGCGTCGCGATCGTGAACAGGCCGAGCGCGGTGGGCAGCGGCGCATTCGTGAGCACCACGCTCAATTCCTCGAACCAGTGATCGGCATTCATGTTGGCGAGGCCGCCATCCTGAATCCGCAGCATCCAGCGCCCGATCTCGTAGGCGCCGAGATAGATGAAGGGCGTCGTAAGCGGGTTCGAGATGAACGTGACAAAGGCCGCCACCGGCAGGTTTGCGCGGCACGGCACGGCGAACAGTGCCGCTGCGGGCGCCTGCGCGAAGGGAATCGAGAGCCCGAAGAACATGCCGAGCGCGACGCCGCGCGCCACCGACTTGCGGTTGAAATGCCAGATGATCGGATTTCCGATCGTGTTGGCGAATGGCCGCATCCAGCGATTTTCCAGCATCGCCTCGCGCGAGGGGCGCTTTTCCTTCAGCCACGTTATGAGCCGCATCGAAAACCCTAACCGCGATCCCTGAGGATGCGCGCCTGATCGCGCTTCCAGTCCCGGTCGCGCTCGGTCGCCCGCTTGTCGTGCAGCTTCTTGCCTTTGGCGAGCGCCAGCTCGACCTTCGCACGACCCCGTTCGTTGAAATATATGGAGAGCGGCACCAATGTCATCCCTTGGCGGGCGACGGCGCCGTGCAGCTTGGCGATTTCACGGCTGTGCAGCAGCAGCTTGCGGGGCCGACGCGGCTCGTGATTGAAGCGGTTGCCGTGGCTGAACTCGGGGATGTTGGCATTGATCAGCCAGACTTCCTCGCCGTTCACCTCGGCGTAGGACTCCGCAATCGTGCCTTCGCCGAAGCGCAGCGACTTCACCTCGGTGCCGGTAAGTGCGATACCGGCCTCGAAGACGTCTTCTATCGCATACTCGTAGCGGGCCTTGCGGTTTTCAGCGACGGTCTTGACCTTGCTGAAACTGCCTGCCCGTTGCGGGCGCACCATCAGGCGATCCCGGCATGGGCCATCGCAGCATCCACAATGCGCCGCGCGGCCTCTCCGGCCGGAACCATCGGCAAGCGCAGCTCTTCGCGCAGCTTGCCGAGCTTCGAAAGCGCATATTTCGCGGGTCCCGGGCTCGCATCGCTGAAGAGGCCCACGTGGAGCGGAAAGAGGCGGTCCTGAAGCGCAAGCGCATCGTCCCAGCGCTTTTCGAGGCAGGCGGCTTGAAACTCGGCGCACAGGCGCGGGGCAACGTTCGCGGTCACCGAGATGCAACCATGACCACCCGACGCCATGATCCCGAGCGTCATGTCGTCGTTGCCCGAAAGCTGAATGAAATCCCGCCCGCAGGAGAGGCGCTGTTCCGAAATGCGCTGGATCACGCCGGTCGCGTCTTTCACGCCGACGATGTTGGGAATCTCGGAAAGCCGCTTCATCGTCGCAGGCGCGATGTCGACGACGCTGCGTCCCGGGATGTTGTAGACGATAATCGGCAGGCTGGTCGCCTCGGCGACCGCCTTGAAGTGCTGATAGAGGCCTTCCTGGTTCGGCTTGTTGTAATAGGGGCTGACGACCAGCGCCCCGTCCGCGCCCGCCTTCTCGGCGTGGCGGGCGTGCGAAACGGCGCATGCGGTGTCGTTGGAGCCGCAGCCCGCGATCACCGGCACGCGGCCGGCAGCGGCCTTGATACACGCGGCAATCACGGCGTTGTGCTCATCAATCGTCATCGTCGCCGATTCGCCAGTGGTGCCGCAAGGCACAAGGCCCGTGCTGCCTTCGGCGATCTGCCAGTCCACAAACGCCTCGAAGGTGGCAAAATCCACCGACCCGTCGCGGAACGGGGTGACAAGTGCCGGAATGGAACCGTAGAATCTCGCTGTCATGCTACTCTCGCCCGTTGCCTTCACGCGCGCCGCTGCTGCACCCTTGCATGCTCTGGCGGCGTTCGGCCTGTTTGTGGCGTCATAGGAGGCTCGGAAAGTCTGTGTCCAGTGTTACCAGCGTTCTTCTGCGATTTGCCCTGCTTTCGGCGGCGGCGCTTGCTGCACCTCCCGCCGTCGCCCAGTCCCGCGCTGACGCGGACGCATTGAAGGCCGGGCTGGAAGCGCAGGCCCGGCGCGAGTTCCGCCCGATCTCCGCGATGGGTGTCAGCGGCTCGCCGAGCGCGCGGAAGCTGCTGCTGTGGGACCGGCTGCGGCGCCCGGAATACACGGCTACGTTCTCAGAGTTTTCCGAGTTCCTGCGCACCAATGCGGACTGGCCTGGCGCGGATGATCTGCGCCGCCGCGCCGAGGGTACGATCACGGACACGACGCCCATGGCCGCGCGGCTCTCCTTCTTCCGCGTGCTGCCGCCGCTTTCCGGCATCGGCCGCTTTCGTCACGCCGAAGCCCTGATGGCGGCGGGCATGACCAACGCCGCCAATACGGAAGCGAAGCAGGCGTGGCGCATGGGCGGCATCGGCCCCGCGCTTGAAAACCAGTTCCTCGCGGCGTTCGGCGGGATCCTCAGCCGCGACGACCACGTGTTCCGCATGGATCGGCTCCTCTGGCAGGGCGATCTTGCGACGGCGACGCGGATGCTGACCTTCCTGTCGGGGAGCGACCGCACGCTCGCGGAAGCGCGCATAGCGCTTCAGAAGGCTGCAGCGGCCCGGGGTGCGGCGGCGGCTCCGGCCGCGGTCGATGCCAACCTCGCACTCGGCAAGCTCGGCTCCGGCTTCGAGAACAATCCCGGTCTCATAGCGGACCGCAGCGCCTTCCTGCGCGCCAGCGGCAACAGCCTTGCGGCACGTCAGCTTCTGGCACGCGCCGAGATAACACCCGGGAGCGCGGGCGATCGTAACGCCTGGATGACCGAGGTATTGGCGGCAGCGCGCGGCGCGGTAAACGACAACCAGCACAGCCTCGCCTTCGAGATCGCCCACAACCATGGCGGCTTTGCCTTCGACCGTGCGCTCACCAGCTACAGCGCCGCAGAGCGTGACACGTTCACCAGCCTCGAATGGCTTGCCGGATGGACAGCGCTCCACAACCTGAACCGCGCGCGCGAGGCCGTCCGCCACTTCGAAAACTTCGCCGCCGCGGCGGCGTTCGCCGGAACCCGTTCGCGCGGGCACTACTGGGCGGGTCGGGCAGCGGAAGCGGCCGGGCTCACCATCGATGCGAACCGGAACTTCGAAACCGCAGCGCGTTTCCCCCTCACCTTCTATGGCCAGCTCGCCGTTGAGCGGCTGAACCGGCCGCTCTCGATTCCCGCGACCGCCGACCCTGCCGTGCCGACATCCGAGCGTCAGGCGTTCGCAGCGGACGACCGCGTCGAGGCTGCGCGCCTGCTCGGCTTGGCCGGTGACCGGGCGAAGCAGACCCTGTTCCTGAAAACGCTCGCGGATGGCGCCAAGACGTCCGCGCGCGAATTCCTCGTCAGCGAACTCGCGCAGCAGCTCGGCCGTGCCGATTATGCGCTGATCGCGAGCCGCGGCGAACTGGTGGACGGGCCTCCCGCGATCCTGCGTTTCGCCTACCCGCAGCTGCCCGTCGGCGGCGTGCTCACGAGCAACTGGACGATGATCCACGCGATCACCCGCCAGGAAAGCCGCTTCGATCCCACGGCCGTCAGCCGCGCCGGTGCGCGCGGCCTGATGCAGTTGATGCCGGGCACGGCGCGCGAGACGGCAGGCAAGATGGGGACGACCTATCGTCCCGAAGCACTGACCGGCGATCCGAACTACAACGTCCAGCTCGGGTCGACTTACTACCTGAACCTCGTCGATCAGTGGGGCGGCAACCACATGCTGGCGATCGCCTCCTACAACGCCGGTGCGGGTAACGTGCGCAAATGGATCGCCGCGAACGGCGACCCCCGCCTGCCGAGCGTCGACGCCGTGCGTTGGGTGGAGGAGATCCCGTTCATGGAGACGCGCGGCTACGTGCGCGCCGTGCTGGAAAACGCGGTGGTTTACGACCGGCTCAATCCAACGCGCGCGGGCCAGCCCTCCACCAACGCACTCTCGGCGTGGATGGGCAAGAATCGCCCAGGTTGAGACGATGGCCGATACCCCCAACTACATCACGCCCGCAGGCATGAAGGCGCTCATCGAGGCGCACCGCGCGCTCTTCGAGGTCGAGCGGCCGAAGATCGTCGAGATCGTCTCGTGGGCGGCGGGGAACGGCGACCGCTCTGAAAACGGCGACTATATCTACGGTCGCAAGCGGCTTCGCGAGATCGATCGCGAGCTGACCCGCATTTCGAAGCGGCTGAAAAACGCCCGCGTTGTCGATCCAGCGAAGCAGCCCGATAAGTCGCGGGTGTTCTTCGGTGCCACCGTAACCGTTGCCGACGAAGACGACCAGCAGCGCACGATCACGATCGTCGGCGAGGATGAGACGGATACGCCCCGGGGCTACATTTCTTGGCGCGCACCGCTCGCAACAGCCCTGAAGGGCGCGGCGATCGGAGACCTGAGGAGCGTCCGCCTGCCGGGGGGCGTGCAGGAGCTGGAGGTTGTCTCGATCGCCTATCCCGGAGTCTGATCGTTTCAGGCTGACGAAGCCTGAAACGATCGTGGTTTAATAGTTGAAGCTGTAGCGGTACTCGTCCCGCAATTCCTCGACACCGAAGCGGATTTCTCCATCGTTCAGGTATCCGTCGCGGTTGCGGTCCGCCAGCCGGGCGAACTCGCGGTTGGCGCGCCGGGCCTCGTCCTTCGAAAGCTGGCCGTTGCGGTTGCGGTCGAAGTTCCACATCACCCAGTGCTTCGCCGCCGGGTCTTGCCGGAGCCACGGATCGAGCACCGCCCAGCCGCTGCCGTACTGCGAACCGTAAAAGCCGTAGCCGGGGCGATACCAGGAACCATAGTCGTAGTGGCCGTAATAGCGATTATCGAACGAGAAATAGCTCTGGCCCCACCAGTGCGGTCGATATCGGTACGTCGGACTTGGGCGCACAATCACGACGGGGCGTCGATTATGGTCGCGCCAGCGGTCGCGATCCCTGTCGTGATTGCGGTCGTTGTCCCGCCAGCGATCACGATCCCTGTCGTGATGACGGTCATTGTCCCGCCAACGATCGCGGTCCCCGTCGTGATTACGGTCGTTGTCCCGCCAACGATCGCGGTCCCGATCCTTGTCGCGGTCGCGCCAATCCTCTTTGCGGTCGCGGCTGCGATCCCAGTTGCGGTTGTCGTTCCGGTCGCGGTTCCTGTCCCAGTCGCGGCGGCCACCGTCTCGGCCGTCCCGGTCGCGGTTGTTCCAGTCGTGGCCCTGATCGCCGCTGCTATCGCGGTTGTCGTCGCCGGAGCGCTCGCGGCCGATCACGCCGATCATCCGCTGCTGCACGGTCTCCGCCTGCCGCGGCGTTTCCACACGCGCTTGGCGGGGTTCCGGCGTCTCGATCCGGCGGACCTGAGCGCGTTCGGGCGGGGCGACCCGCTGCGGCCTTGCCTCTGGCACACGCGGCCCCTCGCGATTCACCTGCATTCCGCGTTCGCGCTGCGGGCGAGGCCCGTCGCGGTCACGGTCCTGCGCCATCGCCGGACCGGCGAGGATCGCCGCAACCAGCGTACCCGCCAACAAACCTGCCTTGTGAACACGCATTTCAAGCACTCCTGACCCAAGTGTCATGGAGATTGCGACTCGCTCGTTGAACCGCTGCTGAAGGCCCGCGTTAGCCGAGGTTCAGCTTCTTGCCGAACGCGGCTTTCGCCAGCGTCACAATATCGGGCGAAAGCGCGGGCGGTGACAGGTCCAGACCATCCGAAAGCCGATCCGCAACCAGGTTCAGCGCCTTGATGCGCGCGGTCTTCTTGTGCTCGCCGTCGATGATCGTCCACGGCGCATGGGCCGTGTGGGTGCGGGCGAACATGTCTTCTGCGGCCTCGACATAGGCATCGCGTTTCAGTCGGTTGCGGAAGTCTTCGGGCGACACTTTCCAGCGCTTCGCGGGCATTTCCAGCCGCTCGACCAGCCGCTCGTCCTGTTCTTTCTGGCTCACCGTGAAGAACAGCTTGATGAGCACGGCCCCGTCGTCGACCAGCATCTTTTCGAAGGCGTTGATCTCGTCGTAGGCTCGGCGCCATTCGGCTTCGGTTGCGAAACCTTCGACACGTTCCACGAGCACGCGGCCGTACCAGGTGCGATCGAAGATGTTCACTTCGCCCTGGGCGGGCAACTTTTGCCAGAATCGCCAAAGATAGTGATGCGCCTTTTCTTCGGCGTCCGGCGCCTTGATCGGCTGCACGTCGAAGAATCGCGGGTCCCACGGGGCCGTCAGCCGTTGGATGAAGCCGCCCTTGCCCGCTGCGTCGAGGCCCTCGACGGCGATGATGGCGCGGCGGCTGCGGCCTATGCAGCTCGCCTGCACCGCCGCAAGCCGCTCCTGCACCGTCTTCAGCGCCGCTTCGTAATCGCCGTTCGAAACCTTTTCGAGCGGCGGCAGGCGGTGCAGCGACGGCGCCTTCATCGGCTTACCCCGCCTTCGGCTTCGGCAGGTCGAGCTTGATCGAAAGCTCCTTCAGCTGCCGCTCGGAGACGCTGGCCGGCGCGTTCATCATCAGATCCTCGGCCTTCTGGTTCATCGGGAACAGCACCACCTCGCGCAGGTTCGGCTCGTCCGCCAGCAGCATGACGATGCGGTCCACGCCCGGCGCGGAACCGCCGTGCGGGGGGGCGCCGAACTTGAAGGCGTTGATCATGCCCGAGAAGTTCGTGTCGACCTGTTCCTGGCTGTAGCCGGCGATCTCGAACGCCTTGTACATGATCTCCGGCTTGTGGTTCCGGATCGCACCCGACGACAGTTCTATGCCGTTGCAGACGATGTCGTACTGCCACGCGAGGATTTCGAGCGGGTTCTTCGTCTCCAGCGCCTCAAGCTCGCCCTGCGGCATCGAGAACGGGTTGTGCGAGAAGATGACCTGCTTGGCCTCCTCGTCATACTCGAACATCGGGAAGTCGACGATCCAGCAGAACTTGAAGGCGTTTTCCTCGATAAGGCCGAGGTCTTCGCCGATCTTGGTCCGCGCCTTGCCCGCAAGCTTCGCCGCATCGGCTTCTTTGCCCGCCGCGAAGAACATGCCATCGTCCGGCCCGAGCCCGAGCGCTGCGATCAACTTGGCAGTGGCTTCCTCGCCATGATTCTTGGCGATGGGGCCTGCAGGCACGCCGTCCTTGATGTTGATATAGCCGAGCCCCGCGAAACCTTCGCTGCGCGCCCAGTCGTTCATATCGTCGAAGAACTTGCGGCTACGCTCGCCCGCCTTCGGCGCGGGAATGGCGCGCACGAAGTTTCCGCCTTCCACCATCTTGGCGAAGATCCCGAACCCCGAACCCCTGAAGTGCTCGGTTACATCGACTATTTCGATGGGGTTCCGAAGGTCCGGCTTGTCGTTGCCATACTTCAGCATCGACTCGCGGTAAGGAATGCGCGGGAACGAACCCGCCGGCGTCACCGACTTCCCGTTCGCGAACTCCTCGAACACCCCCGCCAGCACGGGCTCGATCGCGTTGAACACGTCGTCCTGCGTCACGAAGCTCATCTCGAAGTCGAGCTGGTAGAACTCGCCCGGCGACCGGTCGGCGCGCGCGTCCTCGTCGCGGAAGCAGGGCGCGATCTGGAAGTAACGGTCGAAGCCCGCGACCATCAGCAGCTGCTTGAACATCTGCGGCGCCTGCGGCAGCGCGTAGAACTTGCCCGGATGCATACGGCTCGGCACGAGGAAGTCGCGCGCGCCTTCGGGCGACGACGCGGTCAGGATCGGCGTCTGGAACTCGGTGAAGCCCTGTTCGATCATGCGGCGGCGGAGCGACGCGATGACGTTCGAGCGCAGCACGATGTTGCGGTGCAGGCGGTCGCGGCGCAGGTCGAGATAGCGGTACTTGAGGCGGATATCCTCCGGGTACTCGGTATCGCCCGCGACCGGCATCGGCAGCTCGGAGGCGGCGGACTGCACCGTGACGTCCGCTGCCCACAGCTCGATCTCGCCGGTCGGTAGGTTGGGGTTTACCGTCGCGTCCGAACGCGCCACGACCTTCCCGGTCACGGTCAGCACGCTTTCGGCCCGCGCGCCGTCGAGCACCGAAAATGCCGGCGAGTCGGTGTCGCACACCACCTGCGTCAGCCCATAGTGGTCGCGAAGGTCGACGAACAGCAGCCCGCCGTGGTCCCGCTTGCGGTGGACCCATCCCGAGATACGGGCGGTGCTTCCCACATCCGACTTGCGGAGGGCGCTGCAATGGTGCGTGCGATAGACGTGCATTCTTACTCGATTCCGGTGCTTGTGGCGGGTCAGACACATGCCCGCACACTTGTTTGTCAAGGCGCTGGCATGGAAGCGCCGACCGCCCTAATAGAACCGTCCATGAAAATCCATCCGCTGATTACCGATACCGAAACGCTCGCTGCCTTCTGTGCCCGCCTCGCCGCCGCCGACTATGTCGCTGTCGACACCGAGTTCATGCGCGAGAACACGTACTGGGCCGACCTCTGCCTGATCCAGCTGGCCTCGCCCGACGAGGCCGCCGCTGTCGACCCCAAGGCCAGCGGGCTCGATCTCGCCCCGATGCTCGACCTTCTCGTGGAGGCCGATGTCCTGAAAATCTTCCATGCAGGCGGACAGGACATTGAGATCATCCACAACATGACCGGCAAAACCCCCTCGCCCGTGTTCGACACGCAGGTGGCGGCAATGGCGCTCGGCATGGGCGAACAGGTCAGCTACATCAACCTCGTCGCCTCGTTCACCGGCGCCAATCTCGACAAGGGCGCCCGCTTCACGGACTGGGCGCGCCGCCCGCTCGACAAGCGCCAGCTCGACTACGCGATCGGCGACGTCACCCACCTCATCCAGCTTTTCCCGAAGCTGCTCGGCCGCCTGAAGAAAACCGGCCGCGGCGATTGGCTGGACGAGGAGATGGCGCGACTGACGACGCCGGAGAATTACGTCAACGATCCGTGGACCGCCTGGCAACGCATCCGCCTGCCGAGCCGCAAGGCCGACGCGCTCGGCCGGTTGAAGGCGCTCGCCGCGTGGCGCGAGCTCGAAGCGCAGCGCCGCGACCTGCCGCGCGGGCGCATCGTGAAGGACGAAACGCTCGCCGACCTCGCGGCGCATCCGCCCGGAGATCAAGAGGCGCTCGGCCGCGTTCGCGGGCTTTCCAAGACGTGGGTCAATAATGACATGGGTGCCCGGCTGATGGAGGCGCTCGCGAGCGCCGTGCCGCTTCCCGAAAGCGAAATGCCCGAGCGCGATGCGGGCAAACCCAGGCTTGGGTCCGATTCGATTCTCGTCGCCGATCTGTTGAAGCTACTTCTGAAGATTCGCTGCAAAGAGGCTGATGTAGCCCCGAAACTGATCGGCAAGGCGGATCATCTCGAAGCCCTCGCTGCCGGGGTCCGGGATGGGCTGCCGCTGCTCAATGGTTGGCGCTACGAAGTCTTCGGCCGCGATGCGCTCGCGCTCGTGGAAGGGCGACTGAGTTTCGCCGTGCAGAACGGCAAGTTGCGAATGACGGAGATCGACTGACCGCCGACTTTCCGCGAGCGCCGCAGTGCACCAACCGGTTTTGCATCCGCGCGGGCCTCGCGGGGGGGCCTTTCAAAGAGCTTCGCAAGCACTCGAACATCGCTTCCTATTCGGAAAGCAGGATGACCCGACCCACTATGCCTTCTCCACGGCGAAGACAGGTGCCAGACCCATCGCCGCTGCCAAGGCCTCGTGGCGCCTGGCCACGGCCTCCGCGTAGAGCGGCTGATAACGCGGCGTAAGAGTAAGAACGAGGCGGCCGTTCTCGCGGTATATGCGGCTCTTTTCGAGAGGCCTCGCCGTCCCCGCCGTCAGGCGCTGACCAAGACGCAGCGCAAGACCCCACTTGAAGGCTCGGGCCAACTCGTCGCGCGGCGCGAGCCGGGGGAGGTCAGCGATCGCGGGATCGTTCGCCGAACCGCCGTAAGCCGCGAACAGCGCCGCGCCGAGCAGCGCGCGCTCGCGTCCGTCTATTCCAACCCAGTTGCCGTGGAGCGCAAGCTCAAGCCCCCGTTCGGCGCGGAAATCCGGGTGCGCGCGCCACGCCGTGTCGGCCAGTACGCAAGCGACGAGCCGCAGCCGCGTATGATCGGGCATTTCCGGCGCGAACATGCCGTTCATCCACTCCATCAGCGCCTCGGCATGAAGCGGAAACCGGCCCTGGATCGCGCCTTCCTGTCGCGCCGCGGAAACAAGCGGGTCTTCGCGCTGAACCTCCTTCGGAAGATCCGCGTAGAGAATGCCTTCGCGAATGCCATAGGACGAGGCGATGACGCCGCTACTGCCCAGCCGCTTCACGACCGCGCGCAGCAACAGCGCGGCGCCGGGAAGCTGCGGGATGCGCGCTGACGACAGGCGTGGGATCGCGCGCAGCCGCTTGGGGCTGAGGTTCGGCAGTGCGCGCGCCATGTGATCGATCGCAGCAACATCCATCGCATACTGGTGAACAACCGGCAGCGGATAGTCGGTGAGATGCATGTGGAGCTGTGCCAGCGCGCGCCACGAGCCGCCGACCATATAGAAGGGAAGCCCCTTTCCCTGGCCCGCCCACTTCAACTCAGCGAGCGCCTTCTTCACCAGGCCGGTCAGCGCCCGCCCGCCGACCTTGCGCGCGGCATCGAGCTTGAGCGCGCCGATGGGCAGCGACAGATGGCTGTGCGGCTTGCCTTTCTTCACGCGGACGAGTTCCAGGCTGCCGCCGCCGAGATCACCGACCACGCCGTCGGCGCCCGGAATGCCCGCTATGACCCCGTAGGCAGCAAGCCGCGCTTCGTCCGCACCGCTCAGCACGCGCACGTCAAGCGCACAGCGCTTCTTCGCCATCTCGAGGAAGGCATCGCGATTCCCGGCATCACGCACCGCGGCGGTCGCGAAGGCGTACATCCGCACGACGTTCATATCGTCGCACAGAAGGCGGAAGCGAGTCAGCGCCGCCCGTGCCGTCTCAAGCCCCTCAGGGGTGATCATGCCGGTGTCCGCAACGCCCCGGCCGAGCCCCGCCATGACCTTTTCGTTGAAGAGCACCAAGGGTGTGCGCCGATCCCCGCGAAAGGCGACCAAACGAATCGAGTTCGAACCGATATCGATGACGGCGCTGACCGGAATATCGCCGGCCCGACGGCGGTCATTTGTCGCGCTCAGCGCCATTCGCATGCCCTTGTCGCCGCCATGCGCCCGGCAATAACGGCTGGCTTCAAACGAGTCTATTCAGCAGCGGCGGCCGGAACACCCGTATCGGGGTCCGAAAGGTAGAGCCGGGGCACGGGCGCAGCTGCCTTGATGGCGGCGCCGCGGCCCGAAAGCGAAGGATTCGTCATGAAATAACGATGCAGGTTAAACGATTCGCCGGAGGACGAGATGCGTTCATATGTCCCATCCGGATGAAGTTCCCACGTCTGCTCGGTATCCTTCAGGTTCGCCAGCATCACCTGATCGAGAATCTGCGCGTGGACCGTGGCATTCTCGATCGGTACGAGCAACTCGACACGGCGATCAAAGTTGCGCGGCATCCAGTCCGCCGACGAGGTAAAGAGCTTGGCCTTGCGCGAGGGGAGCGGACTTCCGTTCGCGAACGCGACGATGCGGCTATGTTCGAGAAAGCGCCCGATGATGGAGCGGACGCGGATGTTCTCCGAAAGCCCGCGTACGCCGGGGCGCAGACAGCAAATTCCGCGGATCACGAGTTCGATGGGCACGCCCGCACCGCTCGCCTCGTAAAGCTTGTCGATGATCGCCGGGTCGACAAGGGAGTTCATCTTGGCCCAGATGCCGCTCGGCTGACCCGCCTCGGCATTCGCGATTTCCGCATCGATGAGCGCGGTGAGCTTCTGCCGCATCCCCGATGGAGAGATCGTCATCGCTTCCAGTCCGCGCGGCTCGACGTAGCTCGTCACGTAGTTGAAGATCTGCGCAGCGTCGCGGCCGAGCTTGGGATCGGCGGTGAAGAAGCTGAGATCGGTGTAAATACGCGCCGTCACCGGGTGATAATTGCCGGTGCCGAGGTGGCAGTAGGTCCGCAGGGAGCCATTCTCGCGCCGCACCATCAGCGAAATCATGGCGTGCGTGTTCCAATCGATAAAGCCGTAGACGACCTGCACGCCCGCGCGCTCCAGCGCCGCA
>ERZ1645185.271-NODE-271-length-21693-cov-8.579074_pt1 | contig 21693 bp, 19 predicted proteins | sample MGYA00575351_ERZ1645185 | MGnify/ENA primary metagenome ERZ1645185 (study PRJEB40838, sample SAMN11284767) | freshwater sediment metagenome | isolation source: river sediment | host: Sediment | place: India: Jana village, Kanpur | collected 2015-12-17 ...
GGATCGACGCGTGGAGCAGCTCCGGCGGATCACCGCTGCGGAACCGGTGCGTCGACACCGACTGGCCGTCGAGCGCGGCGGCGCCCATCACGAGCTCGGTCCTGACGTCTGCGGGCAAGGCGTCCATCTCGGTCCTCCGGAATCAGGGTCGTTCGCCGCGCGCGTCCCCGGGCTGCATTGAATGGCCAGAAAGGCGCCACTTACGACAGTCTGGTGCTGGGTGCCGCCATCATGCTGTGGGGTTTGAAAAAAGCCGGCAGTTTTGCGGCAGGCGCGGAGATGGCCAGAAAGGCCATTGATTCCGGCGCGGCGAAGGCAAGATTTCTGGCCTGAACTTATTTAATCAGGGTAAATGCCACCAGCTTTGAAGCGCGTTTGTCGAATGTGAACGTGGTTTGACAACCACTGGCGATATTGTCTGCGGCAATCAGGCCATCCGCGAAATCAGCTACTCCAGAATCAAACTCATGCAAGGCGGCGCGGACTATATCCGGGCGTTCCACCCTCAATTCGGTCGTCTGCAGAAGCGCTTCGATCACCCGCGCTACCTGATTGCGCCCATAACCGTATGCACGGTCAAGCACCCAGGATAATTCTGTCAGTACCAGCATGGAAACGAATCCCGGCTCCTCGGGCTGGCAGCGGGATTCGATCAAGCGAGTCGCGGCTTTCGACTGCGCGGCATCATCCTGCACGATATAGCGCACCAGCACATTGGTGTCGAGTCCGATCACTTGTTGGTTACTCCTCGGGCAATGGCCTCGTTCATTTCATCCAGCGAGACTGCCCTGGCGGGTTTGGGCAACATTCCCTTGAGCGATTTTACAGAATGAGTCACTGGCACCAGCACCACAGTACCATCGTTTTCAACGACGAAATCAACACGATCACCCGTGCGCAACTGAAGCAAATCCCGCACAGACTTGGGGATCGTGATTTGACCCTTGCTGGTCATCGTTGCTTCCATGTCTTACTCTCCGATAAATTCCTTACATAATTGTAAGGAATGTGGCCTGGAAGTCAACAAATGTTCCTGATTCAAGTCGTCAGCCGCCGGTAGATGTCCGCTACTTTCAGCGGCAGTTTTTTCACGTCGTCGATTTCCACCCAGTTCGCATGGCCGTACATGTGGGGCAGGTAGTCCTTGCCTTCGCGGTCGATGGTGATGCAGAAAGGGTGGATGCCGCTGCGGCGGGATTCGAACAGGGCTTGCCGGGTGTCTTCGATGCCGTACTGGCCGCGATAGATGTCGAAGTAGTCATCCGGCTTGCCGTCCGAGAGCGTGATGAGCAGCTTGGTCTTGGCTTCGACTTCATTCAGTAGTTTGGACAGGTGGCGGATAGCGGCGCCCATGCGTGTGTATTCCTGCGGCGCGATGCCGGCGATGCGCGCCTTGACGTCGAGGTTGTAAGGCTCGTCGAATGTCTTGACGCGGAATATTTCACAGCGCTTGCGCGTGGTGCCGGAGAATCCGTAGATGGCATAGCGGTCGCCCAGGGTTTCCAGCGATTCGCACAGCATGATGAGGGATTCGCGTTCGGCGTCGTTAATCCAGCCCTTGGTCGAGCCGCTCATGTCGACCATGAACATGACGGCCATGCTGCGGTCGTTGCGGTGAATCTGCTGAAACAGACGGTCGCTCATTTCGCGTCCGTCGGTGCTGTCTGCCAGCGCTTCCACCAGCGCGTCAATGTCGACATCGTCGCCTTGAGGCTGGCGTTTTTCCAGCCGGTTTTCGTCACGCATGGCTTCGAAGGTGCGGCGCAGGTGCTTGACCAGGCCGAGGTGTTTTTCGATCACTTCGCCAACATAAATGGGGTCGCCGGGTTTGACATCGACTTCACGCAGCACGCACCAGTTCTTGCGGTAATGCAGGCGCTGGTGGTCCCATTCATCATAGAGAAATGCACCGTCTTCGTGGTAGGTGCCTTGCCAGACGTCGTTGGGGTCTTTGGTTTTTTCTTCATAGAGCGCGGGATCGTATTCGCCATCGCCCGCGGCAGTCAGCATCTCGGGCGGGATGTTACCCCAGTCCAGCGAGACGGAGGTCAGCAGCTGCTTGACATCTTCCGGCGGCACAATGGGCATATCCTCAAGGGTGAGTTCCCAGCCCTGGCCATCCTGTTTTTCGCGAGCTTCGAATTGTTTGGGGGCGGTATCAGTCGGGGCGGATTTTTCGAGCGGGCTGCCTTCCTGTGCGTGATCTTTCACCAGTTCTGCAAGTTTGACCCGAAGCAGCATTTTTTCCCGAGCCATGCGCGCATCGCGCACGGTGGCGACGGCCACAGGGTCAAGTGCGGTATGGTAGATACGCGGCGCGGGTGGAGGCAAGGCATTGGCTTTTGCCAGCAATGCCAGTACATCTTCCGGATCGTTCAGCGAGGCGGCCAGTTCAGACCATGCGCCTGGCCATTCCTGATCGCCATGTTCGGCTGAAAGCCGCTGCATGTCACGCCACAGGCCGGGCAGTTCGCGGGCAAGATGCTTTTCCAGCCGCAAAGTATCCAGTGTTTGCAAGGTGTTGAGCGCGGCGGCCTTGTCCTCGAATGGTGCCAAAGCCTGATCGAAATCGAGCCTGAATGTGCCGAAGCGGGTTTGCGCCCACATGAATGCAACCCGCGCTTTGCACAGCAGGAAGTTGTCAGCCTGCTGGTTCATGTGGGCCGTGATGTTCGGCAGAAATACCTTTTCGCTGTCAGTGAGAGCCTGCTCGCCCCTTTCCAGCTTGAGTTTTCTGCCAGACAGGCCGCACAGAAAGGTCGACAGAATGGACTTCACTTCATCGAAAAATGCGCCGGCCGCGTGGGCATGCGCGTGGTCAAGGAAGTCATCGACCTTGAACAGGACTTCCAGCGCGGACCGCAGCCCCACGCGGTCATAGGTGTCCATGGCATGGATGGCCCAGGCTTCGATCACACGGTGGTCAAGACGGTCGAGTGCTTCGACCACGCGGCGGGTGAATTCGTAGCTGATCTGGATGTTGGTGCTGGCGATGCGGTCCACCCAGTTGAGGATGAAATCCTGGGTGTCGCGATCAAGCGGGGCAAGAATATCGACGAGCTTGTCGACCTTGTGGAAGGTGAATTCGACGTCAAAGGCTTTTTCCAGCCTTTGAGCAATGGCTTCAGGCGTAAGGGTTGATTGCACGGTTAGCTGGGAGTGGGTTCGTCCACCCGTTTCCAGTCGTTCTCAACGAGTTGTACTTCATACTTTACCCAGCGAAGGAATTCGTCAATCTGCATGCTGCCTGTCTGTCTGCGTGACGATCCGGCTATGCCCTTGAAATGCACCATATCTTCGCCGGTATCAGGGTCGGACTGGATGGCCATGATCAAACGCACACCCCAGCTGCGGCCATAGGCACCGTTGCTGTAATAATGGGACTGCTTGAGTTCCATTAAATCCCCCGGCTCACTTTGCTCGCCATCCCCTTTATCACGGGGGTAACAGAAGCAAGCCCCCCTTGATAAAGGGGTGTTGGGGGGATTTCGGATTTCCGTGCCGCCAAAAGTGCCAAAATTAAAACAGCGCGGCGATCAGTTCGTCGACGGCGGAAATCATGTCGCCATCGTCCGTCAGCGCCAGCGATACCGCGCCCTGACAGGCCGCGCGCGACGACACACCGCTTGAAATGAGTTTGCCCGCATGCACCAGCAGGCGGGTAGAGGCGCCTTCTTCCAGCCCGTTGCCCTTGAGGTTGCGGGTCATTTCGGCCAGCTTGAGCAGCTTGTCCGCCGTGCCACTATCCAGGCCGGTTTCGTGCATGATGATTTTGCGCTCGAGCTCCGGCCGCGGATAGTTGAACTCGATGGCGACAAACCGCTGGCGGGTGGATTGCTTGAGTTCCTTGAGCACGCTTTGGTAGCCGGGATTGTAGGAAACGGTCAGACAGAATTCATCCGGCGCTTCCACCAACTGCCCGAGTTTCTCGATGGGCATGATGCGCCGGTCGTCGGCCAGCGGATGAATGACCACCATCGTATCCTTGCGCGCTTCGACGATTTCATCCAGATAGCAAATGCCGCCTGCGCGTACCGCGCGGGTAAGCGGGCCGTCCACCCAGGTCGTTTCGCCGCCCTTTACCAGATAACGCCCAACCAGATCCGAGGTGGTGAGGTCGTCATGGCAGGAAACCGTGATGAGCGGACGCCTCAATTTCCACGCCATGTATTCCATGAAGCGGGTTTTGCCGCAGCCGGTGGGGCCTTTTAGCAGGACGGGAAGATGGTTGGCGTAGGCGGCCTCAAAGAGTTCAACTTCGTTGCCGACGGGTTCGTAGTAGGGTTGCGCTTCGATGAGGTAGGTGGACGGGTCGTGTATGCGTGCGCTCATCAGAAACATCCATGTTTGTTTTTATCCGCCTGCAATTTCTTCAGCTTGGAATTCCACTCCGCTTCCTGCTTTGGGGTATAGCCCTGACGGCGCGCAGCATCCATCTCATCCATGGTTTTTCCAAGCTGCTCATTAAGCCGGTTGCATTTCTTTTCGTTTGATTCCTGCGACTTGATCAATTGCAGGGATGTTCCACTTTTCTTATCAGAGGTCGTGGAACGCTTTTCCGCTGAAGTTGTTTCGGAAGCAGTATCCGCCTTGGCCGGTTTGGCCATTACCGGCACCGGTTCCGCGGGCGGAGGCGCCGGCGGAATGATTTTGGTTTCCATGAGCCCGTTCTTGTCGCAAGGCAGGTTGGTATAAGTGATCTTGCCGGCCGCGTCCTGACACTTGTACAGCGTGGCGTGGACGGGCACGGATACAAGCGAGGCGGCGGTTAAAACCAGAATGGATAAGGTGCGCATTTTCGAAGCCCCAGTGTTCTGCATTTGCCAGCTACGTCCTCAAGCTGCCCGGACTTTATGCTCAGGAATCCGAAAACTTGTAGTTGTCGTACTTTTCTTCTTCCGGGATGGGCTTGACGAATTCTTCCGTCGGCAATTTTTCCACGATCTTGTCAAGCATCTCTTCGCGTTCCTTCTTGCGGGCAAGACGCCGTTCCATGGCATCTGGGCGCATGGCGATGGTCATTTCATTGAACAGCACCTGACGGACGAGCTGGAAACCGAAGTTCATCATGGCCAGATCGTCGTCCCATTTGGCCTGTTCTTCGGCGGGCACGTCGTAGACATCCTGGAAACCGTCAGATTTCACAAAATCGCGGAACTGGTCGACGTCGTAACATGCCATGAAGAACAGTTGCAGGCTGCGCTGCGAAGCATTGCCAACCGTCGGGCCGGCTGACTTTTTCTTGAGGATGAGCTGACGCCAGGCGCGGCCATGTTCGTCGTATTCGTTCAGGCCCTGTTCATTGCGGTATTCGTTGACGGTGAGCGAACGCGGTTCAAAATGGCCTTTGCAGTGGGACTCCTGCACCATCGCGTACTGTGCGCGATCAGTGAATTCATCGGCGCGGCGTATCGAAAGCAGCGCGATGGGGTAATAGCGGCAGGCAGTCGGCCGGTCTTCATACACGCTGCATCCCTCTGGACGCATGAACTGGCAGGCGGTACCGCCGTCCACCGGCTTGTATTTGACGCCTGCGATGTCGTTGCGGCCAAATTCGAACGGATAGGTGTATTCCTTGAGGAATTCGGTCGAGGTCATGCCCAGCCGCTTTTTCAGGCGGATGATGTCGTAGGGTGTGAGCATGATGTCGATGTTGGAACAGCAGGCGTTCCAGCAATCGATGCCCTTTCGGCATTGAAACTGGATAACCTTGTCGCCCTCAAAGCTCGTCGGCATGACCGGGCTGGGGGTGAAAGGGGAATCGGAAATTAATTTGTCGTCGCTCATGATGACACCTGCTGCATGAATTACTGGACGCATATTTTACCGCGTTGGGAAAGGTTTAGGCCCAGAAACCCCATGATTACTATGGACTTGAAAGCATGGCCTGCGCTGATTCCAGATTAAGTTTAGTAGGGATAACAAAAAGACGGGATCATCCCGCTGCCTCACAGTCTGTGGCCGGACTTCTGGTTTCCCTTGCCCAAGCCTGTAAAAAAGCGAAACGCAAAAAACCAGGCCTGCTTGAGGTTTGAAGATGATGCGAGTTTCAATCTTGCCACGCTGCGGTTAACCACTTCGTAACTTGAGGCTGAGTTATCACAAGCGGGACGCCAGGTTCTATTCAATGCTGAATATAGCGAGATACACCCCCACATCTACTTCGATATCCTGGTGGGCTGGGTAACGCACCATAAAGATCTATTCGAAAGTTGTCGGGTTTGTTTACACATGGATGCGAAAATATTTCAAATTGTCATATTTATCAGTGGGATATCTGTCTGGTGTGAGTATTGCTTACATGGATAAATGTACGCAACACAGGCGCCGTATCCCTATTGGGAGAAGTGCTAAGTAGCGATACCTCGGGGGCTGACATGTTTTTCCTGGTCCAGATGAGGAAAGCCAGGATATCTTGTTGATTTGATAGGTTTTCTCATAACAACAACAAAAGTATGTAATGCAATTTAACAATGCACGATATGCCAGCCGAACCTGCTAGCCTGCATGGCGCTCTGCGCTGTCGTACCGCCGATGTAGGGCGTATCCGGCGTGCCTCATGGGCTTTTGCTACCAGACGCGTCCCTCAGGACGCTGCGTGGTCATTGTTGCCACCCAGGGGTGCACCTGAAGCGGGTGATCTGGTGCTGGCCCGTGTCGATGTGCTGGGCCAGCATGAAGGACTGCAGTTGCCTAATGGACGGCGCAAGCAAATGTTCCCTGGCGACGAGATCGTGGTTGCCTAAGGCAACCGTTATGCAGCGAATCAGTTCGAGGCGCTGATTCCGGAGACCCTGGGTCCATGCCATCTGGTGGCTGGCGGCGGGATCGCCTCGCGAGCGGTTTCCTGGCATGTGCGGATGTCAAAAGGGCCGACGCAGATCACACCAGTTGGCCTGTTGGGCGATGCCGAAGGCCGACGTCTCAACCTGCGCGACTATGCGCTGTATCCCGTGGCCGAAATCGGCGAGCACATGCCAACTGCGATTGCCGTTGTCGGTACCGGCATGGACTCGGGCAAGACACAAAGCTGCGCATATCTCGTGCGTGGTCTGATTGCAGCCGGGTTGCGGGTGGGTTACGGCAAGATTACAGGGACAGGTGCTGGCGGGGACACCTGGCTGCTCAGGGATGCCGGCGCCTATCCGGTACTGGACTTCACAGACGCGGGCATGTCCACCACCTATCTGGCGCCACCGGAAAGGGTGGAGTCCGTACTCATGACCCTGATGGCCCATGTTGCCAAGCATGACGTGGATGCGATAGTGCTCGAAATTGCCGATGGCGTGTTGCAGCGCGAAACGGCGGCGCTGTTGCGATCGCCCCTGTTTGCCCGCCTGGTAGGGGGCATCGTGCTGGCGTCGTATGACTCGATGGGCGCCACTGCGGGTGCGCACTGGTTGCAAGAATATGCCGGTACGCCAGTATTGGCTCTCAGTGGCGTGATCTCGGCAGCGCCACTGCAGGCGCGCGAGGCCGTTGAGGCGTTGGGATTGCCGGTTCATGACCGACTCGCACTGGCGATACCCGAGAATGCGATGGAGATCCTTTCGCTCGCTCATGGCCACATTGGAACGGTCCGTGAGCAACAAAGCAATACAGGCACAGGAGAACAGGATGGACAACAAGAAATCCAGCGGTGCGACCTCGTTGAGGACAAGGCGTTGGTCGTTGCCACAGGGACGTCTATTGCGCAGGTCGCTGCGATCTGACCCCGATCTCGAGTATCTGGTTTATGTCCCCACTACTGGTGCGATTGATGCGCCGGTGCTTATTTCGGTTCACGGTATATCGCGGGGATGGAACGAGCAGGCAGCGACATTCGTGGCGGATTGTGAGTCACATGGTGTCGTGTTGCTTGCGCCGAGCTTCAGCGGCGAGCCGCATGGCGACTACCAGCGCCTCGGTCGCGAGGGACGTGGCCAGCGCGCCGACCTGTTCCTGAACCGGTGCTTGCAGGAGCTGACCTCACTTACCGGTGCCGACACCACGCAATTTCGGCTATTTGGTCACTCCGGCGGGGCACAGTTTGCACACCGTTACCTGATGGCCTATCCGCACCGTGTTGCGCGTGCCATGGTTGCTGCTGCCGGCTGGTATACCTTCCCTGATGCCGGGCTGAAGTTTCCCTACGGCATCCAGTCGAGCCGCAGGCTGCAAGGTGTGGTTTTCAATCCCGAAGCCTATTTGCGGGTTCCAGTGACTGTAATGGTTGGCAGTGAGGACGTCCATTCAAAAAACCTGCGCGCCAGCGACCGAGTCAACGCCCAGCAGGGGCTGACTCGCATCGAACGTGCTCGCAACTGGGTGGCGGCAATGGAGGCACAAGCGCATATGTATGGCATGGAGCCGCAGGTCAGAATGGTCGAGCTGATCGGCTCCGGCCATTCGTTTGACGAGCTCTGTCGCCAGGGTGCACTAGTCGAACGATTATTCCATGCGCTGTTCGATGCACCGTTGCAGGAGCATTTGGAGGAGCAGACCCAGATGCGCGCATGATCGCGCTGGGCTCATGTAGCGGAGTCATCGATTTGAAAGGTAACATCGTGGGTACTTCAGATTTCTCGCAAGCCAAGAACCAGGCCCGGCCTGTCAGTGCCGATGCGGCCCCGGAATTGGCTGAGGCGGCAGTAAATGACACAACCGGGGCAAGCTCCACTTCGTCGCGGCCTGCTCGACGCCGGATCATCCTTGGCATTGCAGTTGTGACTGTGCTGGCGTTGGCGGTGACCCTGGTGCCGTGGGCGCGGCATCAATCGGAACATGTAATGTCCCGCAACGCCGTCGTACGTGGACAGATCACCGAGATTGGCACCAGGCTGGACGGTGTGCTGGTGTCGATCGAGGTTCGCGAAGGCGATCAGGTTAAGGCGGGACAGATATTGGCCCGTCTGGACGACCGACACCTGCAGTCTGAAGTAAGCGAGGCGCAAGCCCAGATCGACGGGCTTCAGCGAGAGATAGAACTCGAGCACTCGACCGTCAAGCATGAGCGTCTGAAACGCGACACGCAAATCGTGGAATCGATGGCCAAGTCAGCGGCGGCGCGCTCCGAAGTAGTGGCTGCGCGCAGCCGGGCCGACGAGGCGCACGACTACCGCAACGTGCGTCAGGCATTGGTGGAACGTCAGATGATCTCTCCCGAGGCGATGCGCGAGGCCGAGGCGAAGTACCGTACCGCGCAGGCGCTGGTTGATGTCGCATGGGGAAATGAGGCTGCTGCGCGATCGGCCGAGCTTAACGCCCGGATCGAATCCGACGGCGTCAAGTTGCGCGAGCAGCGTATTGGGGTGCTCATGGCCAACGTTGAAGCTGCCAGGGCGAGACGCGCTCGCGCGCAGGCTGACATTGAGAGCGCGGTGATCCGTGCACCCACCGATGGCGCCGTCATCCGCTGGTTGGTCAAGCCCGGCGGCTCGGTGGAGACTGGCAAACCGGTCGTCTCGATGTCGATCGGTCGTGATGTTCGGATCGAGGCCTGGATTGACGAAGACGAGATCGGACTGGTCAAGGTCGGCAGCCCGGCAACGGTGACCCTAGCCTCGCACCCAGGGCGCGAGTTCAGCGGGGTGGTCGAAGCGATCGGGGTCACTACCGATTTTGAGCAGGCGCCCGCCGATGTTCCGCAACCCCGATTCACGCGCATGCGCGGTGCGCCGATGGTCGGCGTGGTGGTGCGTCTGCTCGACGCGCCCGAAACGCTGATGCCCGGTATGACAGCGGTGGCAGCCATTCGCGGCGAAGGCCGCTGAGGTTCGCACGTGCCGGTCGATACCGTAACCCCCGGGCCCGAGAAAACCGTGTCACCGGCCGAAAGGCTCTCATGGCAGCACTGGTACAGGCCCAAGGGATATCTGAATCAGTGGGGTCTGGTGCTGCTTATGCTACTGGCCACGACGACACTGCTGATGGCGCTGGCGCGCATGTTTGCGGCACCCGGTGTGGCCATGCCAGACTTCGTTTTGCTCCAGGAATTGCGCCAGTTCGGTGCCATGCTCAACGACAGGCTGACGCTCGAATGGGTGCCGCCGGCGGACCGGAATGTTGTGACCTACCTGCTGTTGCTTCCGACCGCTGCACTGCTGATCACGATTGCCCGGTTGACGTTCGGGTTGCGCGTGCTCGGTTATCGGTCGATCCTGATTGCCGCGGGCTTCCAGGAAATCGGCATCGTACCGAGTCTCGTGGTGATGACTGCGGTGCTCGGCATCATCGCATTGCTGAGGCCCACCATGCGGCGAGTGCGCCTGCCCTTGTATGCGCGCGTCTCGATGATCCTGAGCATTACGGCATGCATGATGGTCGCGGCACTGTTTCTGGGGCCCTGGCTGCGCTCGGAACTGATCTGGAGCCTGGCCTTCTTTCCGGTGATCATCCTGGCGATGATGGCAGAAAGCATTGCCGGTACCCTGGATCAGCACAACGCAGCTACGGCTATCTGGCGGCTGGGCTGGACGCTCGTGGTGGCGCTGCTGCTGTTTGCCCTGATGAACAGTCCGGCGGTACTCAACATCGCGATGCGATTTCCCGAATTGATGGTGACCCAGCTGGTAGCTATTGTCCTGGTTTCCGAATATCTCGACCTGCGGCTGTTTCAAGACTGGCAAAGTCACGGCCTTGCCCGAGCAGTTTCAGGTTGGTTTGGCTTCAACTTCCCCGCGCGCAAGGCGCGCGTCGCCGTGGTTCGCAACCGCTGGCATCATGGCGTAATTTCCCGAATCGGCCCGGCCGCGCAGGCGAAATCCCAGGTCAGTTCGGTACAGTACCTGGTCGATGCGCTGCGCGATGAGGGGTATTCAGTGAAGGTATTCGAAGGGGACATGGACCTTCCGCGCGAGCTGTGGAAGTTCCTGCCGCCCAATCCCCGTACCGGTGCGCCGGGCGGCGTAGTGCTGAATCTGGCTTCCGGTATTCAGGGCCATGGCCGCTTCAGCCATGTTCCAGCCATGCTCGAATTGGCTGGCGTGGCCTACACCGGCCCCGACCCGATCGGACACGCCCGCCTGCAGGACCGTTTCGCGCTGTTGTCGCTGTTGCAGCAGTCCGGCGTGCCTGTACCGCCGTTTCGTCTGCTGGACAGTGAATCCGACATGCCGCCTGCCGGTCTCGCCTTTCCCATGCTTGTGAGGCCGTGCAACGATACCGAGGTGGCAGCCACCCTGGTCAAGACTCCGGACGATCTCGGGAAGGCGGTCAAGCGGATGCTTCGCTCAGGCCAGCAGATGCTGATTGAGCACTACCATGCCGAGCCCGAGTTCCGCGTTACGCTTGTGGGCAACGAGTCTGTCGATTGCCTGCCGCTCATGCAGATAGAGGCGGCGGGCAAGAAGCGGACGTGTCCGGCCGCCATCGATGAAGCACTTGCCGATCGCATCCGCGCGTGCGCCCGCCGTGCGTATGCAATCACCGGATGCAGGGACTACGCGCGTATCGATCTCAGACTCGATGCCGCCGGAGAGCCCCGTATTGTCGGCATTCACGCGCAGGAGATCCTCGCCCGCAAGGGGTCGGTGGCCGCCATGATCGAGGCCGCGGGGATGGGGTGGGGCGGATTTGCCAGAATAATCGTCGAACTGGCGGCGGCACGTAACGGCGCCGAGGCTGCCGGAATGCCGCCGTCCGATAATGTCGTGCCGCTGACGCGTGGCACCGTAGCCGCCGCGGGCCCAATCCTGGATGCGGCGCGTCCCGCGAGCGGGGGGAGGTAATTACTTATGCGGGGAGCTAATTTCTTTCTTCCACCAAGATTCGGCGCCCATTTGGCCTTGATGGCAATCCTGATTATGGCATCCGCTACCGGGTCGCCTGTCGCTGCCGCTTCTCAAAAAGGCGCGGCGAGCTGCACCCGCAACACGGGTCCCGCCGGCATCACGGCCGCACAATGGACAGAGCGCTCAGCACCGCCGTCAGCGCTTTTTCAGCATGGTTTCAGCGCGCAAGCGTTCATTGCCCGCGATGGCAAACGGCTACTGACGAAGATCTATCGGCCAAGCCGCTTCGACGCACAAGAGGGGCCGATCTGGTTCGTGATGCATGGCGTGGACCGCGAAGCCGATCGCTATATCGACGCGGCGGCGCCGGTGGCCGAACGGCACCAGGCGCTGACGATCGTCATCGAATTTTCCAAAAGCGACTACCCGGCCAGCGAGGATTACACCCTGGGCGTCGCCACGCACGGCCGAGCCGACGGCTCCGCGCTCCGGGAAGGCCGCTGGCACGCGCCCGAGAACTACCTCTACATCGAAGTGGAACGGGTGTTCGAGGCCGTGCGTCTCGCGCTTGGCGGCAGCCAGCAAGGCTATTACCTGTTCGGACACAGCGCGGGCGCCCAGTTCACGCACCGGCTGCTCACCTTCGTCCCCTGCGCGCGGGTGCTTGGCGCGGTGGCCGCTAATGCCGGCTGGTACACGCTGCCAGTAGCCGATAAATCGTATCCCTACAGCATTCCCTACAGCTTGCGCGGCAGTCCACTGGCAGAGGCCAATCAGCGGGCTTTGCTTGCCGCACCGTTGACGTTGCTGCTGGGAACGCGCGACACCCGCGACGCGGACACAGACCGGCAGGTCCGCGACACGCCCGAAGCAATGGCTCAGGGCCGCAACCGGCTCGCGCGCGGCCAATACTATTTTAAAACTGGTAGGGAGAGAGCACGCGCGCTTGGTACGCCCTTTGCCTGGAAGCTGGCTCTGGCGCCGGGAGCGGGGCACGATGTGCGGCAGGTCATTGCCTCGGCTGGGCATCTGCTGTTTGCGACGAATGAAAGGTCTTGCACCCCCAGTACGGCTGCCCAAGCCGGGAAACTTGTATTCCACGAAGTGCTCGCCGATCCGCCGCCGGGCCCGGCTGGCGATCTTAATCGAGACGGCGTGCGCCAAGCGGTGGACGAGGAGTTTGTCGAACTGGTCAACACCGGTACCGCACCGATGTGCCTGGCCGGCTGGACGCTTAGCGAGGCGGGCGGCCGAGGCGGGCACCTGTTCCCGCTCGGCTCGGAGCTGGCCCCCGGCCGGGCCATGCTGGTATTCGGCGGCGGCGTACCGGTTGGTGCCTTCGGTGGCGCCCAAGTGCAACGCGCCAGCGCCGCAGCTGGCCTGGCCCTGGATGGCCCTGGCGACGTGCTCAGCTTGCGCGACAGCGAAGGCCGACTTGCTTTGCAACTGTCCTGGGGCAACTGCGGCGGTCGGCCCTGCGCCGCCGAGCATTGGCCCGGCTCCCTGCGCATCAACGCCTCGCTGGCGCGCGGCCAAGGCCCGATCGGTCCTTGGCGCAAACATACTGACCTTGCAGCGACGCCGGCCTCGCCTGGCCTGCGCGCCGACGGCAACCCTTGGTGAACCACCTTATGCCCATGTCTTCCCGCGGGTACGCTCGCCACGAAACAGGCCTGCCCGAGGCCACAATAAACGGCGGCGCAGACATGTCACCCGCTGCCGCCCGCTGGCTTGGCGGCAGCGTCCTGCATGGCTGCAACCGGTTCCACGGCCGCAGCGTGGTCTGCGCCGAGGTCGACCTCGGCGAACTGGGGGGGCGCAGTAGCGCTGCCGCTCTCGGCTTTGCGGAGCGCTTTGTCGCGCGCTTCGTCGACATCGAGCATTGGCCACCCGGGGCCACCGCCGACGCCGGCTTGCTCGCCGCATTGAAAACTCCAGCGGGGGCGAACATGGACGAAGTGTTGCTGCAGGCCGTCCTGGGTCTTGAACGTCGGCTGGCCTTTGCACGCTTCGACTTCATTCCCATCGCCATGGCCACGGTGGAGCCGCTGGCTGGGCCACCAGCCTCCACGCGCCGGCGCATCGTCTGGCAAACGCAGGATGGACGGCGTTCGCTACGCGCCGCGCAGCTTGCCTTCGACGGCTTGGCAGAAATCTGGCGTGCCGCAGGTCCGACCCCTGACAACGCCTTCGAGCCGCGTTGGGAACGTTTGCTGCGTCAGGAGGAGCGCTACCGCGCTTCGAGCAGCACCTCGGTTGTGCTGGCTGCCGCCTATGCACGCGGCTTGACCTTCGTGCCGCTAGGTGGACCTCATCTGCTCCTTGGCGAGGGCGCTTTTCAGCGCCGCGTCTATTCCTCGGTGCCGGCCGAGATCTCATTGGCGGCGGCCCGGCTCAGCCGCGACAAGCGCCGTACCAGCCGCCATCTGCGCGCACTCGGACTGCCAGTGACCGACCAGATCATGGCCAGCACGCCCGAGGAGGCCGAGGAGGCGGCACACCAGATCGGCTATCCGTTGGTGGTCAAGCCGTTGCGCGGCAAGCAGGGCGGGGGGGTCAGCGTCGGCGTGGCCGACGCGGTGCAATTGCGCCACGCCTTCGTCCGTGCCAAGGTCGACGATGCCCCGGTATTGATGGAGAACTTCGTGCCCGGGCTCACCTATCGCCTGTTGGTGGTGGGCGGGCGCTGCGTGGCGGCGCTGGCAATTTCGCCGCCAAAGGTGGTCGGCGACGGGCAGCGCAGCATTGCTGCGTTGATCGAGGCCGAAAACCGCGACCCATTGCGCAACCGAATCTGCCTGGATCCAATCAAGACCGATGACGGCGACGTGGAGGTCGCCCTGGCACGCGCCGGCGTGAGCCTGGCCGATGTACCCGCTGTTGGCACCGCGATAACGGTGAGGACCTCAGCCAACGTGGCCGTCGGCGGGGTTCACCGCGACGTCACCGACGAAGTCCATCCCAGCCACCGCGTGATTGCCGAGCGCGCAGCGGCCGCTGTCGGGCTCGAAGTGGCCGGCATCGATGTGGTGTCACTTGACATTGCCCTGCCCAGCGAGGCTGCCGGCACCCGCATCATCGAGGTCAACGCCCGGCCGGGGCTGGCCATGCATGTCTATCCGCGTTACGGGCGCAGCCGCGACGTGGCCGGAGCGATGCTTGACCTGATCTTCCCTCGCGGTACGGACGGCCATCTGCCTACGATGCTGCTGATCGGACGACGCGGCGCCGGCGCGCTGGCGCGTTCGCAGCAGCGCCGCATGCAGTCGCGTGGCCTGATCATCGGCCTTGCAACGCGCAAGCAGGCCAAGGTGGGTGAGGAGGCTGTTGCTGGGGAGTACTCCAGGCTGAACCAAACGCTGGCCGTTCTGCAACGTGACACGCGCGTGCAGGCCCTGATCGCCACCACCTCGCCGCGACGTGCCTTCTCCGAGGGACTTGGGCTCGACGCGGCCGACGTGGTCGCCTTGCTGCCGCCCGATGAAAGCGACGATGACGACGTGCGCCGCGAGGCTGTGCGCCTGGCCGCGTGCGTGGCGAGTTCTATGCTGCTGGTGCAGGCCGACGACACGCGCGCACGCGCACAGCTGCAGGGTCTGGCGGGCGCTGGACTGTTCGATCCGGCCCGTCTGATGCTGGTCGAGCCAGCAGCCGGGGAGGGAACGCGGTCCGGTGTGTACGATTGGGGCGGGTTCCTGCAACGCGCCTGGACATTGCCTGTCTGACTGCGGCGGCCCCACCCGACATGCTCGACATTCCCGAACAACTTGCTGCCCTGCGGCGTCTTGCAATCAAGGATCAGGCCCGCATCGTCGGCGCCGCCAGCGCCGCCGAGTTGAGTGCCTGGCGGTCCTACTTTCCCTATCTGTATGGCTACGCGCGGGGCGGTTCGCGCACCCTGTTGTGGGAGATCGAGGACGACGCGGTTTGCCTGTACATCCTGCGCCCTCGCAACGGGATGTTGCGCCTGGATTTGTACCTGGCGCCGTTTCCGTTCAGCGCGCGTGCCCTACGTCACGCACAGGACCGTGCCAACGACTTCAATCGCTCGTCGTCGTGCGAGATCGTATGGGTCGAAGAGGCGCAGCGGCCTGCCATCGAGAGCCTAGGTTTTCGTACCCAGTTGCGCGAAAGCGAGTACATCTACGACGCGCGGCAGGTACGATCGATGGACGGCCCGTCCTTCGCCCGGCTTCGCCGCAACGTGGGCAAGGCCCAGCGCATTTCCGACGTGAGTCTGCGCGACTACCAGGCGCAGGACGAAGTGGCATGTCTGGCGCTTCTGCGGAACTGGCGCGACGCGCTTCGTGACGGCAAGGGGGTGGATGTCAAGAGCCATACCTACATGAGCCGTTGCGTGCGCAATGCCTTTGCATTCGATGGCGACCTGCTGCGAGGTACCGTTGCACTGGTGGACGAACGCGTGGTGGGTTTCTGTTTCGGCGGGCGCATGGGGCAAAGCCTGGGCAACCTGTTCGTCTGCGTCAGCAACCACAACATGCCGTTACTGGGCTACCTACTGCGCCAGGACTTCGTGGCCCGCAGTGAAGGCATCGCACGCTTCAACGACGCCAGTGACGCCGGGCGCGAGGGCGTGGCACTCGTCAAGCGGGCCTTCAATCCAGTTGCGATGCTGCCACTTTACCGGGCACGTTGACGTAGGGGTGCACGGCATGCAATCGAGTCCCCGGGACGTTCCATGGCAAGGGCCGGCGCGCGCCACATGGCTGGACGCGGTCCAGTCCTGGATTCAGCACCAGGTCGAGGACCAAGGCCTGAGCATCGAGGGGCCGCTGCATTGTCTTCGCGATCGCCCCTGGGCCATCGTCATGCGCGTGCCGTGCACCGGGGGCCCTTTGTTTTTCAAGGCCGTGGGACCCAGCGGATGGGCTGAGCCCGCTATCCTGCAAGCCTTGAGCCCGCGCTTCAACGACCGGTTGCCCACCGTCCTGGCCGCGGATTCGCAGCGCGGCTGGCTCTTGATGGCTGACCACGGCCGCACGCTGCAGGAGCATCTGGCAGGAGCCGACAGCCTGGGCGCGTGGCAGCAATTGATGCCCATCTTCGCCGAGATGCAGAGGGTCGAGCAGCCATGGCACGCCCTGGGGGTGCCGGACCGAAGACCTCAGGTGCTGCCGACGCTGTTGCGCGAACTGCTGGCGGACCCGAAGGTCCTGCGCCTGGGTCGGGACGATGGCCTGTCGAACGAACAGCTGGCGCAGCTGCACGCCGTTCTGCCGGAATTCGATGCGTGCTGCGAGGCCTTGAGCGCGCAGGCGCCGGCGCTCAATCATGGTGACTTGTACGACCGCAACGTGCTGGTGCGCGATGGTGCGTACCGCTTCATCGACTTCGGCGATGCATGCCTGACGCACCCCCTTTGTGTCCTGCTCGTGCCATGCCAGAAGACCGTTGGTTCGTGGTCCAGCAAAGAAGGCAGGCGACGCCTGGAGTTGATGTGCGGCGCTTACCTGCAGGTTTGGCAAGGTCATCGAGACGCTGCGGCGCTGCGGCCCCTGCTTGGGAGCGCCTTGTGGGTCGCGCATGTGTTGCGCGCCTTGAACTGGGAGAATCTGGGCCGTGCGGCGCAAGGCAAGACCCGACGCGAGTGTTCGCGCCAGGTCATTTCGTGGTTGGGCATTCTTCTGCGCCGCCGCGCCCTGTTGCGATCACCGGACTTCTGAACCTTGGGCATAGAGGGCAATGGCGCTCACCTTTCATGGCAAGTCCCATTCTTATATCGTGGGCAAGGTTAAGCTTGAGGACCTTTTTCACCCACTTCGACATTAAATAATACCTTCCGACTTGGATCGACAGCATCCAAGCCATCAGTCCTTAACTCGCAAGCGAAGCAGGGGTGTTCGGCTTATTGATGCGGCCTGATGAAGATTGAACTCGTCCCCCCGGCGCAGGCCGATGGAATGGACGCCCCCTTCCGCTGCGGCATCGCTGTGCCAAAGTGGAAGCATTCCCCCACCTGAAAGGAAAGAGGCATCCAAGACGAACATTAGCCGGATCGGACTGGACTTGGCAAAGAACGTCTTCCAGGTGCAAGGCATCTACGCATCGGGACGAACCGTGCTCAACAAACCCCTCAGGCGCGCGCAACTGCTGCCGTTCTTCACGCAATTGCCGCCCAACACCGTCGCCATGAAGCCTGCGGCAGCGCCCATCATTGGGCCCGCAAGCTCATGGCGCTCGGCCACGAGGGTAAGCTCATCGCCCCGCAACACGTCCAACCCTATGTCGCGCGCAATAAGAACGACGCGCGTGATGCCGTGGCGATCTGCGAAGCTGCCGGCCGTCCGAACATGAAGTTCGTCGCCGTGAAAAGCGTAGACCAACAAGCCCTGCTCGCCCTGCATCGAGCCCGTGACGGACTGGTCACCGCACACACGGCGCTGGGCAGCCAGCTACGCGGCCTGCTGGCGGAATTCGGCGTGATCCACGATTACAGGCGCTTGTGGTGGCAATTTCGCCGAGGGACGCAGTGGCAGGAGGCCTGGCACTGGATCGTGCCGACGTGGTCGCGCTGCTGGCCCCAACCGCGCAGGATGATGCCCAGGTCTATCGCCAAGCTGTTGAACTGGCTGTCCGCGTTACCCACGGCCCGATCGTTGTCGACGCTGACAACTTGACGGCACTGAGGATGCTGCGGGAGGTGGAGGCGTCTGGCGCGCTTGCGCCCAAGCATCTGATCCAGGTAGGCAGGCGCTTGCACGAGGCGATCAGCGATGAAAACGTCGCGGTTACCGATAGCGTCCGGTTAGCTGAGGCAGATGGAAATGCCGAGAAGATGGATGTACGACAACGCGAGGAAATGAGTGAGGAGCCGGATAAGGTGGCTGCCGCCAGCGTGCGGCGGGTCCGGCTGTTCGCTGCCTCACTGGCCAATGCTATGGGGCTGTCAGGTGCAAAGACTGACCCGTTATCGCGGCGGTATCGTGACCCTCGAACTACAGCATGCGGCGAACATGTGCAGTCGTTGGGGTCTCAAGATGGCCGGCTGCTGACGAGGTGCGGGGCAAATGATCGGGGACTGGTGCGCAGCAGTCGGGCAACCCGGCTAGCGCAATTCAGATCGGCGAATAAAAAACGGGCGCCTTGCGGCGCCCGTTCTAACTACTGCCTGACCTGCTGCTTAGTGAGCGGCGGGCTTGAACAGCTTGGACTTGTCAACCAGGTCGTAGTGCTTGCGCTTGAAGCAGTTCCACTTCTTGGTTTCCTTGTCGTACACGGAGTTGACGAAGCACTTCCAGTTTTCTTCATCCACGAAGTTCTTGTCCATGCGGTAGTAGAAGCCGGGGTAACGGCTTTCCTGACGGAACAGGATGTGCTGCAGGTGAGCTTCCGCCGTGAGGATACGGTGGTAGTTTTCCCAGGCGCGCAGCAGTTCGTGCAGATCCTTCGCACGCATCTTCATGGCGTCTTCCTTCAGCATGTCCAGCTTGTCCTGCGCCACTTGCAGCATGTTGCCGTTGGTGGTGTAGTAGGTGGCCACGCCCGCAACGTACTCGTCCATGATTTTCTGCAGACGGAACTGCAGCATCTTGGGGGTGATGTAGTTGGGGTTGACGTCGATCGCGGTGGTGTAGTCCTTGAACTCCAGATAGGTACGAACTGGACGGTAGATCTCTTCCACCAGTTGCTCAACGGAGGTGTCGAGCTCAGGCTTCATGTCCTTGTTGTCCACGCAGTACTTGACCATGGACTTGGCGCACATGCGGCCTTCTGAGTGTGAGCCGGAGGAGAACTTGTGGCCGGATGCGCCTACGCCGTCGCCGGCGGTGAACAGACCCTTGACCGTGGTCATCGAACGGTAGCCCCAGTTCCATCCTTGCGGCAGGTGAGCGGGGATCTTGTCCTTTTCGGCGTGATCTTCGGTTGTGGGTGCGCCCACGTCGGTCGGACCCGACACCCAGATGCCGCAGCAACCGGAGTGCGAACCCAGCAGGTAGGGCTCGGTGGGCATGAGTTCGGAGTTCTTCTTCTCCGGCTCGATGTTCTCGCCCACCCAGATGCCGCACTGGCCGACGCACATGTCGAGGAAGTCTTCCCAGGCTTCGGCTTCGAGGTGCTTCACTTCACGCGGAGACAGGGTTTCGCGCAGCTTGGCCAGCGCGGTCACGGTGTCCATGTAAATCGGGCCGCGGCCTTCCTTCATCTCTTTCAGCATCAGGTGGTTACGCAGGCAGGAAGCAGGAACGGCAGCCTGGCCATAGGGCGGGTAGTCGTTCAGCATTTCCTTGTTCTTCTGCATGTACACTTCGCCCAGCGAGTTGGTGGCCTGGGCCTTGAACAGCAGGAACCATGCACCAACCGGACCGTAGCCGTCCTTAAAGCGAGCGGGCACGAAGCGGTTTTCCATCATGGTCAGCTCGGCACCGGCTTCGGCAGCCATGGAGTAGGTGGAACCAGCGTTCCACACCGGGTACCAGGCACGGCCGGTACCTTCGCCCACGGAACGGGGACGGAAGATGTTAACGCAGCCGCCGGCAGCCAGCAGGATGGCCTTGGCCTTGTAAACGAACAGCTTGTGGTCACGGGTGGAGAAACCGACAGCACCGGCGATGCGGTTTTTGTCGTTCTTGTCGTTGACCAGCTTGACGATGAACACGCGCTCTTCGATGCGGTCCATGCCCAGCACTTTCTTGGCGGCTTCAGCAACGATCCACTTGTAGGATTCGCCGTTGATCATGATCTGCCACTTGCCGGAACGCACGGGCTTGCCGCCGTCCTTCAGCGAGGGCAGACCCTTGGAGCCGTCATGACGCTCGCCGTTTTCGTCAGTTTTCCAAATGGGCAGGCCCCATTCTTCGAACAGGTGCACGGAGTCGTCCACGTGACGGCCCAGGTCGTAAGCCAAGTCGTCGCGGGTGATACCCATCAGGTCGTTGGAGACCATGCGGGCGTAGTCGGCGGGATCCTGCTCGGTGCCGATGTAGGTGTTGATGGCGGACAGGCCCTGAGCCACGGCGCCGGAGCGGTCCATGGCGGCCTTGTCGACCAGCTTGATTTTAAGATTAACGCCAGACTCGGATGCAGCTGCATCGGCCCAACGCTGGATTTCATATGCGGCGCCGCAGTTTGCCATGCCGCCGCCGATCATCAGGATGTCGACTTCTTCCTGGATGACTTCTGGATTTCCAAATTCAGCCATTTCTATTACCTCATTCTAAATTTGATTACTTGCGGATCAGTTCGGCAGGGTTGCCGGCCCGATAGCCCTTGGTTACGCCGCCATCCGCGCTGCCGGTAAAAAAACCGGAGTTGGCGATATTCGCCATGGATGCGGTGGGCTTGCCGCCGTAGGGGTCGATGGAGCCTTCTGGCGTGGTACGGATCGGGAACTTGAAACGCTTCAGGGTGCCGTTGCGGAACTTGATGGTCCACATGATGGAATCGGTACCGCGCAGGGGCTGAACCATGCCACCCAGAGGCACAACGTCGGCATAGTGACGGGCTTCAATGGCTTGCTGTGGGCAGATTTTCACGCAGGAATAGCATTCCCAGCACTGCTCGGGTTCCTGGTTGAATGCGCGCATGGCGTGGCCGGTTTCAGAACCGTCCTTGTCCAGCTTCATCAGGTCGTGCGGGCAGATGTACATGCATGCGGTCTTGTCCTGACCTTTGCATCCGTCGCACTTGTCGGTACGAACATAGGTTGGCATTACACAATCTCCTAGTTAGCTAACTCCGCGATCGTCGCGGTCCGTATTTCGAACTTCCACCTGACCTTGGCCGGGGCGTATCGCGAATCCGCTTCCGGCAGGCTTAAGTCCTAAAAATGCTTATGCTGCCGAGTGTCCCTTCAACTCGACTTTGACGTTCTGCTCGGCGGACAGGCCGGCGTAATACTTCTGCAGCACCTTGGCGACTTCCGGACGGCTGAACTCGACCGGCAGATCCTGGCCTTCGGAGAGCATCGCGCGCACCTTGGTGCCGGACAGCAGGATGCGGTCGTCCTTGGTGTGCGGGCAGG
>ERZ1645185.272-NODE-272-length-21681-cov-4.705077_pt1 | contig 21681 bp, 17 predicted proteins | sample MGYA00575351_ERZ1645185 | MGnify/ENA primary metagenome ERZ1645185 (study PRJEB40838, sample SAMN11284767) | freshwater sediment metagenome | isolation source: river sediment | host: Sediment | place: India: Jana village, Kanpur | collected 2015-12-17 ...
GGGGCTCACTTGGTCAAGGCGTTGAAGGCCCTTTCGCCCGACCTTCAGATCGTGGGTATCGGCGGGGCATCGATGCGGGAGGCCGGTGCGGAGGTGGTCAAGGATATCCCGCAGTTGGACGTCATGGGGCTGATCGGCCTGTCCGCCGTGAAGGCCATGCTGCAGCGAATCTCCCGCATCCGGGCCTTGATCAAACGCGAGCGCTGGGACCTCGTGGTCCTGATCGACAATCCCGGGCTCAACTTTCATTTTGCGCGTGTGGCCAAAGCCAGCGGTCTCAAAGTGTTGTACTACATTGCGCCGCAGATCTGGGCGTGGCGCAGGGGGCGGATGCGCTGGATTCAGCAGCGGGTCGACCATGTGGTGGCGATTCTGCCGTTCGAGGAGCCGCTCTATAAGAAAGCCGGCGTGCGTTGTACCTTTGTCGGCAATCCACTCCTTGACGAAGTGGCGCCGACGTATGACCGGGCGGCGCTGCGCCGCCAGTTCGGCCTGACGGATGATGGGCCGGTGATCGGATTATTCCCAGGAAGCCGCAAGGCCGAGCTGCTGGAACATGTACCGCTGCTGTTGGAGACGGTGAAGCGTCTCGTGGAACGCCACCCGACCATGCAGTTCGTTCTGGCGCAAGCCTCCTCGGTGCAGGACCAGTTTCTTGCGGACCTCTTGAAGAGCAGTCCGGTTCCTATCAAGGTCTTTCGAAATTTGGCCAGCGAAGTGATGGCCGCATCGGACCTGCTGGTCGTCAAGTCGGGGACCTCCACCTTGCAGGCGGCCGTGGTGGGCACGCCTATGATTCTGTTTTACCGGGCCCCCTCCTGGATCACCTACCGATTGGCGCGGCTGTTGATTCGAGTGCCATGGATCGGGTTGGCGAACCTTGTTGCCGGACGGGGGATCGTCCCCGAGCTGATCCATGACGAAGCGACTCCGGAACGGTTGGCCCATGAAACCGTGCGACTGTTGACGGATCGTCGCGCCTATGACGAGATGAAGGCCGCCCTGCGGTCCGTGCGTGAGGCGCTCGGCACCCCCGGAGCCTCCCACCGGGCGGCAGAGACCGTGCTGGCGGAGTGCCGCTCATGAAGCAGTATCTGCGTCTCCTCAGCTACCTGTACCCCTACCGACTGCGGTTGGCCGCCGCGTTTGCCTGCGCGCTCCTCGTCGCCGGCCTCTCCGCTGCCTACGCCTGGCTGGTGCGCCCGGTGTTGGATGGTCTCTTCATCAGCAAGGACGAAAGTTTGCTCCTGGTGCTGCCGGTCGCCATTCTGGCGGTGGCGGTGTTGAAAGGTGTGTTCAACTACGGGCAAAACTATTTGATGAACTATGTCGGCAATCAGGTGATCGGCGACATCAGAGAGCAACTCTTTTCCAAGCTGGTCCGGTTACCGGTCCGGTTTCACGATACCAATACGTCCGGCCGTCTGGTGTCGCGGGTCATCAACGATGTGAACCAGATGGCAAACGCCGTCGCCGGCGTCTTGAAAGATCTGTTTCAGCAGGGGCTGACCTTTCTGGCGATGATCGGGGTGATCATTTATCAAAACTGGAAGTTGGCCATGGTCTCGATGATCGTCGTGCCGCTGTCGGTGGTCACGATGGCCCGGATGGGCAAGAAGCTGAGGGGCCTCGCGACGCGCGGGCAGGAGCGCATGGGGGACATGGCGTCGACGCTCCAGGAAACCCTGGCCGGGATTCGCATGGTGAAATCGTTCGGCCGGGAAGAAGAAGAAGCGAAGCGATTCCGTCAGAGCAACGATGCGTTCATCCACACCACGATGAAAGCGATCCAGGTCTCCTCGCTGGGATCTTCGCATATGGAGGTCATCGGTGTGCTCGGGGTTGCGGGGATCATCTGGTACGGCGGCTATCTGGTGATTCACGATGAAATGACGCCCGGCGCATTCTTTTCATTTTTGGCCGCGATGTTTATGGCCTATACGCCGATTCGCCGGTTGTCGGGTGCCAACAACACCGTGCAACAGGCGATGGCTGCGGCGGAGCGGGTCTTCGACGTCTTGGACCTTCCTACGGAACAACAGGAGAACGGCGGGCTGAACCACCTTCCGGCGATCTCCCGCTCGCTCGAGTTCCGGCAGGTCGCTTTTCGGTATGACGGGCAGGCAGATGCGGCGTTGACCGGGATCGACTTAACGATTCGCGCGGGAGAGATCATCGCATTTGTGGGCAGCAGCGGGAGTGGCAAGACCACCCTGGTCAGCCTGTTGCCGAGATTTTATGAGCCGACCGGGGGGCAGATCCTGATCGACGGAGTCGATGTCCGAACCTGCACATTGCAGTCGGTGCGCGCGCAAATCGGGATCGTGTCGCAAGAAGTGGTGTTGTTTGATGATACGGTGCGGAACAATATCGGATATGGACGGCAGGGGGCGACGGCGGAGGAGGTGATGCGCGCGGCACAACTGGCCTACGCGCACGAGTTCATCGAGCGCCTGCCGGACGGCTACGAGACGCTGATCGGCGAGCGTGGCCTCAAATTGTCGGGAGGCGAGCGACAACGGTTGGCGATTGCCCGGGCGATCCTGCGTGACCCGCCGATTTTGATCCTCGACGAAGCCACCTCCGCCCTCGATACCCAGTCGGAGCGTATCGTGCAGTTGGCTCTGGCGAATTTGATGAAGAACCGGACGACCATGGTCGTGGCGCACCGGCTCTCGACGATTCAAAATGCCGACCGCATCGTGGTGTTGGATCATGGAACGGTGGCGGAGGTGGGCACGCATGAAGAGTTGTTGCGCAGGGGTGGCTTGTACAAGCGTTTGCATGCGATGCAGTTTGCCGATGCGCTTCCGCAGTAAACGGGTCGCAGAGAGGGAACGGCAGCCGTGACGAACGAGTCCGCAACAGTTCCGCAACAGAAGCCGCCGCTCATGAAGCGCGTGACGAACGCCGTGAAACTCGCGGTCGTTCCGCCGGTCGGGTATGCCGTCATTCAGGCCCTGCGCCGCACGATGGATTGGCACACCGAGGGCGGCGAACATGTGTCCCGTCTGTTCGCCGAAGGGCGTGCGGTCATCCTCGCATTCTGGCATGCTCAGCAATTGATGATGCCGCTGGCAATTCCACGGCTGGAGGCGCATGTGCTGATCAGTCAGCATCGCGACGGTGAGTTGATCCGTCGGATCATCGCGCGTTTCGGGTTGGATGCGGTTCGCGGTTCCAGCACCAGAGGGGGCGCAGAAGCGCTTCGCCGCATGATTCGCATCGGCCGGTCTGGCGGGAATCTGGCGCTGACGCCGGACGGTCCGAAGGGTCCTCGCCAGGTCGCCAAGGTCGGCGTGGTCCAACTGGCGCGGGCGACCGGATGTCCGATTATCCCAATGGCGTTCGGCTGCTCAAAAAAAAACTCTTCGCGAGCTGGGACCGGTTCATCATGCCCTATCCGTTCTCTCGGGGCACTTTCCTCATGGGCCCGCCCATTTGGATACCGCCCGATGCGTCCGCTGACGACCTGGAGCGCCTGCGCCGGACCTTGGAAGAGACCCTGAATCGCCTGACGATCGAGGCCGATGCGGCGGCCCGGCGGGCTCGTCCGTAATGTGGTACCTGCTCTATAACAGCCTCCTGCTGTTGGTTTCCCCGATCATTCTGTGCGTTCTATTGGCGAAACAGCGATGTCGTCGTGGCTTGCCGCAGCGCCTGGGGTTGCGTGCCATAACGCGGCATCTCGATGCGAACGGCTTCTCGACCTGTATCTGGATTCATGCGGTGTCCCTGGGCGAAGTGGTGGCGGTGGCTCCGCTCGTGCGTGAACTGCGCCGGCGGTATCCCGACGCCCGATTGGTGGTCTCGACCGTCACCGAAACCGGGCGTGAGGCGGTGGAGCAGCGGCTGGAAGGAGTGGCCGAACACCGTTACGCTCCGCTGGATTTTCCCTGGGTCGTCAATCAGGCGATCGAGGAACTCAGACCGAACCTGTATGTGTTCGTCGAAACCGAGCTCTGGCCGAATCTGCTTCGGAGCTTGTGGCAGCGTCAGATCCCCTCGGTGCTGGTCAACGGGCGGCTCTCCACGCGGTCGTTCGAACGGCAACGCCTGCCCGTTATCCGGGGGTTCTATCGGACGATGTTGAATATGATTACCCGGTGCCTCATGCAGTCGGAGCGCGACGCGCAACGCATGATCGATCTGGGCGCCGACGCGGCGCGAGTCAATTGCACCGGCAACATCAAATTCGACCAGCCGGTTCCGCAGGCCGCCGCGGGAGGTAGGGTGGTCTCCAAGGAAGCCTTGGGGTTTACCGAACGGGTACAACTCGTCGTTGCGGGCAGCACTCATCCCGGGGAGGAAGAAGCGATCGTGACGGCCTATCAGTCCTTGTGTGAGACCTTCCCTGATCTGCGATTGGTGCTGGCGCCACGGCATATCGAGCGAGCGGCACAGGTCGAGCAGATGGTGGTCGCAAAGGGGCTTGCGGTGTCCCGCCGGAGTGTGGGGAGCAGCGGCGCGATGACCGGAGCTGGGCCGCGCGTGGTGGTGTTGGATACACGCGGCGAGTTGGCCCTGCTGTATCGTGAGGCCGTGGTGGCGTTTGTCGGCGGGACGCTGGTCCCCGTGGGCGGGCACAATCTGCTGGAGCCGGCAGTGTGGGGTAAGCCGGTGCTGTTCGGTCCCCACACCGATCATTGCGCGGAAGTGGCGGCCCTCTTGTTGAATGCTCAGGGAGGTCGGATCGTGCCGGATGCAGCCGGACTTGCGCAGGGCCTGCGCGAATTGCTCAGCGATCCGGCAACCGTGAACCGGATGGGGCAGGCGGCGCGGCAGGTTGTGGCGGATAACCAGGGGGCGCTTCAGCGCAGCGCGGACATCATTGCTGCGTTGTTGCCGGCGCGAGGGCCCTCGACGGAGGGGCAGCGCCGACAGCGGTCGGAGCGCTCGCTCGGCCACTCCGAGAGACGATGATGATGTCCGCAGGCATGCAGTCCTGGTTTCGATGGGCGGGGTATCCCTATGCGCTTGCCGGCAAGATTCGCGTGTTGTGTTACGAACGGGGTTGGTTTCGGACGCAGCGGTTGCCTCGCCCCGTCATCAGTGTCGGCAATCTCACGGTGGGCGGGACGGGAAAAACGCCGGTCGTCATGTACCTCGTCGAACGATTGGCGGCCCAAGGCAAACGCGTAGGCATTCTGAGCCGTGGCTATCGCCGTCGGAGCACGGCTCCGCAGCTGCTCGTCTCCGACGGACAGCGGATCCTTGTTGGTCCCGAGGAGGCGGGGGATGAACCGTATTTGATCGCTCGACGCTGTCCGCAGGCGGTGGTCGCGGTAGGCGCGGACCGGTATGCGCTGGGTCGGTGGGTGTTGAGCCAATTGCCGGTCGATTGTTTCGTGTTGGATGACGGTTTTCAACATGTGCAACTCCATCGCGATGTGAATCTGCTGCTGGTGGATGCGACGGATCTCGACGGACTCGGAGCCGGATTGCCGGTCGGGCGGTTACGGGAACCGCTCTCGGCAGCTGCGCGCGCCTCGGGGGTGCTGATCACCCGGGTGCAACAGCCATCGGATGCGGAACCGGTCTGGCGGCGATTGCATGCGGCCTGTCCGACACTGTTGCCTCCTGTCTGTGTGGGGTTTCCCGCAGAGGAATTCCGACGGGTCGGGACGAACGAGCGCACGTTACTCAGCGCCTTCCGCGGCCGGTCCGCCGTCCTCTTCAGCGGGATCGGCAATGCGACGTCGTTCCGCGCCCTAGTGGCCGGATTGGGCGTGACGGTGATCGACCACCTGGCATTTCCCGATCATGTGCACTATACCCATGCCATGGTGGAAACCATTCGTGGGAGGGCGAGCGCCGGAGGGGCCGACATGCTGGTGACGACGGAAAAGGATGCCGACAAGGTGGCGCCATATCTGACGGATGCGGATGTCTGCTGGGCCGTCAGGCTCACGACGGAGATTGTGTCGGGACAGGATCGCTTGGAGGCACTGTTGCGACTCGATAGCGAGAAGACGACGGCAGGCCATGCGTAAGGAAGAGATTCGTCGTATCGTCGTTCGCGGGCCCAATTGGCTGGGCGATGCCGTCATGTGCGAGCCTGCGCTGAGCCAGGTGCGCACGCTGTTCCCGCACGCCGAAATCACGTTGCTCGTGAAGCCGGCTATTGCGGACTTGCTGGCGCACCATCCTGCGGTGACCCGGACGTTGGTGTATGACGATCGGGGCCGTCATGCGGGGTTGACCGGCAAATGGACCCTGGCCGGCGTGCTGCGTCGGCATCGCTTCCATCTCGCGATCCTGTTTCAAAATGCGTTCGAAGCGGCGCTGATCAGTTTTCTGGCGGGTATTCCGCGGCGATTCGGTTATGCGACGGACGGGCGCAGTCTCCTGTTGTCCGATCCGGTCCTGGTGCCGCCGCGCCGCGCGCAGCGACATCAGGTCGAGTACTATTGGGATCTGCTCAAACCGCTGGGCGGGCAGGGCCAGGCCCCTGCTCCGCGGTTGTTTGTCACGCCGGAAGAAACCGCGTTGATCGCCGCGAGGCTCGCCGAGGCCGGCATCGGCGCCTCGGACCTCGTCATCGGGGTGAATCCCGGCTCGACCTATGGCCATGCCAAGCGGTGGCTGCCGGAGCGGTATGCCGAGGTGGTCAATCGAGTGGTGAAGGATGTCCAGGGCCAGACAGGGGGGCGGGTCGGTGTGGCGATTGTGGGGGCCAAGGGCGAGGAGCCGTTGGGCAAAGGCATTGCCGATCAGATCAAGACTCGTACGGTGGTCTGTTCGGGGCAGACGACGGTGCGGGAGCTGATGGCGCTCGTGAAGCGTTGTCAGTTGTTCCTGACCAACGATACGGGGCCCATGCATGTGGCGGCCGCCTTCAAGGTGCCGTTGGTGGCCGTCTTCGGACCGACCGATTGGCAGACGACCTCGCCGTTTGGTGTCGAAGCTCAATTGGTCAGGCAGCCGGTGTCTTGCGCACCCTGTCTGTTGAGGGAATGTCCCATCGACCATCGGTGCATGACCGGCGTGACAGTGGAGCAGGTCCACGCTGCGGCGTCCCGGCACCTGCCGCTTGCCGTTCCGCCTCCTGCCGAGCGGGCGCTGATCCTGGGCGCCGCTCCCTCGCCCATATCCTTGGCAGGGGTCACCGTGTTTTTGGATCGTGACGGCACGTTGAACATCGACAGCGGGTATCTCAAGTCGCCCGACGATCTGACTGTGTTGCCCGGAGTCGGTGCCGCCTTGGCCAGACTCAAACAGGCAGGGGCACGGTTGATCGTGGTGACCAATCAATCCGGGCTGGGTCGCGGGTACTTTACCTCCAAGGATCTGGAGGCCATCCATCACAAGTTGCGACTGGTCCTGGCGGAAGACGGCGTGACGCTGGACGGGGTGTATTTTTGTCCGCACCACCCGGACGATCGATGCAACTGTCGCAAGCCGGCGCGCGGCATGATCGACCGGGCCTTGGCCGAGTTGCAGGTCGATCTAACCCGCGCCTATGTCATCGGGGACAGTGCGCGCGATGTCGAACTCGCCAGGCAGGTCGGTGCGCAGGGCATCCTGGTGATGACCGGACCGTCCGGGGCGGAAGCCTTGGCCGACCTGACGGCACGGGACCTGTCTCCGGATCACGTGGCCGAAGACCTCTCGCGGGCGGTGGACTGGATCGTCGCCCATGCGACGCGTATGCCGACTGCCGACCTGTCGCAATGATCGAGGCATCATGCCTGGTGGCCGAATGACCGAGCCTGTCCGCCGCATACTGCTCATCAAACCCAGTTCGCTGGGCGACATCGTGCACGCGATGCCGACCTTGGCGGCGTTGCGCGAGCGATTTCCCCAAGCCGAGGTCACGTGGCTGGTCAAGCGGCAATGGGCGCCGCTGGTGCAGGTCATTGCCGGCGTCGATCGGGTCTGCGCGGTGGATCAAGGGCTGGTGGGCTGGTTGGGGCGGGTGCCGGAACTCCGTGCTGCCGACTTCGATCTGGTCATCGATCTACAAGGGCTGTTGAGAAGCGGGGCCATGGCCAGATTGACCGGCTGTGCCAGGCGCGTCGGGTTTGCCAATGCCCGTGAAGGCAGTCCGTTGTGTTACACCCAGCGGGTGGCGGTACCGGCCATGCCGATGCATGCCGTCGATCGGTATTTGCTCGTGGCTGAGGCATTGGGAGCGGCGCGTCCGGCCACGCCGAGGTTTGCGTTCACCGACCGGCAGGAGGACCGGCAGGCAGTGGACAGCCTGCTCCTGTGCGCCGGGATCAACGGCTCGTCCCCCTGGGTGGCGATGAATGTGTCCGCGCGATGGGAGACGAAACGCTGGCCGCCGCAACACTTTGCCGAAGCGGCGGATCGGCTTGCGGAGCGTTATGGTGTGCCGGTGGTTCTGATGGGAGGGCCGGCGGAGCGACAGGAATCCCTGGCGGTGACGGGGCGCATGCGCACGAAAGCGGTTGATCTGACGGGACAGACCCCTGTAGGCTTGCTGCCCGGTTTGCTGCGCCGGGCCAGCCTCTTGCTGACGAACGACTCCGGTCCGATGCATATCGCGGCGGCGGTGGAGACTCCGGTAGTGGCGCTCTTCGGCCCGACCGATCCGGTCAGAACAGGACCCTACGGCAGGGGGCATGTCGTGTTGTCATACCCCGTCGAGTGTAGACCCTGCTTGCGCCGGGATTGCACTCGTGCCGTGGCACTTGAATGTTTGACGGCCGTGCAACCCGAGCAGGTCGTGCAGGCGGTGATGCAACAACTCCGGTTGGTATCTCAGTCAGGAACGGCGTGAACATTCTCATTGCAGAGTCCAGCATGGCGGTCGGCGGACAGGAGCTGGCCGTGCTGTTGCATGCCGAACGGTTGGTGAAGCGCGGCCATCGCATCCTCTTGGTGTTGGAGCCGCGCAGTCCGATCATGGCAATGGCTAGGGAGCGTGGGCTACCGGTCGAGCCGTTCGTGATGCGGCAATGGCGCCTGCCGCTGTCGATTCTCGCCTTCCGCCGGTTGCTGGCTCGGGAGCGCCCCGACATCGTCCACGTCAACAGCTCGCGCGACAGCTGGATCGCGGCCCTTGCCACCAGGCTGCTGCGTCCGCGTCCCAAGGTGATTCGCACGCGGCATATTTCCGCGCCGCTCAACAAGAATGCCACCACGCACCTGCTCTACCGGCGCCTCTTCGACATGGTGATCGTGACCGGCGGGGAGCGAAACCGGCAGGATCTCATTCATCGGGACGGCCTGTCGCCGGAGCGTGTTGCCGCGTTCCCCATCGGGCTCGATGTGGAAGAGTTCTCGCCGGCGCAGCCCCGGCACGATCTCCGGGCCGAACTCGGAATTCCATCCGGGCATCTGCTGGTCGGCATGATTTCCTACCTGCGCGACTACAAAGGCCATCGGTATCTCGTGGACGCGGTGCCGCTGGTGTTGGCGGAGCAGCAAAAGGTGACCTTTCTGATCGTGGGGGAAGGACCGGAAGAGCAGAACATCCGGGCACAGATCGCACGCTTGGGTCTGACGGCCTCGGTTCGAATGTTGGGATTCCGTGACGATCTCCTCGACGTGTTCCGCTCGTTGAACCTGTTCGTCATTCCTACGGTGGAGGGCGATACCATTCCCCAGGTGTTGATGCAGGCATTGGCGGTCGGTCTGCCGGTCGTGTCCACCACCACTGGATCGATTGCCGACGTGATCAAGGACGGTGAATCGGGTTTTCTCGTTCCGCCGCGGGATGTCGCCGCCTTGGCTGAACGGATTGTGCGCCTTCTGCGAGACCCATCACTCCGCGAGGCGATGGGGAGTCGTGGCCGCCGGACGGTGGTGCAGAGCTATTCCATCGACCGGATGGTGGATGAGTTGCAGCGGGTCTATCGACAGGTGCTTGGGCTGAAGGGGCCTGTGTCATGATGGAACGATGGACCGGCGCCGGGGCGTCGATTCGCAAGACCGTTCTGTTCTGGTGGATTCTCTTCGTGGTCATTCAGACGGCGGAGCGGCTGTTTCTCTTAGGTGATGCGCTGGAGCAGGAAACTCCGTCAATGCCGCTGCTCCTCACAACGCTGGTGGTGGGGGTCCGTGGAGACTTTATCACCGCGACCTTCGCCCTCGCGTTGGCATTGGCCGCGGCATGTGGTGGGACCCTGTTGAGCCACAGGTGGGATGATCTGCGAGGGTCGTCGACTCTCTGCGCGCGCGCCTTCCACCGCGCGTTTCCCGTGAGTGCGGCGCTGGTCGGACTGTTGTTGTTTGTGCTCCTCTGCGTCGACATGGGCTATTACGGATTCAATCGGCAGCACATGGATTTTGTGTTCCTCGAATTCATCGACGATCTGTTCGCGCCGGCCACGACGACGGGCGGCACCAATGTGCAGGCCATGCAGCAGACCAGTGCGGAACTGGGGGCGGCCGGCAAGTGGGCCTGGCGGCTGACCTGTTTTCTGGCCCTGCAGGCAGCAGGCATCGGGCTCTGGTGGTGGACCTTTTCCACCGCGGTGGTGCCGGCGTTACGTCGTTGGCGGCCCGGTTCCGGATTTCAGGCCAATGCCTTCCTGGTCGTCGCGTTGATCGCCGGTGGTGCCGGCTTTCACCATTCAGGCCCCTATGGGATTCGCATCGCGCCGATCGGCAGCATGGTCTATTACACCCTGGCGCAGAATCCGGTGTTGTTTGCGAGCGAGGCCTTGCGAATCGCGTTGGTCTCGCGAGGAGGGGGCGAGCGGCCGGGGAGTGCCGGGGCTATGCCCTACGACCTGGCCGTGCGGACCATGCAGCGGCTGTTGGGCCCGGCCGAGGCATTTGTCGATCCCAGGTACCCGCTCGTGCGGACCATCACGCCGTCCCCGGACAGTCTGCGACTTCCGACACCGCCCAACATCGTCCTGGTGTTCCTCGAAGGGTTGGATCGCCGGTATCTGGGCCAGACCTACGGTGAGGTGAAAGGTACGCCGTTTTTAGACCGGCTCAAGGACGACAGTGTCTATTTCCAACATTTCTTTTCCAACGGGGTCCAAACCTCCAGAGGCCTGTTTGCGACGCTCTGCAGCACCTTCCCGCGGCTCGGGGCGGCCGCCATGAAGACCCGCTACGCTCACGATTACCTCTGTCTCCCGTCGCTGTTGCAACGGCAGGGGTATCACACGGAAATGGTGATCGGTCAGCATCGTGATTTGAACCGGCTCCAATCGTTCGTCGCCCGCAATGGACTACAGCAGTTGCTCGATGAAGGAGACTTCCCGTCCGGCACCGAGCGCGCGGGGTTAGGGATCGTCGATGGAGCGCTGTTCGATCTGTGCTACGAACGGATCAAACAGCGTCAGGCGGACAGCCGCCCGTTTTTTCTGACCACCCTGACCCTCTCGACGCATCATCCCTTCGCTGCTCCGGACCGTCACCCGGACGTTCGCGTGCTCCGGCAACGGGTGCAGGATCAGTATGTGGCTGCCTTGCGATATACGGACCTCGAATTGGAGCGGGTGTTCACCCGGCTTGTCCGCGAAGGGCTATTGCGCAATACGATCGTGGTGATTCTCGGCGATCACGGACGGCATGAGCCGGTGGGGCGCACGGATATTGAACGGAAGGCCGGGCATTTCGCTTCGCCCTTGTTCGTCTGGATGGACGAGTCGTTGCGTTCGCCTGCCACCTACAAGCCGCGAACGGTGTCGGCGGTCGCCAGTCAAGTCGACGTGGCCCCGACGCTGTTGGCATTGAGCGGCGGGCTACCGTCGCTGGGGTCGTTTGCCGGACAGGATGTCAGTTGTTTGCTGGTACGGGATTGTCTGCCCGATCAGGTGGCCTATCTCACGAGTGTGTACGACAACCTGGTCGGACTTGCCAGCGCGGATGGTCTCTTGCTGTACTCGCTGTCGGCGGAAACCTTTCAGGAAGCCACCTTAGATTTCGAATCGATGCCGGAGGATCAACAGAGTCGACGTCGGCTGTCGGCCGCCCGCGGTTCGGAATTGCTCGCCATACATGAAGTGGCGAACATCGCGCTCGACTCCAACCGGCTCTGGTCCTGGCGGGAGTTCGGCCAACGCCTGTAACCGTTGCACCACCGGAGTGTGTCGCCATCACCTCGGAAGAAGGACCTGTCCCTGTGGATCGTCTCCCCGTATCAGCCGTGGTCATTGCCTACAACGACGAACCCAACATGCGGGCTTGCCTGGAATCCCTCACCTGGGCGGATGAAATCATCGTGGTCGATTCGCACAGTACCGACGGCACCGAGCGGATCAGCCGGGAGTTCACGGACCGGGTCTATCAGCATGACTTTCACGGATTCGGTCGCCTGCGGAATGAGGCCTTGGCGCACGCGACCCACGAATGGGTCTTCAGCCTGGATACCGATGAGCGGGCCACCCCGGAATTACGCGATGAGATCCGGCGGGTGTTGGCCGCGGGGCCCGAGGCCGACGCCTATTTCGTGCCCAGGAAGAATTACTTTCTCGGGCGCTGGATCAAACATTGCGGTTGGTTTCCCGATTACCGCCAACCGCAATTGTTCCGTAGGAGCAAGTTTCGCTATCGGGAAGAACTGGTCCACGAGAGTTTTGATGTAGATGGACGGGTCGGGTATCTGACCGCCTCCGCGCTGCAGTACCCGTTTCGGAATATTGATCACTACCTGGCCAAGCAGGAGCGCTACTCAGATCTCATGGCGCGACGTATGGTCGAGCAGGGGCGATCGTTTTCCTGGCATCAGTTGCTGTCTCACCCCGCATTCACGTTTCTGAAGATGTACGTGGGGCGCAAAGGCTGTCTCGACGGCGTGCCGGGCCTTATTCTGTCCGGCCTCTATGCCTATTACACGTTCATTAAGTATGCGCGGTTCTGGGAATTGCACAGTCAGAGCCGTACCTGATAACGGCGAGGACGAGACGGGACGTTGTACGATGACGATTGCGGCCGTGATCATTACCAAGGATGAAGAACAGAACATTGCGGACTGTCTTGCGTCGGTCCGGTGGGCCGATGAACTCATCGTGGTGGATGCTGAAAGCCGGGATCGGACCGTCGAATTGGCCAAAGGGTATACCCCGAAGGTGTTTGTGCGTGCCTGGCCAGGGTACGGGCCGCAAAAAAACTTCGGGATCGATCAAGCAGGATCAGACTGGATTCTCGTGGTGGATGCCGACGAGCGGGTGACCGACGGGCTCCGGCAGGAGATTCAAGCGGTGCTGGCCGGTGGGCCGCCTGCCGATATCGGCGGGTACGAAATCCCCCGCCGGAATTATTTCTACGGGAAATGGATTCAAGGCGGCGGGCTCTACCCGGACTATCAACTCCGGTTGTTTCGCAAGACCTCCGGCCGGTACGACGATGTGCGGTTACATGAAAACTTCGTGCTGCAGGGGCGGCGGGAACGACTGCGAGAACCCTTCATTCACTACAGCATGCCCACCGTGCATCATCACATCCGCAAGATGATGCGGTATACGACGTTGGGGGCGGATGAGAAACTCAAGCGGGTCTCTCACATCAGTGGGTGGGCCATCGCCACGCACCACATCGGCACGATTTTGAAAACCCTGTTCACGCGCGGCGGGTATCGTGACGGGGTACATGGGCTGGTCGTCGCGATGTTCGCCGGCCTCCATACGTTCGTCAAGTATGCGAAGGCCTGGGAGCGCCTCAATGCACACCGTGAGCCGTGAGAGGGAAGGCGGGAGTCGCGTGAGTCAGGCGGGGGCATCGTTCGTCTGATGCGGATCGGGATCGACGCGGCATCCATTGTGGGCGATAAGGGCGGGGTCGGCTGGCATACGCACCATCTTCTCAACGCGTTGCTGGAACTGGATGACGATCATGAGTACGTCGGCTATCTCAGACCAGGATCGCTGCAAGGAGGCACGCTCCCCGGCTGGCCGCCGCGCCCTCGTCTGCGGTGGGTGGAGACGCCACGCTGGTCCATGGCCTGGCGGGGCCGGTGGGATGGCCTGGATCTGTATCACGGTCCGAACTTCAAAATGCACACAAGGGGCCGGTTCGGGGGGATTATGACCATTCACGATCTCTGGTTGGCCCGGCACCCGGAATATTCCCGCAAACTCCTGGGCCAGGCCGGCTCCTCACGGCGCGCCATCGCCACCGCAAAACGGGCCAGAAAGGTGGTGACGGTGTCGGAATTTTCGGCCCGTGAGATCGAAGCCCTGTACGGCATCGCGCGGGATCACGTGGTGGTCATTCATAACGGCGTCTCCGACGAGTTTTCCCCCCTCTGTACGCAAGAGGTGAAAGAAGGGTTGCGTCAGCGCTGGACCATTCCGGAGGCGGGGTACATTCTGTTTGTCGGCGGAGCCGACCCGCGAAAAAACCACACGCGGTTCTTACAGGCGGTCGCCAAGGTTCGTTCGCAGCTCGGCGGCCGGGTCGTGCTGCTGGTGGGTGATCCGGAGCATCCGCAGGGGAGTTACCGGGAGACGGCGCAGGGGCTGGCGCTTGAGCAGGATGTCCGCTGTACCGGTCGTCTCGATCGTGAAGATTTGCGACGCTTGTATTCCTGCACCGACCTCTTCGTGTTTCCGTCCCGCTACGAAGGGTTCGGCATGCCGGTGTTGGAGGCGATGGCCTGTGGCGCGCCGACCGTCACGTCGTCGACTTCGTCGTTGCCGGAGGTTGCCGGTGATGCGGCGCTGCTCGTGGATCCAGACGATGTGGACGGGCTTGGCCTGGCCATGGTGCGGGCGCTGGCGGATCAAGAGCTTCGTGATGGCTTGCGACAGCGGGGCTTTGAGCGGGTTCGACAGTTTACCTGGCGACAGGCGGGGGAGCGGACGAGCGCCCTCTATCGAGATCTCTGCCGGTAGCCGTCATTGAGCATCTTCGTCGGCTTCAAGAACCCGTCGCCGGTCACGTGCTGCTCGCCGCTTCACCCTCGGTTCCCCGACCAATCATGAAGAGTCTGCGGGGCGAGGAGCGGACGGTCTTTTGGTTTTCTCACATGGTATTCTGTGCAGAATGCTCCGTTTCCGCTGCGGAATGTGGAGATGGGCTGTGACGCGGATCGGTTCGAGCTCGACGATGCCATGATGTTCCGTAACATCCTGATCATTAAATTGCGACATATCGGCGATGTCCTGCTGTCGACGCCCGTGATCCGGGGCTTGAGAGAGGCCTATCCCGATGCGCGTCTGACCATGCTGGTCAATCGAGGGACGGAAGGGGTGCTGGCACACAACCCCGATCTGAATGAGGTGCTGTGTCTGGAAAAGGGCTCATGGCAGGCCCAGCTCACCTTCGTTCACATGCTGAAGGGGCGAAGGTTTGATGCGGTCATCGATCTGACCGACGGGGACCGTTCAGCGATCATCAGTCTGGCGACTCGGTCGCCCGTTCGGATCGGATTTAATGCGGAGCACCGGTGGCGCGGGCTCTTGTACAGTCAGGTGGCCAAGCCGCGCCCGATGGATCAACATCGGGTGGAGTATGACCTCTGCGCTCTTAGGGCGTTGGGGCTCGACCCGAAGCCGGGCCTGCCGGCCGTCTTTGTCTCCCCGGCGGAGGAGCAGGTCGCGGAAGACTGGTTGGCGCAGGCCGGCCTGGTCTCCGGGCAAGGGGCTGCTCCACTGGTCTGGCTGCAACCAGGGGCACGGTATTCGCTGAAAGTCTGGCCACCCGACCGGTTTGCCCAACTGGCGGACCGACTCGTCGACCGGTTTGGATGCCGTATTCTCCTGGGCGGCGATCAGCGGGAGCGCGAGGTGGCCGAACTGGTGGTCCGGAAGGCGCGGTGCGGGCCCATCGTTGTGGCAGGGAAATTTACGTTGCTGCAGTTCGCGGCATTGGTCAAACGGTGCGCCTTGTTCATCGGCAACGATGGGGGCGCCATGCACATCGCCGCGGCGATGGGCACTCCGGTCGTTGCGCTCTTCGGCCCGACGTATCCGCAACGATGGGGACCGCGGGGAGGACCGGTGCAGGTGATCTACAAGGGGTTGGATTGTCGGGCCTGTTACCATCCGACCTGCTTGCGCGGCGACGACAGCTGTATGCAGCAAATCGGCGTGGATGAGGTCTATGGCGTTGCCAGCCGGATGTTGGAGCATGCCATCGCGAGGGCGGAGCATGAATGACGAGTTGGTGAGCGTGGTGATCCCGGTCTTCAACGGGGCGCCTTTTGTGGCGAAAGCGGTGGCCAGCGTGCAGGCGCAGGGGTATGGTGCGGTGGAAATTCTCGTCGTCGATGACGGGTCGACGGATGGCACACAAGAGGTGTTGAAACGCCTCGAACAGAGCCATGGGATTCGATGGTTTCAGCGTAGCCACGGTGGGCCGGCCCGATCACGGAACTACGGCATCGAGGCTGCGCGTGGTGAGTATATCGCACTGCTGGACTGCGATGATGAATGGCTGCCGGGGAAACTGGCCGCGCAGCTGGCAATCATGCGCGCACGCCCGGAGGTGGGGTTGGTACACACGGATTTTGAGGTGCGCTTTGAAGATGGAACAGTGGAGGAGCGGGTCTCCGCACGTGCGAGTCGGGAGCCGATGGTGCAGGCATTCGCCGGAGGGCATGTGGCCCTGCCTTCAACATTGCTGATCAGAAAACGAGTTTTGGATCAAGTCGGGCGCTTAGACCCCGAGTTGTATGGCTCCGAGGATTCCGATCTCACGATTCGATTGTTTCGCGTGACGACGTTCGAGTGTATCGATGACGTGCTGGTGCATAAGCTGCAGCGGGGGCATGGGTATCGGGACATGGCCTTCGACGAGCAGACCCATCGCGATCGCGTCCTCGCCAGTCGAGATCGTTTTCTCATGCGCCTTGAGGGGTTTGCTCCCCTGACGGCCGCCCAACGCGCCGCGCTGGATCGGGAATGGGCGAACTATTTTCTCTTAAAAGGGGCGGCGGCAGAGCGGGCCGGGCGTCCCGGTGATGCGAGGCGGCACTATTGGTCCGCGATCAGGAAGGCCCCGACCCGTATTCGATGTTATACGCGCTGGTTGCGCGCGCTGGCGCCGTAAGGGCGGCGCTGTGTCTCCTCCGCAGGCCTCGCCCATGCGCCGCCACATGCAGTCGCCAAGGAAACCATGGAAACCATCGGTTGTGAGGTATGCGGCGAGTCGTCGCATACATTCCTCTTCAGCCAATACGATCTGACCCACCGCGTCACCGACGAGTTGTTTACAGTCGTTCGTTGTCGGGGCTGCCGTCTGCTGTTTTTGAATCCGCGCCCCACGCGCGCGGAGATCGGCGGGTACTATCCGGACAGCTATTATCCCGAGGCCGCGCCTCGGCAACAGGGCGATCTTCGCCGTGCTGCGAAACGATGGTCGGGAAGAATCAGGCGGTGGATCGCCCAAGATTTTTACGGGTATCCGGTGCCGGCATCGATGCGTCGTTGGCAATGGGCGCGCCGGCTGCTTCTATGGCCTGAGTTTGTGTGGCGACGTTGGCGCGGGCGGGGGCTGCTCCCCTGGGCAGGGCGTGGGCGGCTGTTGGATGTCGGGTGCGGCTCGGGAGGCAACCTGGCGGCTCTTGAAGAACAGGGATGGGACGTATCGGGATTGGACGCCAGCGCCGTGGCCGTGGCGCAGGCACAGGTTCGCTTCGGCGAGCGAGTCCGGCAGGGGGACTTGGCATCGATGGCCTATCCGGAACGGACGTTCGATACGGTTCTGTTCAGTCATGTCCTGGAACACTTACACGGTCCGTTGCCCCTTCTCAAAGAGGTCTGGCGGATTTTGGATTGGGAGGGGCGGATCGTGATCCTCTGCCCCAATGCCGGCAGCCTGGAGGCACGGATGTTCGGACGTTGGTGGTTCCCATGGGAACTGCCCAGACATTTATACCACTATGAGCGAGCCACGCTGACGCGGGTGCTAGAGGCGGCGGGGTTCCAGATCGAGTCGGTCACCACCGGTTTGGGATCGCTCTACTGCATGGCCAGTTTGGATCGGGTGTGCGCGGAGCGGTTCAAGCGACCGGTCCCCGGTCGACGGTTGATTGAAAAGCTGTTGATCCGTCCGTTGTGTTTTTGCGTCGGGCACCTGGGATATGGGACCGAGTTGAAGGTGTCCGCGAGGAAGCGGCGCAGCCTGCTGGCTCAGTCTAGATAAAATACGATCTCACCAGACGCGACCAGGTTTTCACGTTGAGCGGTTCGTGGCGCAGGGCTGACTGGAACGCCTGACGAGCGGCGGTAGGCGTGTGGGCTCGCAGGTGGTGCTTGCCGAGATCGGCATAGTAGACCGCCCAGTCGTGCGAGAGGGCATTGCCCTCGGGGGTGCCGGGCCGGCAAGAGGCGGCGTGTTTTTCGAGGAACCGGCGCCGGCCATCCAGTGCGCGAAGCGAGGGGATATCGCGCGACGCGTTGTGTGCGTAGAGCCGGTGCCGGTAGAGCGGTCTGGGAAGATGAATGAATCGGCCCGGAGCGTAGAGCCGGATGATCAGATCGATGTCCTCCCAAATCGAAAGGGCCGCATCGTAGCCGCCCACGGCATCGAAGCAGGTCCTGCGAAACAGTGAGCCGGAGGTGGCCGCATCATGTCCGCCCCGCAGCAATTGCGTGATGCTGCGCTGCTGTTTCATCGCGGCATCGTATTCCAGAATCTCGTTTCGTTCATTGACCTGATAGCCGTCGCAGTGCACCAGCGCCGCTTCCGTTGCCGGTTCGAGAAGGGCCAGGGTCTCCTCCAGAAATGTCGGCTCCCACAGGTCATCCTGGTCCAGAAAGGCGAGATATGAGGCCATGGCAAGGCGTGCGCCGGTATTTCGCGCGGCGGCTTGCCCGGCGTTTCGCGCGTGCCGCACATAGCGGACATCTGGAAAGGTGTGGACCAGTGCCTCGGTATTGTCGGTCGATGCATCGTCGACGACGATGATCTCGCAGTCTTGATAACTTTGCGCCAGGACGGAGCGGATGGCCTGTTCCAAGTATCTGGAGGTGCCGTTGTATGCGGGAATGACGACGCTGATGTGAGCCACGAGTCTTGATCCCTTCACGTGGTTCATCGGTAACACAGGCGTCGGACCCAGTCAACGCCTGGATCTGCGCGGGGCGACGGCGTCGCGCTCTCGGCGCCTTGACTTGCCCGGTAGGCTGTGGTTCCATCCCTGAGAATGTCGAGCAGTGATGGTTCTGGACGATACGCGTTTCCACGGCAGCCGGCGCTCCTCCTTCAGGTGCGCAGGGGGCGGTCGTGGCACTCCACCACCGGTCGATTCCACGCGACATTGTGAAAATCGTTATTGCCGCCTGGCACCTCAAGAACATCAATGTGGGGATCGGGCGTTATGCCCGGGAATTGATCGAGGCCCTGGGTCGCGTCGACCACGCGAACCAGTATGACATTCTGCTGCCCCAGACGGACCATCCGTTTACGGCACGTCCCAACATGCGCTATCGAGTGATCCGCTTTCCATTCTTTCGCCGCCGTGTCTGGGAGCAAGCCGCTCCGCTGCTGGTCGGTCCTTACGACGTGCTCCACTTTCCCTATGACTCTTGCGTTGCCTGGAAGCGCGGGCGGTTTGTCACGACCATTCATGATGTCAAGCCGCTGTTGTTTCCTGAGCTGCGGACCCGACCCAGTGTGCATGCACGCATCGAACAGTGGTTCGTCGGGGATCGATGGAAGACGATCGATCATGTGATCACCGTCTCCGAGCATTCGCGTCGCGATCTGCTGGCCCATGCGCCGCTTCGCCCCGATCAGGTGAGCGTGACGCCGTTGGGGCTCGACGCGGATCGCTTCCACCCTCCTTCGAAACGGCTGGAGGGCCGGCCCTATGTGTTCTGCGTGGCCGGTTCCGATCCCACGAAGAATGTCGGCACGCTGGTCGAAGCCTTTGCCAAACTGCCGGCGGAACTGCGCGTGCACTATGACCTGGTTCTGGCGGGAGATGTGTGTAAACGCGTGGATATTCGCGCGGCCATTGAGCGATGGCATCTCGTTGCCCACACCAAGCTGGTCGGGCAGGTGTCCGATGACGAACTCGCGCGGTACTATCAACAGGCGACGGTCTTTGTGTTTCCTTCTCTGTATGAGGGGTTCGGCCTGCCCGTGTTGGAGGCCATGGGGTGCGGGTGCCCGGTGATCTGTTCGCATGCTTCGTCGTTGCCCGAAGTAGCCGGTGATGCGGCCATGCTGGTGGATCCGCATCGGTCGAACCAATTGGCGGAAGCATTGGCCAAGGTATTGACGTCCCCGGACGTACAGGCATCATTGCGCGCGCGAGGGCTGGCCAGGGCGAAGGAGTTCCAGTGGGATCGTACGGCAAAGCAGACGGTGGCGATCTATGAACGGACGGTCGGCTGCTGAAGCTGATGTCGAAGCAATTGCGGCAGGATATGGCGTGTAGAGAAACTACCTAGGACCTGGCATTGTCGCGACTTCGAAGCTGGTGGCATCCTCGGCTCCATGAACGAATTTTCTGGTCTAAATCCAGGTGTAGACGCTAAGATCCGAGCAATGCTTATGGAGTCGGGCGGCATCGCTCGGCAGAGGCGACAGACGTGGATGTTGAATGGGTGTGAGTCATAAGATGATATCGGTGTCCGACCAGGCCGTATTATTGCCGAGGGGGGAAGGATGAAAGGTGTCGTACTCGCCGGAGGTCTCGGGTCACGCTTGCTGCCGCTCACCAAAGTGACCAACAAACATCTGCTGCCCGTTTACAACAAGCCGATGATCTATTACCCGATCCAGACGCTCGTGAACGCGGGCGTCACGGAAATCATGCTGGTCACCGGCGGCAACAGCGCCGGCGATTTTCTGAAGTTATTGGGGAACGGACGTGAATTCGGCCTCAAGCACTTGAGTTACACCTATCAGCAAGGCGAAGGGGGCATCGCCGACGCGTTGCGGTTGGCCGAGCATTTTGCCGATGATGGCCCCATTTGCGTGGTGCTGGGTGACAATCTGATCCAGGGCAATATCGCCAAGGCAGCCGAGGCATTCCGCGCACAAAAAACCGGCGCCAAGATTTTACTGAAGGAGGTCAAAGATCCCCAACGGTTCGGTGTGCCGCATCTGGAGGGGAGCCGCGTGGTGAGCATCGAAGAAAAGCCGGCGCATCCCAAATCGTCGTACGCGGTGACCGGCATCTACTTCTATGATGCGCGGGTCTTCGAGATCACGCGGGCGCTGAAGCCGTCCGGACGCGGCGAACTGGAAATCACCGATGTGAATAATGCGTACATTGCTTCCGGAGAGTTGACGTGGGATGTGCTGGACGGCTGGTGGACCGATGCCGGGACCATTGAATCGTTGCTCGCCGCCAACCAGCTTGTGGCCCAGACCGGTGCGAACAGGATGGAGTTCTAAATGCGTATTCTCGTCACGGGCGGCGCCGGGTTCATCGGGTCGCATCTGGTGCGCCGGTTGATTCAGAGCGGCCGTCATTCCGTCGTCAATCTCGATGCCCTGAAATATTCCGGGAATCTGGAAAATCTCGCGGATCTGGCCGAGCACCCCGACTATCGTTTCGTGCAGGCCGATATCGGTGATCAGAAGGCCGTGCATGCAACGTTGCGGGAGCATCGCATCGAGGGCATCATCAACTGTGCGGCGGAGACACATGTCGATCGATCGATTCTCGATCCTGGAGCCTTCGCCCGCACCGACGTGGTCGGCACGGGGATTTTGTTGGAGGAGGCCCGTCTGGCCGGCGTCCAGCGCTTCCTGCAGGTCAGCACCGATGAGGTGTACGGCAGTGTGGAGCAGGGGAGTTCAACGGAGGGCGATCGGCTGGAGCCGCGCAGTCCCTATTCGGATCGACGCCTG
>ERZ1645185.273-NODE-273-length-21680-cov-4.629318_pt1 | contig 21680 bp, 17 predicted proteins | sample MGYA00575351_ERZ1645185 | MGnify/ENA primary metagenome ERZ1645185 (study PRJEB40838, sample SAMN11284767) | freshwater sediment metagenome | isolation source: river sediment | host: Sediment | place: India: Jana village, Kanpur | collected 2015-12-17 ...
CGAGTCCTCGCGCGAGGTGCGCATCCTCAAGGACCTTTCGGGCGAGATTGCTGGCCGCGACGTGCTGGTGGTCGAGGATATCGTCGATACCGGCTTCACCCTGAACCATGTCGTGAACCTGCTGCGCGCGCGGGGGCCGAAGCGGCTCGAGGTCTGCGCGCTGCTCGACAAGCCCTCGCGCCGTGAAGTGGACATCCGCGCCACCTGGACGGGGTTCGAGATCCCCGATGAATTCGTCGTGGGCTACGGAATCGATTACGCACAGCGCAACCGCAACCTGCCCTATATCGGCAAGGTGCGCTTTACCGATGCTTCCTGATTATCTGAAAAGGGATCTGGCGGTCGTGTTCTGCGGAACCGCAGCAGGAAAGCGTTCGGCGAAAGATGGTCATTACTATTCCGCGCGGGGAAATGGTTTCTGGTCTGTGCTTGCCCAGATCGGCCTTACGCCTCTCGTGTTGAAGCCGGAGCAGGATGGCGATCTGACGTCATACGGAGTGGGACTTACCGATTTGGCGAAGGGCTTCTCGGGGATGGACCATGAAATTCCTGATGCTGCCTTCCAGCCCGAACGTGTTGCAGAAATTATTGATCGCTATTCGCCTAGGTCCATCGCGTTCAACGGATTGAAGGCCGCGCGAGTCGTATGCGGCAAAGAAGTTCAATACGGCACGCTCCGCACGAATCCCTTTCCTGGCACTGTCATCTGGGTGTTGCCTTCGACATCAGGTGCGGCGCGGGGGTCTTTTTCGATAACGCCGTGGCTGGATATGGCAAATTGGATTCGTGAAGTGACGTCTTTGTGATCTTCCCCCCGTGAGTCAGAAAATCGGCGGAAAACCTCCTAAACCTTGGGTGGATTTCGCTGTCTGCACCGGAAGTTGCAGACGAATTCGCTTTTTCTGCAGGACAGCACCCGCATAGCATCGCCCTGGGTCATGCAGATCACAGGAGCAGACATGAAATTCGGTTTTCTCGCCGCCGGCCTTGCCGCGGCCCTTGCCACCGCCGCCATCGCGCAAGATGCGGAAGATCCCTTTGCCGATGCCGTCGAGGCCCGTCACGGCCTGATGCTGCTGATGGCGCAGAACCTCGGAACGCTCGGCAGCATGGCAAAGGGCGAAACCGCCTATGACTCGGCCGTGGCCGGCAAGGCCGCCGACAACATCGCGGCGCTCGCCTCGGTCCTGGGCATGGACCAGTTCCCGGCCGGCTCCGAATACGGCAAGTCCGCCGACAGTTTTGCCCTGCCCGCGATCTGGACGGACCAGACCGACTTCGTCAGCAAGATCACCGCCCTGAACGAGGCGTCCAACGCGATGACCGCCGACGCGAAGAAGGATCTCGCTTCTCTGAAAGCCGGCATGAACAGTGTCGGCGGCGCTTGCTCTGCCTGCCACAAGGCCTATCGTCAGCCGGAAGAGTGATCGCTTCGCCTTCAGGAGAACCGTCACGCATGTGCAGGAGTCCGGCATGAAACGCGTCCTTCTGGGACTGGTGCTTCTCACTGCCGCAGGTGTGGCGGCCTTTCTTGTCGTCACCTGGCCCAAGCGCGGCGATGCCGTCGCACTTGGGCAGCTGGGCGGCGATCCGGCGCGGGGCGAGACGCTGTTCTGGGCGGGGGGATGTGCTTCCTGCCACGCCGACCCGAAGGCCGAGGGCGATGCGCGGCTTGTGCTGTCGGGCGGCATGCGCCTGCCGACCCCCTTCGGCACCTTCGCCGTCCCGAACATCTCGCCCGACCCGCTGCAGGGCATCGGCAACTGGACGCTCGCCGATTTCGAGGGGGCGCTGCGCCACGGCACCTCGCCAGACGGCAAGCACTACTACCCGTCCTTCCCCTATACCTCTTACGCCCATGCGAGCGATCAGGACGTGGTCGATCTCTGGGCCTATCTTCAGACCCTGCCGCTGTCGAACCGGCCCAACGACCCGCATGAGCTGGGCTTTCCCTTCAACCAGCGCCTTCTGCTAGGCGGCTGGAAGTTCCTGAACCTTTCGACCGCATGGGCCGTGCCGGACCCGCTGACCCCGGAAGAGGAGCGCGGCCGCTATCTGGTCGAGGGCTTCGGTCATTGCGGTGAGTGCCACACGCCGCGCAATGCCCTTGGCGGGCGCGACATGGCGCGCTGGCTGGCCGGCGGTCCGAACCCGGAAGGCAAGGGCTCGATCCCCAACATCACGCCTGCCAAGCTCGACTGGTCGGATGCGGATATCGCGGAATACCTGAAATCCGGCTTCACCCCCGACTATGACTCCGCCGGGGCGCAGATGGCCGATGTCGTGACCAACATCTCGCACCTGCCCGACTCAGACCGTCTTGCCATCGCCGCCTATCTGAAGAAGGTTCCTCCCCAGAACTGAGGCCCATTGCTGGGGCTCACAACTGGTGGAGGCAAAGGCGTGATCCTGATCGGGCAATATGATTCCCCCTTCGTGCGCCGCGTTGGCGTCGCCCTGCGGCTTTACGGCATGGAGTTCGAGCACCGGCCCTGGTCGGTCTTTGGCGATGCCGAAAAGATCCGGCCTCTCAACCCCCTCGTCCGCGTGCCGGTCCTCGTGCTGGATGACGGCGAGGCGCTGATCGAAAGCGGCGCGATCCTCGACCATCTCGACAGCCTCGTTCCGGAAACGCGCGCCCTGATCCCGCGGGCGGGCGCCAGCCGGCGCCATGCCCTGCGGCAGGTGGCACTGGCCACGGGCCTCGCCGACAAGGCGGTGAGCCTGTTCTACGAGAAGCGCCTGCACGATGTCGCCTCCGAGGTCTGGACCAGTCGCTGCCGCAGCCAGCTTGGCGCGACGCTGGAGCGGCTTGATGCGGAACGGGGCGCGCTGTCGACCCCGTTCTGGCAGGGCGAGGCCATCGGCCATGCCGACATTGCGCTGACCTGCGCCTGGCGCTTTGCGACCGAAGCGCATCCCGGCCTGATCGACGCGGCGACCTATCCGGCCGTGGCCGAGGCGGCGGCGCGGATGGAGGCGATGCCGGTCTTTGCCGAGATCTGCCAGCCCTTCGTGGCGCCGGCCTAGGCCAGCGCGCCGAGCAGCAGCGTCAGCGCGTGTTTCACCGTCGCCCGCCGGACGGCGTCGCGGCCGATGGCGCCGAATTCGACCGTCTCGGACCAGACCGGCGTGCCATGACGGGCCAGCCCGAAGCAGACGCGCCCCTCGGGCTTGTGCTCCGACCCGCCGGGGCTGGCGATGCCGGTGACCGAGACCGCCAATGTCGCGGCCGAGCGGATCAGCGCCCCGTCCGCCATCTCGCGCGCCACTTCCTCGCTGACGGCGCCATAGCGGACAAGCGCCTCGGGGCGGACGCCCAGCATCTCTTCCTTGGCGGCGTTCGAATAGGTGACGAAGCCGCGGTCGAAGATGTCGGACGATCCGGCGACATCGGTGATCGCCCCGGCGATCAGCCCGCCGGTGCAGCTTTCCGCCGTGGCGATCATCGCATTCCTCGCCCGGGCGCGGGTGAGCAGGTCCACGGCTTCGGGCAGGGGAAAAGTCACAGCATCACCCCGTGATAGAGACCGGCGGCGATCATCACGCCGATCCCGGCGAAAAGCCCGGCCCAAAGGTCGTCCAGCATCACGCCGGCCGCATCGCCGCGCGCATCCGCCGCGCCCACGAGCCAGGGCTTCCAGATGTCGAAAAGCCGGAACAGCAGGAACGCCGCCAGCGGCGCGGGCCAGGGCATCCAGCCGTCCCAGCCGCGCGCCCAAAAGGCCGCCGAGGGGAACAGAAGCGCGATCCACTGGCCCGCGACCTCGTCGATAACGAATTCCGACGGGTCCTCGCCCGGCCGGTCGGAAAGCTCGCGGTTGACGGCCCAGAACCCGGCCCAGATCACCACGGCGGTCATCAGGGCAAGGCCCGGAAAGCCCGCGACACGGTCGATCAGCATGCCCAGAGCAATGGCCACCGCCGACCCCCAGGTGCCGGGGGCAGGGCGCAACAGTCCGGTGCCGAAGAAGGTTGCTATTGTCCGGCTCATGCGGCCACCAGCGTCGCGGTGGCAAGCGCCGCGATCCCTTCTTCGCGCCCGGTAAAGCCCAGACGTTCGCTTGTCGTCGCCTTGACGCTGACCCGGTCGGGCTCGATCCCGAGGATGCGCGCCAGTTCCGCCTGCATCGCGGCGGCATGCGGTCCAACCTTTGGCCGTTCGCAGATCAGCGTCACATCGGCATTGGTGATGCGAAAGCCGCGCGCCTCGGCCCGGCCGGCGGCATGGCGCAGGAAGATGTGGCTTTCCGCGCCCTTCCACTGCGGGTCGGACGGCGGAAAATGCCGGCCGATATCGCCGTCGGCCAGCGCGCCGTAGATCGCGTCGGTCAGCGCATGCATGCCCACGTCGGCATCCGAATGGCCGACCAGCCCGGCGCCATGCGGCACCTTCACCCCGCAAAGCCAGACATGGTCGCCCGGCCCGAAGGCGTGAACGTCGAACCCATTGCCAAGGCGGATGTCCATGCCGCGCCGTCCTTTCAGGATGTGCTCCGCCCGGTCAAAATCGCTGGCGAAGGTCAGCTTCAGGTTTTCTTCCTCGCCCTCGACGATGGCGACCTCGATGCCGGTGGCGCGCGCCACCTCGACATCGTCCGCCGCCCCGCCCGGATGCGCCCGGTGCGCGGCAAGGATCGGCGCGAAGCGGAAGCCCTGCGGCGTCTGCGCCCGCCAGAGATTCGCGCGGTCCTGCGTGCCCGCCACGACCAACGCCTCGCCGCGCCAGAGCGCATCGGTCACCGGCAGGGCCGGGGCCGCGCCCTCGGCCGTGTCGAGCGCGGAAATCACCCGCCGGATCAGCGCCTTGCTGACCAGCGGCCGCGCGCCGTCATGGATCAGAACCCGGTCAACGCCCATAAGCGCCAGCGCCTCGAGCGCGTTGCGGACCGAGGCATCCCGCGTCGCGCCGCCGGTGACGAAATCCACGTCAGCCAGCGTCTGTTCCGCCAGAAGAAGGTCCTCGGGATGGATCACGACAAGCAGGTGATCGACCAGGCCCCGGAAGGCCTCGACGGCGTGGGCCAGCACCGGGCGGCCGGCAAGCAGCCGCCATTGTTTCGGCAGACCCTCGCCCGCGCGCGTCCCGCGACCGGCAGCCACGATGATGCCTGCGACTGTCATCTTCGCTCCATATCGACCGGGCATCTGTCTAGGCCAGGAAGCGGGACGTGACAATGCGGCGAAACCTTCGAGCACGAATGCACAAAAAATAAGCATGTGCTCCGGATTGACCAAATTCTATGGCCGGATCGTCTGCTGCCTCGGTTGTCATTCCGGGGGAGTGAGGCTACCTCGGGTCTGACGCACAAGGATTAGGCATTTGTTCCTCCAGTCGGCTGCCGCCGCCAATGGCCTTACCATTGATCCCCCGGTCCTGCTGGCGCCCCTCGCCGGCATCACCGACCTGCCGTTCCGCCGGCTGGTCGCCTCGTTCGGCGCGGGTCTGGTGGTGAGCGAGATGGTGGCGAGCCAGGAGGTCGTGCAGGCCCGCCCGCTGGCCCGCGCCCGGGCCGAGCTTGGCTTCGGGATGGATCGCACCTCGGTCCAGCTGGCGGGGCGCGAGGCCTACTGGATGGCCGAAGCGGCGAAATATGTCGAAGGGCAGGGCGCGCGGGTCATCGACATCAACATGGGTTGCCCGGCCAAGAAGGTGACCACCGGCTATTCCGGCTCGGCGCTGATGAAGACGCCCGACCATGCGCTGCGACTGATCGAGGCGGTCGTCGGCGCGGTTTCGGTGCCGGTGACGCTCAAGACCCGACTGGGCTGGGATGACGACTGCCTCAATGCCCCCCAGATCGCCCGGCGGGCGGAAGAGGCGGGAATTGCCATGGTCACCATCCACGGCCGCACCCGTTGCCAGTTCTACACCGGCAAGGCCGACTGGGCGGCGATCCGCGCGGTGAAGGAAGCGGTCCGCATCCCGGTCATTGCCAATGGCGACATCATCGACGCCGAAACTGCGGCCGAGGCGCTGCGCCTGTCCGGCGCCGACGGGGTGATGGTCGGCCGCGGCGCGCAGGGCGCGCCCTGGCGGCTGGCACAGATTGCGCACCGGCTGTTCGGCACCCCGGCCCCGGTGGTGCCTGAAGGCGAGGCGCTGGCCGACCTGGTCATCGGCCATTACGACGCGATGCTGGATTTCTACGGGCTCGACCTTGGCCTCAAGGTCGCCCGCAAGCATCTCGGCTGGTATCTCGAGGAAGCGCGGCGGACCTCGCATCGCGGCCCGATCCTGACCGCGACCGATCCGCAGACGGTGCGCGCGTCGCTCCGCGCGGCCTTCCTGTCCGCTCCCGACCGCGATACGAGGGAGGCGGCATGATGCCCTATCGCTCGCCCTATCCGGTTCCGGGGGTGATCTGGGCCTCGCTGCCGATCCCGGCCTTCCTGATCGACCGCGACGGCAAGCTGGTCGAGGTCAATCCAGCGGGCGAAACCTTCCTGAACGCCTCGGTCAAGGCGCTGCTCGGTGTGCCTGCCTTCGACCGCATCCATATCGACGCGCCGATGGACGAGGCGCTGGCGCGGGCGCGCGCCAACCAGTCGGCGTTGTTCATCAACGACGTGGACGTGACCTCGGGCGAGAAGCCGCCGGTGCAGTGCAACGTGCAGGTCGCGCCGATGCACGACAACCCCGACATCCTGATGCTGCTGGTCTCGCCCCGTGACATCGCCGACCGGCTGGGGCGGCTGGCACAGTCGAAATCCTCGGCCAAGTCGGCGATCGGCATGGCCGAGATGCTGGCGCATGAGATCAAGAACCCACTTGCCGGCATCACGGGGGCGGCACAGCTCCTCTCGATGGGCCTTGGCCCCGAGGACCGCGAGCTGACCGATTTGATCGTCGAGGAATCGCGCCGCATCGTGAAGCTCCTTGAACAGGTCGAACAGTTCGGCAACTTGCGTCCCCCCGACCTGCGCGCGGTCAACATCCATGACGCGCTTGACCGTGCCCGCCGATCGGCGCTGGTGGGGTTCGCCGCGAACATGACGATCCTCGAGGAATACGACCCCTCGCTGCCGCCGACGCTGGCCGATCCGGACCAGCTGATGCAGGTCTTCCTCAACCTCATCAAGAACGCGGCCGAGGCGGCGGGGCCAAAGGGCGGCGGCACGATCCGGCTCAAGACCTCGTACGACCAGTCGCTGCGCCTGCGGCGCAAGGACGGGTCGGGCCGGGCGCTGCCCCTGAAGATCGAGATCATCGACAACGGGCCGGGCATCCCGCCCGAAATCGCCCAGGACATCTTCGAGCCCTTCGTCAGCGGGCGCGAGAACGGAACCGGACTGGGCCTCGCGCTCGTGTCCAAGATCATCAACGACCATGGCGGCTGGATCTCGGTCGACTCGGTGCCGGGGCGCACGGTTTTCCGCGTCTCGCTGCCCTTGGCGCCGAAGGATCTGGCGCGGGAAGTTTCGTAAGGAGGCAGGACAAATGGATGGCACGGTACTGGTCGCGGATGACGACCGCACGATCCGCACGGTTCTGACCCAGGCGCTGACCCGCGCGGGCTGCAAGGTGCATGCGACCTCGTCGCTGATGACGCTGATGCGGTGGGTCGAGGAAGGGAAGGGCGATCTCGTCATCTCGGACGTGATCATGCCCGACGGCAACGGTCTCGAGGCGCTGCCGCGCATCGGCAAGATGCGCCCCGGCCTGCCGGTGATCGTCATCTCGGCCCAGAACACGATCATGACGGCCATTCAGGCGGCCGAGGCCGAGGCCTATGATTACCTGCCGAAGCCCTTCGACCTGCCCGACCTGATGAAACGCTCGGCCCGCGCGCTGGACCAGAAGCGCCGCGCCGTGACCCGCAACCGTGTCGAGCCGAAAGAGGCAGGCGACGACCTGCCGCTTGTCGGCCGCACTCCGGCGATGCAGGCGTTGTACCGGCTGGTCGCGCGGGTGATGAATACCGATCTGCCGGTGCTCATCACCGGCGAAAGCGGCACCGGCAAGTCGCTGATCGCGCGCGCCATCCACGATTTCTCGGATCGCCGCACGCTGCCCTTCGTCGTGGCGCAATCCGCTGATCTGGCCGGGATCGAAGGGCCGTCGATGCTGCTGTCCAAGGCGCGCGGCGGAAGCCTCGTTTTCGACGAGGTGGCCGACTACGACGAGGATGCGCAGGCGCGGATCGTGCGGATGCTCGACATGCTGGGCGATTCCGCGCCGCGGATCATGGCGACCTCGCAGGCCGATCTTTCGGCCCGGATGGAGGCGGGGCTGTTCCGCCAGGACCTGTTCTACCGGCTCGGCGGCGTGACCATCCACGTGCCTTCCCTTCGCGAACGGGTGGACGACATCCCGCTGCTCGCCGACCATTTCCTTGCCAAGGGCGAACGCGATTTCGGCTCGGTGCGCCGGCTGTCCGCCGATGCGCGCGAACTGGTGCGGGCCTATTCCTGGCCGGGCAACGTCCGCCAGCTGGAAAACACCCTGCGCCGCCTGATGGTCACCTCGGCCGAGCCCGAAATCAGCCGGGCCGAGGTCGAGGCGGTTCTTGGCAACCAGCCGTCGATGGAGCCGCTTCGCGGCGGCGGCGAGGGCGAGAAACTGTCGACCAGCGTCGCCAAGCATCTGAAGCGCTACTTCGACCTGCATGGCGGCGCCCTGCCTCCGCCCGGTGTCTATCAGCGAATCTTGCGCGAAGTGGAGTTGCCGCTCATCGAAATCGCCCTCGATGCGACCGCCGGAAACCAGGCAAAATGTGCCGATCTGCTGGGCATCAACCGCAATACCTTGCGCAAGAAGATCACGGACCTCGATATCCGCGTGACACGGCGGCGCAAGCTGATGTAAAACCGCCACAGGAAGAGTGGCACGGCGGCGTCAGTCGTCAGAAGGCCACGGATCGGCGGTAAGGGTCGCGAAAGCGGCTCCCATCAAGGGCTACAGGCGTGCAGCGCTCAGCGCGGAGTGAGACCTGGAACCGGTTGCGCAGGCAACGCCGGGTTCAGACATGGGCCACGTTCGGCCTGGTCCTGCTTGGCCCGCTTCTGGCGCTGGCCACCTTTCTGACGCTTGGGCCGTTCAGCCAGGGCGCCGGCTCGCCCGAACTGCGCCTCGTCCTGCTGGCCGACCTCGTCTATGTGCTGGTCGTCGCCACGCTGGTCATCCAGCGCATAGCCCGGATGGTGGCGGACCGAAGGGCCAAATCCGCCGGATCGCGGCTGCACCTGCGCCTGACCGGCGTCTTTGCCCTGATCGCGTTGGTCCCGACGGTTCTGGTCGCGGTTTTTGCCGTGCTGACGGTGAACGTGGGCCTCGAAGGCTGGTTTTCCGACCGGGTGCGGCAGGTGGTCGGTTCCTCGCTCTCGGCGGCCGAGGCCTATCGCAGCGAACATCAGCGCGACCTGACGCAAGATGCGCAGGCGCTCGCGGGATATCTCAACCTGTCGAAACAGGCCTCGGTCTATGTCGATGACGGCGACCTGCGGCAACTGCTGAGCAAGGCCCAGTCCCAGGTGCAGCGCGGGCTGCGCGAAGCCTATGTCATCGACGGCAGCGGCGAGATCCGGGCAAGGGGTGAAAGTTCCTATCTCTTCGACTACGAAAAACCCTCGGCGGATGAGATCGCCCGCGCCCTGAAGGGCGAGACTGTCATCATCGAGGACTGGGCGAACAACGAATTCCGCGCCCTCGTCTGGCTCGACTCTTATCCCGACCGCTTCCTGCTGGTGACCCGTACGGTTGATGGCTCGCTGCTCAGCCTGCTGGACGACACGACTGAAAACGCCCGGCTCTATCATCAGCTCGAAGCTGAGCGCGGGCGGCTGCTGTTCGAATTCGGCCTTCTTTACATCGGCTTCGCGCTCATTCTTATCCTTGCGGCGGTCTGGCTTGGCCTGTGGTTCGCCGAGCGCCTGTCCCGCCCTGTCGGGAGGCTTGCCGGCGCCGCGCAGCGGGTGGGCGGCGGCGATCTGGACGTGCAGGTGATCGAGGAACAGGGCGATGACGAGATCGCCATGCTCGGGCGCATCTTCAACCAGATGACGCGGCAGCTCAAAGGCCAGCGCGCGGCGCTGGTCGAAGGCCATGCCATGACCGAGGAACGCCGTCGGCTGTTCGATTCGGTCCTGTCCAACGTGACCGCCGGCGTGATCGGCCTTGATGCCGAGGGCGCGGTCGAGTTCATCAACCGCTCCGCCACCCGGCTTCTGGACCTGCCGCCCGAAGCGGGGGGCGCGATGACCGTGCTGGTTCCCGAATTCGGTCCGCTCTTCGACCGGGTGCGTGAAGGCGACGGCACCGCGGTTCAGGAAGAGGTGCGGCTGTCGCGGCGGGGCAAGCTGGAAAGCCTGCTGGTGCGGATGAGCGAGCGCAGGAACGAGGACGGTCTGGCGGAAGGCTATGTGGTGGCTTTTGACGATGTGACCGACCTTGTCAGCGCGCAGCGGATGGCCGCCTGGGGCGACGTGGCCCGGCGCATCGCGCATGAGATCAAGAACCCGCTGACCCCGATCCAGCTTTCGGCCGAGCGCATCAAGCGCAAGTTCCGCCCGATCGTCGGCGACGAGGCGGCGGCGGATCTTGACCAGTACACGGATGTCATTGTTCGCCAGACCGGCGACCTGCGGCGCATCGTCGACGAGTTCTCGAAATTCGCCCGGATGCCGGAGCCCGACCGGCGCGAGGAGGATCTGATCAGGTTGGTCCGCGACGCCGTTCTTCTGCAGGACAGCGGCCAGCCCGATGTGAAGGTGACGGCGAAGTTGCCCGAGGGTCCGCTGATGCTGGACCTGGATGCAACCATGATCTCGCAGGCGCTGACAAATCTTATCAAGAATGCTGGTGAAGCGATTGAATCGCTGAAGGAAAAAGGCGCTCCGACTGATCTGGACCCGCAGGTCAGGGTCGAGTTGATCGAACATCCGGACGTGGTGGTGATCCGCATCTCGGATAACGGCATCGGCCTGCCCGAAGACCGGGCGCGGCTGTTCGAGCCCTATGTGACCACGCGGGAAAAGGGCACGGGTCTGGGCCTGCCCATCGTCAAGAAGATCATCGAGGAACATGGCGGCACGCTGACTCTGAACGATGCCGCGCCATTCGAGGGCCAGTCCCATCACGGGGCCATGGCCGAAATCAGACTGCCCCGCAGCCCGCGCCCGGCGCGGGGACGGGGCGTGCGGGCGGCCAGATAAGGCCCGGAGGACAGGTAGATGAGCGGCATTCTTATCGTTGACGATGAAAAGGACATTCGCGAGCTGATCGGCGACATCCTGCGGGATGAAGGCTATCAGGTGCGTCTCGCGGGGAATTCGGACTCGTGCATGGCCGAGATCAACGCCGAACCCCCGGCGCTGATGATCCTCGATATCTGGCTCAAGGACAGCCAGATGGACGGGATCGACATCCTCAAGACCGTGCGCCGGTCGAACCCGGATGTGCCGATCGTGATCATCTCGGGCCACGGCAACATCGAGATCGCCGTGGCGGCGATCAAGCAGGGTGCCTACGACTTCATCGAAAAGCCGTTCAACATCGACCAGCTGATGGTCGTCGTCTCGCGCGCCATGGAGACGAGCCGCCTGCGGCGCGAGAACGTCGACCTGCGCCGGCGCGAGGTCACCTCGGCCGAGATGCTGGGAAATTCCCCCGCTTTCAAGGCCTTGAAGGCACAGCTTGAGAAGGTGACGAAGTCGAATGGCCGCGTCATGCTGACTGGTCCGGCCGGGTCGGGCAAGGAGCTTGCGGCGCGGTTCATCCATTCCCAGTCCAACCGGGCCGCTGCGCCGTTCGTTTCGGTTTCTTCTGCGACGGTCGAGCCCGAGCGCATGGAAGAAGTGCTGTTCGGGCGGGAATCCTCCGAGCGCGGCATCGAGCAGGGCCTTCTGGAACAGGCGCATGGCGGGGTCGTCTATTTCGACGAGGTCGCCGACATGCCGCTTGGCACCCAGTCCAAGATCCTGCGCGTGCTGGTCGAGCAGCAGTTCGCCCGCGCCGGCGGCACCGACAAGGTGCGGGTCGACCTGCGGGTCATCTCCTCGACCACCCGCGACCTGAAGGCCGAGATCGGCTCGGGCCGGTTCCGGCAAGAGCTTTACGACCGGCTGAACGTCGTGCCGATCGCCGTCCCTTCGCTCGAGGACCGGCGCGAGGACATTCCCGAACTGGCGCGCCACTTCATCCAGATGTTCCACCGCACCCAGGGCTTGCCCGCGCGCGAGCTGACCTCGGAAGCCGAGGCGATCCTGCAAACCATGCACTGGCCGGGCAACGTGCGGCAGCTGCGCAACGTCATCGAGCGGGTGCTGATACTTGGCGAGGGCTCCGGCCCGATCGAGGCGCGCGAGATGCCGGGCCGCGACGAAGCGGACGAGGGCGAAGGCCGGATCGTCCTCGGCGGCGCGCTGGCGACGCTGCCCTTGCGCGAGGCGCGCGAGTTGTTCGAGCGGGAGTACCTGCTGACGCAGATCAACCGGTTCGGCGGCAACATCAGCCGGACCGCCAGCTTCGTCGGAATGGAGCGCTCGGCCCTGCATCGCAAGCTGAAGTCGCTTGGCGTGGTTACAACCTCGAAGGCGGGGGCGCGGGTGGCGCATCTGGAGGACGAGGACGACCTGGAAGGCGAAGAGCTGGAGGATTGATCCTTTCGCCGCGGGGGGCGCCGGATTGACGCGGATTGACCCGTCGCGGGCCATCTGCCAATCAGGAACCGGCAGCCCAACGGGAAAAGCGGCATGAAGGTCATCATCTGCGGCGCCGGCCAGGTCGGCTGGCAAATCGCACGGCACCTGTCTGGTGAAAAGAACGACGTGACCGTCGTCGACAGCAATGCCGAACTGGTGCGCCGGGCAACGGATACGCTTGATGTCCAAGGGGTTGCGGGCTTTGCCTCATACCCGGACGTACTGGAGCGGGCCGGAGCCCGCGACGCCGACATGCTGATCGCCGCCACCCATTCCGACGAGGTGAACATGGTGACCTGCGAGGTCGCCTATGCCCTGTTCAACATCCCGCGCAAGATCGCCAGGCTTCGCGCCCAGAACTATCTCGAGTCGGGATACTCTGATCTCTTCACCTCCAAGCATGTCGCCATCGACGTGGTCATCAGCCCGGAGCGCGAGGTGGCCGAGGCCGCCCTTCAGCGTCTGGCGGCGCCCTCGGCCTTCGACACCGAAAGCTTCATGGGCGGCCGCGCGCAGCTTCTGGGCATCGCGCTGGACGAGGATTGCCCGGTTCTGAATACGCCGCTGCGGCAGTTGTCGGAACTGTTCTCGACGCTCCGCGCCATCGTCGTTGGGGTGCGGCGCGAGGACCGGCTGTTCGCACCGGACCCCGAGGACAACCTTCTTGGCGGCGACCAGATCTATGTGTTCACCCAGACCGAAGATGTGAACAGGACGCTGGAAATCTTTGGCAAGACAACGAAAAAACAGGAGCGCGTCGTCATCGTCGGCGGCGGGAATGTGGGTCTTGCCGTGGCCCGCGCCCTGGAACAGCGCACCGATCGGGTGCGGGTCAAGATGATCGAACGCGACCGTGAGGTGGCCGAGCGCGCTGCGGATGCGCTGCAGCGGACCATCGTGCTGAACGGCGACGGCATGGACAGCGACCTCTTGGCCGAGGCGGATGTCGACCGGGCCGATGCCGTGCTGGTCGTCACAGATGACGACAAGACCAACATGCTGGTCGCGGTCCGCGCCAAGGCCGAGGGCTGCCCGATGGCGATCGCGCTGGTCAACGACCCGACACTGGTGCCTCTGATGGCACCCTTGGATATCGACGCCTACATCAACCCGCGCGCCACGACCGTGTCCTCGATCCTACGTCATATCCGCCATGGGCGGGTGCGGGCGATCTATTCGATCGGCGATGCAGAAGCCGAGGTGATCGAGGCGCAGGTGCTGTCGACCTCGCCGCTGGCGGGCAGCCTGATCCGCGACATCGAGTTTCCGGCCGGCGTCCTTGTCGGCCTGATCCTGCGCGGCGAGAAGATGCTGAAACCGACCGGAACCCTGCGCATCGAGGACGGCGACGTGATCGCCATGTTTGCCCTGGCCAAGGATGTGCCGGAGGTCGAGCGCCTCCTGCAGGTCACCGTCGATTTCTTCTGACGCCGATGCGTCGCCTCAGCGAGCTTCCCCTTCTGGTCATCCTTCTCGCCCTGGCGGCGCTGGCGATGCTGCTGCCGGCGGGGCATGCGATGGTCAGTGCCGACTACCGGGTCGCCCGCAGCTTTTTCTACGCGTCGCTGCTAATCCTTTTCCTGACGGCGATGATCGCCATCGCGACGGCCAACCACCGGCCGCGCAACCTGGCGCGAAGCCAGCTTGCCGCCGTGGTCCTGGCCTATGTCGTGCTGCCGCCGGTTCTGGCCGTACCGTTCCACGATGCCGTGCAGAACACGACATTCATGAACGCATGGTTCGAAATGCTGTCCTGCTTCACCACTACGGGCGCAACTGTCTATGACGAGCCATCGCGTCTGCCGGCGAGCCTGCATCTGTGGCGCGCGCTGGTCGGCTGGCTGGGCGGATTTTTCGTGCTGGTTTCGGCTATCGCGGTTCTGGCGCCGCAGAACCTTGGCGGGTTCGAGGTCATTTCCGGGGGCTCGGTCGGGCGGGCCGCGCCGGGAACGCAACAGATCTCCCGGATCGCAGACCCGTCCGAGCGGATCATCCGCCACGCGATGGAACTTTTCCCGATCTATGGCGGCCTGACGCTGCTGCTGTGGATCCTGCTTCTCACCGCCGGCGAGACCGGCATCGTCGCCCTCAGCAATGCGATGGCGACCCTGTCGACCAGCGGCATCTCTCCGCAGCGCGACCTGAGCGAGGCGGTGTCGGGCCGGACGGGCGAATTGATGATCTTCCTGTTCTTCTTCTTCGCGATTTCGCGACGGACGCTGTTCACGCGGTTGCCGACCCGCGTCGACCTGCCGCTGTGGCGCGACCCAGAGGTGCGGATGGCGCTGGTCTGCATCGCCATCCTGCCGCTGTTCCAGTTCCTCCAGCACTGGACCGGGCGGTTCGAGGAAGACCAGGCCCGCGATCTGGTCCGCGCGCTTCGGGCGCTGTGGGGGTCGCTGTTCACGACACTGTCCTTCCTGACCACCACCGGCTTTGTCTCCGAGGACTGGCAGGCGGCGCGGCTTTGGGCGGGGCCGGGGTCTTCGGGGCTGATCCTGGTCGGGCTGGCCCTGATCGGCGGCGGCGTGGCGACCGCGGCGGGCGGGGTGAAGCTCTTGCGGGTCTATGCGCTGTTCAAGCATGGCCAGCACGAGCTTGACCGGATGATCCTGCCGCATGTCGTCGGCGGCGAGGGACCGGTGGCGCGGCGGCTGCGCGGCGAGGGCGCCTATGTCGCCTGGATCTTCTTCATGCTCTTCGCCGTCTCGATCGCGGCGACCATGGCGCTTCTGACCATGACCGGGCTCGAATTCGAGCCGGCGATGATCTTTACCGTCGCGGCGCTCTCGACGACCGGCCCGCTGGCGCAGGTCGGCTCGGATGCACCGCTCAGCTATGCCATGCTCGATCCCGGGGCCAAGATCGTCCTGGCCGCCGCAATGGTGGTCGGCCGGCTCGAGACGCTGGCGATCCTGGCGCTTCTGATCCCCGACAGCTGGCGGCGCTAGGCGGACACAGCCGTGACAAAGCTCTGTTTTGGGGCTGGAATCCGAATCTTTCACGCTTCATACTTGATCCTGTCATCAACGGGTGCCGGGCCGGCGGCCGGAGCGGGCAAATAAAACAAACGGACACAACAAGGACTGAAGAATCCTATGGCTGCCGATAAACAGAATTTGCAGGACGCATTCCTCAATCACGTGCGTAAGGCGAAGGTGCCGGTGACGATCTTCCTCATCAACGGGGTAAAGCTGCAGGGCGTTATCACCTGGTTTGACAATTTCTGCGTGTTGCTGCGCCGCGATGGCCAGTCGCAGCTGGTCTACAAGCATGCGATCTCGACCATCATGCCTGGCGCCCCGATCAACCTGTACGAGGGCGAAGACTGAGCGCGTCCGACGACGACAGGGCGCCGGGTCCGACCCGCGCCTATGTCCTGCATCCCGATCTGAAAGGCGCCAAGACCCGTCGCCAGCCCGAACTCGGGCTGGCCGAGGCGGTGTCTCTGGCCGCGGCCCTGCCCGAGATGGAGGTTCTCGGGGCCGAGGTGGTGCGCGTGGGCCGGGTGGCGCCGGGGACGCTGTTCGGCTCGGGCAAGGTCGAGGAGCTGAAGGCGCGCTTCAAGGAGCTGGAGATCGGCCTTGTGCTGGTCGACGGGCCGGTCAGCCCGGTGCAGCAGCGCAACCTCGAAAAGGAATGGGGCTGCAAGCTGCTCGACCGGACGGGCCTGATCCTCGAGATCTTTGCCGACCGGGCGCGGACGCGCGAAGGCGTGCTGCAGGTGGAACTTGCCGCGCTGAGCTACCAGCGGACGCGGCTCGTCCGGGCCTGGACCCACCTCGAGCGCCAACGCGGCGGCTTCGGTTTTGTCGGCGGCCCGGGCGAGACGCAGATCGAAAGCGACCGCCGGGCGATCGACGACCAGGTTGTGAAGCTGAAGCGCCAGCTGGAACGGGTGGTCAGGACGCGCGAGCTGCACCGCGCGGCACGGCGCAAGGTACCGTTTCCGGTTGTGGCGCTGGTTGGCTACACCAACGCCGGCAAATCCACGCTTTTCAACCGCATGACCGGGGCAGAGGTTCTGGCCAAGGACATGCTCTTTGCCACGCTTGACCCGACGATGCGCGGGGTGGTCCTGCCCTCGGGGCGGAAGGTCATCCTGTCGGACACGGTCGGCTTCATCAGCGAGTTGCCGACGCAACTGGTCGCTGCCTTCCGCGCCACGCTGGAAGAGGTGCTGGAGGCGGACCTGATCCTTCATGTCCGCGACATCGCCCATCCCGAGACCGAGGAACAGGCGGCGGATGTGAATGACATCCTCGCGAGCCTTGGCGTGGCCGAGACGGTGCCCCGCTTCGAGGTCTGGAACAAGCTCGACCTTTTGCCGGAGGACCGGCACGAGGCCTTGGTGGTGCAGGCGGGGCGGAGCGACGACATCTTCGCGCTGTCGGCGCTGACTGGCGAGGGGCTGCCCCGGTTGCTGGAGGCGATCTCGGGCGTCTTCGAGGAGGAGAAGACCGAACGCATCCTGACGCTCGGCTTCGAGGACGGGCGGCGGCGGGCCTGGCTGCACCAGCAGGGCGTGGTCGAGAGCGAGACGCAGGGCGAGGACGGCTATCGGCTGGGCGTGCGCTGGACGGCGCGGCAGGAGAAGCGGTTCCGCGAGTTGTGAAGGCGGGACGGGGGGCTGTCTGCCCCCCGGTCGCGGCCGGTGGCCGCGCCTCCCCCCGAGGATATTTCTCAGCAGAAAATGAGCTTGCCGGTCATCGGCTGCGCGACGTCAAAGCCTTCAGGGCAATGAGCGCTTCATCGGCGCGGTCCTCCGGCACGAAAAGGTGGTCGTGGTGAAAACCTGACACCGGGTTCACGCCCATGCCGCGTTTCGCCAGTTCGGCAGCGATCGCGGCGAGGAAGCCGACGGCCTGCAGCGAGGAGGTCACGCTCAGCGTGATCATCCGGCAGGGGAAGACGGCATCGAGCTTCAGCCGGGCGGCTTCGTCGGGGGCGAGGATCAGCGTCGTGCCTTCGGCTTCGGTGAATCGCATCACCGCGTCGGCAGCAGCAATCGCGCGGGCGTCCGTGGTCGTGGCGAAGACATAGCGGCCGGGGCGCAGGACCGGCTCCATGCCGGCGAGGAGCGCGCCGAGGTCGGTGATGCCGGGCGCGGCGGGGCGGTCCAGCGCGAAATAGACGCTGTCGCACCATTCGTCGCGCCACAGGATCGTGCGTTCGGCGCGGTGGGTCTCGGTGAAACCGAGGCGGGTCAGGAGCCCGATCGAGGCGGCGTTGCGCGGATCGGCATCGGCGGTCAGGCGGGAAACGGCATGGCGGGCGAAGAGATGGGCGATCACTGCCTCCATCGCCTCGCACATCAGGCCCCGGCCGTGGAAGCCGGCGGCGATCAGGAAGCCGACTTCGGGCAGTCTCCAGGCGCCGGCCTTGCCGATGACCTGGCCCTGATGCTCGATCAGGAAATCATCGCTGTCCGGGGCTTCGCCGCGGGAGAGGGCCGCATCGCTGGCCTCGCCTGCGGCGACCATCGCATCGAGCCAGGCGCGGCTCTGGTCGAGGGACTCATGCTCGGGCGTGGACCAGTAGCGCATCAGGACCGGGTCGGACAGCAGCGCGTGCACCGCCGCGAGGTCGTCCGGCCGGGCCCGGCGGAGCGTCAGCCTCGGGGTGCGGATCACGGTCATTCGGGGCTGAGGGTGGTGGTGCCGACCGCCGCCGCGCGGGCAAGTTCGGGGTCGAGCGACATGGGCGTGTATTCGCCGCGCCGCCAAAGCTCGCCCAGATCGTCGTAATAGCGGCTGAGGGGGTGGCCGGACTGGCCGGTCGAGATGATGAAGACCGAACTGTCGGGATCGGCGAAATCGTAGACCCCGCGATAGCCGGCGCCGGCGACGTTGACGAAGGGGTTGGCGCCCTTGCCGCTGGTCACGCCGCGCAGGAGGGTGTCGTCGTCACCGCTGGTCGACTGACGGATGTTGACCAGATGGCGCAGCACGGGGATCTGGCCCAGCACCGGATGATCCTGATGCGCCTCATGCGCGTCGCCCCACCGCCAGCTTTCGATGCCGGAGCCGTAGCGGTCGGTCAGCCAGACCAGCGCATCATCCAGCGCCATGCGGGCGATGTCCGTGCAGCTTTCCGTGGGCGAGGACTGGATGATGTCGCACCAGGCGCTGGCGCCATCGGTGTTGCGGTAGACGCGCTCGATGAAGACCGGATCGACATGGGTGAACTTGTCGGCGAGCGGACCGAGGTCGTCACGGATCAGCCGGTCCTGCAACGCCCGCATCCAGGCGGCATAGATCAGCGGTTCCGGCAGGTGTTCGTTCATCTCGCCATTCCAGGCCGCGAGCATCTTCAGCGCCTGCTGGCGTCGGCCCTCTGGGGTATTGGCGGGCGCGGCCTCGCCGGTGAACCACAGGTCGGCGCCGACCAGCGGCAGAAGGGCGCGCGCCGCGCTGGAGACGGTGTCGAGCTGCGCCTCGATGAAGCTTTCGCGGGTATGGACCTCGCGCGATTGCATCAGCTTCAGCCAGCGCTGGATGCGTTCGGTGTCGCCCCAGTCGAAGGAGACATGGCGCGGGAAGGGTGCATCGGTGATCTTGTTGTTGGTGTTGCCGAGGATGCCCGATTTCGGATTCACGAAGCGCGGGTTGTCGGCATAGGGGTAGTAGCCCTGCCAGCGGTTCTCGGCCATCCAGCCGGGGGTCGGCATCCGCCCGAGGCTCTGGTTCTTCGGGTCGCGGACAGGCATCCGCCCGATCAGCTGCATGGCGATGCCGTCCTTGTCGGCCAGCATCAGGTTCTGCGACGGGGCGATGAACAATTCGCCCGCGTCAATCCCCTGTTCGATCGTCTTCGCCCCCATGAGCCGCATTGCCGCGGTCATCGAGGTGTCCTTGTCGCTGAGCGCGGTCCACGCGACCGAGGCGACATGGCCGGGGGGCGTGATCGCGGCAAGGTCGAAATGGCTGCCCGGCAGGACCGGACCGTTCTCGGTCCAGCGCAGCGTCAGGGTGACGGGTGGGGCATCCTTGATCGTGAGGATCGAGCGGCGCGTCTCGAACGGTTTCCAGCCGTCGGGGGTCAGGTATTGCTCGGGGTTGTCGGGATTGACCTTCTCGATATGGACATCCTGGTCGTCGAGATAGGATGAGGTCAGCCCCCAGCCGAGCGCCTCGGACCGGCCGAGGATCACCGCCGGGACGCCGGGGATGGTCGCGCCGATCACGCCGCCCGATTGCAGTTCCAGCCGGGCGAGGTACCAGGTCGTCGGCGCGGTGAACTCCAGATGCGGGTCATTGGCCAGAAGCGTGCCGCCTGCGGCCGAACGGGCCGGGGTCGCCGCCCAGGCGTTCGAGGCGCCGCCCATTCCGCGTTCGGGGAAGGGCGAGAACGGGTCGGCCGCGGCCTGCCTCACCGCCTGCGCCCCGGGCACCGGGCCAGGCATGAGGCTTGCGTAGTCGGGCAGGGCGGCGATGGGCTGCTGGGGATCGTCGGGCAGGATGTCCTTCAGCTGCTGGTCGGTGACGGTCAGCGACAGTTCGGCCCGCAGCACCTCATCCTGCAGATGAGTGGCGAGTTGCAACGACATCAGTTTCAGGATCGCGATGGAATCCGTGGGCTGCCAGGCGGCGATCTCGGGGGCGAAGAGGAAGAATTCCGGTGCGCCACGGCCGCGCGCGCCCTTGTTGACCTCTTCGATCCAGGCGTTGACGCCGCGCGAATAGGCTTCCAGTGCGCGCTTCGTCGCATCGTCCTGCGCATCCACCGAACGGGTCGCGAGTTCGTAGATGTCGAAGCGGCGGATCAGCTCGTCGGTGACTTGTGTGCGGGGGCCGAAGATCTCGGACAGGCGGCCCTGGGCGGTGCGGCGCAGCATCGTCATCTGCCAGAGCCGGTCCTGCGCATGGGCGAAGCCAAGGGCGTAGAACACGTCCTCGTCGGTCTTGCCGAAGATATGCGGGACGTTGGCGTTGTTGCGGACGATCTCGACCGGGGCCGAGATGCCGGCCTCGGTGAAGCTGGCATTATAGTCGGGCAGGGAGCGGGTCAGGAAGTAATAGAGGATCGCCAGCGCCAGAAGCGACAGCAGCACAAGCCCGGAAAACAGGCGCAGGAGCCAGCGGAAAGCGATGATCATCGGCAGCTTCGAAGGCGGGGTCGGGGACCGGTGGGACCTTGACGGGGGACGGATAGGCGGTTCCTAGTGCATCCGCCCGGGCATGGCAATGAAGCCGGGGCAGGACCAACGCGGACGTGAGGGGATCGGATGGCGAAGGTGGCGTTCCTCGGGCTCGGGGTGATGGGCGGGCCGATGGCGGGGCATCTTGCGGCCAAGGGGCACGAGGTGACGGTCTATAACCGCACGATCGCCAAGGCGAAGGACTGGGCGGCGCGCCATGCCGGAAGCTACGCCGCAACGCCTGCCGCGGCGGCGGAAGGGGCCGAGTTCGTGATGGCCTGCGTTGGCAATGACGACGACCTGCGTTCGGTCTGCCTTGGGGCGGAGGGCGCCTTTGCCGGGATGGCGGCGGGGACGGTCTTTGTCGATCACACGACGGTGTCGGCCAAGGTCACGCGCGAGTTGCACGCGCTGGCGGCTGAGGTCGGGATCGGTTTCGTCGATGCGCCGGTCTCGGGCGGGCAGGCGGGGGCCGAGAATGGCGTCCTGTCGGTGATGTGCGGCGGGGACGCCGACCCCTATGCCCGGGCCGAGCCGGTGATCGCCGCCTATGCCCGCATCTGCCGGCGCCTGGGTGACAGCGGGGCGGGGCAGCTGGCCAAGATGATGAACCAGATCTGCATCGCCGGGCTGGTGCAGGGCCTGGCCGAGGCGCTGGCCTTCGGCCAGAAGGCAGGTCTCGATGGCGAGGCGGTGGTCGAGGTCATCAGCCAGGGCGCTGCCGGCAGTTGGCAGATGGTCAACCGCCACAAGACCATGCTGGCGGACAAGTTCGACTTCGGCTTTGCCGTGGACTGGATGCGCAAGGATCTGGGCATCTGCCTGGATACGGCCGACGAGATCGGGGCGAGCCTGCCGGTGACGGCGCTGGTGGACCAGTTCTACAAGGATGTCCAGC
>ERZ1645185.274-NODE-274-length-21661-cov-10.548042_pt1 | contig 21661 bp, 14 predicted proteins | sample MGYA00575351_ERZ1645185 | MGnify/ENA primary metagenome ERZ1645185 (study PRJEB40838, sample SAMN11284767) | freshwater sediment metagenome | isolation source: river sediment | host: Sediment | place: India: Jana village, Kanpur | collected 2015-12-17 ...
CTGCATCAGGTCGAGCAATTCCTCCACGTTGCTGGCCCCGATGTCCACCACCGCGTTGTCGATGGTCTGCAGGTATTCCTGCAGTGCCCCGAACTGCCGGCCGCGCATCGCCTGACCTTCACCCTCGCCAGCATTCAGGCTCTCGACGGAAATCAGTTCCGCACCTTCGATCCGGGGCAGCAACAGGTGGCGAGCGACGGTGGTCTTGCCTACGTTGCCAGAGAAATTGATGACGGCGATCTTCATGGTGGGTCCTTCGCGTTGAGCCTGGCGCGGGCCAGGGGGTTGGTGATCCGGCTGCTGGCGAACGCCTCGGCGATCTCTTTTCCGCTGCGCGCATCGGTCTCGATGGCGTCTTCGAGTGCTGGCGATGACACGGTGGTCGATTCAGGCGCTGCGGTAGACGGCATGGGTGCAGGTTCCGTAAGTTCATTCCCAGACCGCAGCCCTGAGTCCACCGCAGGCATAACACCCCGGCTCGTGGCAGCTCTGGCCACTTCGCGCTGGACCGTGGCGTTGCTCACATGCACACCCACCGCGGCCAAAGCCATGCGAATCGCCTCGAAGGTGTAGCCCTGTGCGCGAAGCTCACGCATTTCTTGCGCGAATTGCCTCGCCTTGCGAGAGCTTCTGCCGGGCGGATCGGTCGGAATCAGCTTCATCGTGCGGTTTCTGTTCAGTGGCTGTTCTGCAGGTGTTCAGGCGTTGACCGCAAGTTGGTCGCGAAATGGTCAGTTCATGCGGTGTCTGTTCACTGGCTGATCACTTGCTGTTTTGTTTGTGCAATCGCTGTGCAAGGGTGGCAGCGGTGTGGCCATCTTCAACCCGCCAACGGCCTTTTCACGCGCTGGATTCGAGACCAAATCCAGCCGCTCCAGAGCGTCGATTCAGCCCAATACTGGGTTCATGGTGAGTGCAGAGATAGGCGGCTTGCCGCCGATTTCACAAGCGCTCCGCGCCCCTCCATTCGTCGGTCCATGAACACCCCAACACATGACTTCGTCACGGTTGAAATGCGCGGCTTGAAGGCTGCGCTGGTGGCTCGTGCGCAGGCGCAACGGGTCAGCGTGTCCGAGCTGGTGCGCAGCGCTGTGGCGCGCGAACTGGGTCTTTCGGTGGCGGGTGAGCCCGGTTGCGGGGAGCTGCCCCCCAAGGCTGGGCGAACCGCCAGCGTCAAGTTGTCCATCCGCATGACGGCCGACGAGGCTTCACAAATGGTTGCCGGCGCCCAAGCCGCAGGCCTGTCACGCGGTGCATACCTGGCTGGGCTGGTGGCCAACGTGCCCGTGCTGTCTGACGGTGGCGGCAGGGCTGAACACATCGCGGCGCTCAGGGTCTCCAGCGCCGAGCTGGCCACCCTCAGCCGAGACATCCACCGCCTCACCGTGCTGCTGCGCCAGGCCAACGTAGAGCCCGCCAGGGCCTACCGCGAGATGCTGGACACGCTGGCGGGCGACGTGCGCCGCCACCTGGAGCTGGCCGCCCGTGCCTTGGCCGACCTGCAACCGCGCAGCCGGGGCGCAGGGTCAACCACGTCCCCCACCAAGTAGTGAAAGGAGTTCGACATGGCTATCCCGGACAACCTGGACGGCATCCTGATCACCTGGGGCGATCGACTGTTCTACCCCGGCAACCGCGTCGTGAAGGTGCAGCCTTCTCCCCGGTTGAGTGGGGACGCGGCACGGCAACGCGCATCCGTCATCCGCCAGCGCATTGCGGCCACGGTGGTGCGGCGTGCGCCGCAGGTCATGGTGAAAGTGACTGGGGGAGGGCGCGGCCTGCGGGCCATTGCCGCCCACTTTCGCTACATCAGCAAGAACGGCCGACTGGAGATTGAGGACCAGCGCGGCGAAATCATGCGCGGCAAGGACGTTCTGCATGACCTGGCCGAAGAGTGGCGATTCAGCGGCTCATACATACCCGACGGGGCAGAGCCGAGCCACCGGCGGGAGGCCTTCAACATCATGCTGTCGATGCCACGCGGAACCGACCCGCTAGCCGTGCAGCGTGCAGCCCGGGAATTCGCTCAAGTCGAGCTGAAGGACCACAAATATGTGATGGTGCTGCACGACCACCAGGCCAACCCGCATGTTCACATCAGCGTGCGAGCCGAGTCGATGCTGGGAAAGCGCCTCAACCCACGCAAGGCTGATCTACACCGCTGGCGCGAGACCTTTGCCGAGAAGTTGCGCGGGCATGGTGTGGACGCTGAGGCGACCCGGCAAGCGACGCGTGGGCGCAACCGCAAACACGACGACCTTTGGCGCATCAAGGCTCGGCAGGAAGGGAGACTGCTCACCACCCGTACGGGTGGCAAAAGCAGCTCGCAGGCCCGCACCACGCGTTCTGAGGCAGCTAAAGCATGGGTCCACGTTGGCGACGCGCTGGCGAGGTCCGGTGATTTTGATGACCGGGAACTGGCTAGATCCATCGCCGAATACACCAGGGAGATGTTTTCGATCCAGGAGCCGTACTTCTTAAAGAAAGCGCCAGACCTCACGCATCAGCAGATAAGCCCCGCGACTGGACGCAATCGTTAAGTCATAGGTGGACGGATCAACTCTGCTGATCCCGCTTGATTTCCTAGGAAACATCAAAGCGATACTGGGTTATCAATTTGATTAGTGTGATATCCTCATTCTCATGCGGATCAATTGGCCGCGTCGTATGAATGGGCTGAGAGCCCGTGAAAGGGTCTCTTGGCACAACCTCTTGAAGCTTCGCAAACCCAGCGCGAAAGGCTCGCGTTCTTGGAGCTGCGTGCGTTCTTCACGGGTGAGCTGAGGCGATCTGACATCGAGTCCCGCTTCGGCATCAAGCCAGCGGCTTCATCCCGCGACCTAGCCCTCTACCGGGAGATCGCTCCCGACAATCTGGAATACGACTCTGCCTCTCGCTGCTACCGGCCTGCAGGTTCGTTCCGGCCTGTCTTTGAGTTCAATCCGGATCGAGTGCTCGCCTGGCTACTTCAGGGTTTCGGGGACGGCCTCGATTTGGGACTGAAACCGGCGGCTCCATGCGAGGGGCCTGGCCAGCTCACCCGTCCCGATCTCAAGGTGTTGGGCTCCATCACTCGGAGCATGTGCGCCAGGCGGCCGATTCGCGTCAACTACCTATCGCTTTCATCCGGCTCAACGCGCCGCGAGATCGTTCCTTGCGCTCTTGCCGACAATGGACTGCGATGGCATGTCCGGGCCTTCGACCGCGAACGCCAGCGCTTCGGTGATTTCGTGCTCACCCGCATCTCCAAGGTCCAGGAGATCGACGAGATTGCAGACGAGGCCGAACTGCTTGCGGCCGACGAGCAATGGGCCAGGATGGTCGAGATGGAGCTGGCTCCGCATCCGGGCATCCAGCACCCCAAGGCCATCGAAGCCGATTACGCCATGGAGAATGGTTGCCTGCGGATCAAGGCCAGGGCTGCGCTCGCTGGCTATGTCCTGAGGCGATGGAATGTGGATGCCAGCCCGGATCACCGGCTCGATCCGGCTGCGCACCAACTGTGGCTGCGCAATACGCAGACGCTTTACGGGGTCGAGAGCGCCGCTCTGGCTCCCGGCTATGGGGAGGTTCGGCAATCGGCCGCAAAGGCCTGATGCCGAGGGAAGGAAAGCATGAAACTTGAAGAGATCTCCAAAGGAGCGCTGATCTCTGGCATCGAGCCAGGCAAGGTCGCTCGCATCGTCGGGGTCGATCCGTTGGGCGACAACGCCATGACAGTCGTCTATAGGACCGAAGATGGCAGGCTCGGGGAGCGCGTGCTTTTCCGCTCAAACGAAGCGGACCTGGCCATCGCCACGGCAGGCCGCCCATGGAGCTTCGACGCCGATGGCGAGGGCTTCAAACTGGCCGCGGAAGCCATCCGGATCAATCTGGCCCACCTGTTCGATCCGATGATGGCGGTCCACACTTCGAATGTGGAGCCGCTGCCCCATCAGATCACTGCGGTCTACGAATCGATGCTGCCCAGGCAGCCGCTTCGCTTTGTGCTCGCCGACGATCCAGGGGCCGGTAAGACCATCATGGCTGGCCTCTTGATCCGCGAGCTGCTCATGCGAGCCGATGCGGCACGCGTGCTGATTGTTTCTCCTGGCAGCCTGGTCGAGCAGTGGCAGGACGAGCTTTATGAAAAGTTCGGGCTCTCGTTCACGCTCTTCTCCCGGGAGCTGGTGGACCAGAGCCGCACGGGCAATCCCTTCGACGATCAAGATCTGCTGGTTGCCCGCCTTGACCAGCTCTCCCGCAGCGAAGAGCTCCAGGAGAAGTTGAAGCTCAGCCGCTTCGACCTGGTGGTGGTGGACGAAGCCCACAAGCTCTCCGCCACTTGGTTTGGCACCAAGATCAACGAGACCAAGCGATTCAAGCTCGGCCAGCTCCTGGGCTCGATCTCGCGCCACTTCCTGCTGATGACGGCCACGCCGCACAACGGCAAGGAGGAGGACTTCCAGCTCTTCCTCTCGTTGCTGGACTCGGATCGCTTCTATGGCAAGTTCCGCGATGGGGCCCACAAGGTCGATGTCTCGGACCTGATGCGGCGGATGGTCAAGGAAGACCTGCTCAAGTTCGATGGCACCCGGCTCTTCCCAGAGCGCATCGCCTACACCGCCAACTACAAGCTCTCCGAAGCAGAGGCCGAGCTCTACAACTCGGTGACGGCCTATGTGAAGGAGGAGATGAACCGGGCCGACAATCTCGATGGCAAGCGCAAGGGGACCGTGGGCTTCGCCTTGACCGCATTGCAGCGCCGGCTCGCATCGAGCCCCGAGGCCATCTACCAATCCTTGAAGCGTCGCCGTGAAAAGCTCAAGCGCCGCATCGAAGAGGAAAAGATTAAGCAGCGCGGCGGCAAAGTGGCCGCTTCCGAGACCTACGCAGAGAAGGCATCCGAAGACATTTGGGACTCCGCTGAAGACATGGCGCCGGATGACTACGAGGAGTTCGAAGAGGAGGTCGTGGACCAGGCCACAGCCGCCCAGACCATCTCCGAGCTTGAAGCCGAGGTCTTCACCCTGGAGCACTTGGAGAAGCGGGCCAAGGCCTTGGTTGCCTCGGGACAGGACCGCAAGTGGGAGGAGCTCCGCGAGATCCTGCAAAACACCCCGGAGATGCGCGGCCCGGATGGATTGCAGCGCAAGCTCATCATCTTCACCGAGCACCGCGACACGCTCAACTACCTAGCCGACCGGATTCGCGGGCTGCTGGGTAAGCATGAAGCCGTGAACATGATCCACGGCGGCGTGCACCGCGAGGATCGGCGCAAGGTTCAGGAGCTCTTCCGTAACGACAAGGACACCCGGGTCCTGCTGGCCACAGACGCGGCCGGCGAAGGCGTGAACCTGCAAAACGCCAACCTGATGGTCAACTACGACCTGCCCTGGAACCCCAACCGTCTGGAGCAGCGCTTCGGCCGCATCCACCGCATCGGCCAGACGCAGATTTGCCACCTCTGGAACATGGTGGCCAACGAGACCCGCGAAGGCGATGTCTTCCAGAAGCTCTTCGAGAAGATCGAGATCGAGCGCAAGGCCCTGGGCGGCCGGGTCTTCGACATCCTCGGCGAAGTCTTCGACGGGGTGAGCCTGCGCGATCTGCTCATCGAGGCGATCCGCTATGGCGAGGATCCCGCCCGCAAGAAGCACTTGCAGGAGGTGGTCCAAGGTGCCTTGGACACCAACAAGCTCCGCGAGATCATCAGCCGCAACGCCCTGGCCGAGGAGGTCATGGACGAGCGCAGGCTCTTCGCCTTGAAGGAGGAGATGGAGAAGGCCGAGGCCCGAAAGCTCCAGCCCTACTTCATCCGGGCCTTCTTCTCGCAGGCATTCGACCGGCTTGGCGGCGACCTCAAGCCCCGGGGCTTCGGCCGCTTCGAGATCACCCATGTCCCGGCCTTGATCCGCGAGCGGGACCGCCAGATCCAGGGGCGCGATCGGCGCAACATGAATCCGGTCACGCCCAAATACGAGCGGGTCTGTTTTGAGAAGAGCCGCATCCGCGTGGACGACAAGCCAGGCGAAGCTCAGGCCAGCCTGCTGCACCCGGCGCACCCGCTCATGCAGTCGGTGGTGGATCTCACCATCGAGCAGCACCGAGCCAAGCTGAAGCAAGGCTCCGTCCTGCTGGATCCCAACGACGAAGGCGTCGAGCCCAAGCTGATGCTCATGCTCGACCACTCCGTCAAGGAGGGCGGGGAATCTGGCGTGGTTGTATCGCGCAGGCTCCAGTTTGTGACCATCGACCAAGCAGGCCGGATCGAGAACGCCGGCTGGGCTCCCCACCTGGACCTGACCCCGCTCGATGAGGTTCAGTCGAAGATGGTGGCCGACCAGCTCGACGCCCCATGGATCAAGAAGGACTTGGAGCAAGTCGCCCTCGCGCACGCCTCCGAAAAGCTCGTCCCCGAGCATTTCGAAGAGGTGAAATCCCGTCGCGAGCGGCAAGTGGACAAGAACCTCGTGGCCATCCGCGAGCGCCTGGTCAAGGAGATCGACTATTGGTCCGATCGCCACGACAAGCTACGCACCGATCTGCAAGCCGGCAAGGATGTCCGGCTGACTTTGGAGAATGTCCGCAGGACCATCGACGAGCTCACCGTCCGCCTGGAGAACCGCAGCAAGCAGCTCGAAGCCATGAGGCATGTGGTCTCCGCCATGCCGGTGGTGGTCGGCGGCGCATTGGTGATTCCTGCGGGCCTGCTGGCCCAGCGCAACGGCGAGCCGCAGGGACAAACCTGGACGGCCGACGCCGACGCCCGCGCCCGCGTCGAGCGTGTGGCCATGGAAGCCGTGCGCAAGGCCGAGGAAGCCTTGGGCCATCAGGTGATCGATGTCTCCGCCGAGAAGTGCGGCTGGGATCTGACGGCCGTGGTGCCTGTTGCCGATGGCAAGCTGCCCCAAGCCCGCCACATCGAGGTCAAAGGCCGGGCCAAGGGCCAATCGACCATCACAGTCACCCGCAATGAGATCCTCTATGGGCTCAACCAGTCTGAGAAGTTCATCTTGGCGGTGGTGATCGTCGATGGCGACAGCCACGAGGGCCCGCATTACATCCGCAATCCCTTCACGCAGGAGCCGGACTGGGCCGTCACCAGCATCAATTTGGATCTTGACGCCTTGCTGGAGCGGGCCACCTCGTCGGAGGGCTCACTGTGAGCACCAAGCCAAAGGCTCAAAAGCCGCTTTGGTCTCACTGCAACGAGTGCGGCCAGGAGACCCTTCACAAGGTCGTGAAGCTGATCCGGAAGTCGCGTGACTACGACGACGATCAATACTCGGTCAGCGTGGGGAGCAACTGGCGCATCCTGCAGTGCTGCGGGTGCCAAGAAGTGTCGATGAGCCGGACCGACTGGTGCTCTGAAGACGACCCGCACGATCCGGCGGTCCCAACCTATTTCCCGCCACGGGTTTCGCGGCGCAAGCCTGATTGGCTGGTCAGGGGCGATGCGCCCAGCTACCAAGGGTTGCTCGATGAGGTCTACACAGCTCTGCATGCTGACAGCCGAAGGCTGGCGATGATGGGTGCTCGTGCAGTGATCGATAAGGCGATAGCAAAGCTGGTGGGAGACCAAGGCACATTCACTCAGGGCGTTGATGCCCTGGAGAAAGCAGGCCTCATCGGGCAGTTGGACAAGCCCTTGATCGTTGCAGCCTTCGATGCTGGCTCCGCTTCAATGCATCGCGGCCACCAGCCCACTCCGTACTCTCTCAGCACTGTCATTGACATTGTGGAGCGTGTGGTCCACGCAGAAGTGCTTGCCGAGAAGGCCAAGGAATTGGCTGCTGCAACGCCTCCGCGTCCGCCCCGTTTGCCGCGAACAACGAAGCAGAAAAATACGCAAAAGAAGGGCGAAAAATGACCGCTATCAAAACTCCCAAAAAACTTATCGAAGTGGCGCTGCCGCTCGACGCTATCAATGAAGCTGCAGCTGAGGAAAAGCAACCTTTCACCAGGAAGCATCCTCGATCGATGCACATATGGTGGGCCAGGCGCCCATTTGCCGCAGCCAGAGCAATCATCTTTTCTCAGCTAGTAAATGATCCAGGATATGAGCGTGAACTTGGCCGTGGGGTCAATAAGCAACAAGCTGCAATAGAGCGTGCGCGCCTTTTCTCAATTATCGAGAGACTTGCGCGTTGGGAAAACTCAAACAACCAATCTTTGCTCAGAGAGGCTCACGAAGAAATCACCAAGAGCTGGAAGGAAACCTGTCACTTAAACAGGAATCATCCCAAGGCCAGTTCTTTGTTCAACCCGGAACGCCTTCCTGCATTTCACGATCCATTTGCCGGCGGCGGAGCCCTTCCAGTTGAAGCCTTGCGATTGGGATTGGAAAGTCATGGAAGTGACTTGAATCCGGTTCCCGTGACCTTGAATAAGGCAATGATTGAGATACCTGGTCTATTCAGAGATCGGCCAGCTGTATCAAACACGGTTCGCAAGGAGAAAATGCTTCTTGACGAGCCGGAAAATGGCATTAAGGGATTGCAAGCTGACATTTTGTATTATGGTGACTGGGTTGCCCGCGAGGCGGAAAAGCGAATTGGAGCTTTATATCCCGCAGCGCACATCACGAGGTCTGATTGCGTTGACAGACCTGATCTGGTTCCGTATATCGGAACTGAGGCAAACGTGATTGCCTATTTGTGGGCCCGAACAGTTCAGAGTCCGAACCCCGCCTACTCTAGCGTCAAAGTGCCCTTGGTTTCGACATTTGTGCTCTCATCAAAAGCCGGCAAGGAGTATTACATTGAGCCATTGATCGAGGGCGCGAACTATAAATTTGCCGTTAGGACGGGAGCGATACCGGATCATGCGAGGGAGGGGACCTCGGCCGGAAAACGCAAGGCTTTCAAATGTCTTCTTTCCGGCGTGCCGATTAGTTACGAATATGTGCGCGCCGAAGCGAAGGCTGGAAGGCTTGGTCAGCGATTGATAGCTGTGATTGCCGAAGGTCGCAGAGGAAAACTATATCTGAATCCTTCGCCAGAATTTGAAGAGGCGGCCAGCGTAGGTGAGCCAGACTGGCGCCCAAATTCCGAGATGCCGACCAAGCATCGTAATTTTCAACCTCCCGTCTACGGCATGAATAATGTTGGTGATCTTTTCACCAATCGTCAGCTTGTCGCACTAAACACGATTTCGGGTCTTGTCTCTGTGTGTGCCGAGAAGGTCTATGCGGACGCAATTGCGGCAGGCTTTGCTGATGATGCCGTAACGCTAGATCAGTTAGGATCTGGAGCAAAGGCATATTCGCAAGCAATTGCTGTCTATCTCGGAATGGCGACATCTCGATGGACGGACTTATGCAATGCGCTATGCAATTGGAACAACACAAATCAGAACGTTAGGGCACTGTTTTCTAGGCAGGCGATCCCTATGGTCTGGGATTTTGTTGAATTGACACCGTTCTCATCCATGGGTTCATGGTTCTCATCCGTTGAAAGCATAGCCAACGCTTTTGAGAACATTCCCTTGGGCGCCCGTGGGTATGCGGTTCAGGCCGATGCGCAGACGCAGACTATTTCGCAAGACAAGATCATTTCAACGGACCCGCCTTACTACGACAACATCAACTACGCTGATTTGTCCGACTTCTTTTATGTTTGGCTTCGCAAATCTTTGAGGAATGTTTATCCGGACTTGTACTCAACCTTGGCTGTTCCCAAGGCAGATGAGTTGGTTGCATCCCCCACGCGACATGGAGGAAAAGAGTCGGCGGAGCTGTTCTTCCTAAATGGAATGAAAGCGGCTTTGCACAATCTGGCGGAAAGTTCTCATCCGGCATTTCCTGTAACTATTTACTATGCCTTTAAGCAATCGGAAACCGAAGATGGTGTTGGGACTTCAAATACTGGGTGGGAAACATTCTTGCAGGCGGTTGTGGACGCTGGCTTTTCTATCACAGGAACTTGGCCGCTGAGGACAGAAAGGGCCGAACGCTCGGTGAGTTTAGGGTCCAACGCCTTGGCATCTAGCATAGTTTTGGTTTGTCGACGCCGAGATAAAGATGCATTGTCCGTTAGTCGTCGAGAGTTCATACGCGAACTGAACTCGGTTTTGCCCGATGCCTTGGATGAGATGACATTGGGAGGCGTGAACTCGCCCGTAGAGGCGGTTGATCTGTCACAGGCCATCATTGGTCCTGGCATGGCTGTTTTTAGTCGATATTCGGCTGTCATTGAGGCAGATGGAAAGACGATGCCCGTTCGCGTCGCCCTTCATTTGATTAATAGATACCTGACTCAAGACGACTTCGACAGTGACTCGCAGTTCTGCCTGAATTGGTTTGAGTCGAGGGGGTGGGGCGTTGGGAAATATGGTGACGCGGATGTCTTGGCGAGAGCCAAGGGCACGAGTGTTGATACCCTCGAGGAAGCTGGTGTTGTCGAGAGTGGCAAAGGTATCGTTCGCTTACTCAAGTGGGATGAAATGCCCTCAGATTGGGATCCAGACAAAGACCAACGAATTCCTGTGTGGGAAGCTTTGCATCAATTGCTTAGGGCGTTAAAGACGGAGAGCTCCACAAGAGCTGGACATTTGATGTCCAGAATTCCAACCATGTCTGAATCGATTCGATCAATGGGTTATCGGCTCTACACGCTTTGTGAACGCAAGGGCTGGACGGAAGAGGCCAAGGCCTACAACGAATTGGTCGGATCGTGGTCTGAAATTGAAGAGGCAGCAGCAGCGGTTGGTTCAGTAGGCTCGCAAAAGAATCTGGACATTTAACAGGCCGTTGAAAAATCCTTCTCCGCCGCCCGTGTGGGCCGCTACGATCTGAAGCCATCCAAGAACGACCCAGACAAGAAAGATGAGAGGCAACCAAGACTTCCAGGGGGCGATGTTCAGCTACATCAGCCTTGAAGAGCGCGTGCCAGCGGCACACCCGCTGCGCAAGTTGCGCGCCGTGGTCGATGCGCTGCTGGCGACGATGCACAGCGAGTTCGAAGCGGTGTATGCCCGCCGCGGGCGCCCCTCGGTGCCGCCCGAGATGCTGCTCAAGGCCTTGCTGCTGCAGATCCTGTTCTCCATCCGCAGTGAGCGCCAACTGGTCGAAGCGGTCAACTACAACCTGCTGTACCGCTGGTTCGTGGGCCTGAACATCGAAGACAAGGTCTGGGACCACTCCACCTTCAGCGCCAACCGCGAACGCTTGTTCAACGAAGACCTCGCCCGTGCCTTCTTCGAGCGCGTCAAGCTCAGCGCCCAGTGGGGGCGGCTTGCCAGCGACGAGCACTTCAGCGTGGACGGCACGCTCATCGAAGCCTGGGCCTCGCACAAGAGCTTCAAGCGCAAAGACGATGACAGCGACACGCCGCCCGGACGCAATCCCGAGGTGGACTTCAAAGGACAGGAGCGCTGCAACGACACCCACCAAAGCACCACGGACGCTGATGCACGGTTGTTCAAGAAGAGCGCGGGTGACAAGTCCCGCCTGTGCCATATGGGGCACATCCTCATGGAGAACCGCAACGGGCTGATCGTGGATGTCGAGATCACCCACGCCAGTGGCACCGCCGAGCGCGAAGCGGCGCTGGCCATGCTGGGGCGCCGGGGCAACAGGAACAAGCGGGCCACGGTCGGTGCCGACAAAGGCTACGACAGCAAGGCCTTCATCAAGGGCTGCCGCCGGCTTTTGGTCACGCCACACGTGGCGGCCAAGGACAAGCATTCGGCCGTCGATGGCCGCATCAAGCGCCACGAGGGTTACAAGGCCAGTCTGAAGGTGCGCAAGCGCATCGAGGAGGCCTTTGGCTGGATCAAGACGGTGGGTGGTCTGGCCAAGACCAAGCTGATCGGTCAGGCCAAGCTCGCGGGCCAGGCGCTGCTGTGCTTTGCCACCTACAACCTGGTGCGCATGGGCAGTCTGGGTGGCTGGTGGGACGCGCATCATGCGTGAGCCGTGGGATACGTGCGCCCGAAACGGGCAAAACGGCCTGCAAACAGGCCGAAATGGCCCTCGCATTCGTTTCGTAGGCGCGTCTGGGCGACTTGCTTCTTCGAAATCCACGACCTTGATGCGTTCGAAGAGCACTTTTTCAACGGCCTGTTAAGGGAGAGGAAAAGATGGCACTGAAGCCTTGGCGTGAGATCGCCGTTCCGCATGAAGATGTCCTGAGGGGCACCTTTCAACAGGCTGAGTTCGCAGCCGACATTTCGAAGGTCCACCAAGGGATCGCCACGCCTGAATACCAGGACGCCGAGCTCTTCTTCCAGCGGACCTTCATCACCGAAGGCATGCGACTGCTGCTCGACTCCGTGGTCAAGCGCATCGCAGGCAAGGGTGGCGATCCTGTTGTGCAGTTGCAGACGGCCTTCGGGGGCGGCAAGACCCACACGCTGCTGTCGGTCTACCACCTGGCCAAGGGCGAGAAGCCTTCGTCGAAGCTGCAAGGCATCAGCAAGATCCTCGATGACGCAGGGATCGCAGAGTTGCCCAAAGCCAAGATCGCCGTGCTCGATGGAGTCGAGCTGTTGGACCTGGCCAGCAAGCCGCGCAGCTACGGCAAGGTCAAGGTGAAGACCGCCTGGGGTGAGCTGGCCTGGCAGCTTGGCGGTGAGGACGCCTTCGCCAAGATCAAGGAGGCCGACGCCGATGGCACTGCCCCCGGCAAGAGCGTGCTGGCTGAAATCCTCACCAAGGCCGCTCCTTGCATCGTGCTCATGGACGAGCTGGTCCGGTATGTGTCGCAGTTCGAGGAGGGCAAAGCCCTGTCTGGCGGTACCTACGACACCCAGCTCTCCTTCATCCAGTCGCTGACCGAGGCCATCAAGGGCGTGCCCAACGCCATCCTGTTGGCCTCGCTGCCGTATTCAGACCGGGAAGCGGGCAGCCAACAGGGTGTGAAGGCTCTTCGGGCCTTGGAGCACTACTTCGGCCGCGTGCAGGCTCTTTGGAAGCCCGTGGCCACCGAAGAAGCCTTCGAGATCGTTCGACGCCGGCTCTTCACCAATGTCAGCGACAAGCTTGCCGCCGAGGATGTCTGCCGGGCCTATGCCGATTTCTACGCGGCCAACTCGGGGGACTTCCCGCCGGAGACCCAGGAGTCGGGCTACTTGGAGCGTTTGAAGCACGCCTATCCGATCCATCCCGAAGTCTTCGACCGCCTTTACGAGGACTGGTCTTCGCTGGACAACTTCCAGCGCACGCGCGGCGTCTTGAAGCTCATGGCCAAGGTGATCCATCGCCTTTGGACCTCCGGCAACAACGATCTGATGATCCAGCCGGGCTCGCTCCCGCTGTTCGACTCGGACACGCGCAACGAAGCGATCTACTACCTGCCGCAGGGCTGGGATCCGGTGCTGGAGCGCGACATCGATGGCGAGCGCTCGGCCACCACAGAGATCGACAACACCAAGCCCTTGTTCGGAGCGATCCACGCCTGCCGGCGCATCGCCCGCACTGTCTTCTTGGGGTCGGCTCCGGATGCTGGAATCGTCGGCGGCTCCAAGCACCATCGAGGCCTGGAGCTTGAACGCCTGCTGCTGGGCAGCGCGCAGCCTGGCCAGGTGATCGGGCACTACAAGGATGGCGTCCGAGCCTTGGTGGACCGGCTGCAATACATCAACAGCGCAGACAACCGCTACTGGTTCGACACCCGCCCCAACCTGCGCCGCGAGATGGAGGACCGGAAGCGCCGCTTCGATCTGCGCGAGGATGTCTATCCGTTCATCAAGGACAAGTTGCGATTCGCGAGCGGGGTCTTCGGAGGCATCCATGTCTTCACGCCTTCGGCCGATGTGCCCGACGACTGGCAGCTTCGCCTGGTGGTGCTCCCGCCCGAAGCCTCGTTCAGCCGCTCAGCCCAATCGGCGGCGATCGATGCTGCAGCCGCCATCTTGAAGAGCAGGGGCGACCAGCCTCGCCAGAAGCAGAACCGCTTGATCTTCCTGGCTCCCGACGCGGACTCGATATCGCGCCTCAAGGACCAGGTGACTTCGGTCCTGGCATGGAAGTCCATCGTTGACGATGTGAAGGAGGGCCGGCTCAACCTCGATGTGCATCAGACCAAGCTGGCAGGCCACAGCCACGACCAGGCGGCCGAGGCTCTGGGCCGGATGGTGCGCGAGACCTACAAGTGGCTGCTGGCCCCCTTGCAGGAGGCCAAGCCTGGCAAGGGCATCGGCGAGATCCAATGGGATCACTTCCAGATCAGCCCGGCGGCCGTCAACCGCACCGAGGAGATCGAGAAGGTCTTGCGTGAGCATGAGCTGCTCATCGCCGAGTGGGCTCCGATCCACCTGGCCAAGATGCTCCAAGCTTGGTTCTGGAAGGACGATCAACCGGCGACCTCAGCCGTCGAGGCCTGGCAGAAGACCTGCTGCTACCTCTACTTGCCCAGGCTGAAGGACGACAACACGCTGAGGGCGACCATCGCCGCAGGAGTGGCATCGCGAGACTTCTTCGGCATTGCCTATGGCGTCGAAGATGGCCGTTACCAGGGCTTCCACTTCGGAGAGGCCACAACGCCCATCTTCGACGATGCGCTGCTGCTCATCGACCCCAAGGCAGCCTCCGCATTCGCAGATCTGCTCGCACAGGAGAAGGCCGAGCGCGAGGCCAAGGCCAAGGGCGAAGGCAAGGACAAAGAGGTCCCGGGAGGCGGCGCTGGCGGAAGCTCTGGAGGGGCCGGAGGCGGCAGCGCTGGCGGCTCCGGTGACTCCGGTGGCAGTGGTGGCTCCGGCAGTGCCGGTGGCGGCTCTTCGGGTGGCGGCAAGCCAGCAGTCAAGAAGACGGTCTTCTTCGGCCAGGTTGAGCTCGATCCGGTCAAGGCCAAGCTCCAGTTCTCCGATGTCGCCGAAGAGGTGCTCATGCTCTTCACATCCAAGCCAGGTGTGAAGGTCAAGGTGAGCCTGGAGATCCAGGCCGAGGCTTCATCGGGCTTCGACGAATCGACACAGCGGGCCGCCCGTGAGAACTGCAATCAATTGAAGTTCAAGAACCACGGATTCGACGAGTAAGGGCAATCAGCAAACAACATTTAGGAGGAAGGCTATGAAGCTGGTCAAAGCGCGAGTTCAGAACTACCGATCGGTCGAAGACAGCGGCGAGTTCGAGATAGGAGACATGACTTGCCTAGTGGGCAAGAACGAAGCGGGCAAGACGGCGATCTTGAGTGCGCTTCGTGCGTTGCGGCCGTCCAAAGCTGACACCTTCAAGATCGACGAAACCATCGACTATCCGCGCCGCTTCTCCACCCGTTTTGATGAGCGGCATCCTGATGGCGAGGCCGAGGTCGTTCGAACATGGTGGAAGCTCGATGACGCCGACATTGCTGCAATTGAGCAGCGATTCGGTCCTGGCGTCCTCAAGAGCGATAGCTTTCAGGTTCACTTTGGATTCCGTTACGACGAGGACAAGCGGACATGGGAGATCGAAATCGACGATGCGAAGTGCTTGGAGCACTTGACCAGTAAGCATGCGCTCGATGCCACCGAGCGCAATGTGCTCCATGGGGTCGCCAATGGGCCTGCTGCGGACAAAGCGCTTTCAGCTTTGGCTGAGCGTTCGCCTAAGCAGGAGGCCTTGCTGCAAGAGATCAAGAAGTGCAGGGGATCCAAGTTCATATTGGGTGTGATCGATCTGCTGGCTGCGCGGCAGCCTCGGTTCTTCTTCACATCCCACTTCGAGCGCATGTCCGGGATGGTGTCGCTCAACCAGCTCCAGCAGGATAGGCAGAACGGCAAGGTCAGCATCGGCGACAAAATCTTCCTCTCGTTTCTGGAATATGCCGGGACGACCCTGGAAGAGTTGATTGCAGCCGACCGCAGAGAGGCTCTGAAAGCGAAGTGCGAGGCGGCTAGCAACGAGATCACCGAGGAGATCTTCCAGTTTTGGAGCCAGAACAATGCATTGGAGGTGGTCATCGAGATCGACTCAGGCAAGCCCAGCGATCCCGCTCCATTCAACTCGGGGATCGTTGCGGACATCCGCATTCGCAACACTAACCACAAGGCAACCCTGCCGCTGTCCGAGCGCAGCGCTGGCTTTGTTTGGTTTTTTTCTTTCTTGGCCCAGTTCAAGCAGCTCAAGAAGACTGAAAGCAATGCAATCATCCTTTTAGACGAGCCTGGCCTGACGCTTCATGGCAAGGCGCAGGGCGACTTGCTGCGATACATCGTCGAGCGGCTGCTGCCTGACCATCAAGTGATCTTCACGACCCATTCGCCGTTCATGGTTCCGATGGACCGCTTGAACGATGTGCGGATCGTCGAGGATGTCATCCACTACAACCCGAAGACGGGGCGACCTGACCTCAAGGGGACCAAGATCCATTCGGATGTCTTGGAGGTCAGCGACGACACGCTCTTCCCGCTTCAAGGCGCGCTGGGCTACGAGGTGACGCAGTCGATGTTCATCGGCGCGCACACCTGGTTGGTCGAGGGCCCATCAGACATCCTCTACCTGCAAACGCTCTCGCAGGCTCTGCGAAAGCGCGGGCGCGAGGGAATCGATCGGCGGTGGACGCTCTGCCCATCTGGCGGGATCGACAAAATCGCCCCATTCGTCAGGTTGTTCGGTGGTAACCACATTGACATCGCCGTGCTCTCCGATGTGGCCAACTCAGACAAGAAGAAGATCGAGGCGGTCAGGAAGGAGCAGATCCTCAAGGCCGGCCGCTTCTTCACCGCCGCCGATTTTGTGGGCCAGCAAGAGGCGGATGTCGAGGATCTCTTCGACCCAGAGCTGTTTGCTGAAATTCTCAATGGCGCCTACAAGCCGCCAGCGGACAAGAAGGTTACCAAGGATTCCTTGCTTGCGGCATCCGAGACGGAGCGCATCGTCAAGAGAGCAGAGGCTTTGTTCAAGTTGATGCCGCCTGAGGTCGCGGAGTTCGATCACTTCGGTCCTGCAAGGTGGCTGCTCGACAACCCGCAGGTTCTCGATAGCGACTCGCCAGCCGTTCAGACGACCCTTGAGAAGGCTGAGAAGGTCTTTGCTGCCTTCAACGCATTGTTGTCTTGATCCGAGAAGGGGCGTCGATGCCGAATATCCGGACCTTGGACATGCAGCTCGTGGACCAGCTCTTCGAGATGAACGGCGGCTATGTGCTCGACTTCTCGGATCGGACGATGGCGATTTTCTTCGCCGAGGAGCTCAATGTCGATATTGATGATCCCGCCTACCAGGACAACGGGACTTCCAAGGCCAAGAGGCTTCGCTGCTACCTGAATAAGGTGGACCTAGCTACCGCGGTCAAGACGCTTCAAGCCCTTTGGGAGTACCGCGAGGCAAGGCGCAAGGACCGGGGCCGCGAGGAATGGGTCAGCAATGCGGAGGGCCGATTACTCGCTCTCTTGAACAAGATGCAGGGCAAGCCCGGCCAAGAAGCCACGCAAGGCGGGCAGCCAAAGCCTGCGTTCGAGCGGCCAAAGATTTTGGCCTTGACGCAGCGGCTGATCGATCTATCGGACCTGGAGCCGCAGCTCCGAGGCTATGCCTTCGAGGCCTGGTTGACCGATGCATTCAACGCCTTCGGATTGGCGGCTCGCGAGCCCTTTCGCATCCGTGGGGAGCAGATCGACGGGAGCTTCCAGCTCCATGGCGAAACGTACCTGGTGGAGGCCAAGTGGCATGCAGCTCAGATAGGTGCGGCGGACCTACACGCCTTCCACGGGAAACTGGAGCAAAAGGCTGTCTGGGCCCGAGGTCTTTTCATCAGCAATAGTGGATTCACGCCCGATGGACTGGTGGCCTTCGGCAGAGGAAAGCGGGTGATTTGCATGGACGGGTTGGACTTGTTCGAGACGCTCAACCGCGAACTGCCTTTGGATCAGGTTCTTGCTCGCAAAGTTCGTCGTGCTGCAGAAACAGGGCAGCCATTTGAACGAGTGCGCGATCTGTTTGGTACTTGAGAGAGCGCTTGTCGAGCGTCAGTGTGGTCTCGACATTCCTCTTAGTTTGAAACCTTGTGCAGAAGTCCGAGAGATCCGGTGATCGGGCGCTTCTTCGGAAGCGCGGGAGGCGACCCATTTGCCGGGTGCCAGGTCCAAGACTGAGGTGGCTGTAAGTCATCATCTGGCACTGTCTGACCCAACACCACCATGTTTTCAATTGGAACACGCGATATGTGCAGTGCAAATGGAGCACTTCCTGTATCAGTGAGAATGGCATTTGCCACGGGGAATGTTGAGGAAAGGTTGTATCGAAGGCCCTTTCTGAACGTGCGACCCTGCCTCACCAGGTAGTTCACAAGCTGTTCTTCAAATGCATTCTCAATAGGCAACCAATGTTGCGTGACCGGCATCAGAGACAGTTCCGAGATGACGGGGACTCCTGTCTCAGCGACGCTAAACGTAGCGATGATCACCATGTGCATGTGATCGCAGGTACCCCAGAGCGCAAGCTCCGTCGCGAAGCGTCTGCCAAGCCGGCGGTAGAGCTGGTGATCGAGTGCGAAAGCTTGGTCGGGAACATGTTTCACCACGGCTTTGAAGCCATAGCGTGCAGGCACGATCTCCTTTATTTCACCGATCAGCAGCATCAAACTCTGTGGCTTGCCGGGTGCTGAGAGGGCTTGCAACCATTGCGCTGATCGTCTGGCATTGATCGCGTCGCGTTGGTCAAGAAAGAACGTTTCTGGGATGTAAAGGCGCGACCTAAGCAAGTCGCCTCGCGCGAACATGTCCTCAGAGGCCGACAGCAGTTGCCTGCACACCTTGCCCCAGGTGCGCTTGCCCGCAAATCCGGGATGCCACTTCGTCAGTTCTGCCTGGTCCCACAGGTAGTGGAGCAGGCCGCGGAGGGAGAGCTTGGTGCCGTCGGTGCAGACACCTTCACTTTCGCCGCCTGCCGGTGGCATTTGTGAGCGACCGGGCAACTTGGTCAAAGAAAAGCCCAGGCGCAAGTTGGTCTGGCCGGTTGCGGGGTCTTCGGCAATTGCTGTGCCCAGTACCTGTCCGAGGCCAGTGAATTCGGCCGGTGGCTCGTAGGACGGACAGTCGCAGGCATGGCGACAGCCGGTGTCCGGCATGCGTTTGACGATGTAGCCCCCGTGCGACCCCGCCAGCCGCGCCACATACATCTCGACGCCTTCTGGGGTGCACAGGCAGCGTGGTCGCTGACGGTCGGCGTGGGCACTGGCGATGGCCTCTGCGAACCCGAGGGATGTGACCTCGAAGCGCCTGCCCCCGATCTCGTAGACCGTGCCAGGCGTTGAAACGCCATCGGTCGAAACTTCCACGGTGGTGGTCTCAACGAGCGGGCGCCGGCGTGGACCGGTCGCGCGAGCGTTGCCTTTCGGGCGTTGGCACTCCGACGGTCCGCTGCGAGGGCGCCGCCTTGTCGTAGATCTTGACTTTGGGTGCTTGGCCGTTTCGGATGCGCTGGGCCAGCTTTTCTGTAGCCGCCACCATGATGGCTTCCCGCCGCTTCTCAGGCACGCGATTGGCCACGAGGATGGCTTCGATCGCAACGAGCACGGCTTTTCGGCCGCTGCTACCATGGCCAGTGGGTTTGTCTGCGGCGGCTGCACCATGGGTTGAGCTTGTATCGCGCGTGGGTTCGATACGGTTGATCTGGCGCGAGTCGCGCTCCACCTTGAGGCGTTCCAGGTCGGCTGGGTTGGGTTCGTAGCCGAGCGTCTTCACGCCGCGTGCGGCGGCTTCCAGCCACACCAGCCGTTTGAAGTCTTCGCTGCCGCTGATTCGCAGGGATTGCCAGTTGCGGGCCTCGGCCACATCGACCATTGAGCGGGCGATGGAGGGGCTGTTGGTGTCGGTGGCCAGCCGGAAGGTGGATTCGGTGAAGGCCACGCGCGAGGTGTCACCGCGGAACCGGTATTCCGTGAGGCCGATACTGACGTCACCCACGGTGACCGGCGCGCGCTTGATGATGTAGCGATCATTCAGCGACGCCTCCAGCCGGGCAACGAGGGCTTCACGTTCGGCCTGAGCGTCCATACGGGCCGTTGTCTGCAGCGATGAGGGGTCGGGCGTTTCGGCGCTTTTTTCATTGGCGGGAGGCGGGATGACGTTCGAGTCTGCCTTTCGGCGGGCGGTTTCTGGTTGGGCGTCCCGTGTTGGCTCGCGTTGCCACGGACCATCGAGCTTGTGAACGAACGACTTCTGTCCCCTTGCATCGAGGACGACAAAGCGGTTCGCGCCCAGTTGGTCGGCTTTGGCCACCATGTCCTGGTAGCGGTCGCTGCGGTAGGTGAGGTCGGCAAAAGGGTCGCGCAGCTCAAACCGTTCACCAGGCTCCGGTTCTGGCGTCTGGAAGGTTCGGATGGCGATCCGTGCCCGATCAGCGGGTTCAACCGTGCCGCCCAGGGACGCATTGGCATCCGATGCGGATCGACTCGCGCGTTGGGCTGGCGCAGATTTCTCGTCCATGGGTTTCTCCTTGATCGGTGGTTGCACAGGGCAGGGTCAGGGCTGCGGAGGCGCAGACGCCTGAGGGGACAACGGGAGAACCCGATAGACCTCAATCTCGACGCGGCGGTTGAGGTTTCTGCCTCGCGCGCTGCGGTTGTCGGCCAGGTGGTCGCCGCTGGGCTGGTGCGTGGTGCGAATCCGGGAGGGCTCCACCCCGGACGCGACCAGATAGTCGCGGACCGCATGGGCTCTGGCCTGCGCGATGCGGCTTTCTGCAGATGAGTCGCTGGTGCCGTCTGTGCGACCCCTGAGGACCACCAACGGGGCGGATTTGGCTTCTTCCACCAAGGCCGCTGCTTCTTCCGAAGGAATCGACACCCGGGTGCTGTTGAAGCCGAAATGGACGATGCGCACGCTGTTGGCCACCGACTTCTCCTGAATCGATGCCATCAGTTGCTGCCGTGCGGCCATGTGCGCCAGGGTGGCTGCCGTGGTTTCTGCCAAGCGGCTGGATTCGGTGGCCAGGATTCGGGTGTTCTGGAGGTCGTTCTTGCAGACCTGCAGCTCGATGGCTGTTTGGGAGTTGACGGGGCGCTTCTGCGATTCGTCCACGGTGGGCGGCTTGGGAGGCGAGCTGCAGGCCGTAAGCAGAATGAACAATGGTGCGGTGAAGGCGATGTAGGCGCGCATGGTGGTGCTCCAGGTGTCAGGTGATGTCGGCGCGTTCGATTTCGTTGGGCTTGGTGACCAGCGCACCGTCCTGGTCAGGCAGGGGTTCGATCGCGCCGCCAGGCGCGCCCTCGCCAGGCTTCGGACCCACGAGAAAGTTCAGGACGGACTCAGCGACGTCCTCGGCCGGACCTTCTTGCAGGGCCGGCAGCTGGTCTATGTCGTAGGCCAGTTGCTCAACGTCCAGGCCATCGCCCGGTCCAAGCTCGTCGTCGGCATAGCGCCAACGCTGCTGCACTTTCGCGAGGTGAAGGTCGGTGTTCATCCGGGGCACAACCGGGGCAGGCAAGAGGCGAGGCCGAAACACCTTGTCTCGGTGGTAGCGGATCTTTTCGCCCAGGATCGGTTTGCAGTTCTCGCAGATCACCACCAGCCGTTCGGAGCCCAGCTCCTTGAACTCCTGAGGCAGGAGCAGGGATCTGCGCTGCTCGCTCTCGTTGCGGCTGACCGAGCTGTGGCCGTGCCCGCTGAAGGAGCGACTGCGTCCACGGGTGGTGACCCGTTCCGTGAAGTGACCCAACATGGCGCTGTACTCGTCGGCGTCGCGCTGTTCCCGCGGGGCGAAGAGGATCTGCAGGCCGTGGTTGGTGGCGAAGGTGCGGGCTTCCTTGTCGCCGTA
>ERZ1645185.276-NODE-276-length-21629-cov-5.136785_pt1 | contig 21629 bp, 19 predicted proteins | sample MGYA00575351_ERZ1645185 | MGnify/ENA primary metagenome ERZ1645185 (study PRJEB40838, sample SAMN11284767) | freshwater sediment metagenome | isolation source: river sediment | host: Sediment | place: India: Jana village, Kanpur | collected 2015-12-17 ...
CGTTATCAGGTCTTTCCGGAATGCGCGGAGGGCCCGATGACACCGTCACGGCCGGCTGCCCAGATGCTGGCACCCTGCGCGCTGACCGACGTCAGCGTGGAACGGGTAGGCACGTCTGACTGCAGCCATTCGCTGCCGTCTTCAGAAGTGAGGATATGGCCGCGCTCGCCGACCGCTACGTAACCGGCGTCGGTTATGGCGATGTCGAGCAGCAGGCCATGTGACGCCTTGGGTTTGATCTCCGCAGCGCTGACCGAGGGATCGTCTTTGGAGATCTCAATGGACAGGGCCAGCAGAGGAACGGCAAGAATGGCAACGGCGCCCAAAATGCGCCAAGGTTTGTCGGTCATGTAATTTTCTCCCGTGTGGGATTAAGGCAAAAAAAACCGCGCCCGAAGGCGCGGTTTAATGGATCAACGCACGCCTTCGTTACGCAGGTTCTGCGGCGTAAAGTCGCTTGGTGCGCTTTGGAAACCGAAGTTGAATGGCTTGTCTTCGTTGTCCAGCAGGCCGGAAATATATCGGCCCGACTTCAGGTCGTGGTGGCTTTCGATGGTGGCCCAGAATACCGGCACTTCGTAGTAATTGATTGAAGGAGCTTCCGAATAACGCCACAGCTTGCCCTGACCGTCATAATGGTCGACCAGCAGGATCTGCCAGCTGTCTTCGTCCACATAGAAGGTCCGGCGCGAGTTGATATGGCGCTGCCCCGCTTTCAGGGTGGCATCAACCACCCACACGCGGTGCAGCTCATAACGCAGCAGATCCGGGTTGAGGTGGTTCGGACGGATCAGGTCCTTGACCTTGACGCTGCCGCTGTGGGCCTTGAAGGAGTTGTACGGCACGTACATTTCCTTCTTGCCGACCAGCTTCCAGTTGAAGCGGTCCATCGCGCCGTTGAACATATCCGTCATGTCATTGGTACGCAGGCCGTCAGTGGCGGTGCCCGGGTTGTCATAGGCGACGTTCGGCGCCAGGCGCACGCGGCGCTGGCCGGGGTTGTACACCCACGCCTTACGCGGCGAAGCCACGGAGTTCAGGCTTTCGTGCACCAGCAGGACCTGGCCGGCCAAACGCGCCGGACCGAGCACTTCCTGTTTGAAATACAGCAGGATGCTGTTGATGTTTTCACTGGTGTTGCCCGGCTTGTAGTACAGGCCCAGGCCGTCTTCCCTCAGGCGGATCAGTGTGAACGCGCCGTTCGCCGCAGGGGCGGCTTGGTTGGCGAAACGCGAGAACGATGAGCCCTTGTATTTCAGTTTATGGTTCCAGATCACTTCCTGGCCGTTCTGCGGAATCGGGAACGGGATGCCTTCGGCGCAGTTCTTGATGCCCTCGCCGTTGGCGATCATCTGGCACTGGGTCGCGTTGCGTTTGGTGAAATCATAGGTGCGCTGGGGGCTGGAAGCCGAACGGCGCGTTGGATAGACGTTCATCTTGAAGGTCTTGTACTTGCCGAACATCGCTTCCTGGCCGGGCGACAGCTGATCGGAGTATTTGCTGAAGTTGGCCGGCGTGATGCTGAAAGCCACTTTATCGTTGGCGAAGGGATCAGGATGGAACATGCCGACTTTAAAGCCTGCAGGCGGTTTGGTGATGCCACCGGTCCATTCCGGGATGGCGCCGCCGTTACCGGCCCTTTCACCGCCGAGCGGTGTCAGGTTTTTGCCGAGCTGAGCCGCTTTTGCGGCATCCACGCTGGCACTGCCAGCCTGTGCCATCAAAAGTCCTGCGCCGGCCAGCAAGGCCAGCGCGGATTTATTGAGTGTTGTTTTCATTCGTATTTTCCCTCCCAGGATTGTTAGAACGAGTATTTTGCGGAGAATGAGTAGAAGTCGCGATCATAGATCTGGTTCAACTCACCCGCACCCGAAAAGCCAGTGTAGCTCAAATCGAAGACCCAGCTGTTCAAATAGTTCGCCTCAAGTCCCAAGGTGACTGACTTACGGCCTTCAAGGAAATTACCGCCGGGCCCCGGGGTGATGCCATTCACGTCATGGTTGAATGCAATGCGTGGCGACAGGGTGATCGGGGTGCCGAATGCGCTGTTGTAATCGGCGCGGACTGCAACGCGGTAGCCCCAGGAGAAATCGGTCGGGAAGCCATCGGCCTGCGTCTGCGGATTACGGGCACAACCCGGCTGGGTGAACAGAGTCGACGGGTAAGCCGCCTGCGGATAGACATCGGCGATGTCGCAGCCGCCGCCGGTATCGGTGCCTTCACCTTCATAGCGCAGCACGGACTGATCCGGCAGATCGACATTGGTGCCGCCGATTTCGCCGACCAAGGCGATCTGTTCGGCGCCAAGCACCTGGCCGAATGCCTTGGTGAAGGTCATCTGCAGCTGGGTCATCTGATTTTCGGTCCAGCCTTTGATGTATTGGCCCGGACTCAGGTTGCCGCAGTTTGGCAGCAGCTGGCTGCAGAACTTGACCGCCGGTGGCGCGCCGCTGGCCGCCAAAGCCAGGTTGATCGGGCTCAAACCGGCGAACAGCACTTCCACGTCGTCAACCTGGAAGGGCGCATTCGGACGGTAACTCAGCTCGCCCTGCCATGCCACACCGCCCGGCAGGGTGGTGTTGAAGCTGATGCCGAACAGGTGGATGTCTTCCGGATACTCGACGATCAACGCGGCCGAGTTGGATGCCGGAACCGGCAGGATCACGTTGGCGGCGCGGCCGGACAGCAAAGGCAGACGGCTGTGGTAGTTCATGGCATAGAAACCGAATTCGGTCTGGTTCAGCGCTTCGGCATAGTAACGCAACGCTACGCCGAACTGGCCTGAGTCGCGGGCCTCACGGTCGGGCTGCAAACGCGGGCCGGCGGCGCTGCAGGCGGCCGCCAACAGGGCCGTCGCGGTGGGCGCGCCGTATTGAGCGGCCAATTCAGCGAAACGGTCGGAGTTGCCGACATTGGTCTGGCCGCTGGCCGGTTTGCCGATGATACAGGTGGACGCGTAGTTCTCCGGGTTGTTGACCGGCTGGGTGACGGTACCGAAACCGAGCATGATGTATGTGCCGCCCGGCGAAGCGAAATCGTTGGTGCTGAAGTAGGTGCCGGACGGATCGATTTCAGTCGGCGTCCACTCGTACTGGTAATAACCTTCCACTGACCAGGCTTCGTTGAACTGCATCGAACCCCAGACCATGCCGACAGGCAGATAGGCTTCTTTCAGCTCGGCGCCGGCTACGCGCAGGCGCGATACGTCGATTGGGTTGGCGCCGTTGATGCCACCTTGGATGAAGGTGCTTTCACCCCAGTTGACGACCTGTTGGCCGACGCGCACGCTGCCGGAAACACCGCCCTCGCCCATGGTGTAGTTCTTGAAGATGAAGGCGTCGTACAGGCGGAAGTCGGAGCCGACTTTTTCCAGCGCCTCTTGGGTCATGTCGTCGCGGCCATTGTTTTCGAAGTCGTAGAAATAACTGGCACGCGTGAACAGGCCCCAATCCTTATAGGTCACTTCCAGATCGGCGGTGATCTTGAACGCATTGGAGAACAGATCGCCTTTTTCGTATTTGATGTTGCCGTCATCACGGTTGGCTGAAAACCGGCCCGGTGCGGCAATCTGGGCCGCCGAGCCCGGGTGCGTGTTGATTGAGGCTGGCAGTCCTGGCAGTACCTGGCCCTGCAGGGCGATAAGCGGATTGAGGGTGGCTTTGCCGATCAGGCCTTCGGCCGGATCTTCGGCCCGTACGGAAACACCGTAAGAAACGGTGGTATCGAGGCTGCCTTTCAGTTCGCCGCTCTCAAATTCGAAAGCGTGGGCCATCGGGGCCGCGAACAGTCCAATCGCCACGGCGGCGGCTAGCGGGGATCGTGCGATAAGCCGGTTCATCGTTTGTGTTTTTTTCATGGTTTAATTTCCAGTTTTTGTTAAGTATTTCCGCACCATTTACAAGGCTTTCGACCCATCATCACTCTCTCATGCGATGAGTAAAAACTCTAATTCCGACCCGCAAATGCCACCTCCACGGAACTCTCTCCGTGCTTACATATTAAATTATCGTTAGAAAAGCGCAATACCCCCCGGTACGGAATTTGCAAAATAAACAGATTACCGGCTCAAGGCTTAGCCAACACTTTGTTAAGTATGAGAAAACCCGCCAAAGCGGAAAGGAATGACCCGGACAAAATGCCCAGGCGGTGGGTCAGTAGCAATTCAACATGACTTTCCCCGAACGACAATGAACCCACAAACAGGCTCATGGTGAAGCCAATGCCGCACAGCGTGGCCATGCCGAAAATCATTTTCCAGTTAAGCGATTCATCCAGCTTGGCCATGCCGAACCGGACGCAGGCCCAGATGAAGCCGAATACGCCGATCTGCTTGCCGACAAACAGGCCGGCCGCGATGCCCAGAGGCACCGGCTCGAACAGATTGCCGATACCGAGCCCCTGCAACGGCACGCCGGCGTTGGCGAAGGCGAAAACAGGCAGGATGACGAATGCCACCCACGGATGCAGGGCATGCATCAGGATTTCCGAGCCGCCATCCTTGCTGCCCTTGCCGAGCGGAATCATCAGACCCAAGATGACGCCGGCCAGTGTGGCGTGCACGCCGGAATTCAGCACCGCCAGCCACAGCAGGAACCCGAAGAACAGGTACAGCCAGGTATTGGTGATCTTGGACCGGTTCAGGGTGAACAGCACCCCGATCAGGCAAAGCGAGGTAACCAAACCAACCGGAGACAGGCGTTCGGTGTAGAACACGGCGATGATGATGATGGCACCCAGATCGTCAGCCACGGCAATCGCCAGCAGCAGCATTTTCAGGGCCATCGGCACCCGTGAGCCGAGCAGGGACAGAATGCCGAGCGCAAACGCGATATCGGTGGCGGCCGGTATGGCCGTGCCGCGCATCGCGACCGGATCGCCCCAGTTGAAGCCGGCATAGATCAGCATGGGAACCGCCATGCCGCCGATGGCGCCGATGACTGGCAGGGTGATGTTGGCGCGCTCGGCGAACTGGCCTTCGACGATCTCGCGTTTCAACTCCAGGCCGACCACCAGGAAGAACAGCACCATCAGGCCGTCGTTGATCCAATGCGATACCGACTTATGCAGTATCCAGTCGCCAAACCCTATATTCAGGTAGGTTTTCAGGAACGCCTGATAATCCCCGTTATATCCGGAATTGGCCACCACCATGGCGACAATGGTGGCCAAAATCAGCACGATGCCGCCGGCCGCTTCCATCTTCATGAAGCCGTTCAGGGTCGCCAGGGCCCGGCGGTGCATGGCAATCTTTTCTTGAGGCAAGGTCACGTTGGAATCCAGGACGGGGTTTAACTGATTATAATCGTTGCAATCACATAATGACGTCCGCCATGAATGTTACGCGATTTTTCCGATGGGCCGGCCCGGCAGCGGCCGCCGCGGCCTATCTGGCGGCATCCGCCGCCGGCATGGACTTCGCGTTCTCCGCCACGCTGGCGTTGACCGCGCTGTGCGCGCTGTGGTGGATGAGCGAAGCGGTCGACCCGGCGTTCACCGCCCTGCTCGCCCTCGGCATCCTGCCGGTGCTCGGCATCCTGGACGCAAAACAGGTGGCGCAGAGCGTCGGCAATGAACTGATCCTGCTGCTGATGGGCGGCTTCATGCTGTCGCGCGCGCTGGAAGGCTCGGGCGCGCACCGCCGTCTGGCCTATGCGATGGTCAACGCGGTCGGCGGCGGATCCGGGCGCAGCCTGATCTTCGGCTTCACCTTCGCCACCGGCCTGATCAGCATGTGGATATCCAACACGGCCACCACCTTGATCATGCTGCCGGTCGCGTATGCGGTGATCGAGCATTACAAGGATTCCCGCCTGGCCGCGCCGCTGATCCTGGCCATCGCCTATGCCGCCAGCATCGGCGGCCTGGGCACACCGATCGGTTCGCCGCCGAACCTGGTGTTCATGCAGCAGTACCAACAGGCTACCGGCACTGCCTACAGCTTTGCCGACTGGATGCATGTGGGCGTGCCGATCATCGTCCTGCTGCTGCCGATACTGGCGTTCGGCCTGTCGCGTAACCTCAAGAACAGCCCGGCGGCGGAGCTGCCGGCCATGGAGGCATGGAGCGTGGCCGAGAAACGCGTGCTGGCGGTGTTCGGCCTGACTGCTTTGGCCTGGGTGACCCGCGCGGCGCCATTCGGCGGCTGGAGCACCTGGTTCAACCTGCCGAATGCCACTGACGCCAGCGTGGCCCTTCTGGCGGTGGCGGCGGTTGCGCTGCTGCCGTCCGGCAATGCCGATAAAAAGCCGCTGCTGACCTGGCAGGCGGCTTCGCGCATCCCCTGGGGCGTCCTGCTGCTGTTCGCCGGCGGCATCGCCCTGGCCACCGCCTTCCAGGAAAGCGGCATCAGCGACGCGATCAGCAACTCCTTGGTGTCCGCCAGCTACATGCCGGTGTTCGCGATGATGGTGATCATCATCGCCTGTGTGGTGCTGTTGTCGGAAATCGCCAGCAATACCGCCACCGCCGTGTTGCTGATGCCGATTTTGGCCGCGGCCGCCAAAGGCCTGAACATCGAGCCGGCGCTGTTGATGCTGCCGGCCGCCATGGCCGCCAGCATCGGCTTCATGCTGCCGGTGGCCACCGCCCCGAACGCCATCGCCTACGGCTCCGGCTTCATCCGCAGCAGGGACATGCTGCGCGAAGGCGCGTGGCTGGATAGCGTCAGTGTGCTGGTGGTGTGCGCAGTGTGCTGGGTGGTGCTTGTATAAAAGCAAAAGGCGCCGAAGCGCCTTTGCATGAGACTGGGAGGGATGTCATTTCTTCTTCGGAATATACAGATCGGTGATGCTGCCGTCGAATACCTCCGCCGCCATCGCCACCGTTTCACTGAGCGTGGGATGCGGGTGGATGGTGTGGCCGATGTCGGCCGCTTCGCAGCCCATCTCGATCGCCAAGCCGATTTCGGCGATCAGGTCGCCCGCATGCGCGCCGACGATGCCGCCGCCCATGATGCGCTGCGTGGCCGGGTCGAACAGCAGCTTGGTGAAGCCTTCGGTGCGGCCGATGCCGATGGCGCGTCCCGACGCCGCCCACGGGAACTTGCCGGTCTCATAGGCGATGCCCTTGGCCTTGGCTTCGGTTTCGGTCAGGCCGACCCAGGCGATTTCCGGGTCGGTGTAGGCCACCGACGGAATCACCCGCGCGACCCACTCCTTCCTGTGGCCGGCGGCCACTTCCGCGGCCACCTTCGCTTCGTGCGTGGCCTTGTGCGCCAGCATCGGCTGGCCGACCAGATCGCCGATGGCGAAGATGTGCGGGACGTTGGTGCGCATCTGTCTGTCGACCGTGATGAATCCGCGTTCGGAAACCTGTATGCCAGCGTTTTCCGCCTGCAACCTACCGCCGTTCGGCGTGCGGCCGACCGATACCAGGACGCGCTCGTAATCGGTTCCGGCCGGCACCGAAGCGCCTTCGAACTCGGCCGTGAGCGCTTTCTTGCCGGCGGTCACTTTCGCGACCTTGCAGGAAGTATGGATGGCGACGCCGCGTTTTTTCAGCATGACCTGCAACGGCTTGACCAGGTCCGGATCGGCGCCGGGCATCAATTGATCCATGAACTCGACCACGGTGACCGCGCTGCCGAGCGCGGAATACACACAGGCCATTTCCAGGCCGATGATGCCGCCGCCGACCACCAGCAGACGCTTGGGCACATCGGCCAGCATCAGCGCGTCGGTCGAATCCATAACGCGCGGATCATCCCACGGGAAAGCCGGCAGTTTCACCGGCTGCGATCCGGCGGCGATGATGCACTGCGCGAAATCGATCGTTTCGGTGCCCTTGGCGGTTTTCACCGAAAGGCGGTTGGCCGACGCGAACCCGGCAAGGCCGGTGACGGTGCGTACCTTGCGCTGCTTGGCCATGCCGGCGATGCCCTTGCTGAGCGTAGCGACGGTTTTCTCCTTGTGGGCGCGCAGCTTGTCCAAGTCGATCTTTGCGGCGCCGAAGTCGAGGCCGATCTCGGCCACGTGCTTGACTTCCTCGATGACGTTGGCGGCGTGCAACAGCGCCTTCGACGGGATGCAGCCGACATTCAGGCAGACCCCGCCGAGTTGCGCATAACGCTCGACCAGGATCACATCCATGCCCAGGTCGGCGGCGCGGAAGGCGGCGGTATAACCGCCCGGCCCGGACCCGATCACCACCAGCTGGCAACTGTGGTCGGCATCGCCTTTCGCGGGCGGTGCAGCCACCGGTGCAGGCGATCGCGGGGCTGGCGTCTGCGCAGCCGCAGCCGGTCCGGATTTGGATCCGGGCGCGGCAGGCGGCGCAACCACTGTATCGGATGACTCCAGCAACGCGATGATGTCCCCCTCATTGAGGGTATCGCCGAGCTTCACCTTCCACGCTGTCAACACGCCGCCGGCACTGGCCGGCACTTCCATGGTGGCTTTGTCGGACTCCAGCGTGAGCAGGCCCTGGTTGGCGGTGATGGCATCGCCTTCCTTGGCCAGGAATTCGATGACCGCGGCGTTGCCGCCGATGTCCGGGACTTTCAGTTCAATCGTGCTCATGCGCGTCCTCAGACCAGCAGGCGGCGCAGGTCGGCGAGCACCTGGGCCATGGTGGCGGTGAATCGGGCCGCCATGGCGCCGTCGATGACGCGATGGTCATACGACAGAGACAGCGGCAGCATCAGTTTCGGCGCGAATTCCGTGCCGTTCCAGACCGGCTTGGTCTGTGCCTTGGATACGCCGAGGATGGCGACTTCCGGCGCGTTGATGATCGGCGTGAAGGCGGTTCCGCCGATGCCGCCCAGGGACGAGATGGTGAAGCAGCCGCCCTGCATGTCGAGCGCGGTGAGTTTCTTCTCGCGCGCCTTGACGCTGATCGCGGCCAGTTCGTGCGAGAGCTCGAGCAGGCCCTTCCGGTCGCAGTCACGGATGACCGGAACCACCAGGCCATCGGGCGTATCGACGGCGATGCCGATATGGAAATACTGCTTGAGCACCAGGTTGTCGCCGTCCAGCGAGGCATTGAAGGCCGGGAATTTCTTCAGTGCGGCCACCGAGGCCTTGATCAGGAACACCAGCGGGGTGATCTTGACGTCCTTCTGCTCCTCGCCGAGCTTCTTGCGGAAGGTTTCCATCTCGGTGATGTCTGCTTCGTCGAACTGGGTAACGTGCGGAATCATCGCCCAGTTACGCGCCAGATTGGCGCCGGACAGTTTCTTGATGCGCGACAAAGGCTCGGAGGTCACCGGGCCGAACTTGCTGAAATCGACCTGCGGCCAGGGGATCAGGTTCAGGCCACCGCCCGTCACGCCGGCTGAAACCGGCGCCACGCCGCCGGCCAGCGACGACTTGACGAATGACTGGATGTCCTGCCTGCTGATGCGGCCGCCGCGTTCGCTGCCTTTCACCTGCGTCAGGTCGACGCCCAGTTCGCGCGCGAAAACGCGCACCGCCGGACTGGCATACGGTACGGCACCGGGCACCAGATCGGACGACTCGATGCCATGCGTCGGTGATTTAGGCAACACGGGCACGGCGGCCGGTGCTGGCACGGCGATGGCGGGAAGCACCGCGGCCGCGGCCGCAGCCGCCGGAGCCGGTGCGGAAACCGGCGCGGGCGCTGCCGGTGCCATTGCGGCGGATGCGGCGGCGGAAACCCGGATTTTCGCGACCAGATCGCCGTTGGACAGTTCATCACCGAGCTTGGCGGCGATTTCGATGATTTCGCCGGCAACCGGTGAGGGGACTTCCATGGTGGCTTTATCGGACTCCAGCGTCAGCAGGCCCTGGTCTTTCCGGACGGTATCGCCGACCTTGACCAACAGCTCGATGACCGGCACGCCGGAATCGCTGCCGAGGTCGGGCACGCGCGCTTCAATGATTTCAGACATAGGGATTATTGCCGGTTTCGGGTATTGCGCCTATTGTCACCTGAGTTGACCTGCTTGCCAATGGCCTGATGCCGTGGACAAAAAAACTCCCGCCGGGGCGGGAGGAGGGAGGAATGGGGTTGATTGCCGGCTACCGGGCCTTGTCAGACTCTAAAAAGTTGATCGGCTTGCCGTTCGGCAGCCGCACTTCCAGGCTGTCATCGATCACGTCCATGCGCTGAATACGTTTGCACATGGCCTGGGCCAAAGGCTCCAGGGCCTTGGCGCGCGCTTCCATGCGGGCATCCAGGTCTTTATCCATGGCGTCCATGCGGGCATCCATGGCCTTGGTTTTTTCCTCGCCGGCGAAAACCGACTTCACCGCGAAACTGAGCGCGCTGCCGGTGATTCCGGGCACGAATTCGGCCACGATGGGATCCACGATGCTTTCCATGGCATCGTCGTTGAATATCGGCAGTGTCTTTGAATCGTTGGCGGCCGCCAGCGCCTTGGCGCGGGCTTTGCCGTAATCGCCGCGCTTGCCTTCGTCGCCCGACAGCGCGACCGACACTTCGATCAAGGCATCGACGGCCATGCCGACCGCCTCGACCGCCACCTGCCGTGATTCGGGAACCAGCAGTCGCAGCTCGGCCTCGAAGGCATCGGCACGTTTCTGGTCGGCCGCCGACAGCACCGCCGGTTTTCCGTTCAGGAACAGCTTGCCGCCGCCCAGGACCACGCGCGTATCCCGGCCTTGGCCGTTCTCGAACACGAACGCCTGGCCATCCAGGCTGACCTGATAGTCGGAGCTGGCGTTACAGCCGACGTCAATCTGATGATCCTTGGCCATGACGCCGCCACTCAGGGTGAACGCCATGGCGGATAGCGCGGCGGATAAGCGGATCATTGTAAGCCTTTGCATTAAACACCTGAATTCATGACGGGGATTGGAGCCAGTTTAAGCCGGAATGGTTCCCTCGCCATGTGCCAAAGGCATACGTGACTTTCGTCATAAGACGGCGCCATGGCTTACACTATCCAGCGAGGTGAGCCCGTGTCTATCCGTGAATTCGTGCGAAAACATCCCCTGCTGGTCCTGATGCTGACTGCCGGCATATGGGCCCTTGCCTTTCAGGGCAGCCGTGGACTGATCGAGCCCGACGAAGGCCGCTACAGCAACGTAGCCCTTCAGATCCTGCAGCATGACGACTGGATTTCGCTGTACCGCAACCAGGACAGCCTGCATTTCACCAAACCGCCGCTGACCTACTGGGCGATCGCCGCGTCGGTTTCCTTATTCGGCCATAACGAGTGGGCGGTCCGCCTGCCGATGGCGCTGGCATTCCTGCTGAGCGTATGGCTGACCTATCAATTGGGCAGAAGCTTCGTACCGAAACGCCCCTGGCTTCCGGCACTGTTCCTGCTCGGCGCACCGGTGCCGTTCCTGGCCTCGAACACCGTCAATACCGACGGCGTACTGACCGCGATGCTGACTTTGGCGATGGCCTGCTTCGTCAAAGCGCGCTTTGCCGGCGGCAGCCCCCGCTGGCTGGACGCCATGTGGCTGGCGTTCGGCCTGGCGTTCCTGACCAAAGGCCCGCCTGCCCTGCTGCCGTTGGCGGTCGTCGTGGCGTTCGAGCTCTGGCACAGGAACGCCGAATCCCTTCTGCGTCCGCTCGGTCTGCTGGCGTTTGCAGTGGTCGGCCTTTCCTGGTACGGCCTGGTGATCCAGCGCCATCCGGGACTGCTGGACTACTTTCTGGGCCACGAGGTGTACGCCCGCATCGCGACCGACACCCACGCGCGCAACAGTGAATGGTACGGTGCGTTCAAGATCTATGTGCCGGTATTGCTGTTCGGCCTGCTGCCGTGGCTGATGGTTCTGGCGAAGCAGAAAATGGCCGGCACGGCGGTTCCCGCGCCGCTGCCGCGCCTGCAGTCGCGCTTTCTGTGGCTTTGGCTGCTGCTGCCGCTGGCGGTCTTTTTCCTGTCCAAATCGCGGATGTACCTGTATGTGCTCGGCCTGTTCGTTCCGGCCTGCATCCTGTTGGCGCACCGTCTGCAGGATTGGCGGATCGGGACCGGTGCGCAGGCCGGCATCGCGCTCTGGCTGCTGCTGCTGCTGGGCATCAAAGGCATGGCGCCCATCCTGCTCGAAGGCAACGGCAAGGATTCGCGCGCATTCGCGGATGCCATCCTGCCGATGCTGCCCGGCCGGCCCGACCAGATCATTTTCGTGGATGACATGTCGCGCAACGGGCTGAACCTGTACCTGCGGACCAACATCAAGAAAGTGTCGTTCGAGTCCAGGCCGAAGCCGATTTCCGACTCGGCCTACGATTCCAGCCTGGCCCAGGAACTTGCCAGGCCAGCCGACCGGCGCGTGTTCATCATGAAACGGGAAACCGAAGCGCGCTTCCTGACGGAAGCCGCCAAGACACCGCACAGACCGATCAGGCTCGGGGAGTGGATTGAAAAGAAGAACCCCGGCAACCGCGACCGCATGATTTATACGCTGGAAGGTGAGTTCGCCACGCCCTAGATCATTCCGGACGGAACTGCCCAAAACAAAACCGGCCATATGGCCGGTTTTCCGTCAGGGTGTTGAAAATCACTGGGCGGGAACGGTAGACGCCGCCTGCACCGGGAAAGTGGCGAAAATCTGCCTTACCGCTGAATGGATGGCTCCGCCCGGGTCCTGCATGGCCTTCCTGCTCAGGGTGCCCTCCAGAACGCCTTCCCAGACCAGTTCCTTGCGCCGGGCATCGACTACATCGATGCTCAAGGTGCCGACTTTGTAGTTGCGGGTTTCGACATCGCCGCCGTACACCGGCCAGCCGAGGCCGTAGCCATAACCGCCGCGGTAGCCGTAGTAGCCGCCGACATAGCCCGTGCTGTAGGTTTCGGTGCGGTTCTCCACATTGGTGAAGAAATTGATCTGCAGATCGGGATTGACGCCGTCGTAGACAAACCCGCGGGCACGCATCTCATTCTGTACGGCGCTTTTGAGGTGGCTGGTGACGATGGTCGAATAGCCGGCGTTGTCAGTGGCCAAAGGCGAAATCCAGCCATAGGTTTTATAAGCGGTGAAATCGGCGCCCGGCAGGGTCTGGCCGGTGATGGTGGGGCTGCTCACGCAACCGGCAGCGACCAGGGCGGAGGCCAGGATGACGGTTTTCAACATCATGTTTTTCATAGGAACCCCTGTATCTGCACACTGTGAAAATCCACCTAGCGCGTGATTGACCCGGAAACGGGATACGGCGCGTTTATGCTGTATCTACTTTATCGGAAACTTCATGAAAATACCATGAACCGCCTGCTGGATGGCGTAGCCCGGATCGGTGCGTCCGGGCCCTGGCGCTTCGCCTTCGTAAACCCCCTCCCAGACCACCTCCCGGCGCCGGCTGTCCAAAAGACCCAAGCTGACGCGGCTGACCGTGACCTCGTTGGAACCCATGGCGGCCGGCAGCCCGAGACTGATGCCGCCATTGGATCCCCACGCGCCAAGACTCACATTGGGCACCATGGTCGATTTTTGCCGGTTGAACGAACTCACGCTGAAATCCACCAGCAGATCCGGGTTGTACTCCGAGAATGTGTAACCACGTGCCGCCATCTCCTGACGCACGGCGTTTTTCACATGGCCCGAATCGATGCCGGCATTGCCGGATGAATCGGTTCCGGCGCCCGGCCTGAACGCATACGTTGCATAAGCGCGCAGGTCCGCGCCTGGCCGGGCCTGGGCAGTCACAATGGGTTGCGTGCTGCAGGCCGGCAGCAAAGCGGCGGCAATCAACAGGATGGCGACCAACGGGGTTTTCATGGCGACTCCAATCCGGGCAAGCGGTGCGCGGCAGGTTTCAGTATAGACCCGGGAATGGTCACGGATGCTCCGCCTCAATGCCCTTGGCCTCGTGCCGGGCGAGGTAAACGCCGCTGGCCACGATGATCGCAGCGCCGATGAATACCCGAAGCCCCGGCACTGTCTGCCAGACCAGCAGGTCCAGGCCAAGGCCCCAGGCCAGCGCGGAATACTCAAACGGCGTGACGGTCGCCGCCGGCGCCAGCTTGAATGCCTCGGTGATGGTCAATTGGCCGACGAACCCGGTCACCGCCAGCGCCGCCAGCAGCCAATAATCCGCCGGTTGGACGCCACGCCACGCCGGCCAGGCCGCGGCCGTAGCTGCCAGCGACACGCCCAGCATCAGCCAAAACACCATGCTTTCCGAACTGTCGGTGCGGCTCAGCAGGCGCACGGTGATGGCGGACAAGGCATAGCAGCTCGCAGAGAACAGAATGGCAAGGCCCGCCATGCTGATGATGCCCGCGCCGGTCGGCTTCAACACCACCAGCACACCCACCAAGCCGCAGCCGATCGCGATCCAGCTGGCCCGGTGCACGCGCTCGCCCAACAGCGGGATGGAAAGCGCGGCGATGAACAGCGGCGACACGAAAAACAGCGCATACGCTTCGGTCAGCGGCAACGACCTGATGGCGAAAGCGAAGCTGGTCAGCATGCCGACGCCCAGCACGACGCGCAGCAGATGCAGCGGCCAGCGCACCTGCCACAGGCCCGGCAGCGCCCTGCGCCAGAGCACGTATGCGATGATCAGGGGCATCGAGGTCAAGGCCCGCAGCGCGGTGACCTGGATGGCGGGGTAATGCCCGACCAGCTTCTTCAATACCGAGTCCATCAGGCTGAAGAACAGGCAGGCCAGCAGCATCATGAAGATGCCGCGCCGTCTGTTGTCGTTCTTGCTGTGTTTTCCCATTCCGCCATGATTGCACAACACGGCGTTTGCGTTCACACTTAACGCCTGATTTCGGAGGATTTATGCCATCATTTGATATTGTTTCGGAAGTCGACAGCCACGAATTGACCAACGCCGTGGATATCGCCAACCGTGAGCTGAAAAACCGCTTCGACTTCAAGAACGTCGATGCCAGCTTCACCTTGGACGGCTTCGTGGTGACCCAGCAGGCGCCGAGCGATTTCCAGCTGCAGCAGATGCTCGACATCCTGCGTGCCCGTCTGATCGCGCGCGGCATCGATTCGCGCTGCATGGAAATCGCCGATCCGGAAGTGAACCTGGCCACCGCCAAGCAGAAAATCACCCTGAAATCCGGCATCGAACAGAAGGTGGCCAAGAAAATCGCCGCCGCGCTGAAAGAAGCCAGGATCAAGGTGGATTCGCAGATCAACGGCGAAAAACTGAAAGTGATGGGCAAGAAGCGGGATGACCTGCAGGAAGCCATCGCGCTGCTGAAGAAAACCGAATTCGAGCTGCCGCTGCAGTTCGAGAACTTCAGGGATTGATGGGCGCATTCCGATGAACGACGCCCAAGGCATGCTGGGGGTCGCCGGCGCGTTGCAGGCGGCGGTGCCGGTCATTTCGCTGATCGCCTACCTGCCGCAGTGGAAAAAACTGGTGGACACCCGCTCAAGCAAGGACCTGTCGCTGCGGTCCTGGTCCATCTGGATCGTGTCCTCGTCGATTTCCCTGTTCTATGCGGTTGCCCTGTATCGGTTCACGGGCAAAGGCGTGCCGCTGATTTTTGCGTCGGCCGCGGGCCTGCTGTTCGTGCTGATCACGGTGTACCTGACCGCCAGATACCGCAGCCGAAGCGAACCACCATCCATTTAACGGCTGAAAAGGCGGCCGGTGGGGCCGCCTTGCCTTATTCTCACGGGCCGGTCTTGGCCAGACCCTGGTTTTCCTGCAGCCAAAGCATCGAGGAACGCACGCGGTCGTAGCCGCTCGGGTGGTCGTAGAAAATGACTTCCTCCCAATAGCCCGGCTGGATTTTACGGTAGGTGCTCAGCCGCATGGCGGCGGTGGCGAAGCCATGCGGTTCACGGGCGGAATTCAGGCCATACAGATCAGCCTCTTTTTCGGCGGTACGGATGATGCTGTTGATCACCGGCGTGGCCAGCAGCATATAGAAGCTGAACACGGCCACCGCGATCGGCAGAACGGCAGGGTCGGTGCGTTCGACGATGCCGTAACGGACGCCGAAGCGGGCTATGGCGCGGTCGATCAATTTATGAACGAACCAGAACCCGAACATCAGCACCAGGCTTATGTAAGCGAGGTTGCGGACACCGTGGTTCAGCACGTAATGGCCCATTTCATGGCCCATCACCGCCTTGATCTCCGGCAACGAGGTCTTGTCCAAAAGGTTGTCGTTGAGGCTGACCTGGGTGGTGCCGGCGAATCCGGACACATTGGCGCTGACCCGGGTGGTCTGTTTGGATGCGTCGAAATAGACCACGTTGTCGGTCGGTATCTGGTTGGCGCGGGCCAAGGAGAAAATCGCCGATTTGACCGGACCTTCCGGCAGCGGCTTGTAGTCGTTGAACAGCGGATTGATGAACACCGGTGACACCATGATCAACAGCAGAAGCACTGCGAAGCTGGCGATGCCGGCGCGCAGCCACCAGGTTTCGCCGGCTTTGCGCACCGCCGCGAAAATCCCGGAAATCAGCCAGGGCAGGATGACCAGGCTGATCAGCAGGCCTTTTCCGGCTTCACCGAACCAGGCGCCCATTGACAGATTGGACAGGCCATAGGCATGCTCGCGGAAATAGCCGGTATACAACGCCCAAGGCAGACTCAGCAGCTCGGCGGCGACCAGCCAGAAGGCGGCGTAGATGGCGGTATATAGCCATGGCCGATGGCTGATGCGCTTGGCGATGTCACGCAGTTTCTGCGAAAGCCCGGTTGTGATGAACACCACGCACACCAGCAGGCCGTACAGGAAGCCCCAAAGCTGCAGCCAGTAGCCGCCTTCGAAATAGGCATCCGACTGCGCACGCTGATCCGGGCTGAGCAGGGCGATGTAGGCCTCGGTGGCCTTATCGACATCAAAGCCGGGGCCCGGTTGCGAAGCCTCCGGCACGATCAGGCCGGGCGGCAGTTCACGTGTGCCCGGTGCGGCCGGCGCCTGTGCCGCGGAAATGCCGCTGAAAAGCAATAAAGCCAGAAACACGAATATAAGACGGCGCATGCCGGTTCCCCTGATTTGTCGTGGAATCAGCATAAGCCCTGGCGAAGCGGTCGGCAATGGTCGGAAGTCATGCAATCCGCCTGTTCGCCGTCAGGCCAGGGCGCTCCACAGCGTCCGTGCGCTGACGCCGACGATGAGCAGGCCGACCACGAACATCATCGGCCGGTGTGGGACCTTTTTGGCGATGAAACCCGCAAAAGGGGCGGCTACGACCCCGCCTACCGCCAAAGCCAGCACCAAAGGCCAGTGGCTCACGCCGATGGTGGCGATGAACACGGCAGAGGATGTCATCGCGACGAAGAACTCGACCGTATTGACGGTGCCGATGGTGTAGCGCGTGTGGTTGCCGCGCGCCAGCAGCGTGGACGTGACGATCGGCCCCCATCCACCTCCCCCCATGGAAGTAAACAACCCCCCGAAGAAACCCAGCGGTCCGACGCGCTTATGGACATGGATGGGGTTGATTTCGGCGAAGGATTTGACCAGCACGTATAGGCCCATCAACACCAGATAGCCTGCGATGAACGGCCGCAGCGCATCACCGTTTATTTCCGTCAGCACGAAAGCGCCCAATGCGGCGCCCAAGATGGCGGGGATGACCAACCGTTTGAACAACGGGCTGTGCACATTGCCGAAGCTGTGGTGGGATATGGCCGAAGCGCCTGAGGTGAACGTACCTGAAAAGTGCACGGTTGCGCTGGCGACGGCAGGCGGAAGCCCGGCCGCCAGCAGGAAGGAATTGGCGATCAGCCCGTATGCCATGCCGAGCGAGCCGTCCACCAGCTGCGCGACAAAGCCGATCAGCAGGAACATAAGGAACTGGTTATCGATGAACTCGGGCATGCGGCACCAAGGGGCGATTCGGCTCAAGGGACGGTGGGAAGCGGATTTGGAACGTGGCGTACCGGGAAAGTTTAACCGAAAACCTCTTCAGGTATTCGTATGCGGCCGGTGTACGGCGGCGGCGTACGAAAAAAGCCCGGGGCATGCCCCGGGCTTTACGATTCCAACTTCAGCGGTTACGGAATCAATACGGTGTCGATGACGTGGATCACGCCATTGCTGGCTTTGATGTCGGTGGCGGTGACCTTGGCGTTATTGACCTTGACGCCCTTCGAGGCATCGATGCTCACTGCCTTGCCATTGACCGTATCGGCCGACGTCAGTTTCACCACATCGGCGGCCAGCACCTTGCCGGCGACAACATGATAGGTGAGGATGGCGGCCAGCTTATCCTTGTTCTCCGGCTTCAGCAGGCTTTCCACGGTGCCGGCAGGCAATTTGGCGAAGGCGGCGTTGGTCGGCGCGAACACGGTGAACGAACCTGCGGAGTTCAAGGTATCCACCAGGCCGGCCGCTTTCACGGCGGTGACCAGTGTCGAGAAATCCGGATTGCCGGCGGCGACTTCCACGATGGTGCCGGCCATCTTTTCCTTGCCGCCGTGGTTATGGGCTGCGGCGGCGGTGGCGGTCAGGCCGATGGCCAATGCGAACAGGGCTTTCTTCATGAATGTCATGGACTATCCTTTTTTCAGATGGGGTAATTGGCGTGCTTCGGCACACACGCACTTTCCCACACGGCACGTGCAGACTGCGTCAGAATGGCGTGAGCGTGTTGTGCTGGAAATGTACACATGGCGTGAACACCCCCGCGCCGCGCCGTTACACCCCCTGCCATCAGCGCTATTACAACCCGAATAAAGTTGATGTATTCTGACCGAGGATTTCTGAACCACAACCCACAACCAGGAGAGATCGATGGACCGGAACAACCAAGCGCTTCCGATGCTGGCACTTGCCGGCGCGCTCGCGGCCCTGGCGCTGACAGGCTGCGGCAAAGCAAACGATTCCACATCCGCTGCCGAACAGGCCGATAAAGGCACAGACGTTTCAGTCCCCGGCATCGAAGAGACCAAGGCCATCGCCGAAGAAGGCTTCATTTACGGCCTGCCGATCGTGATGAATTATGCGGTGATGAACGAATTCGTGCTGAACAAGGACTCCGGCCAATACAAAGGGCCGTTCAACGCCATCAGCAATGAATCCCGGGTTTTCACCTACAAAGACACCGCCGTAGTGACGCCCAACAGCGATACGCCATATTCAATGCTCTGGCTCGATCTGCGCGAGGAGCCGATGGTGATTTCGGTGCCGGCGGTCGAGAAAGCGCGCTACTACTCCGTGCAGCTCATTGACGGCAACGCCTACAATTACGGCTATATCGGCAGCCGGGCAACAGGCCCCGACGCCGGCAACTATCTGATAACCGGCCCGGACTGGAAAGGCGAAAAACCGGCGGGCATCAATCAGGTCTTTCAATCCACCACGCCGTTCGGGCTGAGCATCTTCCGCACCCAGCTGTTCGATGCCGACGACCTGCCGAACGTGCAGAAAGTACAGGCCGGTTACCGGGCGCAGCCGCTTTCCACTTTCCTGAACCAAGCGCCACCGCCACCTGCGCCTGAATCGGTTTTCCCGCCTGCAAGCAACGCAGGCATCAAGGCCAACTTCTACGACTATCTTGATGCCGCGCTGCAGTTCGTGCCGGAAACGCCTGAGGACAAGGACATCCGCGCCAGGCTGGCACGCATCGGCATCGGCCCGGGCAAAACCTTCACCTTCAAGGATCTGTCCGCCGAGCACAAGGCGGCCGTCCTGCTGGCGATGAAGAGCGGCGATGCCAAGGTGGATGAATACCTCAAAAGCGGATTCAGGAACGTCAATGGCTGGTCGGTCGGCTCGATGTTCGGCGACCGGCTGTTCTACAAAGGCGACTGGCTGAAACGTGCGGCGGCGGCCAAAGGCGGCATCTACGGAAACGACGGCATTGAAGCCATGTACCCGATGACCCGCACGGACGCGGCCGGCCAGATCCTGGATGGCAGCAAGCATAATTACACGCTGACTTTCCCGGCCGGGCAACTGCCGCCGGTCAATGCCTTCTGGTCGGTGACCATGTACGACGGCAAGACCCAGCTGCTGATCGAGAACCCGGTCAACCGCTATCTGATCAACTCGCCGATGTTGCCTGACATGAAAAAGAACGCCGACGGCTCGCTGACCATCTACATCCAGAAGGATTCGCCGGGCAAGGACAAGGAAGCCAACTGGCTGCCGGCTCCGAACGGGCCGATTTATCTGGTAATGCGCCTGTATTGGCCGAAGACCGAAGACCCGTCGATCCTGCCGGCCGGATCAGGCACATGGCAACCGCCAGCCGTGGCGCGCTCCAACTAATCGTTGTCGCATCGATGGAAAGCCGCCGAAAGGCGGCTTTTTATTGCCAGAGAAATCGCGGCGGGTAGCTGCCTAGGATGCGAACAGCTTGGCTTCCGCCTCTTCGCGCGGCACGATGCGCCATTGACCGGGCTCCAGCCCGCTTAAATCGAGGTTGCCGGTGCGGCTGCGGTGCAGGCTGAGCACGCGGTTGCCGGTGGCGGCGAACATGCGCCGTACCTGATGGTAACGGCCCTCGACCAGCGTCAGCCGTACATGGCGGGCATCGATCACTTCCATCTCCGCCGGCGCCAGCGGGGTGTTTTCGCTTTCAAGCAGCAGGGTGCCGCTGGCGAACAGCTCAGCCTCGCCGCCGCGCAGGTCCTCGGCCAATTCCACCTCGTAGACCTTCGGCAGTTCCGCCTTCGGTGAGATGATGCGGTGCAGCAGCAGGCCGTCATCGGTCAGCATCAGCAGGCCGGAGGTATCCCTGTCCAGCCGGCCGACCGTCGACAGCGTCGGGCTGCGGTAACGGAAGCGCTCCGGCAGCAGGTCGTAAACCACCCGGCCCGGGTCTTTGGTTGAACAGGTGTAGCCGACCGGCTTGTTCAGCAGGATCAGCACCCCCTGCGCCGGATCGAGCGGTTCATCGTCGATCAGCAGATCGCCGTGCTCGGCCTCATCGTCGATGCCGACCGTCGACCCGTCGCGGCGGGTCAACCAGCCGTTCTTGATCAGCCGGGTCACGTCCTTGCGCGACCCGTAACCGAGATTGGCCAGCAGTTTGACCAGCTTCATGGACCGCGCTTCAGATCAGTGGCCGCGTTCCGCGGCGCTGGCATCGCGGGCTTGGCGGAATTCGGAATCGACCGACCAGTTCGGCCAATCGCTGCCGTCGGCCAGATCACGGCCCAGGGTGTACAGCACCTGCAGATCGCGGGCCAGACCTGTCAGCGGCCAATCGGCCTGCCACTCATCCGAAGGCTGGTGGTAATTCTGCTGGTTGTATTGCAGGGCCACGGCCTTGCCGGCTTCGGTGCCGCCATCGACCAAATCCTGCCCGGAGCCGTAGGAGATGGCCGGAACGCCGCGCTTGGCCAACGGGAAATGATCGGAGCGGAAAAATCCGCCGGTTTCCGGTTTCGGGTCCGGCGTGTACTCCATCTGCCATTGCTTCGCGGTCTCAACCAATTGATCCAGCAGATCCAATTTCTGGTTGCCGCGGATGGTGTAGTCGCGCGTCGGGCCGCCGACCGCAAGCGCATCCATATTGATCATGGCCACCGTCTTGCCGAGCGGATACAATGGGCTGCTGGCGTAATATTCCGAACCGAGCAGGCCTTTTTCCTCGGCGGTCACAGCCAGGAACAGCACCGAACGCCCGGTCGGCGGCGCTTTGCCGTAGGCGCGCGCCAGTTCCAACATGGCTGCGATGCCGGTGGCGTTGTCGACTGCGCCGTTGTAAATGGTGTCGCCCCCGACATCCGCGGCACCGACCCCGAGATGGTCCCAATGCCCCGAATAGATGATGGTCTGCTCGGGATGCCTGCTGCCGGGCAGGATCGCCGCCACGTTC
>ERZ1645185.277-NODE-277-length-21587-cov-5.658276_pt1 | contig 21587 bp, 22 predicted proteins | sample MGYA00575351_ERZ1645185 | MGnify/ENA primary metagenome ERZ1645185 (study PRJEB40838, sample SAMN11284767) | freshwater sediment metagenome | isolation source: river sediment | host: Sediment | place: India: Jana village, Kanpur | collected 2015-12-17 ...
CGAACAGGGTGGACGGCACGAACATGCCTTTCCAGTGCTCTTCCCAGCGCCGTACGAATTTCGCGGCCGGCTTGTTCTTGTCGCCGAGGATTTTCTTGCCGCCTTCGCGTACGGCATTCAGGGTGCGGCTGGCCATCATTTTGCCGAGCATTTTGGTCAGGCCGCCGACATTCTCGGAAATCGACATCTGGTTGTCGTTGAGGATGACCAGGAAATCCGGCTCCGGTTCCATGCCGCCGGCGTGGTTCAGCGCCTCGAAAGCCATGCCGGCGGTCATCGCGCCATCGCCGATCACCGCCACCACCTGGCGGTCTTCGCCATGGCGTTGGGCGGCGACGGCCATACCGAGCGCCGCCGAGATGGATGTCGAGGAGTGGCCGACGCCGAAAGTGTCGTACGGGCTTTCTTCCCGACGCGGGAACGGCGCCACGCCGCCTTTCTTCTTCACGGTGTGTATGGTTTCGGCACGGCCGGTCAGGATTTTATGCGGATAGGTCTGGTGTCCCACGTCCCAGACCACGCGGTCTTCGGGGGTTTCATACAGGTAATGCAAGGCTACCGTGAGCTCGACCACGCCCAGGCCGGCACCGAAATGCCCGCCGACCTGGCTGACCGTTTCGATCAGATAGGCGCGCAGTTCATCCGCGACTTTCGGAAGGTCGGCTTCCGGCAAACGGCGCAGCAAATCGGGCGTGGGGATGCTTGAAAGCAAAGGGTAGCGTTCGCGGTCCATCAGTCAAAGCTCGGAAATAGGCATATATTGTCTTGTACTTGACTGGTTACGGCAAGCTAATGGTGTATTTCACTGCCAAGCCTGGGAAAGAGCGGACTGCCCGCTTCTGGGATGTTTGGGCAGATGCTGTTTCAGGAACGCCATCTGGTCGGCGAGGATGTTGCGGTTGGACAGCAGCAGATGCTCGACCCAACTCGGCCGGTAAGGAACCGCCAGCAAAGGCATGTTGGCCTGTTGCGGGGTGCGGCCGCCTTTCTTTGAATTGCATTTGAAGCACGAACTGACCACGTTTTCCCAGATGTCCTTGCCGCCCAGGCACAGCGGCTTGACATGGTCACGGGTCAGAACGTGCCGGGAATGTTCCTTGCCGCAATACAGGCAAAGCTGTTTGTCGCGTGCGAACAGGGCGGTATTTGTGAGTGCCGGCGAGGGCAGACGCGATTTGAAATGCGCGTGCCCGCGCGCTGCCACGATCGGGTGCAGATGCACCAAGCTCTGCTCGCCCGAGAGCCGGTTCCTGCCGCCGTGAACGGTCATGCAGGGCTCGCCAAGAGTCCAGGAGACGGCGCCGCGGACGTACAGGCAGACCGCCTCCTGCCAATGCATCCAATTCAGGATATGGCCGTTGGCGTCCAGCGAGAGCACACGCGGAATCCGGGAATCGTTAGGGGGTAGTCGACCTGCCGGGGGGCTGAAATTCCCGGCGCCCACAAGAGCCAGATTCGGCGTGGGCAAGTCCATGCCTTGAGCATACCGCATCTTGGCATAAGTGCAAGCGGGGATTTGATGTAGACTGTCGAATATATGCCACAGGGTTCGTTATGCCTGCACTTTATCCCGCCATTGAGCCATACCGCTCCGGCACCTTGCCGGTTGACGGCCGCCATACCCTGTATTTCGAGGAGTGCGGCAATCCTTCAGGCAAACCGGTGGTCATCCTGCACGGTGGCCCGGGCGCGGGCTGCAACCCGAAAATGCGGCAGTTCCATGACCCGTCCGCTTACCGGATCATCCTTTTCGACCAGCGCGGCTCCGGGCGCTCCATGCCGCATGCCGACTTGACCGATAACTCAACCTGGGACCTGGTCGCCGACCTCGAGAGGCTCCGTCAGCACCTCGGCATCGCACGTTGGCAGGTGTTCGGCGGCAGTTGGGGGTCAACCTTGGCGCTGGCATATGCCCAGACGCACCCGCAGCCAGTGACCGAACTGGTACTGCGCGGCATCTTCATGCTGCGCCGCTGGGAGCTGGAGTGGTTCTATCAAGGCGGCGCGCACCGCCTGTTCCCGGACGCATGGGCCGCCTACCGCGACCATATTCCGTTGGCCGAACGCTCCGACATGATGCTGGCCTACCACAAGCGCTTGACGTCCCATGATGAATCCGTGCGCCTGGCGGCGGCCCGGGCCTGGTCGGTCTGGGAGGGAGCCACCAGCACGCTGATTCCCGAGCCGGCGTCCATCGACACCTTTGAAGACCCGCATTTCGCACTCAGTTTCGCGCGCATCGAAAACCATTACTTCGTCAACGGCGGCTTTTTCGAGGTCGATGACCAGCTGCTGCGTGACGTGGTCAGGATCCGCCATATCCCCAGTGTCATCGTGCACGGCCGTTACGACGTCGTCTGTCCGGTGCAGAACGCCTGGGACCTGCATCAGGCTTGGCCGGAAGCCAAACTGGTGATCACGCCGGCATCAGGCCACTCCGCATTTGAAAGCGAGAACGCCTCGGCGTTGGTGGAAGCGACGGATTCGTTCCGCTAAGCCTGCGACCCATCCGGATTTTTATCCAGCAGCCACAGTCCGGCCCACAGCTTCGGGTCCATTGAATAGCCCTCGGCCATCTTCTGCGTCAGCCATTGTGCCGCCTGACTCACAGGCACTTCGTGCACGGTGATGTTCTCGGTATCGTCGCCGCCACCTGCGTGGATGCGGGTAAGGCCGGAGGCGCGCACGAAAGCGATCTGTTCGTTGCTAAGACCGGAGGAGGTCGGGCCGATCATCAGCACTTCGACATGCTCCGCCTGCCAGCCGGTTTCCTCCAGCAGTTCGCGCTTGGCGGCCGACTCCAGTGTGTCGGCCGCATCGAGGTCGCCGACCAGGCCAGCCGGCATTTCGATGCAGTTGCGGCCCATCGGAATGCGGTATTGCTCGACGAACAGCAGTTTGTCCTCCGGGGTGCGGGCGATGATGATGACCGCCGAACCGGCGTTGGTGCGTTCGGCGTATTCCCAATGCCCTTGCACGCACATCCTGAGGTATTTGCCTTCGTAGACGGTTTTCTTTTCAATCATGGCGGCCATCGACGGATTATAGGGAAAGCAGGCGGCGGCGGGTCAACGGCCCGAAGCGCAGCTGTTCGATCAGCGCGGTCAGCGCGGGGGTGTCCGTGGCCTGCCGGACGCCGTCATTGTGGTTGTCGGGCATCGGCGCATCGCAGCGGATGGTGGCCAGATTCCGGCATAGCAGGGCCGTTTCGCGGTGTTCCCGCAGGCGCGCGGCATGCTGGGCCGCGGAGCGCAGGCGCAGGTACGGTACTTCATCGAGTTTTTCCAGCAATGCATCCAGACTGCCGAAATGGCTGAGCAGGGTGGCGGCGGTTTTCGGACCGATGCCCGGCACGCCGGGGATATTGTCCACGGCATCTCCGGTCAAGCCGAGGTAGTCGGCCAGCTGGTGCGCATGCACGCCGTGTTTGGCCTTTACCCCGGCCAGCTGCCAGCGCTCGTTCTTGGCGTAATCCCACTGTACGTCGTGTTCGCCGAGCAGCTGCGACAGGTCTTTGTCGGCGGAAAGGATCAGGCTGGGCCGGCCACCGGCCCTGGCCTGCATCAGCGCCGTGCCGATCAGGTCGTCGGCTTCGTATTCGCCGTTGGCCAACACGCTGAAGCCCAGTGCCCGGCAGATCTGCCGGCAGTAACCGAACTGGCGTTTCAGCTCAACCGGCGCGGGGTCGCGGTTGGCTTTGTAAGCCGGATACAGCCTGTTGCGGAAATTGCTGTCCAGGGATTCATCGAAAGCGAAGTGGATATGTTCCGGCTTTTCCCGCTCGACCAGCTCGCAGAGGAAGCGGGTGAAGCCCTGTACGGCATTGGTCGGGTTGTTTTCGGTATCGAAGAACTCATTGGGCATGGAAAACCAGGCACGGAACACGTACATGCTGGAATCCACCAGATACAGGGGCCTCATAAAGGCGCCGCGGTCATCAGGGCATCGACATCCGGCCGTTCGCGCTCGGGCGGTTCAAGTGTCTTGGTTCCGATATGGATGAAGCCGAGAATCTGTTCGTTGGCGTCCAAGCCAAGGGCATGGTGGATGGCGGGGTCATACGCGGCGAAGCCGGTCAACCATTGCGCGCCGAACCCCGTCTGGTGCGCGGCATGCAGCATGTTCATGCACAGTGCGCCGCCGGACAGCACCTGTTCGATTTCCGGCACCTTATGGTTTTTCACCGGATTCAGCACCACGGTGACGATGCAGGGCGCATGGCTGAATCGGGTCCGTTCCTTTTCGAGGCGGACGTCGGAAGCCTCAGGAAGCTCCGACAACACACGCTGCAGAAGCAGTTCACCTAGTTTTCGCCTCTGCTCACCGCGGATGACCACGAACCGCCAAGGCCTTAGCCGGCCATGGTCCGGGCAATGCACGGCGGCTTCCAGAATCGTGCGTAATTGCACCGGATCCGGGCCAGGCCCGCAAAGATGCTTGCTGGGGCTTGAAATTCTGGTGTTTAGGGTTAAGGTGGTAGTCATGCGGGTTAGTTTATCATTTGCGTCCTAATGGGTTGATTTTACTGATTTGTGAAGCGTGTCACACAAGTAATCCAATTTGTTGATATATGATGAATTCGGAGTGTAGAGGAGAAGGGTGTTGAGCAACGAGTCAGGAATTTCATTTACAGGGCGGCCTTTCCCCGGTCATGACTCGCTTTTCGCGCAGATTTCCAACATCAGCAGAAAGCATTTATCCGACATTCTGCACAAATCCATAGCCGCTGCGGACGTGTTTCTGTACGACATCTGCCAGCAGGATCAGGCGACCATCGGTTCGCCAAACATCGAAAACCTCAGAATGCTGCGCTCCGCGTCGCAGTCGATGGAGCTGCAGTTTTCAAAAGCGGTTGAAATCCGCTTCGCGCAGTTCCAGGCCCTGATGCGGCCCAGCGCCAAGATCGACCTTGACCTGAGCCTGGTCGAGATCGATGACACCGATGACGTGGTCAGCACCGAGCTGGTGTCCGAAGCCCTGACGCGCGCTTTCATCGATTCGGTTTCAATCACATCCCAGCGCTTCTGCGCGCTGCTCGGGTTCCAGCAGACGGAAAAACCCAAAACGCCGCTGACTGAAAAGCATATCGCTGAATTCATGCGTTCAGCCATGCATGGCATCGAGCTGTCGCCAAAGGTCCGCGCGATCGTGTTCAGGAATTATGAGGAGGTTCTCCTGGATTCCATGGCCGCCATGCTGGATGACGTAAACCGCCCAATGGTCAGTGCCGGTATCCTGCCGCACCTAAGTCATCTCAAGGCGGCTAGAAAGCCCGCCGCCCCAGCGAATGGTGTATCTTCCGCGCAGGCATCTGCACCGGAGCAACATCGTCAGGCCGGCAAGCATAACCCGGAGATGCAGTTGGGTGTGGCGGAAAACGCGCTGTTCGAGGAAATCTGCAATTACCTGCATTCACTCCGGCCGCAGATGGCTCAGGTCGGCATGGCCCAGGGCTCGTCGCGCCATCAGCTGTCCACGCATGAAATGATTTCCGTGCTGTCCATCCTGCAGTCCGCCATCCCGGTGTCGATCACCAATGCCATGAAAGGCGCGGATGCGTCGATCGCCATGATGCTGAAATCGGAAATGCTCAGCAATACCCGTAAGATTGGCCTGCCATCGGAGTCCATTGAAATCAAGCGTGAAGACGAGGATGCCGTCGATCTGGTCGGCATGCTGTTCGACGTGCTGATGTCCGAGCGTGATTTCCGTGACGAAGCCAAGACCCTCATTTCCCGCCTGGTGGTTCCTTACACCAAAGCCGCGGTGCTTGATCGCCGCCTGTTCCTGACCAAAGCCCATCCGGCCCGCAAGCTCCTGAATGCCTTGACCGAAGCGATAGAAGGCAACCACGGTGACGGTCCGCAGGAACGTGAGCTGCTGAACAAGGCGGAGAATACGGTCGATCAATTGGTGGCCGGATTCAATGAAGACATCGCCATATTCGAACTGCTAGAACACGAGCTTCGCACCTATCTCGACCAGCACCGCCGCCGCATCGATTTGGCAGAGAAGCGTGCCAAGGAAGCCCAGCGCGGACAGGAACGTCTTGAAAACGCACGCATGCTCGCCGCCAGGGAACTTGAGGCGCGTACCAACAACGCCGAACTGCCAGCGGTCATCCAGGACTTCTTCTCCCGCTATTGGACGCATCATCTTTCCATGATCGCACTGCGCGAGGGGGAAGAAAGCCAGTCCTGGGCCACCGCGATCAGGGTCGCGGATGATGCCATTGCCGTGCTCAATTCTGAGCCTGCGGAGGCACGCCCCGAACAACTGATGAAAATGCGTCCGTGCTTTGACTCCGTTCTGGCGAGTTCCGGCGTCCTGGCCGAATCTTCCGGCGCGCTGGTGCGTAAGATCGCCGACAGCGCCAGGCAGTATGCCGCGCATCAGGCTCCCGTGGCCAGGATCGTCGCCGCCATGCCGGAACAGGAGTCGGTGCTGTCGGAATCGTCCCTGCGCCTGGTGTTCAACAAAGACGCGCTGAATTACGACGAAGCCGACGCGGAGTTCTTCAAATCCCTTGCCATCGGCACCTGGCTGCAGCTGGAAGGCAGCGACGGCGGTTACTCGCCGATCAAACTGGCATGGGTCAGCCCGATTTCTTCGCGGCTCATGTTCGTCAACCGCCGCGGCGTCCGTGTGCTGGTGGTTTCCGTGGAAGAACTCGCACAGATGAAAAAGCAGGGCAAATTGATCGTGCATGCACAGGACAACGTCTTTGAACAGACCATGGACCGTGTGCTGAACCGCCTCAAGACCGACTTCGGCTGATTAGGGCTGACGGAAAATCAGCAATACAGTAGGATAGCGGTACTAGGGGAGAGTATCACGATGCCAACTGTCGCCATGATCCGGGAACAGGCTCCGGGTGAACGCCGAATCGCGCTTACACCGGAAGTCTGCAGGAAACTGATCGCCAAGGGCCTTGCCGTCGCCATAGAATCAGGCGCCGGGCTGAGTGCCGGATTCGCGGACAGTGATTACGTCAACGCATCCATCTTCTCCGATCCGGCAAGCGTCCTGGCCGAAGCCGATGTGCTGTTATGCGTTCAGGCTCCGGAGCCTTCGCTCCTGGAGCGGATGAAGGAACAGGCGCTGATCATCGGTTCCCTGGCGCCGCACAAGGCGCATGACCAGATGCCCGTTTACCTGGCGCGCAGGCTTTCCGCCTTCGCGCTTGAAAAGCTGCCGCGCACGACACGTGCGCAGGCCATGGACGTGCTCAGTTCGCAGGCCGGCATGGCCGGCTATAAGGCCGTATTGATCGCGGCCCAACTGGCCCCGCGCTTCTTCCCGATGCTCACCACCGCCGCCGGAACCATACGGCCGTCCAAGGTATTGATCGTCGGCGCAGGTGTCGCCGGTCTGCAGGCCATCGCGACCGCACGGCGTCTTGGCGCCCAGGTGGAAGGCTTCGATGTGCGGCCCGAAACCCGCGAACAGATCGAATCCCTGGGCGGGAAATTCCTCGATCTCGGCGTCAGCGCCGCCGGCGAGGGCGGTTATGCCCGTGCCCTGACCGATGAAGAGCGTGCCCTGCAGCAGGAACGCCTGGCAGAACACCTCAAAGGCGTGGATGTCGTGGTGACCACGGCGGCCGTGCCGGGCCGCCCCGCGCCGAAGATCATCACGGAATCCATGGTGCGCGGCATGCGGCGCGGGAGCGTGATCGTCGACCTTGCCGCCGAGACCGGCGGCAACTGCGCCCTGACCGAGCCCGGCAAGGACGTCGACTGCGACGGCGTGCTGGTATCGGGTCCGCTCAACCTGTCCAGCATGGGCGCCGTGCATGCCAGCGAAATGTACGCCCGCAACCTGTTCAACTTCCTGTGCCTGATGATCGGCGAACAGGGCAGCCTGCACATTCCCTTCGACGATGAACTGGTCGCGAAATCCTGTATTGCCCACCAAGGCGCGGAGCCTGGCCAAGGAGCCTGACGATGGACGGTTTTTTATATCTATATGTGTTCATACTGGCCGCCTTCACCGGCTATGAGATCATCGGCCGGGTGCCGGTCATCCTGCATACCCCGCTGATGTCGGGCTCGAACTTCGTACATGGCATCGTGCTGGTCGGCGCCATCGTGGTGCTCGGCCACGCCGAAGGCATGTTCGAGAAGGTCATCGGCTTCATCGCCGTGGTGCTGGGCGCCGGCAATGCCGCCGGTGGGTACGTGGTCACCGAGCGCATGCTGGAAATGTTCAAACCATCCAAGCCCAAGGGAGAATGAGCATGGACTTCAGCGTGTTCCTGGTACGTGCCGCATTCCTGGTCGCGGCCGTCCTGTTTATCCTCGGCATCAAGCGCATGGCTTCGCCATTGAAGGCGCGCAGCGGCATCCAATGGGCCGGCGTGGGCATGGTGCTGGCCACCATAGCCAGTTTCTTCTATCAAGACAGCGACGGCCGGGGGCTGCATAACCTGCCTTGGATATTGGCCGCTCTCAGCCTGGGCGTCGGCGCGGCCTGGTACTCCGGCAAGAAGGTGGCGATGACCGATATGCCGCAGATGGTCGCCCTGTACAACGGCATGGGCGGCGGCTCGGCCGCTGCCATCGGACTCGTCGAGCTGCTGAAAATGTCCGCCGCCGGCGCCGTCGGCGCATCCAGGACCGCGGTGCTGTTCGCGGTGCTGGGTTCGTTGATCGGATCGATTTCTCTGACCGGTTCATTGATCGCCTGGGCCAAGCTGGACGGCCGGATGGACAGGCGTTTTGTGTTCCCGGGCCAACAGCTGTTCAACCTGGCGGTGTTCCTTGCCGCCCTGGTTCTTGCCGCCATGACCGTTCTTTGGCTGCAGCAGCCGGTCATCATCGGGTTTTTCATCACGGCCCTGACGGTCGGCCTGCTGATGACTTTGCCGATAGGCGGCGCCGACATGCCGGTGGTGATTTCCCTGTATAACGCGCTGACCGGGCTTGCCGTGGCGTTCGAAGGCTATGTGCTGGGCATCGAATCCCTGATCATCGCCGGTATGGTGGTCGGCGCGGCCGGCACCATGCTGACCCAATTGATGGCCAAAGCGATGAACCGCTCGATCACCAGCGTGCTGTTCGGCAGCTTCGGCGCCAGCGGCGAGGCTGCGGAGATTTCAGGCGCGCAGAAACCCATCGATGCCGCGGATGTCGCGGCGATGATGGCCTACGCCGAGCGCGTGGTGATCGTCCCCGGGTATGGTCTGGCGGTGGCGCAGGCCCAGCATAAGGTCTGGGAACTGACCCAGCAGCTGCAGAAGCGCGGCGTCAAGGTGAAGTTCGCCATCCACCCGGTTGCCGGGCGCATGCCGGGGCACATGAACGTGCTGCTGGCTGAAGCCGGCGTGCCTTATGACCTGATCGCCGACATGGAAGACATCAATCCTGAATTCGCCATGACCGATGTATCCCTGGTGATCGGCGCTAACGACGTGGTCAATCCGGTGGCCAAAACCGATCCGGCTTCGCCGATTTACGGCATGCCGATACTGGATGTGGTCAATTCAAGGAACACCATCGTGATCAAGCGCGGCAAGGGCACCGGATTCGCCGGCATCGAGAATGCGCTGTTTTACGCCGACAACACACGAATGCTGTACGGCGATGGCGCGGCGGCGGTGGCCGAACTGGTCAGCGAGCTCAAGGCGATTGACGGCGGCCATTGACGTCGCCGGCGTTGGCCAACAATACCGCCAGCACCGGGGACACGGCGATGTACAGCCAGTCCAGGGGCGCGAAGCGCAGGTTGATCAGTGCCGCGAACAACCCCGCACCCATCTGCCGTGCGCTGTCGCCCATGGTGAAGCCGCCAGCGTAGCGGACGCTCAAGGCGGCGATCAGCCACAGGCTGGCCAGGCAGCAAAGCAGGGTCATGACCGGCGCGATCCAGACCGCCGTCGTCCGGTCCCTGCTTCGCGTCCAGCGCTCGAGAAGTGCGATATCGAGCGCGGCGATCAGCGCGAACCAGGTAATGGCCGCATCAAAACGTGCGGAGAGGGTGAACCAGACCGCCATCATCGCCAAGGCCGCCAGGCAGCTGATGATGAACGGTTTCAGGAATGCGTGTTGTGATTTTGACACTCGGGTTTCGACTTTCCAGTAAACTAGCCATCAGTTTACATCCGTTGAAGGCTCTTTGTGTCGTATTCACGTACCAGCGAACCCATAAAATTCGAGCGCGACTGCGATGTCGTTCTGGTGCCGCAGGGCGATAAGGTCACTTTGCCGGCCGGTACGGTCGGCTACATCACCCAGGCGTTGGGCGGTTCATTCACGGTGTTCGTCGAGGGCAACCTGTTCCGCGTGGCCGGCGAAAACGCCGATGCCATCGGCAAAGTGGCCCCGAAATCCCTCGAACTGGCTGATACCGAAGACGACAATGCGGTTGAAAAGCTTGTATGGTCGCAGCTGCGCACCTGCTTTGATCCGGAAATCCCGATCAACGTCGTGGAGCTCGGCCTCATCTACGACTGCCAGATAGAGCGCCTGCCGGATGGACTGCGCAAAGTGAACATCCAGATGACGCTGACCGCGCCCGCCTGCGGCATGGGCGATGTGCTGGTCGATGACGTACGCTCGAAAGTGGAGCGCGTTCCGACCGTCACCGAGGCCGACGTCGACCTGGTGTTCGACCCGCCTTGGGGCCGGCATATGATGAGCGAAGCGGCGCAGCTGGAAACCGGGATGATGTGATACGCTGAGGGACGATCAACCATCCTCCGCAGTGCATGAAAATGAAGAAAATCCCCGGTGTGCTACTCGCATTTGCCGTTTCCGCCTGCTTTTCCGCGCAGGCCGCCGATCCGAAGCCCGATGCCAAGGAAATCCAGCAAGCTGACGAACTGCTGTCAAAAATCATCAGCATCCCGACTGTCGCCGGCCGCGGGCAGGTTTCGGTCATGGCCGACTACCTGGCCCAGCGCCTGATTCAGGGCGGTTTCGCGCCAAATGACGTGAAAGTGGTACCGATGGACGGCACCGCCTACCTGACCGCCCGCTACCGCGGAAACGGCAGCAAGCGCGCGATGCTGATTTCCGACCATATGGACGTGGTGGAAGCCAAGCGGGAAGACTGGGTCCGCGATCCGTTCGTCATGGAGAGCGACACGGATTACCATTACGGCCGCGGCACCTCCGACAACAAATTCGACGTGGCCATGGTCATCCAGACCCTGCTGCGTCTTAAGCGGGAAGGCTTCACGCCATCGCGTGACATCATTTTGGTGTTCTCAGGCGATGAGGAAACCGGCATGAAGACCACCGCCGAGCTCGCCAAGCTGTTCCCGCAGGCCGAGTTCCTGATCAACGGCGACGGCGGCGGCGGTACCTTGGACGCCGGCAACAAGCCGTTGACCTACAGCCTGCAGACCGCCGAGAAAAGCTATGCCAGCTTCACGCTTGCGGTCAGCAACCAGGGCGGCCACAGCTCGCGCCCGCGCGCCGACAACGCCATTTACCAGCTGGCCGACGCACTCAAGAAAGTACAGGCCCATCAGTTCCCGGCGATGAGCATGGACACCACGCGTTCGTTCTTCGACTTCACCGGCAAGCAGGTGGGCGGCGACATGGGCGCGGCGATGCGCCGCTTCGCCGCCGATCCGGAAGATGCCGCCGCCATCGCCGCCATCTCCACAGATGCCGGTTACAACGCGACCCTGCGCACCACCTGCGTGGCGACCATGCTGCAGGGCGGCCATGCCGATAACGCACTGCCGCAGAAGGCCACGGCCACCGTCAACTGCCGCATCTTCCCCGGTGTGACGGTCGACAGCGTGCGCAGCACCCTGGTCCAGGCCATCAATGATCCCGCAGTGGCGGTCACCGTCATCGATCAGCCGTTTTCCAGCGATCCTTCGCCGATGCGCGATGACATCCAGCAGGCGGTACGCAAGGCCGTTGACGCCAATTTCGCCGGCTTGCCGGTCGTTCCCGAGATGTCCACCGGCGCGACCGACAGCCAGTATTTCCGGGCCGTCGGCATCCCGAGTTACGGGGTGTCGGGCCTGTACATGCGCAATGAGGACGCCTATGCCCACGGCTTGAACGAGCGCGTGCCGGTCAGCGCCACCGGGCGCGGGCTGACCCACTGGCATGTGCTGCTGAAAGAGCTGGCAAAATAGCCGAGGTGCGCCGTTGCGCACCTTTTCCATTGCAAATGGAAATCAAAGGACATGCCTTGGCATACCCTTCGTCATTCAGTCATTTGCTTCGAACCGGTTCGCGGCCACGTTCTTCTTGACCTTGGCGGGATCCCAGATGCGTCCGTTCATGGCGATATACACTCCGGGCGGCAGGGACTGCACCGCGCCAACGGCGGTGCCGATGTTGAATTCGGCATCCGAGCCTCGGAAACTTGCCGGGTTCAGCGCGCCGGTCAGGACGATGGTCCGGCCGGGAATGCTGGACAGCACTTTCGCGGTTTCCACCATGGTATCGGTGCCGTGGGTGATCAGGATATGCCTTTCATCCCGCCCCTCGATGGCGGTTTTCAGCAGCTCGCGGTCCGCCTGGTCTATATGCAGGCTGTCCTTGCGCATGACCGGCACCACGGTGAACGGTATCACCACGCCCAGTTCCTTCAGGATACGGCCGATCTGCGGTTCGCCGACCTGGTAATCGGACTTGTCGTCGAAATAGATCTTGTCGATGGTGCCGCCGGTTGTCAGGATCAGTAGTGAGTTCATGCGTATCTCCGAAGTCTGGACATTTTAAGCGCTTTCAGGATTTGCCGCGCTTAAGCAGTTTGACCTGCACGCCTTCCCAGTTGCTTGTGAAGATGATCCATAGCGACAGGCCAAGCTCGAGCAGGGCCAACGGCCAGACTTCCGGTGTGGTCCAGAGCTCGCTGACGCTGTGGCTGAAATACAGCAGGGATGCGACGCCGGCCCAGAACAGGGCTGATGGCCGTCGCAGCAGGGCCAGCAGCACCGCTGGCGCAATGGGCAGCAGGGCGAGAGACAGTGCTACGGGAATCGGCAGGATTTCCGGAGGAGACAGCCAGGCGTACCAGATGATCTGCAGCGCGGCCATGGCAAAAATGCCGAGCAGGGCGTAGCGTCTGTAAAGGCCTTTGGCCGATCCTCGAGCGCCGCCCTGCGGTGAGCCGATCATGCCGCTCATGCCCCGAGCTTCCGGCTGATCTGCGCCACGCGCCTTCCCAGCGCTTTGGCCAGGACGGTTTCATCCTCGCTGAATGCCGCTTTGCCGTCAGCGCCGCTGACATGGCTGGCACCGTAAGGCGTGCCGCCGGTCTGTGTGCTCGACAGGCGGGCCTCGGTGAACGGCAGCCCGACAATGATGCAGCCATGGTGCAGCAAAGGCAGCATCATCGAAAGAAGGGTGGATTCCTGCCCGCCGTGCATGGTGGACGTGGCGGTGAATACGGCGGCGGGTTTGCCGGCCAGCGTGCCGCTGGCCCATTCCGCACCGGTAGTGTCCCAGAAGTGCTTCATCGGCGCGGCCATGTTGCCGAACCGGGTCGGACTGCCCATGATGATGCCGGCGCACTCGTTGAGGTCCTGTTTGCCGACATAGGGCGCGCCATCGGCTGGCACGGCCGCTTCGGTCGCCAGGTGGTTCGGTGATACCGGCGGCACGCTCCGCAGGCGGGCGATGCCGCCCGCTTCTTCAACGCCACGCGCAATCCAGTCCGCCAGTTTCTCCACCGATCCGTTGCGGCTGTAGTACAAAATCAGAATATCGGCCATGAAAGCCCTTTGTTTAAGCTTGCTATACTTTAGCAATGCAAAAGCTAAAAACAAAGCTGCTTGAGGGCCCATATGCCGAATCCATCGACAAACTGGGCAATTTCTTCCGCTACCTGACCAGGCGTTTCATCGACGACCGCTGTTTCGAAGCCGCCGGATCGCTGTCCTACACCAGCATCCTGGCCATCGTGCCGTTCGCCGCCGTGGTGTTCACCGTGTTCACCGCGTTTCCCGTTTTCGACCAGTGGTCATCCAAACTGACCGATTTCGTTTTCGCCAACTTCGTGCCTGACGTGGCCAATAACCTCGAAAATGCCGTCATGGGCTTCGCCAACAGCGCGCGTACACTGCCCACTTCCGGCGTTCTTGCGCTTCTGGTTTCCGTCGGGCTCACCATGTGGAGTGTGGAGAATGCCTTCAACCGGATCTGGCGGGTGCCGGCGCCCAAGCCCAAGCTGCTGCGTTTCCTGGTCTACTGGGGAATGCTGACACTGGGCTCGCTGCTGGCCGTGTCCCTGCTGGCCTTGAATTCCATCCTGAGCGTTTACATCAATGTCGCCGATTACACGCCCACCGCGCTGGACGGAGCCGGCCTGGCGCTGATGCCGCCTCTGATTGAGCTGATCGGCTTCACTTCCGCGTACTGGCTGATCCCGCACCGGCAGGTTCCGCTGCGTTTCGCGCTGGCCGGAGGCGTCTGCGCCACGCTCATGTTCGAGGCGCTCAAATGGCTGTTCACCATCTATCTGGGTTCCGTGTCCTACGAGCACATCTACGGCGCCATGGCGGTCGTGCCGATTTCGCTGGTCTGGCTGTATCTGGTCTGGGTGGTCATTCTCCTGTGCGCATCGGTCACCGCCACCCTTTCATCGTTCAGGTACCGCCCGAAAAGCATCCGGTCGGCGAAAGGCATCGATTTCTACTGGGTGCTGCGGCTGGTGGCGCGCTTCAACGAGGCGGACAGGGAAAAACGCCATATGGCGTTCAATGAGATCGCACGGCTTGAGCCAAACATCGCGGAACCGATGCTGAGATCGTATCTGTTGGGCCTCGCCAACATCAACCTGCTGGAAAGCGATACCCATGACCATTGGTGGCTGTCGAAACACCTGCAAGGGTTCAGCCTGCGGGACCTGCATCAGGGCCTCGGCCTGCGCATTCCGCTGGAATCGACCGAACTGCCTTCACAGGACGACCACATCGATGCCCAGGTTCTGCCTATAATCCATGTGTTGAGAGGGTCATTGAAAACGCCGCTCGAACGTACCCTGTCCTCCTGCTTCGGTTAAAGAACCCATGCTGAAAAAAACATTCATCGCCATCGCCTGCCTGTCCTTGCTGGCCTGCCAGAACAAGGACGTCGATTCCCCGGCCGCCGATGGGCAGCCGTCGGCCCGCTCCGTCAGCGCCGCACCGAAGGCCCCTGAACCGGCCCCTGCCGGCTCAAAGGAGATGCCTGGGCTGGTCATCGAAACATTCGACGGCAAGACCTTCGACCTTTCAAGCCACCGCGGCAAATGGGTGGTGGTCAACTTCTGGGCAACCTGGTGTGCCCCGTGCCTGAAGGAAATTCCCGATTTCAATGCGCTCGCAGGCAAACGCGGCGATGTACAGTTCATCGGCCTGGCCTACGAGGAAATCGAGCGCCCGGATCTTGAGGCGTTCCTGAAGCGCACGCCCATCGATTATCCGATTGCGGTGCTGAACGTGTATGACCCCCCGAAAGACTTCGAAACGCCGCGTGGCCTGCCGATGACCGTGCTGATCGCGCCGGACGGCAAGCGTGTCAGGCAGTTCCTGGGTCCGGTGACCTCCGCCGAACTGGAGGCCGAGATGGCCAAAGCCGGCGCGCCGGCTCAGTAATAGGACTTGATCGGTTTAAGCGAAGTGAGGAATTTCTCTTTACGGGGCTTTCCGTTCAGGGCCTTGTACTCCGGCTGGCTGAAGGCGGGCCGGTCCTTCGGGAAATGTTCGACGAAGTGCCGGATCAGGTTCAGCCGGCCAAGTTTCTGGTTGTTGAAGTCGACCAGCGTCCATGGCGCCGTGCGCTTGTGGCTGGCCTTGAGCATGGCCTCCCGTGCAGTGGTGTAGTCCCCGTATTTTTCGCGCGACAGGATGTCGACCGGCGAGAGTTTCCATTGCTTGAGCGGGTCATCCAAGCGCTCCTTGAAGCGTTCCTCCTGCTTTTCCTGGTCTACCGTCAGCCAGTATTTGAACAGCATGACGCCGTCCTCGACCAGCAGCTTCTCCAGCACCGGAACCTGCTCGAGGAATGACCTGCATTGCTCCGGTGTGCAGAATCCCATCACCTTTTCGACGCCAGCCCGGTTGTACCAGCTGCGGTCGAAGAACACAAACTCCCCGGCTGCAGGCAGGTGCGGCAGGTAGCGCTGGAAGTACCATTGGGTCGACTCCCGCTCCGAGGGTTTCCCGAGCGCCACGGTCCGGCACCAGCGGTCGTTCATGTGCGCCCTCATCGCCGATATCGCTCCGCCTTTGCCGGCGGTATCGCGGCCTTCCATCAGCACCAGCACCCGCTTTCCATTGTCCTGCACCCATTGCGCGATACGGTTCAGTTCGATCTGCAGCTTATGCAGCTCGTTGTCGTAATCGACCTTTCCGCCCTTCGACATAAAACCTCCGTTCCCAGCGTACGTGCGATGGTTCCCGCCACGTGCTTAGATTACAAGGCGACGTCTCATACTTCAATGCATGCATGAAAGGAATGCAGCACCAGCCGCGCACCGGTTCCGCGGCTGGCCGCATCAAGCGCCTGTTTCGGTCAGCAGCTTCAGCTCATCGGCCTGGTTTTCGACGGTCAGGCGGTCGATCAGCTCGTCCAGGTCGCCGGCCATGATTTCAGGCAGTTTGTAAAGCGTCAGGCCCTCGACGCGGTGGTCGGTGATCCGGCCCTGCGGAAAATTATAGGTCCGGATGCGCTGGCTGCGGTCGCCGCTGCCGACCTGCAGGCGCCGCGACTCGGCCTGTACGGCATTCTGTTTGGCGCGTTGCTCGTCCAGCAGTCGTGCCTTCAGCAGGCTCATTGCACGGGCGCGGTTCTTGTGCTGGCTGCGCTCGTCCTGGCATTCGACCACGATGCCGGTCGGAATATGGGTGATCCGGATCGCCGAATCGGTTTTGTTGACATGCTGGCCGCCGGCGCCGGAAGCGCGGAACGTATCGGTCCGGATGTCGTTGGGCGGGATGGCGACATCGTCGATTTCATCCATTTCCGGCAGGATGGCGACAGTAGCCGCCGAGGTGTGGATACGCCCCTGGGTTTCGGTGTTCGGCACCCGCTGCACGCGGTGGGTGCCCGACTCGAACTTCAGCTTCGAATACGCGCCCTTGCCCTCGACCCGCGCGATGATTTCGCGGTAGCCGCCATGCTCGCCGGGATTGGCCGACAGGATCTCGAACTGCCAGCGGTTCTTTTCGGCGTAGCGGGCATACATGCGGTACAGGTCGCCGGCGAAGATGGCCGCCTCGTCGCCGCCGGTGCCGGCGCGGATCTCCAGGTACAGATTGGCGTCGTCGCGCGGATCTTTCGGAATCAGCAGCAGGCCGAGGGAGTTTTCCAGACGCTCGATTTCCCCCTTCAGCAAGGGTATTTCCTCTTCGGCCAGATCCTGCATTTCAGGATCCAACAGCCATTTTTCGGCGTCAGCCAGATCACGCCTGGCCTGCTGGTAGGCGCTTAGGCCGGCCACCACAGGGTCAAGCTGCGAAAACTCCTGGGAAAGCTCGCGGAAGCGGGAGTTGGAGGCGATGACCGCCGGGTCCGACAGCATCCGGCCCACTTCCTCATGGCGCTCTGCCAGGCTTTCGAGCTTGCGGAGAAGGTTAGGGCTGAGCATCGGGGTCGATATCGAACAGCTGCTCGGCGGCCTTCAGCAGACGGGTATTCCCCTCCAGCGCGGCCTTTCTAAGCGCGGCGGTGGGCTGGTGCATGAATTTGTTGCTTAATTGGTTGGCAAGCATGACCAGCACGGCTTCGGGATCGTCGCCGCGGGCCAGTGCCTGACGCGCCTTTTCCACCTGCAGGTCGCGTTCGCGCTCGATGCCCGCCCGTATTTTCACCAGGCTAGCTTGGCGGTCCAAAGACTTCAATTGCCCGAAAAAGCGTTCGGCCTGCAGTTCGATGATGTTCTGCGCTTCGCCGGCGGCCTGCTGGCGTGAAGATCGGCTCTCCTCCAGCACCTGGTCGAGATCGTCCACGGTATACAGGTAGACATCGTCCAGCTCGGCGACCTGCGCTTCGATATCGCGCGGCACCGCCAGATCGATCAGCAGCATCGGCTTGTGCCTTCGCAGCTTCAGCGCCTGCGCGACATCGGCTTTAAGCACGATAGGCAGCTGGCTGGCGGTGGCGCTGATGACGATGTCCGCATCCGCCAAGTGCTTGGGGAATTCCGCCAAAGGCAGCGCAAAGCCGCCGTGCCGTGACGCAAGGACCTGGGCGTGCTCCAGTGTGCGGTTGGCGATCGTCAGCCGCTTGACCTTGGCGTTGGACAGGTGCTGCGCGGCCAGTTCGATGGTTTCGCCGGCGCCGATCAGCAGCACACTGGCTTGATCCAGCTGGCTGAACAGCTGGCGTGCCAGCTTCACGCTGGCATAGGCCACGGATACCGGGTGGGCGCCGATCTGGGTTTCGGTGCGGATGCGCTTGGCCATGGCGAAGGTCTGCTGGAACAGCCGGTCCAGAATGCCGTGGACGGCGTTCTGCTGCTTGGCCAACGACCACGCCTGCTTGACCTGTCCAAGTATCTGCGGCTCGCCCATGATCAGGGAATCCAGGCCGGATGCGACCCGGAACAGGTGTTTGACCGCCTGTTCGCCCTGATGCATGTACAGGTAGCCGGTCAGCGCTTCCGGTTCGATGTCGTGCTGTCTGGCCAGCCACTGCGCAAGGATGTGTTCATGTTGCGGGTCGATATGGCAGTATATTTCGGTGCGGTTGCAGGTGCTCAACAGTACCGCATGATGGACGCCTGGCTCCGACATAAGCGACTTAAGTGCTTGTTCCTGATGGCTTTCGGCAACGCTCACGCGTTCGCGCAGGTCGACCGGCGCGGTGTGGTGATTCAGCCCAAGCACAACTAAAGACATACGGTAACCTTGGCAATGACTCTTCATTTTAGCCTGTGTACACTAGTGTTGTATGCGTCCAGTCTTTTTCCCGTTGTTTTTTTCATGCTCTCTGGCGCTTGCGCCGGCTGTAACGCGTGCCGCGCTTCCCGACACGGAGCGCTTGCGCGGCCCTGAGTTGCAGAACCTGCTGGAAAGCGAGTTCGCCTTCCAGTCCGGACAGTTCGTCCAGGCCCTGGATTATTACAAAAACCGCCCGATCGAAGACCTTTCGCTTCCGGAGCTGGTCCGTGGCGGTCAACTGGCCGTTGCAGCGGGCGACTCGGCCTGGTTGCGGCAAATGCTCGCCAGCCCGGCCGCATCGGGGCCGCTTGAGTTATCGGAAATGCGCTTCGCCGAGGGTCTGCGCGCTGCTGACGAACAGGCATCGTTGCGTGCCTGGCGCGCCTTGATGGCCCAGCCTGGCGGCGTTGATGTGGCCAGGGATGTCGTGGAGTCGCATTCGCCATACCACCGGCCGGCGCTTGAGCGGACGTTGGGCCTTTATTCACTGGCATCGGATCTTTCCGAGAGCGAACGCTATGAGCTGTTTCTGTACGCGGTCCAGTGGCGTCAGGACGCCATGGCAGACCGGTTGCTGCAGGGCATCGGTACGTCAGGCGGGCAAGCGTCGATGGCGGGCCTGATGAATGCCTGCCTGCGCGGATCGCAGGCCCAGTGCCTTGCCAAAGTCGATGTTCTGGAGCCGTTGGATTTCGATGAAGTCCAGCGCCGCTCGGTGCTTGCCGTCGCCCGCCGCCTGGGCCTGGACCGGCAGGCCTATCGTTGGATGATGGCCTTGCCGCAGGACAGCTCCAGTTACTATCAGCGCATCATCCAGCTGGGCCGGCTTTATGATGAAGCCAAGTCCGCGGCACTTTCCGCCGACCTCGAACGGGATGCCGGACTGACGCATTTCCAGCGCGCGGCGCTGCTGGGCTCCACTGCCGAATTGCGCAAGGACTGGCCGGCGGCGGAGGGTTTTTACCGTGAGGCCCTGGCACGGGACACGCCCACGACCGCGTCAATCCGGCTGGCTGTGGTGCTATTCCGGCAAAACAGGAAAAGCGAGGCGTTGGAACTGCTTGCCGGAATACAGCGCGACGCCACCCTGTCGGATGAGATCCGCCGGGAATCCTTCGCCACCGAAATCCAGTTCCTGCAGATGGCCGAGCCGGGCGCTGATGCGGCGCTGGACGACATCTACCGGCGTGCGCTCGAGGCCTGGCCTCGGGCGCACCGCCTTCGCTACCAGTTCGCCATGCGGCTGTTCGGCCAAGGCAGGTTCCAGCAGTCACTCGATGAGCTGCAGGAGCTCCTGCGCAGGGCGCCCGCCGATGCCGATGCCTTGAATGCCTATGGCTACACGCTGGCCAAGGAAATGGACCGCCCGCGGACCGCGCTGAAACCGCTCGAGCAGGCGGTCCTGCTTGCGCCGAACCGTGCGGAAATACTCGACAGTTACGGGTATGTGCTGCACAGGTTGGGCCGCAACAACCAGGCATTGCCGCCCTTGCAGAAAGCCTGGGATGCCGCGCCTTCGGCAGTGACGGCCGGTCATCTGGCGCAGGTGCTGCTGCAGTTGGGTGACAGGCGCCAGGCCCGGGATTACCTGGACAAGGGCCTTGAACTCGATGCCGGCGAAGCCGAGCTGATCAAGCTGAAGGAACTGCTGCCTTGAAATCCCTGGGTTGTCTGTTGGTACTGGCGCTATCGGCCTGTGTCAGCCTGCCTACTAGCCCCGACTTGGATGGCGCGGACTTGCATGCACGTGATGGTTACCTGCGGAACCACCCGGACTGGTCGTTCAAAGGACGCCTGGCTTATTCCCATCAGGGCCAAGGCGGCACGGTGCAGGTGTACTGGCGTCAGACCGGCCAGCAGTCGGAAATCACATTGAGCGGGCCCATGGCTTTGGGCGCGGTAAAGATACGCATGAATCCGTCCACCGCCCAGGTATTCGACGCATCGGGGCAATTGCTGCAAGCCGGTGAAACGGAGCAGTTGCTGCAACAGGTCCTGCGGGTCGCCATGCCGGCCACATCGCTGGTGAACGGGCTTCGCGCTTATTGGCCGGAGCAGGCCGGGGCCGTCTTTCTGCGCGATGACGCGCAAGGTCCCAGCGCCGACGGGTGGCAGTGGCGTTATCAGGAATGGGTTCAGACACCGGTGTGGCTGCCGAAAAAGCTTGAAACATCCCGGGGGGGATCCAGGCTACGGCTGGTCATCGACCAGTGGATTGAGGTGGCGGATGAATGATGCGGCCTGGACCGCCTGGCCCGCGCCGGCGAAACTCAACCTGTTTTTGCGTGTGACCGGACGCCGTCCGGATGGCTATCATGACCTGCAGACCGTTTTCCAGTTGCTGAAGTGGGGCGACACAGTCCGTCTGAGAGTGCGTCAGGATGGGCTCGTGGAACGCGTCGGCGCCGCATCTTACGGCGTGCCGGCGGAACAGGACATCACCGTCAGGGCGGCAAAGGCCCTGCAGCGGGCGGCGGGCTGCGCACTCGGCGTGGACATCGCCGTGGACAAACAGATACCGCTCGGCGGCGGGTTCGGCGGCGGTTCGAGTGACGCCGCGACCGTGCTGGTGGCGCTGAACCATCTGTGGCGGCTGGCGCTCAGCGTGGACCGGCTTGCCGGAATAGGGCTCGAACTCGGCGCGGATGTGCCGGTTTTCGTGCGCGGACGAAACGCCTGGGCCGAGGGCGTCGGGGAGAAATTAACGGCCATTCATCTGCCGGAAGCGTGGTTTTTACTCATTGACAGC
>ERZ1645185.278-NODE-278-length-21582-cov-12.532680_pt1 | contig 21582 bp, 20 predicted proteins | sample MGYA00575351_ERZ1645185 | MGnify/ENA primary metagenome ERZ1645185 (study PRJEB40838, sample SAMN11284767) | freshwater sediment metagenome | isolation source: river sediment | host: Sediment | place: India: Jana village, Kanpur | collected 2015-12-17 ...
GCGCCGCGGGTCGCGCCGCGGTCGCGAGCCGTGCCAACATTCGCGCATGGTTCCTCCCATGCCGTCCATTCGCAGGCTCTCTACGCTGATTGGGCTGATGGCGGCCCTGGCGTCGCCTTGGGCGCACGCCCAGGGGGCTCAGCCGGTGCAGGGGGCCCCGGCCGCCTGCCCGCCGCTGTTGCAGCACAGCTTCAACCGGCTGCAGGACGACAAGCCGCAGGCGCTGTGCCAGTACGCCGGCAAGGTGCTGCTGGTGGTCAACACCGCCAGCTATTGCGGCTACACCCCGCAGTACGAGGGCCTGGAGGCGCTGCACGCGCGTTACGCGGCCCGCGGCCTGGTGGTCATGGGCTTTCCGTCCAACGATTTCGGACGGCAGGAGCCCGGCAGCAGCCAGCAGATCGCCGAGCTTTGCTTCAACACCTACGGCGTGAAGTTCCCGATGTTCGCCAAGACGGTGGTCGTCGGCCCGCAGGCCAACCCGCTGTACGCCGCGCTGGCCCAGTCCACCGGCAAGCCGCCGGCCTGGAACTTCCACAAGTACCTGGTCGATCGGCAAGGCAAGCCGGTGGCGGCATTCGCCAGCAACGTCAGGCCCGGCGACCCGGCGCTGGTGGCCGCCATCGAGCAGGCGCTGGCGGCGCGCTGACGCCGCGGCGCGCGCCCGGCCGCGGTCAGCGCTCGCGGCCCGGCCGCGGCAGCAACCACAGCGCGCCGAAGGCCGAGAGCACCAGCGCGCCCGACAGCCACAGCGTGCCCGCGCCCCAGCGCTGCAGCGCTAGCCCGAAGAGCACGGGCGCCGCCGCCTGCGCCACCCGTGCCGGCATGGCGATCCAGCCCTGTCGCGCGCCGTAGCCCTGGGGGCCGAACAGCACCAGCGGCAGCGTGCCCTTGGCGATGGTCATGATGCCGTTGCCGATGCCGTGAAGCAGCGCGAACAGCGTCACCGCCGGCGCACCGGCCAGCAGCAACAACGCGGCGCCCAACGGGTGCGCCGACGCGGCCAGCCGCGCCGACAGCAGCGGGTGCACGCGGCGCAACAGGCCGAACTCCAGAACCCGGCCCGCCACCTGCGCCGGGCCGATCAACGCGCCGGCCGCCACGGCCACGGCCAGCGTGGCGCCGGCAGCCTGCAGCAGTTGCGGCAGGTGGGTGGCCATGGCGGTGCTGACGAACCATGTGGCGGCGAAGACATAGGCCAGCACTGCTGTGGTCCAGACCGGTCGAGCCAACGGCGCCGGTGCCGCGACCGGCGCTGGCGCTGCCGCAACCTTGACGGGATTCGTGGCCAAGGGGTCAGCGGCCGGCGCGGCGCGGGGCAGCAGTGCATTCAGCGGCAGGCCCAGCAGCAGGTGGAGCGCCGCCCAGCCGAAGCAGGCGCCGCGCCAGCCGAAGTGCGACTCCATCAGCGCCGACAGCGGCCAGCCCACGGTGCTGGCGAACCCGGCGATCAGCGTGATGCCGGTGATCAGGTTGCGCGACTCATGGCGGTACAGCCGCACCAGCGTTGCGAAGGCCGCCTCGTACAGCCCGCAGCCCATGCCCAGGCCGACCAGCATCCAGGCGAGGAACAGCGACACCGGTCCCTGCGCCAGACCGAGCGCGGTCAGCCCGGCGGCAAAGAGCAGGTTGGTGGCCATCAGCACCGGCCGGCCGCCGTGGCGGTCGATCGCGCGTCCTGCGGCCGGGCCGACCAGGGCCGAGATCACCAGCGCCACCGAGAACGCGGCGAACACCGTGGGGGCGGCCAGGCCCAGATCGCGCGCCATCGGCACGGCCAGCATCGCCGGCAGGTAGTACGACGAAGCCCAGGACAGCGTCTGCGCGCTGCCCAGCAGCGCCACCACCGGCCAGCGCCGCGGCGCGTGAGCGGCACTCACACCATCAGCATGCCGCCGTCGAGCAGCAGCGTCTGGCCGGTCATGCCGTCGGACTCGGCCGAGCCCAGGTACAGCGCCAGATCGGCCACCTCGCGCGGCTGCAGGAAACGCTTCAGCGGCACGCGGGCCAGCCCGGCTTCCAGCACCTTGTCGAAGGGCACGCCGAGGATGTCGCCGTGCGCGCGGAACTCCTGCAGCATGTCGGTCTGCACGAAACCGGGGCAGATGGCGTTGACGTTGACGCCGTGCGCGCCCATCTCCAGCGCAGCGCAGCGCGTCAGTCCGACGACGGCATGCTTCGAGGCGTTGTAGGCACTCTGGTTCATCGAGCCCCACTTGCCGGCGGTGGAGGCGATGTTGATGACCTTGCCGCGCTGGCGCTGCTGCATGTGGCGCAGCACGCTTTGCATCAAGTGGAACACGCCATAGACGTTGACCTGCATGATGCGGTCGAAATCCTCGGGGGCGTAGTCCACGAGCCGCGCCGCCTTGTACACGCCGGCGTTGTTCACCAGAATGTCGATCTGCCCCAGCGCTTGCAGCGCCGCGTCCACCATGCGCTGCACCGCATCGCGCTGCGCAAGGTCGGCCAGGTGCAGCGTGACCTTCGCGCCCTGCGCTTCGGCCAGCGCGCGGGTCTCCTCGAGCAGCGTCAGATTCGTGGCGGTGAGGAACAGATCGGCGCCTTCCTCGGCGTAGCGCAGCGCGATGGCCCGGCCGATGCCGCGGCTGGCGCCGGTGATCAAAGCGCTGCGGCCGGCGAGGCGGCCGTTCCGGATGGATGGGTTCATGGCCGTGTTCCTTCAGACGTTGCAGCCTCGACGCTAGCAGAGCCGGCCGCCGCACGCGCCGCCAGCATCAGCGCCGGATCGTCGCTGATGATGCCCTGCACCCCGTGCTGCCACAGCAGCCTCGCCTCGGCCGGGTCGTTGACCGTCCAGACGTGGACCACGGTGCGGCTGGCGCGCAGCGAGCGCACCAAGGCCGCCACCGGCACGGGCAGCCCGCGCCAGCGCTGCGGGATGCACAGCGCCTGCATGTGGCGCGGCCGCGCGCGCAGGCGCAGCAGCGCCGTCGGCACCAGCGCCATCACGTCCGGCCGGCTTGCACCGAGCGCGAAGCCGGCGCCGCGCAGCGGGCGGGTCGCGCGCGGATCGAAGCCGGCGACGACGATGCGCGGCGCCAGCGCGTGGCGTTGCACGGCGCGGCGCAGTGCTTCGGTGGCGTCCGGCGTCTTCAGCTCGATGACCAGCGGCAGCCCGCGTGGCAGCGCCTCGATCGCCTCGTCGAAGGTCGGCACGCGTACGCCGCGGCCGCGCCAGGGAAAGGTGCGGCCGCCGTCGACCGTGAACTGCGCACCGGCGTCCAGCCGCTGCAGCTCGGCCACCGTGTGCGCGGCGACCGCGCCACGGCCGTCGGTGGTGCGTTCCAGCGTCGGATCGTGGAACAGCACCAGCTGGCCGTCGCGCGAGACGCGCAGGTCGAACTCCAGCGCATCGGCACCGCGCGCCACGGCCTCGAGCAGTGCCGGCAGCGTGTTCTCCGGCGCATGCGCGCGGTTGCCGCGGTGTGCGATCACCGGCCGTGCCAGCGGATCGAGCAGGATCATTCCGCGCCGTGCGCGTTCACGACGCCGGCTCGGTGCCGAGCGGCGCGCCGCTTCGATGGTGCAGGCCCAGCGCCACCGGCAGCAGCGCCAGCATCAGCGCGGCCACGCCCAGGTAGGCCATGGAGAAACCCTGCGCCGCGCCGCCGTTGAAGTCGGCAACGGCACCGATCGCCGCGGCCGCCAGCAGCGTGCCCACGCTGGTGCTGAGGTTGACCATGCCCTGCGCGGCGCCGCGCTGCGCCGGTGGCGCCTCGTCGATGGCGATGGCGCGCAGCGCGCCGCCGGCCACGATGCCCACGCCCAGGCCCACCGGCATGGTCGCCAGCAGGAAGAACCCGAAGGCGGTCGAGGTCCACGCCAGTGCGGCGTAGCCGAGCGCCATGCAGGCAAAGCCGGCGAGCAGCAGCTTGCGGGCGCCGAGGCGGTTCAGCGCCCGGCCGGCGGCCATCGAGCCCACCATCGAGCACAGCACCAGCGGCAGCAGCACGAAACCGCCGTGCGTCGCCGCGACGCCATGGGCCAGCTGGGCGACCGAGCTGACGAAAACGATGCCGCCCATGCCGAAACCGGCGCCGGCGCACAACAGGTAGGTCCGGGCGAGCTGGCTGCGGCGCAGCAGCTGCCATGGCAGCACCGGCGCTGCGGCGCGACGCTCGACGCGCAGCAGCAGCCCTCCAGCGATCGCCGAAGCGAGCAGCAGCGCCGGCCAGAGCGGCAGGCCGAGCGCCTCGTCGGCGGCGCGCGTGATGCCCAGCACCAACGCCGCCAGCGTGATCAGCGTGAGCACGCTGCCGGCCAGGTCCGGCGGCGGCAGCCCGGCATGGCCCACGGGGGCGGGCAGGGCGCGCGCGCCGAGCAGCAGCACGACGGCGGCCAGCGGCAGGTTGACGAGGAAGATCCAAGGCCAGCCGAAGGCCATCATCAGCAGGGTGGCCAGCGGCGGGCCGACGACGAAAGCCATGCCGTAGAGCGCGCCGATCAGGCCCAGCGCGCGACCGCGGTCCTGTGCCGGAACGGCATCGCCGACCAGTGCGCTCGCGGTGGGCAGGATGCCGCCGGCACCGATGCCCTGCACCGCGCGCCCGAGCAGCAGCATCCACAGGCCTGGCGACAGCGCGACGAGCAACGAGCCCAGCGCGAAGCAGGCCACGCTGAACAGGAACACCGGCCGGCGGCCGAGACGGTCGCCCAGGTGCGCCAGCAGCGCGTTGCTGCACAGCGAGCACAGCACGAAGACCACCATCAGCAAGCCCGCCTGGCGATGGTCGATGCCGAAGCTCTCGCGCAGTGCGGGAAGCGCCGGCGCCACCACGGCCGTGTCCAGCGCGGCCAGGAACACCGCCGCGTACAGCGCCTGCATCAGGTGGCGCGGCGCAGGGCTCGTGGGGGGCGGGGGGTGGGCGGCAGACATGGCGAGCGGCGCGTCGCCCTGAAGGGGCATGCGCAGCCGGGCCGCAGATTCTAGGAGCGCCGGCCGGCCCCGGCGCTGACGACACTCAGGTCGTGGTGTCGAAGAAGTCGGCCCGCTCCGAAGCCTCCGCGCGCCAGCCCTCGCCAGCCTGACGGTTCATGGCCGCCATGATCTGCGACTTCAGCGCCAGCGCCGGCAGCAGCTGCAGCGCGGCGTAGTCGGGGTCTTCGCGCAGCTTCAGCACCCGACCGGGCCGGTCCACCGCAACCACGAGGCGCTCGCCGTCGCGCAGCAGCGGCAGCATGCGGTAGGTGATGGCGGCGCGGCGCGGCAGCATCGCCAGCGCCGAGCGGGCGATCGGGAAGCGCTCCAGGTCGACGAGCGGGTAGCCCATCTTGTGCGCCAGCGCCGTCTGCAGGTCGGTGCGCGAGACCAGACCGTCTGCGACGAGGGTCTCGCCCAGCGGGGTGTTCGGCTCGGCACGCTGCTGCGCGCGCTGCAACTGCGCCTCGGTCAGCAGGCCCAGTGCGAGCAGCGCCCTGCCCAGCGGGATCACCGGCTGGCGTTGCGGGTCCCTCAGCGCCTCCAGCAGCCGGGCCGGGCTGGCGATCCAGTGGCGCGCGGCCAGCTCTTCGGCCGACGGTCCGAACTCGCTGCGCGAGTAGGCCGACCGCGGCACGAAAAGGCGCCGCACCGAGCCATGCTCGTCGGCCGGACCGAACAGGTACATGCCCTCGGCCGCCTCGATGTAGCCGGCAGTGCGGCCGGTCAGCGGCGCAGGCTGGCCGTGCCCGACCTGCTGCAGCGTGTAGTCGCGCTCCTGTGCGGCGATCGGCAGCCGCTCGCGCGAGCGCGGCAACGCGTGCAGCGGTTCCGTCAGCGTCAGCCGGCGCAGGCTGGCGAAAGGCAGCGAGGCATCGGGGCCATCGGCCGCTGCGCGGAACTGCAGCCGGCGCATTTCCGGGTCGAAGCCGAGCAGCAGCCCCTTCAGCATGAGCCCGGTCTGCGTCTCGATCTGGCAGGGCTCGGGCGTGCCCGGCAGCGGGGCGGCGGCCACGCGCCGGAAGCCAGGCGGCAACGGCCAATGCCAGGGCGGCGCCGCGTCGGCTGACCGGGTCGGGGAGCTGGGGTCGGGCATGGTCGTTCGGTGGACGCTGGAACAGCGCACGGGCTCGTGCCCGCATCGCGCATGCCGGCAGTGTCGCGCCGGCAACGCGGCGGCGTCCGTGCAGCACGCCACGCCTTGCCCCGGCGTTTCGGCTGCTGACACTTGTTGCGCCGATTCAGCCGCGCCGAAGGCTCACGTACAGGCCAGGAATGTTGTCCTGCCGGTGTTGCCGGATCGGCAGGGCGTCGGCGCGCAGCCATTGCAGACCGTGCCGCGCGGCCAGGTCGCGCAGGTAAGGCAGCCCATGCGCATAGCGCAGTTGCGTGGTCAGCACCGAGGCCTGGCCGTCGCCGGCCTGTTCGACCGAGAAGGCGAAAAGACCGCCGCGCCGCAGCACCCGCATCACGCCGTCGAACACCGGGCCGAGCTCGCCGACGTAGATGAACACGTCTGCGGCCAGCACCAGGTCGTGCTGCTCGTCGCAGCGTGACAGGTGTTCCACCAGATCCGCGCAATCCAGTCGGTCGTACACGCCGAGCCGGGCCGCGCGCTCGAGCATCGGCTGCGACAGGTCCACGCCGTGCAGCCGGCGCACCATCGGCCGCAGCAGGCTGCCGCACAGGCCGGTGCCGCAGCCCAGGTCCAGCGCCGAGTCGAAGCCCTGCGGCTGCCACTGCAGCAGGGGTTCGATCAAGCGCTGGTGCGCCTGGTAGCCGAGCACCTCGACCAGGTGCTCGTCGAAGCCATCGGCATAGTCGTCGAACAGCGATTGCACGTAGGCGCGCGGCGGCGCGGCCGGACCCGGTGCGCGCCCCAGCGAAGCGAGCACGAAGCGGTGCAGCTCGGCATCGGCACCGAGCTCGATGGCGCGCTCGAAGGCCGCGGCGGCCTCTTCGGTGCGCCCCAGCTCCTTGAGCACCCAGCCGCGCTGGCTGCAGGCTCCCGCATGCGTCGGCGCGAGCGCGAGCGCCCGATCGAGGCTGTGCAGTGCGTCGGGCAGTTGCCGCTGGCGCTGCTGCAGTTGCCCCAGGTGGAACCAGGCGTCGGCCTGCGTCGGCTGCAGGGCCACGACCCGCTCGAAGGCCTGCTGCGCCTGGTCGAAGCGGCGCAGTTGCTCGAGCGCCAGGCCCTGCCAGTGCCAGGCCGTCGCGCTGCCGGGGTCCTGGCCGAGCACGTGTGCGCTGTGGGTCAGGGCATCGGCCGGGCGCCCGAGCGCGATCAGCGCCGCAGCACGGTGGCACCAGGCGTCCAGATGCTGCGGTTCGGCCGCCAGCACCTCGTCGAGTTCGGCCAGCGCCTCGGCCGGCCGGGCCTGGCGCAAGCGCGTCGCCGCCAGGTTGATGCGTGTCGACGCGCGGCCCGGCAGAAGCTTCAGCGAGGCCTCGAAACACTGCTCGGCTTCGTGCAGCCGGCCGGCTTCGAAATGGGCCACCCCGTCGACGAAGAGGGCGCGTGCCTGTTCGAAATCGTTCTGCAAGGGGTGTCCGGTGAGTGAGCGGCAAGCGGGCGCGGGGCCCGATTGTGCGGTCGGGGCGTGCCGCACTTGGCGGACCGGTCCGCTGGCCGTGGCGGCCCCCTCGAACAGGTGGTGGTGCGGCGCAACGGAGCCTGTAACACTCGACGCCGGCCAGACCCAGGACTTCGCTGGCGGTATTGCAGGGCAAGCACATGACACTGAACGAATTGAAGGGCAAGTACACCCGGTTGAGCGACGAGGTCGACGCGCTCGCGGCCACCGGCGGGGTCAATGAGGCCAGGCTCGCGCGCTTGCTCGGCGAACTGGATCAGGTGCACCAGCAGTTGGCCGAGTTGCGTCGGCGTACCTTCGGCGCGCCCACGCTGCGCGATGTGGTGTCCGTGGCCTCCGCAGCCCCGGTGCTGTGGCTGCGGCCGCCGCTGCCGTCGGCGCCGGCACAGGTTCTGCCGCAAGAGGCCCTGCGCGCGGTAGCGGCCGGATAGCGGACCGAGCGTCCCCACGCCACGGGCCCTGCGGGGCCCTTTTTCGTTGGCCGCAGCCCGGGCGGGCCGCGGCCGGCGAACGTCTGACGCTTGCAATGTCACCTTGTGGTGACTAAAATGAAGTCACTGTTTGGTGACAAGGAGTTGAAGATGCAACGCAGAGCTTTTGTCCGCATCCTCGGTGGGGGCGCGGTGCTGGCCGCGTCGGGTCTGGGCACGGGCTGTTCGCGGCAGTTGCCGGCAGAGGCCATCGCCGCCTGGCAGGGCCCGGATTCGCAGGCCGAGTTGCGCCGCTGGATGCTCGGCTACGCGATCCTGGCGCCGCACTCGCACAACCTGCAATCCTGGCTGGTGGATCTGAGCCAGCCGCAGCAGATCGTCCTTTACTGCGACCTGAAGCGCCTGTTGCCTGAGACCGACCCGTTCTCGCGCCAGATCGTGATGAGCCAGGGCACGTTCCTGGAACTGCTGTCCATGGCCGCGCGCGAGCGCGGGCACCGCGCCGAGATCACGCTCTTTCCCGAGGGCGAGTTCGCGCCCGCCGGTCCGGACGAGCGGCCGGTGGCGCGCATCCGGCTGCAGCCCGATGCGTCGGTGGCGCCCGACCCCTTGTTTGCCCAGGTGCTGAAGCGCCACACCAACCGCAATGCCTACGAGGCCCAGCGCGAGGTGCCGGCCGCGGCCTGGCAGGCCATGGCGGAGGCAGCCGCGCCCTATGGCCTGCGCTTCGGCCATGCCGGGCTGGCGCAGCCCGAGCAGTTGCAACAGCAGCGCGAGGTGGCGGCCGAAGCCTGGCGCATCGAACTCGTCACACCGCGCACGATCCTGGAGTCTTACCAGGTGCTGCGCGTCGGCGCCCGGGAGATCGCCGAGCACCGCGACGGCATCGCGCTGACCGAGCCGATGGTGGTCTGGTTGAACCGGTTGGGGCTGTTCGACCGCAGCCAGGCTCCGGGCCCGGACGACTTCGCCACCAAGAGCCAGATCGAGGACTTCAACGCCAAGCTGCAGTCCACGCCGGCCTTCATGTGGATGGTCAGCGCCGACAACACCCGCACGACGCAGATCGATGCCGGGCGCGCGTACGTGCGCGTGCAGCTGGCTGCCACGGCGCACGGCCTGGCGATGCACCCGCTGCAGCAGGCGCTGCAGGAGTACCCCGAACAGGCCGGCCCGTACCGGCGCATCCGCGAGCTGCTGGGGGCGCAGGACGCGCCGCAGACGGTGCAGATGTGGGCGCGCGTGGGCTATGCCGCGCCAGTGCAGCCGGCGCCGCGGCGGGGCGTGCAGGCGCATATCCTGCGCACATGACGACCGCCACCGAAACCGGCTTCAGGCCACGAGACCGCGCGGCCACCGAAGAGCGCATCCTCGCCGCCGTGGGCGAGGTGCTCGCGCGTGACGGTTTCGGTGCCCTGGGCGTGAACGCCATCGCGCGCGCCGCCGGCGTGGACAAGGTGCTGATCTATCGCTACTTCGGCGGCCTGCCCGAGTTGCTGCGCACCTGGGGCGCGAGCGGCCGCTTCTGGCCGAGCGTGGCCGAGCTGGTCGGCGACGACGCGCCGCGGCTCGCGAGTATGCCCACCGAACAACGCTTCACGCTGTTCTTCGAGCGCTTCATCGATGCGCTGCGCCGCCGGCCGCTGACGGTGGAGATCCTGGCCGCCGAGATCGTGCAGCGCAACGAGCTGACCGCGATTCTCGAGGCCGAGCGCGAGCAGTGGGGCGAGCAGGTCGAGGCGGCCTTCGGCGGCCCCGAATGGGCGCAGCAGCCGCACTTGCACGGCACCACGTTGCTGCTCGTGGCCGGCCTGCAGTACCTGCTGGTGCGTGCGCGCACGATCCGCGTCTTCGGTGGCGTCGATCTGCACAGCGACGCCGGCTGGGCGCAGCTGAAGGCCGCGCTGGCCGGATTGGGGCGGCAGTTGTTCGCCGCGCCGGCCCCGCCGTAGCGCTGAGCGGGCTCACGCGCGGCTCGCTACACTGCCGCGCGGCAATCTGGTTCAACGTCGCGGGCCGCGGGGCCCGCCAAAGGAGAAGGCATGACGGTCTACGAAGCCCTGGCCACCCGGCGCTCGGTACGCGATTTCCTACCGACGCCGGTGCCGGGCGAGACGATCCGCCGCGTGCTCACGGCCGCGTCGCGCGCGCCGTCCGGCGGCAACGTGCAGCCGTGGCACATCGACGTCGTGGCCGGCGACAAGCTCGACGAACTGAAAGCCATCATGCGCCAGCGGCTGCAGGAGGTGGCCGCCGGCGACAGCTCCGAGCAGCCCGAGTACGACATCTACCCGAAGGAGCTGTGGGCGCCGTACCGCGACTACCGCTTCCAGCTGGGCGAGCAGATGTACGCGGCGCTGGGCATCCCGCGCGAGGACAAGCTCAAGCGGCTGCAATGGTTTGCGCGCAACTACCAGTTCTTCGGTGCGCCGATGGCGTTGTTCTGCACCGTGGACCGGCGCATGGGCCCGCCGCAATGGTCCGACCTGGGCATGTTCCTGCAGTCGGTGATGCTGCTGCTGCGCGAAGAGGGCCTGGACAGCTGCGCGCAGGAATGCTGGTCGGTCTACCCGCGCACCATCGGCCGGTTCATCGGCATCCCCGAACAGCGCATGCTGTTCTGCGGCATGTCCATCGGCTACGCCAACAACGAGCATCCGGTGAACCGCTTCACGTCGGCGCGTGCGCCGTTGGCGGATTTCGCCAGTTTCCACGGCGTGTGAACACGGGGCGCGGCGCGGCGTTCAGCGCGGCCGGCGCAGTCGCGCGGCCAACCACGGCGCTGCCGCCAGCAGCAGCAGGCCGTAGAGCATCAGGCCGCCCCGCCCGGGGTCGAATTCCGCGGCGATGCGCGTTGCGTCCATGCCGCGCAGCAGGCCGATGACGATCTCGAAACCCAGCATCAGCAGCATCCACAGCAGCCCGGTCTTGGCCTGCGCGGCCGACGTGCGCGCACCGAGCCAGCCGCTGCACAGCCAGGCCACCCCCAGCACCAGGACGCAGCCGACGGCAAAGCCGATGCGCTGTGCCGCGGCCTCGCCGACCGCCGGCACGACGAGCAGGCCGCGCAACACGCCGTGCAGTGTCTCGACCAGCGCGATCAGCACCCATAGCGCGAGGGCACGACGCCAGGGCAGGGCATGCGGGTCGGATGCGGCGGGGCGGGGCATCATCGGGGCGGGCAAGGGGCATCACTTGCGCCGCTGCGGCGTATTGCAGCATGGTGCGGGAGTGCACGCGTTGACGAAGGACAGCCGATGATCGACCTGCACTACTGGCCCACGCCCAACGGCTGGAAGCTCTCCATCATGTTGGAAGAGTGCGGCCTGCCCTATACGCTGAAGCCGGTGAACATCGGCCGCGGCGAGCAGTTCAGGCCCGAGTTCCTGGCCCTCAGCCCCAACAACCGCATGCCGGCCATCGTCGACCACGACCCGCCGGGCGGCGGCCCGCCGGTGTCGGTGTTCGAAAGCGGCGCCTGCCTGATCTATCTGGCCGAGAAGACCGGCCGCTTCCTGCCCACCGCGCTGCGCGAGCGCAAGGCGGTCCTCGAATGGCTGATGTGGCAGATGGGCGGCCTGGGGCCGATGGCCGGGCAGAACGGCCACTTCCTGCTCTACGCGCCCGAGAAAGTGCCGTACGCGCTGGAGCGCTATGCGAAGGAGGTGAACCGCTTGTACGGCGTGTTGGACGGCCAGCTGGGCCGCACCGGCGCCTTCGTGGCCGGGGCGGACTATTCGATCGCCGACATGGCGGTCTTCCCGTGGATCCGGGTGTGGAAGGCGCAGCAGGTGCCGCTGCAGGACTTTCCGCACGTCAAGGCCTGGTACGAGCAGCTGGTGCAGCGCCCGGCACTGCGCCGCGGCATCGACCTGGGCAAGGAACTGCGCGCCAGCCAGCTGGACGACGAGGCGCGCAAGGCGCTGTTCGGCCAGACCGCGCAGACGCTGCGCGACGCCGCCCCCAAGACTTCCTAGAAAGGCCACCGCGATGATCGAGTTCTTCTTCGATTGCAGCAGCCCCTGGACCTACCTGGGCTTCCACAACATCCAACCGCTGGCCGCCGAACTGAAGGTGCCCATCACCTGGCGGCCGATCCTGGTGGGCGGCGTGTTCAATGCCGTCAACCCCAGCGTCTATGCCTCGCGCGAGAAGCCGGTGCCGGCCAAACGCGACTACATGCTGAAGGACCTGCAGGACTGGGCGCGCTCCAGCGGCCTGAAGATCGTCATGCCGCCGAAGGTGTTCCCGGTGAACAGCGTGAAGGCCATGCGCGGCTGCATCTGGCTCGACGGGCAGGAGCCGGCCGGGCAGATGGTGCCCTTCGCCACCTCGGTGTTCGAGGCCTACTGGGGCCGCGACGAGGACATCTCGCAGGACGCCGTGCTGGCCGACATCTGCCGCCGCTGCGGCATCGCACCCGAGGCCTTCTTCGCGGCCATCGCGCGCGACGAGATCAAGGCGCAGCTGAAGGCCAACACCGACGAACTGATGCGCCGCGGCGGCTTCGGCTCGCCGACCCTCTACGTCAACGGCGACGACATGTACTTCGGCAACGACCGGCTGCCGCTGGTGCGCGAGGCGCTGCTGCGCGCACGGCCCTGACTGCACATTCCACAACCCACCCACGAGGAGACCCCCGATGAAACTCGAGACCATCGCCGTGCACGGCGGCCAGAAGCCCGACCCCACCACCAAGGCGGTGGCGGTGCCGATCTACCAGACCGTGGCCTATGCCTTCGACGACACGCAGCACGGCGCCGACCTGTTCGACCTGAAGGTCGCGGGCAACATCTACACCCGCATCATGAACCCGACCAGCGCGGTGCTGGAGCAGCGCCTGGCCGAGCTGGAAGGCGGCATCGGCGCGCTGGCCGTGGCCTCGGGCATGGCGGCCATCAGCTACGCCATCCAGACCATCACCGAGTCCGGCGACAACATCGTCAGCGCCAGCACGCTGTACGGCGGCACCTACAACCTGTTTGCGCACACCTTTCCGCAGCTGGGCATCGAGGTGCGCTTTGCCGACTACCGCCAGCCCAACGCCTTCGAGCCGCTGATCGACGCGCGCACCAAGGCCATCTACTGCGAGTCGATCGGCAACCCGCTGGGCAACATCACCGACATCGCGGCGCTGGCGGCCATCGCGCACCGCCACGGCATCCCGCTGATCGTCGACAACACCGTGCCCAGCCCGGCGCTGTGCCGGCCCTTCGAGCACGGCGCCGACATCGTGGTGCATTCGCTCACCAAGTACTGCGGCGGCCACGGCAACAGCATCGGCGGCGCGATCGTCGATTCGGGCAAGTTCCCGTGGGCGCAGCACAAGGCGCGCTTCAAGCGGCTGAACGAGCCCGACGTCAGCTACCACGGCGTGGTCTACACCGAGGCGCTGGGCCCGGCGGCCTACATCGGCCGCGCCCGCGTGGTGCCGCTGCGCAACATGGGCGCGGCGATCTCGCCGATGAACGCCTTCCTGATCCTGCAGGGCATCGAGACGCTGGCGCTGCGCATGGACCGCATCTGCGAGAACACGCTGAAGGTGGCCGCCTACCTGAAGCAGCATCCGAAGGTGGGCTGGGTCAACTACGCCGGCTTGAGCGACCACCCCGACCATGCGCTGGTCCAGCGCATCATGGGCGGGCGCGCCAGCGGCATCGTCAGCTTCGGCGTGCAGGGCGGGCGCGACGGCGGCGCGCGCTTCCAGGATGCGCTGAAGCTCTTTACCCGGCTGGTCAACATCGGCGACGCGCGTTCGTTGGCCTGCCACCCGGCCAGCACCACGCACCGCCAGCTCGGCGCCGACGAGCTGGCCAAGGCCGGGGTCAGCGTGGACATGGTGCGGCTGTCGGTGGGCATCGAGCACATCGACGACCTGCTGGCCGATCTGGAGCAGGCGCTGGCGGCGGTCTGAGCTGCGGCGGACCGGCGCTCCCGGCCGCCGCCACCGCGCCCGGCGCTATTCGGCGATCGTCTGCCGCGGCACCGCCTCGAACGCCCCGGCCTTCGCATCGACCGCCGGGCGCAGCTTGGTGCCGGGCATGATCTGGAAGCGCGAGTCGAAGTCGACCATCGTGCCGGCGAGCTTGGCCAGCACGGTGGGGTCGCCGTCCAGCTTGAGCAGACCGGCCGCGACCTGCGCCTCGATGGTCTTGGCTCCGCCCATGATGGCCTCGAGGTCGACGCGCCGGATGGTCATCGTCAGGTCGGGCTTGGGCGCCTGGAAGCCTGGCGTGTTGGTCAGCGTCGCGTTCTCCATCTCGATCACGAACTTCTCGCCGTTGTCCGGCGTGATCAGGTTGATCGTGAAGCGCAGCCCCTCGGCCTTGCGGCTGTCCATGCGGATGCCGAGGAAGTTCAGGAACAGCTCGGTGGACATCGCGCGGATCATGTCCGGGCCGCTCGAGCTGGGCGCAGCACCCGAAGGGATTCCCGAACGCAGCTCGTAGGCCGCGGCCAGGTAGCTGTTGCGCAGCCCCGCGTTCTCCTGCTGGTAGCCGAGTTGCTCGAACACGTCGGCGAGCAGGTCCTTGGCCGCCTGGTTGCTGGGCTGCGCATAGACCAGCTTGTTCAGGATCTCCTGCGCGTGCAGGTACTTGCCCTCGTCGTGCAACTGCCGGCCGCGCGCCATGATCTTGTCCGCGCCGCCCATCATCTCCACGTACAGCGGCGCGGAGTCGCCCGGCGACAGCGGGATCAGCGTGGCCGGGTTGGCGTCCCAGAAGCCGAGGAAGCGCTGCACCACGCCGCGGCTGTTGTGCTCGGGCGAGCCGTGGTAGCCGCGCGCGAACCACTGCTGCTGCAGGCTCGGCGGCAGGCGGTAGACGTTGTGGATCTCGTTGATCGTCACGCCCTGGTTGGCCAGGTGCAGCACCTGGTTGTTCATGTGCGCGTACAGGTCGCGCTGGCCGCGCAGCACCTCCTGGATGCGGGCGTTGCCCCAGCGCGGCCAGTGGTGCGAGGCGAACATCACCTCGGCCTCCTGGCCGAAGCGGTACAGCGCCTGCGCGATGTACTTCGACCAGTTCAGCGGGTCGCGCACCGGCGCGCCGCGCAGCGTGTAGATGTTGTGCAGCGTCGCGGTCACGTTCTCCGCCATCCACAGCGCCTTCAGCCCCGGGATGTAGGTGTTCATGTTCGACGGCGCTTCGGTGAACGGGGTGTTCTGGAACACCATCTTCACGCCGTCGACCTCGAACTCCTCGATGTCCTTCTCGACGATGCGGGTGGGCGCGATCAGGCCCAGCGCGCCGGCGGCGATGTTCATGCCCAGGCCCTGCCCGACGTGGCCGAAGGGGCTCGCCGGCAGCAGCACGCCGTACTGGTAGAACAGGCGCCGGTTCATCGCGTTGCCGGCGTACACGTTCTCCGAGACGGTGTGGTTCATGAAGTCGCGCGGCGCGATGATCTGCACCTTGCCGGCGCGCACGTCCGCCTCGTCGACGACGCCGCGCACGCCGCCCCAGTGGTCGCCGTGCGAGTGCGAGTAGATCACCGCCTTGATCGGTAGGCCCTTGCCGACATGCTCCTGGAACAGCTTGACCGCAGCGCGCGCCGTCTCGGCGGCGGTCAGCGGGTCGATGACGATCCAGCCGGTCTTGCCGCGCACGAACGAGATGTCGGCGAGGTCGAAGCCGCGCACCTGGTAGATGCCGGGAATGACCTCGTACAGCCCGTAGTTCATGTTGAGCACGGAGATCCGGTTCAGCGACGGGTGGATCGAGTCGAAGCGGTCCTGCTTCAGCAGGAACTGGTAGCGCTCCATGTCCCACGCGGTGTGGCCGGCGTCGGCGGGGATCTTCAGCTGCTTCATCGGCGCGATGAAGCCGCGCTTCTGCTCGTCGAAGTCGCGCGTGTCGGCAAAGGGCAGGGTGGCGCGCGAGCGCTCCAGCACCTGCTTCGTGTGCTCCGACGGCGGCTTGCCCTTCGGGTCGAAGTGCGCGGCCGACGGCGCCTGCTGGGCCTGTGCCTTCGCGGCGGGCAGCACGAGCGCGGCGGCGACCGCCAGCAGCGAGCTGGCAACGGCAAGCGTTCGGGTATGCGGATGGATGAGGTTCATCGTGGGTACTCCCTGGGTCGTCGATTGGATGAGTGTCGGGTTCGGCCGCGTCGGCGGCGCGGTCAGGAGAAGCGCTGCGCCAGCAGCCGCGTGAGGCGCTCGCGCGGTTCGGCCGGGCCGTCGACGACGACCAGGCCCGAAGCCAGCGCCGCGTCCCAGCTCAGCTGCCCGGCGAGCAGCGCGCGCAGCGCCATCTCGCCGGTGACCAGCACCACGTCACCGTCGCCGGGGCCGGCGACATGCGCGGCGAACTGCGGGCCGCCGGGGCCGGAGGTGGTGCGGCTCCACAGATGCGCCTCGACCAGCACCACGGCCACCGGCGGCAGCCCGGCGGCGGACGGGTCGAGCATGGCGGTGGCCGAGCGCAGCGCAAAGGTGGCACGCAGCAGCGCGAGCTGCGGCGGCGCATCGGGCAGCGGCTGCAGCCGGCCGGCAGCGACGGCGCTGGCGATGGCCATCGCCACCGGCAGCGACGACGGGTGCGCGACCGAGAGGCCGCCCAGGGGCCCGGCGTCGTAGCCGCAGGCGGACACCGGCGTGACGGATGCGGCGGCGACCCAGGCAGCCAGCAGGGCACTGAGGCGCCGGCAGGCGGTGCGAGCGGCCTTCATGGCGCTACGACAATCGATCGAGTTCACTCGGTATTCGCTCGGCGCCAACCTTGTCTGTTAGGCCTTGCCAGCTTAGACGAGGGGCGCGGAGGCGTCCAATGCGTTCTGCTTCGGCACCGCGATACATTCTTCTCATCATGGCCACACTCCGACAGCTTGCGCACGCCCAGGCGCTCGCCCGCCTGGGCAGCTTCCGCCTGGCGGCGCGCGAACTGCACCTTTCGCAGCCGGCGCTTACGCGCAGCATCCGCGCGCTGGAGGAGGCATTCGGTGTCGCGCTCTTCGATCGCGGCCCCGATGGCGTGGCGCCCACGGCCTTCGGCGAGATGTTCCTGCGCAAGTCGCAAACGATCCTGCTGCAGCATGGCGACCTGGTTCGCGACATCCGGCTGATGGCCGGCTTGCAGAAGGGCGGGCTGTGCGTCTGCGCGGGCCCCTACCCCGCGGACGTCCTCGTGCCGCGCGTGGCGGCGGCGCTGGCCAGCGCGCATCCCGCGCTCGCCGGCAAACTGCGCCAGGGCAGTTGGCAGGAGGTGAGCACGCAGGTGCTCGACCGCAGGGCGGACCTTGGCTTGGCCGAGATCAGTGCGGCAGCCTGCGACGGGCGATTGCAGACGGAACCGCTCGGCCAGCACCGCCTGTTCTTCTACTGCCGTGCCGGTCACCCTCTGCTCGGGATGCGGGAGCTGGCGCTCGAGCCGGTCTTCGGCTTTCCCTGGGTCAGCACGCGTCTGCCGGGCCGGATGGTTGAAGCCGTTGCCGGGCGGCGCGGCGCGGCCGGCGAGGTCGACCCGGCCACTGGCACCTGGGTCCCCGCCTGGGAGGTCGAGATGCCGGCCACCGCGAAGGTGATCGTCGCCGCCGGCGACGGCATCGGCGCGGCAATGCTGACGCAGATCGAGCGCGAGGTGCAGGAGGGAACGCTCGCGGTGCTGCCGTACCAGCCCGAATGGTTGCGGCTGGACTACGGCTTCGTCTACCTGCGCGAGCGCACCCTCTCGCCGGCCGCGCGAGCCTTCATGGACGAGTGCCGCCGGGCGGAGGCCGCGCTCGCGGCGCGCGAAGCGGCGCTGATCGAACGCTACGGCGTCTGCTCTGCGGGCGGGGCGACGGTGCGACCGCAGGCCTGACAAGGGGACGCGGCCGTGCCGGACGACGGTCGGGCCACGGTCTGCGCCAGCGCAAACTGCGTCTGCGCCGGGTCCATAGACTCGCTGCGAAGTCGAATTTCGAGATCTCCGTTGCAATCGACCCCCGCTTTGGCTGCGGGCCGGGCGTGCGTGCTGGCCTGCCTGCTGCTTCTGGCCGCCGTGCTGGGCCTCGGACCGGCGGCCGCCCGTGCGGCCAGCGCGGCCGATCCCGGACGCATCGAGCTCTTCGTGCGCGAGGGCTGTCCGCATTGCGCACAGGCCGAAGCCTTCATGGAACAGCTCGGGCGCGAGCGGCCGGAGCTGCGCATCGTCGTGCGCGACGTGCAGCAGGACCCGGCGGCGATGACCCGCCTGCAGGAACTCGTGCAGACCACCGGCGCCGGCGTGGCGCGGGTGCCGGCCACCTACGTCAACGGCCAGCTGATCCTGGGCTACTCGGCCGAAGCCAGCACCGACAAGCTGATCCGCAGCGCGATGTCCGGCGGCCGCGTGGCCGGTGCGACGCCCACCGACGACAGCTCCTGCGAGGCCGAGGACAGCGTGTCCTGCCGCGCCGACGCGCCGGCGAAGGAGGAGTTCTCGGTCACCGTGTTCGGCCGGACGCTGACGCTCGACGACGTCGGCCTGCCGGTGTTCTCGATCGTGCTGGGCCTGCTCGACGGCTTCAATCCCTGCTCGATGTGGGTGCTGCTGCTGATGATCTCGCTGCTGGCGCCGCTGAACGACCGCAAGCGTATGCTGGCCATCGCCGGCACCTTCGTGGTGGTGCAGGGTCTGGCCTACTTCGCGATGATGGCCGCCTGGCTCAACCTGTTCCTGTTCATCGGCGCGTCGCGCGCCTCGCAGGTCGTCATCGCGCTCATCGCCATCGTCGCCGGGCTCATCAACCTGAAGGATTTCTTCGCCTTCGGCCGCGGCATCACGCTGTCGATTCCCGAGGCGGCCAAGCCGGGCATCTACCGGCGCATGTCCGGCATCCTGCGCGCGCCGACCTACACGACCGCGATCGGCGCCACCATCGTGCTGGCCCTGCTGGTGCAGATTGTCGAGTTCATGTGCACCTCGGGCTTCCCGGCGCTGTTCACGCGCATCCTCACGCTGCGCGGGCTGGAGACGGGCGCCTACCACGGCTACATGCTGCTGTACATCGCCGCGTACATGTTCGACGACCTCGTCGTGCTGGGCACCGGCGTGGTGCTGCTCAGCCGCCGCCGCCTGCAGGAAAGGGAAGGGCGGGTGCTGAAGTTCGTCGCCGGCGTGGTGATGGTCGGCCTGGGCATCTACCTGCTCGTGGACGGTTGACGGCAGCACGCGCTTGGCGAGTGCCTGCGCCAGTCGAGGGCAGGGCAGGAGGGCCCGGTCGCTAAACTGCCGGCGCTCTGCACCATGCCACGAATGAAGACCTTGCCCGAGTTCGACCTTGCCGGCCGGTCCGCCGCGCGGCGCGGGCTGTTGCTGGGCCTTCTGGCAGCTGCGGTCACGCCGGCGCGGCCGGGCGAGGCGCCGCCGGCGCGTCCGGGCACGGCGCCGGACGCGCCTTTGCTGGACGGGCTCGACGCCTATGGTTTCCCCGTCGCGTCGCGCGATGCGCTGGCCCGGCGCTACCACCAGCAGGGCGTGATGCTGGTGTACGGCTTCAATGCCGCCGAGGCGGCCCGCTCGCTTGAAGCCGCCGTGGCGCGCGACCCGCGCTGCGCGGCCTGCTGGTGGGCGCTGGCCTGGTCGCTGGGGCCGAACATCAACACCGACATGGACGCCGCGGCGGCGGCCCGCGTCGACCAGGCGCTGCGCATGGCACGCCGCCACGCCGCCGGCGCCACGCCGGTGCAGCGCGGGCTGATCGATGCGCTGGCGCTGCGCCACCCTGCGCCTGGCCAGCTGAACGAGGAGGCCTATGCCGAGGCGCTGCAGGCCCTGTCGCGGCGCGAGCCTCGGGATGCCGAGGTGGCAGTACTCGCGGCCGAGGCGCTGATGAACCTGCATCCCTACGACTGGTGGCGCGCCGATGGCCGGCCGCAGCCCTGGACGCCGCAGATCGAGTCATTGCTGCGCCGTGCAATGGCATTGCAGCCACGCCACCCGGGCGCCCATCACTACTGGATCCACCTGCAGGAATCGTCGCCGCACCCGGAGCGCGCCCGCGCCAGCGCCGATGCGCTGCGCGGCGCCGTCCCGGGCTCGGGCCACCTGCTGCACATGCCCTCGCACATCGACCTGCGCACCGGGCGCTTCGAGGACGCCATCACGGCCAACCAGCGCTCGATCGAGGCCGACGGGCGATACCTGGCGCAGGTGGACGCCCAAGGTGCCTACCGGGTGGGCTACGTCGCGCACAACCACCATTTCCTGTGGGCGGCGGCCGCGATGACCGGCCGGCAGGCCGTCGCGCTGCAGGCGGCGCAGGCCGCCTGGCCAGCGGCCTGCGGCCCCGCAGGCCGTGATCCCGGTGGGGCCATCGTGCAGCACTATGCCGTGCTGCCGTACTTCACCCGCGTGCGCTTCGGCCAGTGGCAGGCGCTGCTGCGCGACACGCTGCCGCCCGATGCGCCCGCGCCCTATCCACAGGCCATGTGGCACTTCGCCAAGGGCACGGCGCTGGCGCGCACCGGGCAGCGCGACGCCGCGCGGCTGGAGCTGTCGGCCCTGGAGCGCATCGCCGCCGATCCGGCGCTGCAAGGCTTCCGGCTGAAGAACATCAATGCCGCGGCACAGGTGACGCGCATTGCCGTGCTGACGCTGCAGGCCGAACTGGCCTGGGCCGGCGGCGCACCCGGCGCCGCGGCGGCACTGCTGCGTCAGGCCACCGAGGTCGAGGATCGGCTCGAGTACGACGAGCCCCACCTCTGGCTGGCGCCCACCCGGCATGCGCTGGGCGCCGCGCTGCTGGCCGCCGGCGAGCCTGCGCAGGCCGAACAGGTCTACCGCGAGGACCTGCGCCACTATCCCGGCAACGGCTGGTCGCTGAGCGGCCTGGCCCTTGCGCTGGACCGGCTGGGGAAAGCTCCGGACGCCAAGGCGTCCGCACAACTCGCGCGCGAGGCTTTTGCGCGCGCCGAGCGCATGCCGGCGGGCTCGCGTTTCTAGGCATCGCCGCGCAGGCCCACGCTGGTTCGGAAGGCTCGCCGCAGCTGGCCCTGTTGCGTCCGGGTCAACGCGGTGGCCGAAACGGCCCCAGATGTCGCGAATTTGATTCTGGTCACGGCCTTAGTTGCGCGATTGCTTAAGCTTGCACTGACTTGATACCCAGCGTGCCTCAGTGCCGTCCCCGGCGGCATCAGGTGGGGTGGGTGGGTCGACGCCAGGAAATTTGCCATGTCAACTCTGAGCCGCCGCCGTTTCCTGAGCATCTCCGCGGCCACCTTCGGCGCCGCCGCCGTCGCCACGCAATGGGAGCCGCTGACGCGCTTGGCGCACGCCGCCCCGGGCGACGCGGGCGTCGTGACCACGCCCACCTTCTGCGAGATGTGCTTCTGGCGCTGCGGCGGCATTGCCCATGTGCGCGACGGCAAGCTGTGGAAGTTCGAGGGCAACCCGCTCGACCCGCAGAGCCACGGCCGGTTGTGCCCGCGCGGCACTGGTGCCGTCGGCGCGCACTACGACCCCGACCGCATTCGCCAGCCGCTGATTCGCGTCGGTGAACGCGGCAAGGAACAGTGGAAGACCGCATCCTGGGACGAGGCGCTCGCCTACGTGGCCGAGCGCATGAACAAGATCAAGGCCGAGCACGGGCCCGAGTCGGTGGCGATCCTGAACCACGGCTTCGGCCAGCGCTTCATCCAGCACGTGCTGAAGAG
>ERZ1645185.279-NODE-279-length-21552-cov-5.931432_pt1 | contig 21552 bp, 21 predicted proteins | sample MGYA00575351_ERZ1645185 | MGnify/ENA primary metagenome ERZ1645185 (study PRJEB40838, sample SAMN11284767) | freshwater sediment metagenome | isolation source: river sediment | host: Sediment | place: India: Jana village, Kanpur | collected 2015-12-17 ...
CGCCATCGAGGCGGCGCATAAAATCGGCTTTCCGGTGGTCACCAAACCGTTCAACGGCAACCATGGCCGCGGCATTTCAATCCACCTGACCAACGACGAGGAAGTAGCGCTCGGCTTTGCCGCCGCCAAGGAGCATTCCCGTTCGGTGATCGTGGAAACCTTCATGGAAGGCGATGACCACCGGCTGTTGGTGGTCAACGGCGAGCTGGTCGCCGCCACCAAGCGCACGCCTGGACAGGTCATCGGCGACGGCAAGCACACTGTCGCCGAACTCGTCGACAGCGTGAATTCCGACCCGCGCCGGGGCGTTGGCCATGAAAAAGTGCTGACCCGCATCGAGCTGGATGCCCAGGCCAATATGATGATGGCGCGTCAGGAGCTGACCGCCGAATCCATCCCGGCGGCCGGCCAAGTCGTGCCGCTGCGCTCCACCGCCAATCTTTCCACCGGCGGAACCGCCACCGATGTCACCGACATCATCCATCCGGACAACCGCGACATGGCCATCCGCGCCATCCGCGCCATCGGCCTGGATGTCGGCGGCGTCGATTTCCTGAGCAAGAACATCGCCGAATCCTACCGCGAAATCGGCGGCGGCATCTGCGAAGTCAACGCCGCGCCGGGCTTCCGCATGCACGTGGCGCCCAGCGAGGGCACGCCGCGCGATGTGGCCGGGCCGGTGATCGACATGCTGTTTCCGCCGGGTGCGCCGTCGCGCGTGCCGATCGCCGCCATCACCGGCACCAACGGCAAGACCACCACCAGCCGCATGCTGGCGCACGTCTGCAAGATGGCCGGCTACACCCCGGGCATGACCAGCACCGACGGCGTCTACATCGACGGCCAGCGCACGCTGGAAGGCGACATGACCGGTCCGGTCTCCGCGCGCATGGTGCTGTCCGATCCCAAGATCGATCTGGCCGTGCTGGAAACCGCGCGCGGCGGCCTGGTCCGTGCCGGCATGGGCGTCCGCCACGTCAACGTCGGCGCGGTGCTGAACGTGCAGGCCGACCATCTCGGCCTGAAGGGCATCGACACCCTCGAGCAGCTGGCGGAAGTCAAGCGCATCGTGGTGGAAGTGGCCGAAGACTGCGCGGTGCTGAACGCCGATGACGCCAACGTGCTGAAGATGTCCGGCTACACGGAAGCCAAGGTGATCTGCTACGTGACCATGAATCCGGACCACGGCCTGGTGCGTGAACACATCCGTGCCGGCGGCCGCGCCTGCGCGCTCGAGGCCGGCGTGAACGGCCAGATGATCACCCTGTACGACAAGGGCAGCCACATCCCGTTGATGTGGACGCACCTGATCCCGGCGACGCTGGAAGGCAAGGCCATGCACAACGTGCAGAACGCCATGTTCGCGGCGTCCATGGCGTTCTCCCTGGGCGTCAGCCTGGACGCGATCCGTCAGGGCCTGCGCACGTTCGACACCAGTTTCTTCCAGGCGCCCGGCCGCATGAACGTGTATTCGGAACATCCGTTCAAGGTCATCCTGGATTACGGCCACAACGCCCATGCCGTGGGCGTGATGACCGACCTGATCCAGCGCATGGACGTGGCCAACCGAAAAGTGGTCGTTCTGGCCGCGCCCGGCGACCGCCGCGACGAGGACATCCTCGACATCGCCGATGTGGTCACCGGGAAATACGATGTGTACGTGCTCAAGCGCGATGACGGCCTGCGAGGACGTGACGGCGATGAGGTGCCGCGCCTGCTGGCCGAGCGCCTGAAGGCGAACGGCGTGCCGGAATCGGCCATCCATGTCATACCGGACGAGCAGCAGGCCATCGATACGGCGCTCAAGATGGCGGTGGCCGGCGATCTGCTGCTGATTTTCGGCGACGCGCTGGCGCGCTGCTGGAAGCAGATCACCAAATTCAATCCGGATGGCGAAGCGGCCAATCAGGTCGTGGTCAAGAAGCAGGTCGCCGACAGCAATGCGGCCATGGCCGCCTGGCTGAACCAGAACGAGTCCGGCTACATCCCCATCGAGGGCATCACCCGCGACGAGCGCGGCATCATCATCCAGCCAGAACAGGACGATTGACAGGGTGCGGATGCGATTCACCGATTCCCGCCGGCTGACCGGGCCGAACGTCTATTTCGCCGTCTGCGGCGTGGTGCTGGAAGCGTTTGAAGAAGCCCACGACCAAGCGCGGCTCGCCGCCTGGCGGGACTTGGTCGGGCAAACGGCGCAAGCGTTGCGCTGGCCGGCCCCCGACTACCACAGCAAGCGGCATCCCAAGGGTGCCACCCTAGCGTTCACCGCACCGCTTGACCAGCTCTATACCGCCGTGGAAGTGAACGATTGGGCTTGGCTGTCGGTTATCGGGCAGGCCATGCTGCATGCGCCCGGCCATCCTTCGGTCACCGACCGCGCGTCCGCCCTGAAAACCCTGCAGTGCCTGGCCAGGGCCGAACGGCAACCGGACCTGATGGCGTTCATCGACAAAGCCGCGGCGGCCCACTGGCCGGTGCTGGTCGACGATGACCTGCTCAGCATCGGGTACGGCGAGCATGTGAAGGTCTGGCCGCGTCATGCCGTGCCGGAACTTTCGGTGCTTGACGCGCCGCCGCCGCCGCGCATGCCGATCGCGCTGGTCACCGGTTCCAACGGCAAGACCACCAGTGTCCGCTTGCTGTCGGCGATGGCGCGCGCCAATGGCCTGGCCTGCGGCCACAGCTGCACGGACGGCTTGTTCTTCAACGGTGAACTGGTGGAAGCTGACGATTATTCCGGCCCCGGCGGCGCGCGCGCCACCTTGCGCCATCCGCAGGTCCAGGCTGCGGTGCTGGAAACCGCGCGCGGCGGTCTGCTCCGGCGCGGGCTGGGCTGCAGCGGCGCCGACGTGGCCTTGGTGACCAACATCAGCGAGGACCATTTCGGCGAATACGGCGTGTTCACCCTGGATGACCTGGCGCAGGTGAAGCTGAGCGTGTCGAGAGGCTTGCGCCCCGGCGGCTGGCTGGCATTGAACGCGGCCGATCCGATGCTGCTCAAGCACGGTGCGGTTCATGCCGGGAACACCGCCTGGTTCGCCGCCGATTGGCATGACGCGCAGTTGCAGCGGACGCTCGCGGCCGGCCTGCCGGTCTGCGGTGTCAGCAATGGGCGCCTGCGCCTGGACGCAGCGGGGCATATGCACGACTTGGGGGCCATTGACGACATGCCGCTGAGTTTCCGTTCCATGGCGCGCTACAACATCGAGAACATGGCGGGCGCGGCTTTGACGGCGTTGCTGATGGGTCTGCCGGCAGCGGCGATCGCACAGACGCTGGCCCGCTTCGGCAGCAGCCACGACGACAATCCGGGCCGCCTGCAGTCCTGGCGGTTCGCCGACGTGCAGGTGTTCATGGACTATGCGCACAACCCCGAGGGCATGCAGGGCTTCCTGGCCATTGCACGAGCCTTCACCGGTTCGGGCCGGCTGGCGGTGCTGTTAGGGCAGGCCGGTAACCGGGAAAACGCCGATATCCGCAAACTGGCCGCTGCGGTGGCCGCATTCCATCCGGATCTGGCGGTGCTCAAGGATATGGCCGGTTACGAAAGAGGCCGCGAAGTCGGCGAAGTGCCCGGTATCCTGCGCGACGAACTGCTGCGCTGCGGCATGCCCGATGCGGCCATCCGCGTCTGTCTGGATGAAGTGCAGGCGGTCCGGTCGATCCTGGAATGGGCGCAGGCCGGCGATGTGCTGGCTTTGCCGGTCCACGGCCTGAAAGAGCGCGCCGCCGTGCAAAACCTGCTGGATGCCATGCAGGCACAGGGCTGGCGTTCGGGACAGGCGCTCCCTGAGCTGCCACTGGAACCTGAAAACCCCGTCGACGCCTGACGTCAGGCGTCAAATTCGCTAAAATACAGCGCTTATCACCAAGGTCCACTTATGACGTGCCGCACCCGTTTTGCCCCTAGCCCGACCGGATTCCTGCATATCGGCGGAGCCCGGACCGCTTTGTATTGTTATCTTGAGGCGCGCCGCCGCCATGGCACGTTCGTCCTGCGCATCGAAGACACCGACCGCGAGCGGTCTACCCAAGCCGCCGTGGACGCAATCCTGCAGGCCATGGACTGGTTGGGCCTGGAATACGATGAAGGTCCCATTTACCAGACCGAACGCCTGCACCGCTATCAGGAAGTGGCCGAGCGCATGGTGGCCGACGGAACGGCGTATTACGCCTACGAAAGCAAGGATGAGCTCGAGGCGATGCGCAACGAGGCCTTGGAAAAAAACGAGAAACCCCGTTACAACGGACGTTACCGCGAGGCCAACGAACCGCGCCGCGACGACCCGAACCGGGTGATCCGCTTCAAGAACCCGCGCGACGGCGTGGTGGCATGGGACGACAGCATCAAGGGCCGCATCGAGTTCAGCAACACCGAACTCGATGACCTGGTGATCTTCCGGTCCGACGGCTATGCCACCTACAACTTCGCGGTGGTGGTCGATGACCTCGACATGAACATCACCGACGTTATCCGCGGCGACGACCATGTCAACAACACGCCGCGCCAGATAAACATCTACAAAGCGCTCGGCGATTTCCTGCCGCGCTTCGCGCACATGCCGATGATCCTTGACCCGGAGGGCGCCAAACTGTCGAAACGGCACGGCGCGGCCAACGTCATGCAGTACCGGGAGGACGGCTACCTGCCGCATGCGCTGCTGAACTACCTGGTCCGCCTGGGCTGGTCGCACGGCGACCAGGAGCTGTTCAGCAAAGCCGAGATGTTCGAGTTGTTCAGGATCGAGGACGTCAACTCGAAAGCGTCGCGCCTGGATCCCGCCAAGCTCAACTGGATCAACCAGCATTACCTCAAAACCGATGCGCCTGAGGACGTCGCCAGGCACCTGCTCTGGTATCTTGAGAAGGCCGGTTATGACCTGGCCGCCGGGCCGGCGCCGGCTGACGTGGTGGTCGCGTTGCGCGACCGTGTGCACACCCTGAAGGAAATGGCCGAAAAGGCCAAGGTCTGGTACCTGCCGCTGTCGGAATCCGATATCGATGCTGCGGCTGAAGCCAAGCAGTTCACCGCGTCCGTGCGCGAGCCGTTCAGCCTGTTCATCGCCAAGCTCGAGGCCCTGCCCGAATGGCGTCTGGAAGCGGTGCACCAGGCGTTCGCCGACACCTTGGCCGAGCTGGGGCTGGGCATGGGCAAGCTCGGACCGGCGGTGCGCGTCGCGCTGACCGGCACGACGGTGTCGCCGGCCATCGACCATACCGTTTACCTGTGCGGGCGGGGGCAGGCCTTGTTGCGCCTGAACGCGGCCTTGGCGAAACTGCCCTGATGAGCGGCCATGCCGACGACTGCACCCATCCGCACCATCATGTGCACGACGCACAGGCGTTCGTCGATGCTGTGAAGGAAGCCAGTGCCCGGCGCGGACTTCGCCTGACACCGATCCGCGTGCAGGTGCTGGGGCTGATCGCCGCGCACCGCAAGCCGATCAAGGCCTATGACCTGCTTGAGCAGATGAAAGCCGAAGTGGGCGCCAATGCGCCGCCTACGGTTTACCGCGCCCTGGATTTCCTGCTCGAGCATGGCTTCATCCACAAGCTGTCTTCGATCAACGCGTATGTGGCCTGCCATCATCCGAGCATCGAGCATTCGGTACCGTTCCTGATCTGCGATACCTGCCAGAGCGCGATTGAGCTGGAGGACGAGAGCGTCGCCGAAAACCTCAGCCTCAAGGCCGAAGCGCTCGGGTTCCATCCGCGTGCGCAGGTGCTGGAAGTGCATGGCCAATGCCGTGAGTGCGCGGCATCGGCCAAAAAATGAAAACGCCGGACAACGCCGGCGCTTTTCACCTGCCGAACGGTTGCTGGTTCACTTCAGCAGGTGCAGGGTTATCGGGTAACGGTATTCGCCGCCATTTTTAGCGGACTTGGCGGCGATCAACGGGCAGAACAGCCAAAGCGTGAGAAGCAAACCCCCGATGGGCAGCATGAGCAGGAACAGCATGCCGTCAGTCAGTTCCCAGATGACCAGGAAGGTCAGGCTGTAAAGGAACATGCTGAGGTTGAAGTTGAATGCCTCCGCCGCGTGCCTGCGGACGAATGAAGCACCGCCGGCATGGGCCGCCCAGAACAGCAAGGCGAATAGCGCGCCGCCGACGCCCAATAGACGGAAAGTCAGGAAATTTGCGGCAACCCATGAGCTCGCCAAGGCAAACGCCAATGGCCAGACATGGGCCCTGAAGGCCAGTTTGCGGTCGTTGCCGAAAGTGGAAGCCGTGGTGTCGCTCATATTTGCCCTCTGGAATTTAATGGTTCAGCTGATTGGCACGTTTTGGACTGCGGGATGGCGCCTCAGCTCATGATGCGGAACGTCAGCGGGTACCGGTAGTCCTTGCCGTCAAAACCGGCGATGGCCGCCTGCACCGTGCACCAGATCCAGACGATGGCCAGCACCAATGCAAGCGGAATGACGAAGATAAGTCCGATGCCCAAGGTCATCACGGCGAAGAACACCGCAATCAGGGTGTAGATGAACATGCTGAAGTTGAAATTGAAGGCTTCCGCGGCATGCCTGCGTATGAATGCGGATTCGTCTTTTTTCATTACCCAGACCACGAACGCCGCCACCATTCCGCCGACACCGGCGCACCAGGACGTGAACAGGGCTAGCAGGAAAGCGGCAACATGCACTCCGCCGGCCCATTTGGTTGCGTCGTCCGTGCTGCGTTGGGTTTCATCGCTCATGGCAGTATCCTTAGTCGTTTGATGATAACTATAACCCTGCCATCACGCCGTTGCAAACCGCGCCATGCGATCTGCTCAGCGCCTGAAATCGTGCAGCAGCTCGGCCTGGGCCAATATTTCGCGTTCGTGTCCGGCCTCGCGCCATGGTTCAGCCAAGGCGGCGTCGTACCAGGCCTGCATGCCATCAAGCGCCAGCAGGCGATGCGCATAAGCGCGTGATGCGCCGCTCAGCGGCAGGTCGTAGGTCTGGATGCGGAATGCCACCGGCGCATAAAACGCATCCACTGCCGTGAATGCGGGGCCGGCCAGGAACGGGCCTCCGAAACGGGACAGGCCATCGTTCCAGAGCTCATCAAGCCGTTGCAGGTCGCCGGCCAGGCTGTCGGGCGTGCCGTGCAGGCGCAGCCGCAGGCCGCAGTTCATCGAGCAGTGATTGCGCAGGCCGCTGAAGCCGGCATGCATCTCGGCGCTGGCCGAACGTGCCCAGGCGCGGGCCTTGGCAGCTTCCGGCCAAACAGCGGAATGACTTTCGGCGAGGTATTCCATGATAGCCAGGGAATCCCAGACCACGGTGTCGCCGTCGTGCAGGCAGGGCACCTTGGCATTGGGCGCAAAGGCCTTGAAGTTGGCGTGGTTGTTATCCTCGAACGGAATCAGCCGCTCGCTGAAGGCGATGCCCAGTTCGGTCATCAGCAACCAGGGCCGTAAAGACCAAGAGGAGTAGTTTTTGTTGGCGATGTAAAGAGTATACGCAGGCATTCAGTTCTCCGATTCCAGTTCCGATTTGGCGCCGCGGGCCAGCCGCGACAAGGCCAGGCTGTTGGCCAGCAAAGTGCCGATCACCAATGCCGCGCCGGTGATGACCATGGTGGTGATGGTGCTGATGCCGGCCAGGTTATCCTGTTCCATCAGGGCGTGCAGGCCTTTGAAGCCGACGCTGCCGGGCACCAAGGTGATCAAGCCGGGAATCTGCACCAGGATGCCGGGCTCGCCGCTGATGCGTTGGTAAAGGTGCCCGGCCAGCGCCACGCTGAACGCGCCGGTGAACGCGCCGGCAACCGGTCCGAGCCAGCCGGAAACCGTGGAGGTCACGCCGAAAGCCAGCAGGCAGGCACCCATCATGATATGCAGCGCGCGCAGCGGCGCCTGCAGGAATACCAGCAAAGTCGCGCCCAGCAGGGCGATGCACGGCCAGACCGTCCAGTCCGGCAGTTTGTCCAGGCTGTCCAGGGTCTGGTAGGGCAGCCATTCGGTGCCGATGGTGGTGCCGATGGCGACGCCGGCGCCCATCATCAGCATCAGGATGAACGCGCCGGCCAATCGGCCGGTGCCGGCCAGCAGGTTGCCGGTCGCCAGTTCGATCATGGCGATGGTGATGGTGAAGCCAGGCAGCAGCAGCACGATCCCGGCCAACACCGCCACGAACGGCGAGGTGACCGGTATCACCACCGCCAACGCATAGGTGCATAGCGCGGCGAAGCCGCACAGCAGCACCGGCGACACCGGGTTCAGGCCGGGGCGTGCCGAGAGAAAAAGCAGCGCCAGAACGAACAGCAGTCCGACCATGCCGGCCACCGCCATTTCCGGCAATGCGCCGCCCAGCAGCAGGGCGATGCTGCTGGACAGCACGAAGCCGCAGACCACCATCTGCCAGGGTTTCCATGGCGGCGGCGTGTGCATGATGTCGGTCAATTGCCGTTCGGCTTCATCCAACTGGCCGAGCGAACGCAGCTTGCGGATCATGTCCTTGAGCGCGATCAGGCGCACCATGTTGTAGTCATAGGCGGGCAGCCTGACCAGCTTCGCGTGCTGGCCTTCCGCTGCGGTTTCCAGGGTGATGGTCAGCATGGTGGGCAGGGCGAAGCAGTGCGCGTCAACCCCGAATCGGCCACCGAGCTGGTGCACGTGACGCTCGAGGTCGTGCGAGTTGGCGCCGCTGACATGCATGGCTTTGGCCAGTTCGCTTAAAAAGGTGATAAGACGTAGTTCCATGCGTGTATTATCGCACGGTACGGAAGCACTTGATTTTGCGTTGTTTTCGGCAGACTTCGAAGGTCGGCGGTGAAAAGCGGCCATGCCTTATTTGTTACACTATAACAACATCATGGGTTTTGTGATATCCTCTCAAGCTGCAGGCACTCGGCTTATTACGGCATGAATCTCAGGCGGTTTCTCGACAAATTCGGCACCACCAGCTCCATCATCTGCGCCGTGCACTGCGCATTGCTGCCGATCGTGATTTCGGCGCTGCCAGCCTTGGGGCTGAGCGCGTTGGCCTGGAGCGGGTTCGAGTGGGCGTTTGTGTGTTTCGCCACCTTATTGGGCGTTTTCAGCCTCTGGCTGGGTTTCAAACGGCATCGGGTGTACCGTGCGCTGCTGTTCCTGGTGCCTGGCCTGCTGTTGGTCTGGATGGGCGTGCTGTGGCCCGAAATCCATAACAGCCTGTTCAAGCACACCGTTTTCATGAGCGTCGGCGGCACCTTGATCGCCGTAGCCCACCTGATCAATCTGCGCCTGAACCACGGCCATGTACATGACGCCAGCTGCCACCACGCACATTAAGGCTTGGTGGATGCGCTCCGGAGTGGTAACCTATAGCACTGATTGTGGTCAATTTATATAAATAAAGGAATTTAAAGATGGGTAGAGGCGATCGTAAAACGGCTAAAGGCAAGCGCAGCATCTCCAGTTACGGCAACGCGCGCACCGCGGCCGCCAAGAAAGAGGCGGTTCAGGTCGCCGTGAAAAAAGAAGTGGTGAAGAAAGCCGCTCCAGCCAAGAAAGCGCCTGCAAAAAAGGCCGCTGGCAAAGAGTGAGTGGTTTGACCTGAATCAACAAAAACAGCCTGCGAGGGCTGTTTTTTTTTGTTCAACCCAATTACCATGGCCTTTCAATGGCCTTGCTGCCATGATGAATTTCGATTGGCGCTGCATCGGTGAGGGGACGCCGGAAATCATGAAAATCAAACAGCCGCTCAATATTTTGGTTTTGACGCTCGCGGTATTCTCCGGAACGGCGCAGGCATCGATGTTCGAAGGCGAGACCCTGGACAAAGTGGCCAATGCACTGGCGTGGTTCATCCTCGTCACGATGCCCATCGGCGGCCTGTACCTGTTCTGGATGGTGCACATCCTGCCGGAGAAAATCGCCCATAAGCGCCACCACCCGCAGAAGGAAGCGATCCATATGCTGTGCCTGCTGTCGCTGGTGTTCGGTGGCATGTTGTGGCCGCTGGCCTGGCTTTGGGTCTACTCCAAACCGGTCATGTACAAGATGGCCTACGGCACCGACAAAGCCGTGCCGGAAGGCGAGGAAGCCCGCGGCGACGACATCGCCGCCCTGCGTCAGGAAAATGAACGTCTAAGGGCCGCCTTGGCGGCGCCGCAACCCATGAAAGGCGATTGATATGGAAGCCATCATCCTCGGCATTTACGCGTTCTTCGTCTGGCTGATCTTCTTCAAGTTCAAATGGCTGCCGTGGAATACGGTTTCCATGGCGATCTCCATCACCATTCCGATTGTCGGCATCACCGCCCTGATCCTGGTCCTGAACGTGGTCGCGCCCTCTTCCAGCGAAGTGCGCGTGGTCAACAAGGTCCTGCAGGTGGTGCCGCAGGTCAGGGGGCGGGTCATCGAAGTCGTCGCGGAAGGCAACCGCAGCTATAAGAAGGGTGCCGTACTGCTGCGCATCGATCCAACCCCGTATCAGAACGCCGTAAACAGCCTGCAGGCCAGACTGCAGGTCAATGAGTCGTCGCTGGAAAGCGCCAAGGCTTCTGCCCGCCAACTGAGTGAATCGCTGCGTGCCGCCGCCGGCCAGGTCAGTGTGGTTGAAAGCAGGCTTGGCCTGGCCCAGCGCCGTCTTGCCGAGCATGAGGAACTGTTCGCCAACGGCGCGGGGGACCTGTTCGCGCTGGAAGAAGCGCGTGCCAACGTGATGCAGTTGAAGGGCGATTTGGACACCGCGAAAGCCAACGAGAACCAGGTCATGCAGCAGCTGTCTGCGCAGAGCCGCGGCGAGTATGCCGCCATCGCGTCCGCGCGCGCGCAGCTGGCGGCCACCCAGGCCGAACTGGATAACGCCAAGTGGGAACTGGACCAGACCATCTATACCGCGCCGTCCGACGGCAAGGTCGTCAACCTGCAGATTCGCGTGGGGACCATGTTGACGCCCATGCCGTTCAATCCGGCTTTCTCGTTCGTCGAGGACGAGCAGGAGCTGATCGCGTTCTTCAACCAGAACGAAATCCATCTGGTCGAAACCGGCAATGAAGCCGAGGTCGCCCTGCTGACCCGCCCGGGTGAGGTGGTCAAGGCCGTGGTTGATTCCGTGGTGTGGGCGCAGGGGCAAGGGCAGGTCGCCCAAGGCGGCATGTTGCCGACGACCGGCGCCGCGCCCTCCGTGCCGAACCGGTTCGCCGTCAAGCTGAAGACAACCGGCAAATGGAAAAACGACAGCCTGCCCGCCGGCGCAGTCGGCACCGGTGCGATTTACACAGAACATGAAAAGATGATCCATATCCTGCGCAAGGTGCTGATCCGCGTCACGACCAAGATCAACTACCTCGTCCTGAAGCTGCATTGACGGATGCGCGCGATGAAGCAGACCCGCATACGCGTATCGAAAGCCGGCTCGCTGATGATCGGCATGGCCGTGCTGTCCGCCTGCGCCCTGAAGACGCCGCCTGACACTGAAGCGCTCCGCCAACAGCAGGTCCCGGCCTTGGCCGGCCGCGCCGCGTGGGTGGCGCCGACACCGGCGGCGGTGGCTGCCGTCAATGACGGCTGGATAGCCGGATTCAACGATCCCGAGCTCAGCCTTCTGGTCGCCGAGGCCATCGCCAATAACCGGGATCTGCTCACGGCCGCCGCGCGGGTCGAACAAGCCAAGGCCTTATCGGTCATGAACGGCGCCGCACGTTATCCGTCGGCATCCATCAAGGGCGTATCGGGCAACACAGATACCGAAATCCTGTCGTTGGGTGCGGTGTGGGAACTCGATTTCTGGGGTCGTGTCCGTTCCCAGGCGCGTGCCGCCAAATCGCAGTACGAGGCGTCGCAATCCGATTACCGCTGGGCTGAACAGTCGCTGGCCGCCGGGGTCGCCAACGCCTGGTTCAGCTTGATTGAAGCAAACCGTATCATCGAACGCACCGAACAGGCCGTCACCGCCCAGGAAAGCCTGCTGAAGATCGCCAGGCAGCGTACCAAGACCGGCATCAGCGCCGAGACCGATATCGAAGAGGCCGACGGCAGGCTGTATGAACTTCGTTCCGACCTGGCCGCCATGCAGCTTTCCCGCACCCAGGCTACGCAGGCCTTGGAAGTGCTGTTAGGCCGTTATCCGGCCGATGCGCTGCGCACGGCACGGGACCTGCCGACGTTGGCACCGGTGCCGGTGGATGTGCCGGCCAACCTGCTGGAACGCCGCCCCGACCTGGTCGCGGCGGAGCAGCGCGTTGCCGCGGCATTCGACCTGAAACAGTCGGCCGATGCGGCGCGTCTGCCGGGCATTTCCATATCCGCCGCGATCACCGACATCAGCAGCGACATCTTCCTGCTCAACAGCGCCAATTCGCCGATCAGCGGCGGCAGCCTCAGCTTCCTGGCGCCGCTGTTCACCGGCGGCTACCTGAAAGCGCAGTCTGAATACTACAGCGCGGTGCAGCGTGAAGCCGCGGCGGCCTACGGCAGCTCCGCGCTCAGCGCACTGAAGGAAGTCGAGGGATCGTTGCGGGCCGAAGCCAGCCTGGCCTCCCAGGCCTGGCAGCAGGCCGCCAGCCTGGCGCAGCAGCGTGAACTGCTGCGCAAGGAAGAGATCAGGGTGCGCGTGGGTTCGCGTGATCCGAGGAGCCTGTTGCAGCGCAAGCAGAGCATGTTGAGCGCGGACATCGCCTACCAGCAGATCCGGGCCGACCAGGCACGCCAGCGGGTGGCCTTGTTGATGGCTTTGGGCGGTTCCTGGAATGCCGCTCCGGCGTCAGCCGCGCCATGAGCAGGCGGCTTTCCATCACCTGAAACGGCCCTTCCGGGCCGTTTGCTTTTCAGCTTTCCCGGCCGGCGCTGAAACGCAGATCGGCATCGAACTCCAACGCGCAGCGCACGATGATTCCGGCCGCAAGCCGTAGCTGCGCCAGATCCATGCTCGGTGTGCCGGGATGCCGTATAGCCTGCTCCGGCAGATAGGGGATGTGCACGAAGCCGGCCTTCATGCCCGGGCGTTCCGATGCCAGGTGCATCAATCCGTAGAACACGTGATTGCAGACGAACGTGCCGGCGGTATTCGAGACCTCGGCGGGAATGCCGGCCTTGTGCAGGGCAAGCAGGGCGGCCTTGATCGGCAGCGAGCTGAAATACGCGTTCTGCGCATGCGCGAAAATACGCGCGTCAATCGGCTGGTTGCCGGCATTGTCGGCGATCCGGGCGTCGTCGCAGTTGATGGCCACGCGCTCGATGCTGACCGCGCTGCGCCCGCCGGCCTGTCCGAACGCGATGACGATTTCGGGCTGGTAGGTCTCGACATGCTGGGCCAGGGCCAGCAACGAATGCCCGAAGGCGGTCGGCAGGCAACGCGTCACCACCGGATGGCCGTCGATCACCGCACCGTCGAACGCTTCGAGCATCAGCCAGGACGGATTGACGGGTTCGCCTGCGAAAGGCTCGAATCCGGTCAGCAGCACGGTCATGGCAAAGCCAGCCAGTAGATCAGGATCAGGTTGCAGGCGATCAGCGGCAGAGCAGTCATGACCTGCGCCTTGATCACCGCATTCTGATCCTTGAGTTCCAGCAGCGCCACCGGCACGATGTTGAAGTTGGCCGCCATCGGTGTCAGCAGCGTGCCGCAGTAGCCGGTCAGCATGCCGATTGCCGCCAATGGCGCGGGGTCCGCGCCATGCCGGGCCACCAGGATCGGCAGGCCGATGCCGAGCGTCATCACCGGAAAGGCGGCAAAGGCGTTGCCCATCACCATGGTGAACAGGACCATGCCCAACCCGTAGGCCAGAACCGCGACCCAGGCCTGCTGCAGCGGCAGCGAGCGGGTCAGCAGGTCGGCGACCAGATCGCCGATGCCGGCCTTGTTGAACATGGCACCGAGCATGGCCAGTAGCAAGGGCAGCAGGACCGCCCAGCCGATGGCGTCCAGGATGCCGCGCGAGGCGTGTATTGCCGCCGGCAAGCGCTCGCCGGTCAGTTTCAGGGCTGCGAGAAAGGCGCCGAGGCAAGCGATGCCAAGGCAGATGACCGTGGTCTGCCGGGCGCTGATCAGCGGCGTACCGCCGATATCGATGTTTTTCAGGAACAGCACGCCGATCAGGGTGATGGCGGGAATCAGAAGGGCTGGAATGAACAGCCGGTTACCGAGCACGGCGGCCTTGGCTTCGCGCTGGGCAGGTGTCGCGCTGCGGTAGTTGCCCGATCCGACCCCACCGAAACCGGCCAAGCCGGCGATGACCAGTACCATCGCACCCATGGCCATCGGCGCGATGGCGTCGCCGAACGCGAACGCAGCCGCCAGCAACGCCCAGAACGCCGCGGTGCTCCAGCGTTTGCCGTGCTGCCGGTCACGTAGCGTCTGCACGGCGATATAGGCGAGGTAAACGCCGCACAGCCAATACACGTGGGTGATGTCAAGCATGCCCGTCGTCTCCCCGGGCGTTCTCGTCGGCAATCGCTTTGGCCAGGGCCTGATCGAAGCGGCGTAGGCGGAATGCATGGATGGCAAAGGCCAGCAGCGCGGTGGGAATGCCCCACAGCGCCACGTGCAGCGGTTCCATGACGATGCCGTTTTCGGCATAAATGCCCTGAATCAGCAGCACGGCGCCGAATGCGATGAAGATGTCTTCGCCGAAGAACAGGCCCACGTTATCCGTGGCCGCGGACATGGCGCGCAGACGTGCGCGCGTTTCCGGTCCGATGCGGCCATGCTTTGCCTGCGCCGCGCCCTCGGCCATCGGCGCCAACAACGGCCTTACAGTCTGCGCCTGACCGCCGAGACTGGTCAGTCCGATGGCGGAAGCGGCCTGCCGCAGCGCCAGATACAGGGTCATCAAGCGGCCGGGTGTCACCGACTTCCTGCCGGCGATCCAGTTCTGCGCATGTTCGCGCAGGCCGGCACGTTCCAACGCGCCCAGCACCGGCAAGGTCAGGATGATGATCAGCAGATAACGGTTCCTGCTGAAGCCCTCACCGATTTCGGTCAAGATGCGGGCCGGGGACATGCCGGCGGCAGCGCCCGCCACCAGCGCAGCGGCCACCACCACCAGCACCGGATTCCAGCGGCGCATGAAGCCGATGATGACCACCAGTACGCCGAGCAACGGCCAGTAATTCACGGCCGCATCGCCTTGACCGCGATGCCGTTGCCGGCGAACGCCTGGCGCAGGGCTTTGGCGAAGCGCAAGGCATGCGGGCCGTCGCCATGCAGGCACAGGGTCTGCACCGTCAGGGCGATGCGTTTGCCCGATGCCGAGCTGACGCATCCATCCAACACCATCGCCAAGGCCTGCGCCATGGCTTCGGATTCATCACTGATCAACGCATCTGCTTGGCTGCGCGGCACCAGCAGGCCGTGCTCGGTGTAACGGCGGTCGGTAAAGCCTTCCGCGGCGGTACGCAGGCCGAGCGCCCGGCCCGCCTCAAGCAGCCGCGAGTTCGCCAGGCCGACCAGGATCAGGCCGTCATCGCAGTCCCTGACCGCCTTCGCGATGGCTTCGGCGGCCACGGCATCGACCGCCGCGCGGTTATACAGGGCACCATGCGGTTTCACATGCCGAACAGGCACCGATTGGCTGCGTGCGATGGCCTGCAGGGCGCCGATCTGGTGTTGCACGATGGCGTAGATCTGGTCAGGCGGCACATCAAGGTCCCGGCGGCCGAGGTGTTCGCGGTCCCAATACGAAGGGTGTGCGCCGATGCTGACGTCGTGTGTCCTGCACAACGCGACCAGCCCGGCCATATAGGCCGGATCCCCGGCATGGAATCCGCAGGCGATGTTGGCCGAGGAGATGTACGGCAGGAGTCCGGCGTCGTTTTCAAGCGCCGTTTCGCCCACGTCGGCATTGAGGTCGATGTCAGCCATCGGTGTTCCGCCACCAGTTGCGCATATGCGTCCGCCATTCCATGAAATGCTGTTCGCGTACCCGCAGGCGGTTCTGCGCCGCCTGCAGATCCACGAAGCTGAAATGCAGTGTATCGCCCGGCTTGCATTGTGCCAAGCGCGCATGCGACACGCTGGCCACCGTGCCGAGCAACGGGTAGCCGCCGGTGGTCTGCCGGTCGGCGGCCAGGATGATCGGCCGGTTGTCCGGCGGCAGCTGGATAGAGCCGAAGGTGACCGGGCCGGACAGCATGGACGCACTGCAGACCGGATCGGGCAGAGCCTGCAGCAGGCGCAGACCCATGCGGTCTGCGTCTTTGCTTACCGTCCATCCGGCAGATTGGAAATATTCCTGTTGGCCCGGCGATAATGCCGGCCAGTGCGCACCCGTCACGACCAGCAACGGCTCGTCATCGGCAAAGGCCGGATTGGCGAAACTGGTATGCCAGCGGATCGGCTTTCCCTTAGGTACAGGCATCCCGCGTAATGGCAGACGGTCGTCCTTCTGGAACCAACGTCCGTGCCACCCGCCCAGGCCTGAGCGGGCGTCAGTGGCCACGCTGCCCAGCACCGGCTCGGCGTGAAAACCGCCCTTCGCGGACAGATAGGCGCGGCAACCCTGCGCGGCACGGCCGAACGCCAGCAGGCTGCCGGCCTCAATCCACACCGGCTGGCATAAGGGCATCGGCTGGCCGTTCAGGCGCGCGCTCAAATCGGCGCCGGTCAGGGCAAACCACTGCGCGCGCAGCACACGCAACCGGGTGTTGCCCGGCAGGATTTCCAGGACGCCTTCGTTTTCGTCATTGGCCAACAGGGCATTGGCCACTCGCGCCGCAAAGGCGTCCATGGCGCCGGATGGGCTGATGCCGAGGTGCTGGTAGCCGAAACGGCCGAGATCCTGCAGGCAGCAAAGCCCGGCGCTTTCGAACAGGATCATAATTCACCGCCCTGCAGCAGGAACTCATCCAAGGAAATCGGTTTGAAACGCAATTGGTCGCCGGGCTGGAGCAGGCAGGGAGGATCCTGTTCCGGGCTGAACAGCGGAGCCGCGGTCCGGCCGATGACCTGCCAGCCGCCAGGCGTACTCTGCGGATAGATGCCGGTCTGCGCGCCGCCGATGCCGACCGATCCGGCCGGGACAGCCAGCCGTGGCGTGTCTTTGCGCGGCGTGTGCAGGCACGGGTGCAGTCCGCCCAAGTAGGCGAAGCCGGGCTTGAATCCCAGAAAATACACGCGGTAGACGGCGCCGCTGTGCAACGCGACCACCTCATCCACGCTGAGCTTGGCCTGTGTGGCCAACCAGCCGATATCGGGTGCCACGCGCGGATCGTAGCAGACCGGCAGTTCTACCGTGCGTGCGGCCACCTGCTGCAGCGCGGCGCTGACATCGGCGTCGCGGATGGCCTGTGACAGCGCTTCGAAGCCGGTGTGCATGGGCGAGTAATACACCGCCAGGCTGTGATAGGCGGGAACGGCCTCCAGGATTTCCTGTGCCAGGTTCTGGAGCAGCCAATGCCTGAGCGCGTGCACGCGGCGGTTGATGCCCGGGTCGATGCGCGCCGCGAAGCTGACCAGCAGCGCGCTGTCGCCCAGGGGCTGGATGCTTTCGATGGTGCGCGCTTCGCTCATCGTTTATCGGCTGAGAATCAAGCGCTCAAGCAGATTGCCGCCGAACCAGTAGCACAGCTCAGCCGGGTGCCTGATGTTCCATAAGGCGAAATCGGCGCGTTGCCCGATGGCCAGGCGGCCACGGTCGCCCAGTCCGAGCGCTTTGGCGGCATGCAGCGTGGCGCCGCGCAGCGCTTCTTCGGGCGTCAGCCGGAAATGCGTGCAGGCCATCGCCATCGCCAGGCGCAGGGACAGCAAGGGCGCCGTTCCGGGATTGCAGTCGGTTGCGACCGCCATCGGCACGCCGTGTTCACGGAAAGCCGCCATCGGCGGCAGCTTGGTTTCGCGCAGCACATGGAACGCGCCCGGCAACAGCACGGCGACGGTTCCGGCCGCGGCCATTTTGCGGACCGAGTCCTCGCTGCTGTATTCGACATGGTCGGCCGACAGGCCGGAAAATTCCGCGACCAACGCGGCGCCCGACAGGTCGCTGAGCTGGTCGGCATGGCATTTGACCGGCAGGCCAAGTTGCTGTGCGCCATCAAACACCCGCCGGCTCTGCGCCGGCGAGAACCCGATGCCCTCGCAGAACACGTCGACGGCATCGATGAGGCCTTCGCTGTGCAGGATCGGCAGCCACTCACAGACCGCGTCGATATAGTCATCGCTTCGCCCGGAGAACTCCGCGGGCAGGGCGTGCGCGGCCAGATAGGTGGTTTTGACGGTGATGCCGGCATGCGCGCCGAGGCGTCTGGCCACGCCCAGCATGCGGCGTTCGCTGGCCAGGTCCAGACCGTAACCGGACTTGATTTCCACACAGGCCACACCGTCGGCGATCAAGGCCTGCAGTCTGGGCAAGCTCTGCGCGAACAGTTCCGCTTCGTCCGCTGCGCGGGTCTGGCGTACGCTGGACATAATGCCGCCGCCGGCCTTGGCGATGTCTTCATAGCTGGCGCCGTTCAGGCGAAGCGCGGCTTCTTCGGCGCGGTTGCCGGCGAACACCAGATGCGTGTGGCAGTCGATCAGCGCCGGCGTCAGCCAGTGGCCTTTTGCATCAATGGCCTGGTCGGCGTCCTGCAGCCAACGCAGGGCGTTGCCGCTGTCGGTGCCGACATAGGCTATTTCGCCGTCGCGCCAGGCCATGCAGCCGTTGCGGACCATGCCGTAATCAGGTCCGTCCAGGGTGGCCAGGTTGGCGTTGACGATGACGCCGTGGCTGGCGCGCAGCGGCGCGTTCATCGCACCACGCCCAGTGCGGCGAAGCGGCCGTAATCCAGTCCGAGCTCGTGCATGATGTCGCGCGAGTGCCCGCCCAGCGGCGGCGGCGCCTGTGTGTAGTGCACCGGCGAATCGCCGAGCTTCAAGGGGCTGGCCACCACCGGGATGCCGTCGATGTCGACGACATTGCCGTTGGCCTTGGCCAGGTCCGACTCGAGGGCCTGCTTCACCGAGTTGATCGGCGCGCACGGAATGCCGCGCGCCTCGAAGGCTTTCAGCCAATGCGAGACCGGCTTGGCGCCGAAAATCCGCTGCAGCAGGTCGGTGACCGTCTTTCGGTTCAATACGCGCAGGCTGTTGCTGCAGAAGCGGGGGTCGGCGATCCACTCCGGATGGCCCACCACATCGCACAGGGCATGCCACAGCTTTTCGTTGGCGACGGTCAGCACGAAGGATTGGTCGGCGGCCTTGAACGCCTGATAGGGCACGATGCTGGCGTGTTCATTGCCGAAGCGCGGTGCCTCCTCGCCGGTGAACAGCACGCCGGCGCCGATATTGGCCAGCCAGCTCAGTTGCGTATCGAACAGCGACACCGCCACCTGCTGTCCGCGGCCGGTGCTGTGGCGTTGGTGCAGGGCGGCCAGGATCGCGATGGCCGCGTTCTGGCCGGTGGCCAGGTCGACCACGGCCACCGCGACCTTGTTCGGCTCGCCGTTGCGCGCCCCGGTGATCGCCATCAGGCCGCCTTCGGCCTGCACCGCGTAGTCGTAGCCGGCGCGTTCGGCGTCCGGTCCGGTGCGGCCATAGCCGGAAATCGAGCAGTAGATCAGGCGCGGATTGACGGCGCTCAGCGCCGCATAGCCGACGCCCAGGCGCTCGGCGGTGCCTGTGCGGAAGTTTTCGATCAGCACGTCGGCCTGGCGCACCAGTGCGTGGATCACCTCCGCGCTTTCCGGCTTGTGCAGGTCGATGCAGATCGAGCGCTTGCCGCGGTTGGCGCAGGAGAAATACGCTGAGATGCCGCTGATGTAGGGCGGGCCCATGCCGCGGGTGTCGTCGCCGTCGAACGATTCGACCTTGATCACCTCGGCGCCGAGGTCGGCCAGCGTCATGCCGCACCATGGCCCTGCCAGGACCCGCGATAGATCCAACACCTTCAGTCCAGTCAATGCCGCCATAAATTCTCGCTTACAATACCCCGATGAATGACCTCATTTTACCCGCAATCGCCAATACCCATAGCCATGCCTTCCAACGCGCCATGGCCGGGCTGACCGAGCACCGCGGAGACGGCCAGGACAGCTTCTGGACCTGGCGCGGGCTCATGTACCGTTTCGCCGGCCGGATCACCCCCGAGCAGCTGCATGCGATCGCCGCGCAGCTGTATGGTGAAATGCTGGAGGCCGGCTTCACCCAGGTCTGCGAGTTCCACTACCTGCACCATCAGCCCAACGGCAGGCCGTATGACAATCCGGCCGAGATGTCGCAGGCGATCATCCGCGCCGCGGAAGACGCCGGCATCGGCCTGACCCTGCTGCCGGTGCTGTACCAGACCGGCGGGTTCGACGGCCGCGACCTGAACGATACCCAGAAACGTTTCGCGCACAGCACCGAGGACTATCTTCGGCTGATCGAAACGCTGCGGAAACAGGAAAGCTACCTGCTGAAGATCGGCGTGGCGCTGCACAGCCTGCGCGCGGTGCCGGAGCATACCCTGACCGAACTGCTGCCGGTGCTTGCCCGCGAGAAACTGCCGGTGCATATCCACATCGCCGAGCAGATGGCCGAAGTCAACGAATGCCTGGAGATCCGCGGCGCGCGGCCGGTGCAATGGCTGCTCAACCACGCCGAGGTCGATGAGAACTGGTGCCTGGTGCACGCCACGCACATGGACGCCAGGGAAACCAAGGCGCTGGCGAAGACCAATGCGGTGGTTTCCATCTGTCCGAGCACCGAAGCCAACCTGGGCGACGGGTTCTTTCCGCTCAAGGACTACCTCAAGCACAAAGGGCGCTGGTCGGTGGGCACCGATTCCAATGCCTCGGTGTCGCTGGTGGAGGAACTGCGTTGGCTGGAATACGGCCAGCGCCTGAAACATCAGCAGCGCAACCTGGCCGCGAGCGCCAAACAGCCGGCGGTCGGCGCCCATCTGCTGGCCGGCGCCGCCGCCGGCGGCTGGCAGGCCAGCGGCGTGGAACAGCGCGACGACAGCATCGAATTGGATGCCGATGCCCCGGCCCTGTTTCATGCCCATGCCGATGACCTGGCCGACCGCTTTGTATTCGCCGGCAACCGGCCGCTGGTGCGAACCGTCAAAGCTCTCGGCCTGGTGCGTGTGGAAGGCGGCGAGCACGTGTTCCGCCGGCCGTTCGAGGCAGCCTATAAATTGGCCTTGGGCCAGCTTTTGGCCAGTTGATCCAGCGACTGCCTTCGGCATGTACCACGCCGGCCGGCATGTCCGGTTTATAATGCAGGTATCACTCAGGAGCCTGCCATGCCCACTTCCCGTTACGACGCATCACGTGTCATCCGCGCCCCGCGCGGCACCGCGCTGACCTGTAAATCCTGGCTGACCGAAGCCGCTTACCGGATGATCCAGAACAACCTGGACGCGGAAGTGGCCGAAGACCCGACATCGCTGGTGGTATACGGCGGCATCGGCCGCGCCGCCCGTGATTGGGCCTGTTTCGACAAAATCCTGGAAACCCTGAAAGAACTGAACGACGATGAAACCCTGCTGATCCAGAGCGGCAAGCCGGTCGGCGTGTTCCCCTCGCACCCGGACGCGCCACGCGTGCTGTTGGCCAACTCCAATCTGGTGCCGCATTGGGCGACCTGGGAACACTTCAACGAACTGGATGCCAAGGGCCTGATGATGTATGGCCAGATGACCGCCGGTTCGTGGATCTACATCGGTTCGCAGGGCA
>ERZ1645185.280-NODE-280-length-21533-cov-5.792625_pt1 | contig 21533 bp, 19 predicted proteins | sample MGYA00575351_ERZ1645185 | MGnify/ENA primary metagenome ERZ1645185 (study PRJEB40838, sample SAMN11284767) | freshwater sediment metagenome | isolation source: river sediment | host: Sediment | place: India: Jana village, Kanpur | collected 2015-12-17 ...
GACCGACGGTCAGGGTGGCGGCACCACGCGTTAAGACAACGGGTGCGGGGCGCGGACCGCGCCCCGCACGCTTTCTTGGCGTTGAATGAAAATACCCCGGGTCGCGGGGAGGTTCGTGCGAATGCTTGATTCGCTGAAGCGACCGAACGCCGCAATGCCGGTGCGCCTGATACTGTTGCTGGCGGCAATACTGACAGCGGTCATCGCTGCCGCGCCATCGCGGGCCCAGATTGCTTCGGGCAATCAGGCCGAAGACCAGGACGACAATGATACCCGTGGACGCGTGATCGGGTCGCGGCTGGTAGGCGCCACTCCCGCTCCAGCCCCCGCTGGCGATCCCGAAATGGCGCGCGCCGCGTCGATGGGACGACTTGCCGAGCAAATTCCCGAAACTGAAAAGACGGCTTTCGACGGCTTCATCGCCGGTCTTTCCGACGCGGAGGCGGATGCCCTCTACGACATCACCGACATACTGGACGGCTTTGGCGAGCGCGGCCTTTTCGCCAATTTTCTGATCGGCTTACCGACCGACCAACGCGACAAGATGCTGAAGCTGCTGACCGATATCGATCAGCGTCAACGCCGCGCCTACGCGCAGGAGCTGCAGTTCAATCCGCGCGAAAATTGGTACGTGGTTCCCGAATATCTGGCAACGGCCGGACAGTCTGCCACCCGCGCGCTGATGTTTGGCAATCTGCTGTGCAACTCCACTTCGGGCATCGACGCCAAGGGCCAGGTGCGCTGCACAGTACCGCCCGGCGCGAATGAATTCCTGCAACGCTGGAACGTGGTTCTGGTTCGATGGTACCAACAATACGGCGGGGCTTTCGGCGCCGTCGCGCCTCACGAACTGGCACCCTGGCAGGCACGCATCTTCAAATCGGGTTGGGCCGCACGCCCCTACAGCAAGGAAGAAAAGGAACGGGAGTTCGCGAAATATGGCCGCAATCTGCTCGACTATGAACGGGTTCACGACTGCGGCGGTTCGCTTATCCGGCCCGGCTGGATCCTGACCGCAGCGCACTGCATTCGCCTTCCCCAGGGCAGCAACCGGATCGAGGACATCATGCGCCAGCGCAAGGTGCGGCTCGGAACGGTGGACGTGGGATCGGGCGGCGGTACCGAGTGGACGATCGACGGCATCATCGTCCACGGCGCGGCCAACGTCCGGTTGCCGCAACAAGGCTACGATCTGGCCCTGCTTCACATCGTCGGGCCGCGACCGGCCCCGGGCAAAGCCAGTCCGCGGGCGCTGGTCAAGGCCGCGCCGATCCGGGTGGCCGGTCCGGATTTCGGCAATCCGTCACCATTCGACCGGGTCTACGTCACCGGATGGGGGCTGAGCGGCCACGCCGACACAACGCGCCAGCTGCGCGACGAGCACGGCACGGCCCTCGCCTTTCAGCGTTACCTGCAGGTCGCGACCCTTCGCTACCTCGATCCCGAACGCTGCAACCACGACGCCAGCTTCATCAAGTCGGGCTATCGCATCCGTCCGGGGCAGGTTTGTGCCGGTGGAGCCGTTACCGATTCGGCCTGCTGGGGTGACAGCGGTGGTCCGCTGGTGGTCAAGGACGGCAGCGCGTTCGTCCTTCTTGGGGTCGTATCCTATGGCATCGGCTGCGGGCGGATCCGCGCGCCAAGCGCATTTGTCGATGTGCGCACGCACGCCGACTGGATCGAAGACGCACCGAAGCATTTCCAGCGCGGCAAGGTTGTGACCTGGCCGCCTGCCAAGGGAGAGCCGAAATGGTAACGCGTCCGTGCCGAATGCGGGTTTCCGCTCTGGGTTTTGCGCTGGCGGCGGGGCTGGCGTCGGCGGCACAGGCGCAGCAAGCCGCGGGCGAACAGATCGCCGGTGCTCCTGACGTCGCCGCTCCCGTAGCCGACGGAGCGGCGCCGCAACCCGCAGCGGTCGCGCCGACACAGGAAGAGGACGGTCTCCTTCCGCCCGACTGGAAGCCCAACTGGCGCATCGCACCCAACGAGGGAGAAAGCACACTTCGACCGGCAACCGCCGATGACCCCAATCCGAAGATAGCTTCGGCGCGGCGGTTGACCGAACAGGTGCCCGAGGCGGACCAGCCCGCCTACGTCGCCTTCATGGGCACGCTTACCCGCAGCCAGACCCGCGCCCTGCTTGAAATCACCGATCGCTTGCAGGACATCGGCGAGCGCGGTGCCTTCATCGACTTCCTTATCAAGTTGCCCGCCGTGCAGCAGCGCGGTCTCGTCAAGATGATCGACGCCATGGCGCCGGACGAGCGGGCTGCCTATGCCAAGGAGCTGCATCTTAACGACCAGAATCGCTGGGCCGCGGTGCCCGAATATCTGGTGGCAGCGGGGCCGGAGGCCGTCCGCGCGCTGATGTTCGGCAATCTGCTGTGCCGGCAGGAAGGGCGAATGGGCCGCCAGGTTCTGGCCTTCGAATGCCACATGCCCGAAGGTGGCGCCGCCTTCCTGGATCGCTGGACCGTCGTGATCACCCCGCCGAAGGTGTGGTTGCGAGCGCCGCACGGGGTCGTAGCCCCCAAGTCGCTCGCTCCCTGGCAGGCGCAGATCTTCAAGTTCGGCAAGGACGCGCGGCCCTACACCAGAGAGGAAGAGGCGCGCGAAGCCGTCAATTTCGGCCGGAACCTGCAACCCTACGAACGCCAGCATGTCTGTGGCGGGTCGCTGATCAAGCCGGGCTGGGTGCTCACCGCGGCGCATTGCATCACACCGCCGCAAGGCAGCACGCGGGTCGAGGAATTCCTGACTCAGCGCAAGGTCCGGATGGGCACAATGGACATAGGCGGCGGCGGCGGCACCGAATGGACGATCGACGGGATAATCGTTCACGGCGGCGCTAACCCCAAGGTGCCGCAAAAGGGCGACGATGTGGCCTTGCTGCATATTGTCGCTCCCAAGTCCGTCGCCGGCCGCGCCGACCCGGCCCAGCTGGTCAAGGTCAACCCGATCCGCCCCGCGCCGCCGACCTTTGCCGATCCGCCGCGCGGCCGGATCATTTATGTCAGCGGATGGGGCGTGACCGGGATCGCCGACCAGACCCGCCAGCTGCGCGACGAGCATGGCGCGGCCCAGGTTGCCCCGCGCTATCTCCAGGCCGCCCGGCTGGAACACCTGCCCCCCGATCGCTGCAACCGCGACCGCCGCTTTGTCGCCAAAGGCTATTCGATCAAGCCGGGCCAGCTGTGCGCCGGCAGTCCCGGCACCGACACATCGTGCTGGGGCGATAGCGGGGGGCCGCTGGTCGCCCCCGACGGGGCGGGTTACGTGCTGCTGGGCGTGGTGTCCTATGGCGTGGGATGCGGCGGAATCCGCGCGCCCAGCGCCTTTGCGGACGTGCGCGCCTACAACGACTGGCTGGACAAGGCGCCCGCCCATTTCCAGCGCGGCAAGGTGATCTTCTGGAAACCCTAGGGTCGGGCCACCTCCCTCACCCGATCTTAACCCCCCTGCGCTATGGCCGCATCGAACCGATGCCATTGCACAGGGGTTGATTTGCGATGCTGACCAACGCGGCCTTTCCGCCCGAAGCGCGGGCGGCTTTTGCCGGGGCCTATCCCAACGAGCCGGTCAAGCTGGCGCACGGCCTGGTCGGGCATCCGCTGCTGACACTCGACGCGCTGGCCGACCTGGCCCAGGCGCTGCCCGGCGACAGCATCGAATACAATCCCGGGCATCTGCCGATCGGCATCGCCCCCGAAGACGTCCCCTCTCCCCAGCTTGGCGTGGTCGAAACGATCCGCCGCATCGGCGAGGCGGGATCGTGGGTCGCTCTGAAGCGGATCGAGCAGGTCAGCGAATACGCCGCGCTGCTGCGTGACGTGCTGGGCGAGCTGGACGAGGTGGTCCAGCCGCGCACCGGGCCGATGATCCGGCTTGAAGGATTCGTCTTCATCACCTCGCCGGGCGGGGTGACGCCGTTCCACTTCGATCCGGAACACAACATCCTGCTGCAGATCCAGGGCAGCAAGGTGATGACCATGTTCCCGCTGGAGGACGAAGACCTGTTCGCCGCGCCGGTGCACGAGGCCTTCCACCTTGGCAAGCACCACCGCAACCTGCCGTGGCGCGACGAGTTCGCCGCCAAGGGCAAGACCTGGGAACTGACCCCGGGCGAGGCGCTGCACGTGCCGGTCAAGCGCCCGCATTGGGTGCAGAACGGCGATGCGCCGTCGGTCTCGCTGTCGGTCACCTGGCGGTCGGAATGGTCCTATGCCGAAGCCGACGCGCGAGCCTTCAATTCGGTGCTGCGCGATCTGGGTCTGGAGCCCAGCAGCCCGGGGGCCTATCCCAGCCAGAACCGCGCCAAGGCCTATGCCTACCGCGCGATCCGGCGGTTGCGGGGCTAGGCTGCGCCGGGCGAGGCGCCGGGGACCTTGCGTTCCATGTCCGTGTTCTCGGAGAAGACCGGCCACAGCAACTGCTGGCCAAGGGTCGCATCGGGCAGGTTCTCCACCCCATAGCTGGCGGGATAGGTGCGCGTGATCCTGGCCGTGCCGAACAGCACATCCCAGAAGAACAGCAGATTGCCGTAATTGCCCTTGTAATGGACCGCCGGATCGTCGGCGTGACGGCCGTGGTGCGCGTGGTGCGTCGCCGGGGTGGAGATGGTGCGTTCCACCACCCACATCAGCGGCGACAGCGCGGGGATGCGGTACAGCGGCTCATCCCATTTCACGTCGCTGTGCGCGCCGATGATCACGAGCATCTTGACCACCAGATAACCGGCATAGACCCAGCCCAGCCCCAGATAGAGCAGCGCGCCTGCGAACCACAGGCTGGGCATCATCGCGTAGTAGATGATGTTGTTCCGGTAGACGAGCCGCACGCTCATGTAGCGGGCGTTGTGGTGCGCGCGGTGCAGGTTGTAGAGCCAGCTGAAGCTGTGCGACGCGCGGTGCCACCAGTACTGCATCATGTCTTCCAGCACCAGGAACAGCGGGATCGCCAGCCACAGGCTGAGACCGCTCAGCGCGCCGCGGTATTGCGGGAAGAACGCCTGGCCCAGCCGGTCGGCCGCGACAAGGATCAGCGGCTGGGTCACCAGCATCACCATCAGGGTCGACACGACTTCGACGATGCCGTCGTGGCGGCACTGCTCGCGCTTGGAAAACAGATCGGATCGCAGCAGCTCGACCAGCCCGAACCCGACATAGATGGCGATGACGACCCAACTGGCGACTGGCATGGCGGCGTTCCTCTCCCCCGGCGCGCGGATCGCTGGGTCCGCGGCGCGTGTTGCAATCCGGGCCATAGCGCGGCACACCCTCGCAAGAATGCAAAGAACTTATCAATTGAATCCCCTACCCGCGACGCACGCCGGGGCGGAGATCGCCGCCCTGCTCGCCCGGGAAGGACGCCGCATCGGCTTTGCCGCCGGAGAAACGATCCAGAAGCAGGGCGACCGCTTTGACGGGTTCTGGCTTGTCGAAAGCGGCGCGGTAACGGTGTGCCGCTATGGCGCCGACGGCGAACTGACGATCTACGGCGTGCTCGGCCCCGGCGACCTGTTCGGCGAACTGGCCCACTTTTCCGGGGTGCCCCGCCAGGTCGATGCCGTGGCCGAAGGCGCGGCGCAGTTGGTGCGGATCGACGCCGCGCTGGTCGACCGGCTGCTGGCCGAACGCCCGGAAGTGGCGCGCTGGCTGCTGCGTTCGCTCGCCAACCAGCTGCGCGCCACGCTGGACCGGATCGAATCCGACCGGCATCTGCCCGCTCCCGATCGCGTTGCGCGGGCGCTTTACGAACTTAGCCAGGACGGCCGCACGACAGTTAGCGTCACGCAGCAGCAGCTGGCCGATTACGTCGGGCTATCACGGGTCAGTGTCGGCCAGGTTCTGGGCCGGCTGGAGCGCGTAGGACTGATCCGCCGCGGCTACCGCGCGCTGGATATCGTCGACCGGGCCGCACTGGCGCCGGCCGCGATCTAGCGCGCCGGCATCACCCGCTGCAGGAAGTCGATCACCGCGGCGTTGAACTCGTCGTTGCGGTCGCCCGCCACCATGTGACCGGCACCGCGGATATCAGCCACTTCCAGTTCGGGCACCCGGCGGCGCAGGTCCGCGACGCCCGCATCGTCGACGATGTCGCTCTTCATGCCCCGCACCAGCAGGGTCGGCACACGGTCAGTCCAGTCGGCGGCGTCGAGCAGATCCAGCATGTGGCGCGGATCGGCGCGCTGGTCGGTCATCATCCGCTGATCCCAGTGCCAGTGATAGCGCCCATCCCCGCCAAGCCGCAGGTTCTTGTTAAGGCCTGACAGGTCCTTGGGACGGGGCCGATCGGGATAATAGGCGCTGATCGCGTCAGCCGCCGCTTCCAGGCTGGGAAAGCCATGCGGATGGGCGGTCATGAAGCCGCGGATCTTGGCGACGCCCGTGGGCGACATCTTCGGCACGATATCGACCAGCACCAGCGCCGCCGGTTCGAACCCCATGCAGGCCGCCATCAGCGCGGTCAGCCCGCCCAGCGAGGCGCCGACCAGCGCCACCGGCTCGGTCCCCTGCGCCGCCACCGCAATCAGATCGTTGGCGCGCACGGCCATGCCGTAATCGCCGTCGGGCGACCAGTCGCTGTCACCGTGGCCGCGCAGATCGTAATTGATCGCGAAGTAGCCCGCTTCGGCCAGCTGGTCTTCGGCCTTGTCCCACGAATGCCGGGTCTGCCCGCCGCCGTGCCCCAGCACGACCGTCGGCGCCCCGCGCCGCCCGGCAACGTCGGCGGCGATGGTCAGCCCGTCCCCCACGGGCACGCGGATCGTTTCGCGGTGCATCGGCGCGACGATTGCGTGCCGGCCAGCGCGCGTCAACCGGAATTAATCGTCCGGTTAAGATTGGATCAGATCGAAGTCGCCCTTCTCGCTGCCGCAATCGGGGCAGTACCAGTCGTCGGGGATATCCTCGAACCGGGTCCCGGGGGCGATGCCCTCGTCGGGCAGACCCAGCGCCTCGTCATAGATCAGGCCGCAATAGCGGCATTGCCACCTGCGCATCTCAGTTCACCGTGAAGCGGATCGGGACGTGCTTGGGTCCGCAGACGAAGTTGGAGATCGTGCGTTCGCCCGGCCCGTCCATCTCGACCGACTTCAGACGCTTGAACAGTTCTTCCCACAGGATGCGCATTTCCATCCGCGCCAGGTGCTGGCCCAGGCAGACGTGGACACCGTAACCGAAGGCGATCTGCGGGTTCTGGTCGCGGTCGATGCGGAAATCGAACGGGTCGGCCCAGACCGCTTCGTCGCGGTTACCCGACTGGTAGGACAGCATCAGCCAGTCACCCGCCCTGATCTGTTGCCCGGCGATCTCGATGTCGCTGACGGCGCTGCGCATGAAGTGCTTGACCGGCACTTCCCAGCGAATCGATTCCTCGACGAAGGCGTTGATCAGCTCCGGATTGGCCTGCATCTGCGACAGCATCCCGGGCCGTTCGGCCAGCGCCCACATCGCGCCGGCGGTGGTGTTGCTGGTGGTGTCGTGGCCAGCCGTGGCGGCGATGATGTAATAACCCATCAGCTGGCGGTGGTTGAGGTATTCGCCGTCAATCTTCGCGTTGGCGATCAGGCTGTTGATCTGGTCGGTGGGATTGGCCCGGAACTTGTCGGTCACCGCCTTGAAGTAATTTTCCAGCTCCATCGTGGTTTCCCACAGCGACTTGAGCATCTCTTCGGGCGACAGCTCGGCGCGGGCGCGGTTCAGTTCGGGGTCGGCGTTGTTGAACAGCTCCTGCGTCAGCTTGAGCATGAACGGCTCGTCCTCCTGCGGCACGCCCAGCACGGTCATGATCACCCGCAGCGGATAGAGGAAGGCCACGTCCTGCGCGAAATCGACCTTGCCGTCGAAGGTCAGCATGTGATCGACAAACTCGCGCGCGATGCCGCGGATCGCGTCTTCCAGCGGACGGATCGCGCGCGGGGTGACGTGAGGGAAGACCACGCCGCGCAGGTTCTTGTGTTCCAGCCCGTCGACCGAAACCAGGCTGCGGATCAGGTTGGGCTCACCCCCGGTGAGCATCTGCACCCGCTGGTTGCCTTCGATATTGGTGATGAAGGTGCTCTTGTCGCCGTTGTGGAACACGTCGGGCTGACGCTCGATCTCCTTGATGTCGGCGTGGCGGCTGACCACCCAGAACGGCTCGAACCCGTCAATCTCGGCCTTGTCGAGCGGCTGCTGTGCACGAATCTTCACAAAGGCGGCGTCAACGATCTCGCGCTGCGAATAGGCCTTGGGGTCGATGATGGTCTGCGCCAGCTCGGTCGCGATGGTCATGCCGCTCTCCTGTCGTGCCCGCAGCGGAGAATCGCGGGCTTGACACCATGGCTATTTGATAGTTGGTTGTCGGTCAACAACTAACATGACTGTCAGCAGGCAGGGAGAAATCATGGCCACCAGCCCGGCGCTTGTCGCTCCGCGCCGCACCCAGGCGCAGCGGCGCGAGGAATCGGAGAACCGCCTGCTCGAAGCAGCGGCGGTCATCATCGCGCGCGAGGGGTACCTTGCCGCGACGCTGGAACGTGTCGGCACCGAAGCCGGGTTCAGCCGCGGCCTGGCCAGCCGCAAGTACGGATCGAAGGACGGCCTAATCGAGGCGGTGATCTGGCGCGTCTCCGCCCATGTCCACGACCAGGTCGACCGGGCGGTCGCCCCACTGGGCGATCCGCTCGACCGCCTGATTGCCCTGTTCGACCGCTTCGTCGACCTGGTACTGAGCGACGTGATGGTGCGCGCCTACTTCGTGCTGTTCAGCGCGATGATCGCCAACCGGCTCGAAACGCGCAGCGTGTTCGAACAGGTCCAGCAGCGCTTCGGCCAGCGGATCGAGGAACTGATCCTGGCGGCGCAGGCCGCGGGCCGGATGCCCCCCGCCCCGTCGGCGCCGCACGCCGCCTTCCTGATCGGCTGCCTGCTGGCCGGGATCTCGATCGAAAGCGCGATGGACTATACCATGCAAGGCGATAGCGACCCCGCCGCCCTGCGCCGCGACCTCAGCGCCATGCTGCGCCGGGCGCTGGGGGGATAGTTGCACTTGGGCCCGTTGTACTAGTTCGACCAAAGCAACCGATCCACAAGATTACGGCACTTGCAAAAGCACTGTGTCATTTTACTATCGCCTTCAAGTATTTGGAGGGGCCTCATGCGATCTGTTGTCTTTGGGCTGGCTCTTGCCTTCGGCGTTTTCCCTTATGCCGTCGCCGCGCAGGACAAGCCCTTGCCGCAATCCGCCGCGCCGGCAGAGACCGGATCACGGCCCGCGCGAATTCCGACAGCTGCCTTTGCCAAGTCCGGGGGGCTGAGCGACCTCAAACTCTCGGCCGATGGCGCAATGATCGCCATGACGGCACAGATCAACGACCAGACGTCGATCGCCATAATGGATGCCGCGACCAAGGGCTTCCTCAACAATTTTGCGGTTCCCGACGAACACGAACTGGAATGGTACCGTTGGGCCGGGCCGCGTCGCCTGCTGATCTCGCTGTCGCGGATCGTGCCCTATTTCGATGACGAAGCCCAGATGACGCGCCTGTTCGTCTACGATCTCGATCGCAAGGCGATGACCCCCATCGCTCGCCCCGACATGGGCCTGGAAGGGGACGACGTCCTGTTTGTCGATCCGAACGGGCAATATGCCCTGATCGCGATCCAGAAGTCGGTTTACGATTACCCGTCGGTGTGGCGCTTCCCCCTTGACGAGACGGCCCCAAAGAAGGCCGTCCAGATCCAGGCCGCGCAGCACGAAATCTGGGAGTGGTACGCCGACGATAACGGTGTCGTGCGCATGGGCCTGGCTTTCACGTCGCAGTCGACCAAGGTGTGGTACCGTTCAACAGCCGAGGCGCCGTTCAAGTCGATCGCCCGCCTGACGGACGACAACAACGAGGACCAGATCTGGGACGTGCTGCGCATCGTCTCCGGTTCGGACGAAGGTTATGCCCTCAAACCCGACGACAGCGGCAGGGTGGCGCTGCGCCGCTTCAACTACGCAACGCGCACCGCTGGCGAAACGGTGTTCGCGGTGCCGGGCTGGGATATCGAAGACTACGACCTCGACAAGGACAACAAGCCGGTTGCCGCCTGGTACACCGACGATCGCGACAAGGTGCACTGGTTCGATCCCAAGATGGCCGCGCTGCAGGCCAAGCTGTCCAAGGCCATGCCGGAAAGCGACATCACCATCGTGTCGCGGGCGCGTGATGATTCGCGTATGCTCGTCTGGGCCTCGCACGAGGACGATCCGGGGGCATACTTCATCTACACGGCGGCGACACGGCGCCTGGATCTGCTCACCGCCTGGCGCCCGGCGCTTGACCCGGCGCTGCTGGCAACGCCCAAGCCGGTAACCTACACGGCGCGCGACAAGACCCAGATCCACGGTTATCTGACCTTGCCCAGAGGCCGTCCGGCCAAGGCCCTGCCGCTGATCGTCCTGCCGCACGGCGGCCCATACTGGGTGCGCGACAAGTTGCAGTACGACGGCGATGTGCAGTTTCTGGCCAATCGCGGCTATGCGGTGATCCAGCCCAATTATCGCGGATCGGACGGCTATGGCGACGCGTTCGACAAGCTCGGCGAAGGGCAGATCGGCCGGGCGATGCAGGACGACCTCGACGATGCGGTCGACTGGGCGGTGAAGCAGGGGATCGCCGATCCCAAGCGCGTCTGCATCATGGGATCGAGCTACGGCGGCTACGCCGCATTGTGGGGCGCGATCCGCAACCCAGACCGCTATCGCTGCGCGATCAGCTTTGCCGGGGTAACCGACTGGAAGAAGCAGCTCAAGTACAGCTCGCGCTCGCTCGAATCGGGCGCCAAGCGATCGTGGCGAAGCCGTGTCATCGGCACCCAGGCAGGCTTCGACCTCGATCAGGTTTCGCCGCTGGTGCACGTATCAAAACTCACGCGCCCGGTCCTGCTGGTCCACGGCGACAAGGACACCCGCGTTCCCTTCAAGCAGTTCACCGCGCTGCGAACGGCAGCGAGCAAGATTTCGGCCCCGATCGAACCGCTGGTGATGTCGGGCGAAGGGCACGGCCTCGACAAACCGGCCAGTCAGCAACGCTGGTACGACGCGCTCGACGCGTTCCTGGCCAAGCACAACCCTGCCGAATAATTGCTGAAACAGTATCAAAACGGATCCAACCGGCTTGAAATATGTCGGCCGATCAATAGGCTCGCATCATAAATTGTTTACGCGCAGGGGCACTATGAAACTGAAATCCACGATCGCATTACTTGCCGTAGCCTACGCCATGCCGGCCCTGGCTCAAACGGCGGTCACCCCCACCACGGCGGCCCAGCTCGTCCCCGCAGCGCCCGAAGCGCGCCCGGCGAAGATCCCGGTTGAGGCCTTTGCCAAGGATAGCGGTGTCGGCTCGCCCACTCTTTCGGCGGACGGAAATCTGCTGGCATTCTCGACCATGGTTGGCGATGTCGCGAACGTAACCATCATCAACGCCGACACCAAGGCCGTGGTGCAGCGCTTCGCCGTGCCCGACAAGTACGAACTCTACGACTTCGAATGGGCCGGTTCAAAACGCCTGTTGCTGAGCCTGGGGACCAAGTTCGATGTCGGCGGAGAAACCGTCATGGCCTCGCGCATGGTGGCCTACGACATCGCGACCCAGAACCTTTCGGTGCTGGCCAAAAAGGACATGGGATTCAACGGTACCAACCTGCTCTACAAGGATCCGGCGGGTGAGTATGTCCTCCTGTCGATGCAGCGGACCTTGTACGACTACCCCTCGGTTTGGCGTTTCCCGCTGGACGGCACCGCCGCCAAGGCCGGCAAGGAAATCCTTTCGCCGCAGAAGGAAATCGGGCTCTGGGTTGCCGACAACGCCGGCGTGATCCGGCTTGGATACCAGGGGGCCGTCCGCAACGCGCTGCGGATGTGGTACCGTCTGAACGAGAACGAGCCTTTCCGGCTGATCGATCAGGTCGACGACAAGAGCCTGGCAGAGGGTGCCTGGGACAGCGTCGTCCTGATCAACGGTTCTGACGATGGCTATACGCTGCGGACCGACCAGTCGGGCAAGGTCGTTCTGCGCAAGTTCAACTTCGCGACCGGCAAACCGGGCGAAACGGTTCACGCCGCTCCGGGTTGGGACATCGACCAGGTTACGCTGTCTGAAGATGGCAAGCTGGAATCGGCGACCTATGTCGATGATTTCGACCGCAAGACGTGGTTCGATCCGAAACTCAAGTCACTGCAGGCCCAGCTTGACCGTCTTCTCGCCGGTCGCCGTCCTGCAATCGGTCCCCGGTCGACCGACAAGTCGCGGGCATTGGTCCATGTCGGAACGGAGCGCGATCCTGGCGGCATCTATCTTCACACGGCCGGACTGCGACCCGAAAAGATTGTCGACGATCGCCCCGCGCTTGATGCCGCGCAATTGGCAACGCCGAAGCCCTTTACCTACCTGGCGCGCGACAAGACTGTGATCACCGGTTACGTCACCCTGCCCGTGGGACGCCCGGCCAAAAACCTGCCGCTGATCATCCTGCCCCACGGCGGCCCCTACTGGGTGCGTGATACCCTGACCTATGACAACGAGGTGCAGTTCCTGGCGAACCGCGGCTACGCGGTGATCCAGCCGAACTACCGCGGCTCGGGCGGCTTCGGCTCGGCCTTCGACCAGCTGGGTGAAGGCCAGATCGGCCGCGCCATGCAGGATGATCTCGACGACGCGATGGACTGGGCCGTGGGCCAGGGCATCGCGGATCCCAAGCGGGTCTGCATGGTCGGAGGCAGCTATGGCGGCTATGCCGCGCTGTGGGCGGTCACCCGCAATCCCGAACGCTACCGCTGTGCGGTCAGCTTCGCCGGGGTGACCAACTGGAAGAAGCAGCTCAGCTATTCCAACCAGTTCTTCTCGCCCGAATCGAAGCGGTCGTGGAGTTCGCGTGTGTCGGGCGAGAAGAAGTCGAAGTTCGACCTCGATTCGGTTTCCCCGACCGAACAGGTCAGCCGCCTGACCCGGCCAGTGCTGCTGGTCCACGGCGACGATGACACCCGCGTTCCGTTCAAGCAATTCGAAATGATGCGCGATGCCGCCGCCGGCGCGGGCAAGACAATCGACACCCTGGTGCTGCCCAAGGAAGGGCACGGATTCACCTTGCCCGACAGCGAAGCGACCTACCTCAAGGCGGTTGACGCGTTCCTGGCCAAGCACAACCCGGCGGATTGATCCGCCGGGGCGTGCCGCAGCGCGTCAGGCGGTCAGAAAGGCGACCAGCGCCTTGACCTTCTTCTGGCGCCACTGCGGCAGCGGCGCGACCAGCCAATAGGCGTGGCGGCAGGGCTCGGGCTCTGCCGCTTCGTCGCTCACCAGCAGCGCGGGGACGCGGGCGCGGCCCAGTCCGGCGCGGGCCGCGGCTAGCGCCTGTCCGGCGTCGCCAACATTCAGCGGCGCGGCTTCGTTGCTGCCGCCGGGCAGCGCGTCGCCCGGCCAGGCGATCCACGGCCCCTCGCCCACGGTGACGCGCGCGGCCTCGCCCAGCTGGACACCTTCGAGATCGCCCGGACCTTCGACCCAGCGCACCGCCAGATCGAGGTTGGCCTCGGTAAAGTCGACGTCGGCATCGGGCACCAGGCTGATCCGCACCTCGGGATTGGCCTCGCGGTAAGCGGCCAGGCGCGGGGCCAGCCACGAGGCGAATACGTCGCGCGGGCAGGCAATGGTGTAGACCAGGCTGGATTGACCCGCCTGCATCGCTTGAACCGCATCCTCGAAATGGAGGAAGCCGATGCGCAGCGCCTCAAGCCCGGCCTGGGCTTCTTCGGTCAGTTCCAGCCCCTTGGGCGTGCGGCGGAACAGCACCACGCCCAGCACGTCTTCCAGCGCGCGGATCTGCTGCCCGACCGCGGCCGGCGTCACCGCCAGCTCGTCCGCCGCGCGAGTGAACGACAGGTGCCGCGCCGCGGCGTCGAACACGCGCAGGGCGTTAAGGGGCAGGTGCGTGCGCTTCATGGCGCGGGCCCTAGCCCGCCGTCGCCGGGGCCGCCAGCGGGAAGAACGGGATCGCCACTTCAAACAGCGAATCGTCCGCGCGGCGGAAGGTGTAGTGGCCTTCCATGCTGCCGTGCGGCGTGGTCAGCGGGCAGCCTGAAACGTAGTCATGGCTCTGCCCCGGCTGGAGCAGTGGCTGTTCGCCCACCACGCCGTCGCCTTCGACCAGGTTGATCATCCCGCGCCCGTCGGTGATCCGCCAGTGCCGGGTCAACAGCTGAACCGCCTGGTCGGAATCGTTCTCGATCCGGATGTGATAGACCCAGAACCACTTGCCCGCATCGATCCGCGACTGTTCGGGCAAAAAGTTCACCGCCACGCGAACGACGATGCCTTCGGTAATGGCGGCGTGCTGGAACAATTCCTTCATGCCGCCAAGGTAGCGACAGCAGGGCGCGGCGACAATGGCGCAGCGCAGACGTATTCTGCGGATTGTCGCACAACCGCGCTTTTTCGGGGTCGGCAGCGGTGATAGCCCTTCCCGCCATGACCCACCCCATGCCCGTGACCGAGCTGTTCCTGCTCGCCCTGATCATCATCTTCGCCCTGCCCTGGCTGGTCTGGCGGCTGCTGCGCACCGACTATTACGCGCCGCTGGTGGTGGTGCAGATCGTTGGCGGGATCCTGCTGGGACCCGGCGTTCTGGGCGCCGTGTTTCCGGGATATTACGAAACGATCTTCACCCCGCCGGTGATCGGGGCACTGAACGGGATCGCCTGGTGGGCGGTGATGCTGTTCGTCTTCGTCGCCGGGCTGGAACTGGACCTTGAAGAAGCGTGGAAGTGGCGCGGCGAAACCGGGCTGACCGCCGGGCTGGCGCTGGGGGTTCCGCTGGCCTTCGGAGCGGTCGCGGCGGCCGTGCTGCTCGACCGGGGCGATGCGGCGCAATGGATCGGTGCCAAGGGACAGACCTGGCAGTTCGTGCTGGGCGTCGGCATGGCCTGCGCGGTAACGGCCCTGCCGATCCTGGTGCTGTTCATGCAGAAGCTGGAAATCCTGCGCACGCCCATGGGGCAGCGCATCCTGCGCTACGCCAGCCTGGACGACATCATGATCTGGGCCGTTCTGGCGCTGATCCTGGTCGACTGGGAACGCGTGTCGCGTCAGGCGGTGTTCCTGGCCGGCTTTGCCGTGGCGGTGTGGCTGGTGCGCAAGCTGATCGCCCGCATCCCCGATCGTGACCGCTGGTACGTGGCGCTGGTCTGGCTGGCGGCCTGCGGCTACCTCGCCGACTGGTCGGGCCTGCACTACATGGTCGGCGCGTTTCTGGCCGGGGCGGCGCTCGACGCCAAATGGTTCGGGATCGAGGCGATCGACCGCTTCCGCGACACGGTGCTGCTGGCTTTCATGCCGGTGTTCTTCCTGTCGACAGGGCTGCGGACCAGCTGGGACATGGGCGGCATGGCCGCGTTCGGCGCCGCGGCGCTGCTGCTGTTTGCCATGGTGACCGGCAAGCTGGCCGGGGTCGGCCTGGCCGGACGCCTGCTGAAATGGGGCAAGGGCGAAAGCTGGATCATCGGCTGGCTGCTGCAGACCAAGGCGCTGATCATGATCATCTTCGTCAACGTGCTGTTCGACAAGGCGATCATCACCAGCGGGGCCTTCACCGCGCTGCTTCTGGCAGCCGTGGGATCGACGATGCTGACCATTCCGGTCGTGTCGCCGGCGCTGAAGAGGCTCCAGGGGCTGACCCAGAAGGCCGGTTAGCGGTGCCTCACTCGTTGCAGGCCAGCACGTTCTGCGGCGGGCAGCGCAGGGTGAAACTATAGCCCTGCGGCGGATAGGCAATTTCCACCGTGGCCCGCAACTTGCCGCGCGGCACCTCTTCGATGATGCGCGAGCCGAAGCCCTTGTTTTCCGGCGACCTTACCGCCGGCCCGTCGCTTTCGGTCCAGCGTAGCGCGAACTCCGCCGCGTCGCCCTCGCCCGTGATCTCCCAGGAGATCGCAACGCGGCCTTCGGGCACGGACAGCGCGCCGTACTTTTCGGCGTTGGTTGCCAGTTCGTGCAGCGCCATACTGACCGCTTCGGCGGCGGAAGGCTGGACCACCACTTCCGGCCCGTCCATGCTGACCTGGCGCAGTCCGTTCTCCAGAAAGCGCAGCTGCGCCTCGATCAGTTCCTTCAACGGCACCGCCGACCAGTTGCGGTGGACCAGCACGTCCTGGTTTGCCGCCAGCCCGGCAATGCGCTGCTCCAGCCGCTTGATGAAGTCGCCCGAATGGCTGGCCGCGGTGCGCCGCGCCAGCGATTGCACCACGGTCAGCAGGTTCTTGGAGCGGTGGTTGACCTCCATCAGCAGCATCTCGATCCGCCGTTCGGCGTCGCGCTGCTCGGTAATGTCGGTGTTGGTGCCGAACCAACACAACACCTTGCCGTCATTATCCCGTAGCGGCACCGCGCGCGACAGGAACCAGCGATAGGTGCCATCGACGCCGCGCAAAGGAAAGGTGTCCTCCCACGCGGTTCCGGTTTCAAAGCATTGCGAAATGTATTCGGTCACGCGCTGGACGTGATCGGGGTGGTGCACGCTTTGCCAGCCCCAGCCCTGCATGTCTTCCAGGCTGGTGCCCGTGTAGTCGAACCAGCGCCGGTTGTACCAGTAGATCCACCCCGACGCGTCGGCGATCCACGCCAGCTGCGAAATGTTGTCCGCCATCAGGCTGAAGCGCTGCTCGACCTCGGTCAGGGCCTGCCTGGTGCGCACTTCGCCGGAAATGTCACGGCAGATCGCGCTGGCTCCGACGATCTCTCCGGCGCGGTTGCGGACCGGGGACACCAGCACGGCCACCTCGACCGTCGAACCGTCCTTTCGCAAGCGGACGGTTTCCATGCGCGTCGCGCTTTCACCGCGCTTGATCCGGTCCAGGATCAGGTCTTCTTCCTGTTGGCGGTCTTCGGGAATGATACGGCGGATCGATTGCCCGACCATCTCGTCCGCCGACCAGCCGAAGATCGCTTCGGCAGCCGGATTCCAGCTCAGCACCCGGCTGTCGAGGTCCTTGGCTATAACTGCGGCGTCAGACGAATTGACGATCGCCTCGAACAGGTCGGCAGTGTCCATGGGCGTGATCATCGGGACGCGAACGATGCCGCCAAGCCGGCGACTTGGCAACGCGCAAAATGCAGGGTTTACAAGCCCGCCGCCGTCAACGCCTGGTCCAGGTCCTCGATCAGGTCCTGCGGGTCTTCCAGCCCGACGTTGATGCGCAGCATCCCTTCGGACACGCCCATTTCGGCGCGCGCCTCGGCGCTGACCGAATAGTGCGTGGTCGAGGCGTTGTGGCACATCAGGCTGCGCGAATCCCCGATGTTGTTCGAAATGTCGATCAGGCTGAGCGTGTTGAGCAGCGCAAAGGCCTGCTTGCGGTCCTCCACCTCGAAGCTGAAGATCGGGCCGCAGGCGTCCATCTGCTGCATGGCCAGGTTGTGCTGCGGATGGCTGGGCAGACCGGGATGGTTGATGCGCGGCACCCGGCCTTCAAGGAAGCGGCCCACGGCCAGCGCGTTCTCGCTCTGCCGCTTGATCCGCAGGTCCAGCGTCTCCAGGCCCTTCAGCACCACCCAGGCGTTGAACGGCGACAGGTTGGGCCCGGTGTTGCGCTGGAACGGCAGCAGCACGTTATTGATGAACTCTTCGCTGCCGACCACCGCGCCGGCCAGCACACGGCCCTGCCCGTCCATCATCTTGGTCGCCGAATAGGCCACCACATCGGCCCCGAAGGCGATCGGGCGCTGCAGCGCCGCGGTCGAAAAAGCGTTGTCGACCACCGTGGTGATGCCGTGCCTTTTCGCCAGTGCGCAGACGAAGGCCAGGTCGACCACATCCATCGTCGGGTTGGCCGGGGTTTCGAAGAAGAAGACTTTGGTGTTCGGCCGGATCGCCGCTTCCCACTGCGCGTTGTCGCGCGCGTCGATGGTCGTCGCGGTGATGCCGAAGCGCGGCAGCAACTGATCGACCAGCCAGCGGCACGATCCGAAGGCGGCACGCCCGGCCACCACGTGATCGCCCTGGCTGAGCTGGCACAGCAGCGCCGTAGTCATCGCCGCCATGCCGGTGGCCTGGACGCGGCACGCCTCCGCCCCGTCCATCATGGCGATGCGTTCTTCCAGCATGGCCACGGTCGGGTTCTGCAGGCGCGAATAGGTCATGCCCGCATCTTCGCCGCGGAATCGCGCCTCAGCGGTTTCGGCGTTGTCGTAGCTGTAGCCCGAGGTGAGAAACAGGGCCTCGCTCGTCTCCCCCTGTTCGCTGCGCCAGGTGCCGGCGCGCACGGCCTGGGTGGCCGGGCGCCAGGTGCGGGTGATCGAGCGGTCTCTGCCGGTGGTGCGCTTCATGACGCTGGTGCCTTACGCAGCCGCATCGCGCGGGGCAAGCGTGCTTACGGGGCGAACGCAGCCGCCAGCGCCGCGTCCGCCACATCGCTGCGTCCGGCCAGGTCCAGCACGATCGCGCCCTCAATCATGACCAGAATCGATTGCGCCGCGGCAGCGGGATCGGGATCGTCTGCTGGCAGGTGCGCCGCGATCCAATCGAGCAATTGCCCGATGATCGTATCCCCGACCGCACGGTAGGCGGACTCTCCGGCAGCGGCGGCCGCCAGTATTTCCATCCATACGCGCATGGCCGGGCGCATCTGCGCCGAGCGCGATATTGCCGCGAGCTGGTCAAGGCAGGCTTTGCGTGAGGCGGCGCGCGCGGTGATCTGCGCGTCCAGCGTTTCCCCGTACAGCGCGGCGAGCGCAGTCAGAAGTTCGGCGATCAAGGCCTGCTTGCTGCCGAAATGATAGATCAGCATGCGGTCGCTGGTGCCGGCTGCCCGGGCCAGCGGGCGCAAGCTGGCGTCGGCCACGCCGTGCTGCAGCACATGCCCGACCATCGCCTGAATCATCGCTTGCTTCGCCTGCGTCATCGCCTCGCAACTTTACTGTAGCACTCGCTACATAAGCCTTCTATGTAGCGAGTGCTACAATCGATTCGTCCATCACGGGAGCGCTTAGCATGACAACGTTCGAAATGCTGTTCTTCGCCGGAGCCATCGCCGGCCTTCTGTTCATGGGACGGGTCGCATCGGGACGGACCGGTATGGGCAGCTGGACCATTTCCGCCCTGTTGGCGGCGGGTTTCCTGGCCTTCTCGCTCATTCCCATAGTCCGCGAAGGGCCGACCGGCTTTGTCGCCAATCACATCGCGAATTACTGGGGCGTGCAGGTGTGGTACGATCTGGTCTTCGCGATCAACGCGGCGATCTTCCTGGCCGCACCGCGCGCGCGGCGCGTGGGGATGCACATCGGCCCCTGGCTGATCCCGGTTCTTCTGCTTGGTTCCATCGGCTTGTTCGCCCTGCTTGCGCGGCTGTTCTGGCTGGAAAGGAACGCCGCGACCCAGGCCTGACGGCATTGCAAGCCCGTTGCGCTGGCCCGCGCCGCCCGATATCGGGCGGCAATGGGCGCGCGCTTCACGACAGACCGGGATCCGTGGGCGTGGTGCGCATTGCTGGCCGCCGCCTTTCTGGCGCTGGCGTGGTGGCGGCTGGGGATACCCTCGAAGATCTACTTCGACGAAGTCCACTACGTCATTGCCGCGCGCAAGCTGCTGGAAGGGGCGCGGGTCAACGCCGAGCATCCGATGCTGGGCAAGACGATCATCGCCGCCGCGATCCGCTGGCTGGGCGATGCGCCGCTGTACTGGCGCGTGCCATCGGCTCTGGCGGGCGGGATCGGCCTCTACGCCTTTTCGCGGCTGGTCTGGTTCGCCAGCGGCAACGCGCGCGCCACACTGATCGCGCTGTTTCTGGTGGCGACCGACTTTGCCTGGTTCATCCAGAGCCGCATCGCCATGCTCGACATGATCATGGCCTGTTTCGGGATGATCGCACTGTGGCAGTTCGCCGCCGCGGTGCGTCAGCCCGCGCAGGGCCGCTGGCGGCTGGCGCTAAGCGGCCTGTTCGCCGGTCTTGCCATGGGGGCCAAGTGGTCGATCGCCCCGGCGCTGGTCCTGCCCGGACTGGTGTTCCTGCTGCTGCGGCTGCCGCAGGGCCGCCGCTTTCTCACCACCCCGTACGGAGCCCCGGTGCCCGGTATCAGCCTGCTCGAGGCCGGACTGTGGCTCGGCTTGCTGCCGCTGGGGGTCTACTGGCTGACCTTCTGGCCGGCGTTCCACTGGGCGCCCAACCCGGTCAATCCGTGGCATCCGATCGCCTGGCATCAGGAGATGCTGCGCCTGCAGGATAGCGTGACCAAGCTCCACCCCTATCGCAGCCAGTGGTACCAGTGGGTCGGCAACTGGCGCGCGGTCTGGTACCTGTACCAGCCTGTCGACGGGGCGCAGCGCGGGATCGTGCTGATCGGCAACCCCTTCACCATGCTGGCCGGGCTGCCCGCGGTTGCCTGGGCGCTGTGGGCCGGGGCCGTGCGGCGGCGCACCGATGCGCTGGTCTTCGCCCTGCTCTATCTCGTCACGCTGCTGTTCTGGGCAGCATCGGGCAAGCCGATCCAGTTCTATTACCACTACCTGCTGCCCGGCACCTTCCTGATGGCCTGCCTGGCGCTGGCGCTGGACGATCTGTGGCGGCGGCGCGACCGCTGGCGCTGGCTGGCGCCGGCCTCTCTGGTCCTTGCCGCCGCGATGTTCGCCTGGTTCTTCCCGATCATCTCCGCCTGGCCGCTGTGCTGCGGACGGCCGAGTTTCGAATTCTGGATGTGGCTGCCAAGCTGGCGTTAACCGATCGATTAAAGCATAAGGCGGCGAACAGGGAGATTCGCCGACCATGACCGCCTTTGCCCAGCCGCTCGATTTCGTGCGCGGCCCTGCCATGAAGAACCGCTTCATGCTGGCCCCGCTGACCAATCTGCAGAGCCATACTGACGGCACCCTGTCCGACGACGAGATCCACTGGCTGAGCAAGCGCGCCGACGGCGGCTTTGCCACGGTCATGACCGCGGCGGCCAGCGTACAGTTCAAGGGCCTCGGCTTTCCCGGGCAGCTCGGCATCTATTCGGACGATCACCTGCCCGGCCTGACGCGGCTGGCCGATCAGCTGCGCGCGCGCGGCGCGATCAGTTCGGTGCAGCTGCACCACGCCGGGATGCGTTCGATCGCCGACATGATCGGCGAAGCGCCGCAAAGCGCCTTCGACGATGCCGAAACCGGCGCCCGCGCGCTGACCACCGACGAGGTCGAGGTGCTGCGCGACGACTTCATCGCGGCCGCAGTCCGCGCCCAGAAGGCCGGGTTTGACGGGGTCGAGATCCACGGTGCCCACGGCTATATCCTGGCCCAGTTCCTCGATCCGACCAACAACCGGCGCGAAGACCGCTATGGCGGCAGCTTCGAGAACCGCTGCCGCCTGATCCTGGAAATTATCGACGGGGTGCGCGCCGCGACCCGCGCCGACTTCCAGGTCGGCCTGCGCCTTTCGCCCGAACGCTTCAACGTCGTGCTGGACGAAGCCAAGGCGCTGGCCCAGCAGGTCATGACCGCGGGCCGGATCGACTACCTCGACATGTCGCTGTGGGACTG
>ERZ1645185.281-NODE-281-length-21511-cov-5.615073_pt1 | contig 21511 bp, 19 predicted proteins | sample MGYA00575351_ERZ1645185 | MGnify/ENA primary metagenome ERZ1645185 (study PRJEB40838, sample SAMN11284767) | freshwater sediment metagenome | isolation source: river sediment | host: Sediment | place: India: Jana village, Kanpur | collected 2015-12-17 ...
GCTGATCCCGGATGCGGGATGTAAGATTCGGGCACCGCGATGGGCCGCCCTCCCACCCTCGCCATCTCATCGCTCGCCACCATGTCTGACACCCGCCCCGTCCGCGCCGGCGAGGAACTGCCGCTGGCCCCGCTCACCGCGTGGCTCGCGCAGCACGTACCGCACCTCGGCGCGGTGCGCGACGTCTCGCAGTTCCCGGGCGGGTTCTCCAATCTCACGTACCTGCTGCACTGCCAGCACGGCGAGGCGGTGCTGCGGCGGCCGCCGCACGGCGTGGCGCCCGGCGGGACGGCGCACGACATGCCGCGCGAGGCGGGGATTCTCTCCGTCTGCGAGCTGCGAGGCATCCCGGCGCCGAAGGCGTACGCGGTGTGCGACGACCCGGCGGTGATCGGCGCGCCCTTCTACGTGATGGAGCGGGTGCGCGGGCTCATCCTGCGCGGCGCGACGGCGCCGTCGCCGTTCACGCCCGACATGTTCCGGCGGCTCTCGGAGCAGTTCGTGGACACGCTCGTCGCGATCCACGGCGCCACGCCGAGCGACCCGGTGATCGGCGGGCTCGGCCGGCCGATGGGCTACGTGGGGCGGCAGGTGGACGGGTGGACCGAGCGGTGGGAACGGAGCCGCACCGACGACGTGCCGGCGATGGAGCAGCTCGCGGCGTGGCTCGCGGACCGGCAGCCGGGCGAGAGCGGGGCGTGCCTGGTGCACAACGACTACAAGTACGACAACCTCGTGCTCGACCCGGCCGACCCGTCGCGCATCATCGCGGTGCTCGACTGGGAGATGGCGACGCTCGGCGACCCGCTGCTCGACGTGGGGACGTCGCTCGCGTACTGGGTGGAGGCGGGGGACCATCCCGCGTTCAAGGCGCTCGGGCTCGGCGTGACCGCGATGCCGGGGAACTTCACGCGCGCCGAGCTGTGGGCGCGGTACCTCGAGCGGTCGGGGCGCGCGATGCGCAGCGTCGCGTGGTACCACGCGTTCGGCCTGTTCAAGGTGGCGGTGATCGCGCAGCAGATCCACGCGCGGTACCGCAAGGGGCTCACCGCGGACGAGCGGTTCGCGCGGCTCGGAGAGGCGGTGGTGCTGCTGGCGGCGATGGGGACGCGCGCGGCCGAGGGATAGGCGGGAACGCGAGGCGCGATGACGCGGGCGCGACCGGTCGCGCCGCGGACTGACCACAGGAGGGGCGATGGACGGCGTGCGGTTGGCGAAGCTGCAGCAGGTGGCGCTCGTGCAGCACGACGTGGCGAAGGCGGTCCCGTTCTACCGCGACGGGCTCGGGCTGCCGCTCCTCTTCGAGACGAACGGCCTCGCGTTCTTCGACGCCGGCGGCGTACGGCTGATGCTCTCGCCGCCGAGCTCGGCGGAGCTCGACCACCGGAACTCGATCCTGTACTTCGACGTGCCCGACGTGGCGCGCGCGTACGCCGACCTGCAGGCGCGCGGGGTGCCGTTCGACGACGCGCCGCACCTGGTGGGGAGGACGCCGACCTACGAGGTGTGGATGGCGTTCTGCCGGGATCCGGAGGGGAATCTGATCGGGGTCTCCGAGCAGCGGCCGACCTGACCCGGGCGGCGCGCGCCACGCGGGAATGCACGACGCCCCGACCGTCGATGACGGCCGGGGCGTCGTGTCCCTCCCCCGAATCGTTCAGCCTTCGTAGAGATCGCGCGTGAGCAGCAGCTGGATGTGCTCGCTCGACTCGCTCTCGATCGCCTGCACCGCCAGCGGCAGCGTGCCATCGGGCCGCACCATCCCCTTCACCTCGTCGTAGAGCGCGGCCGTGAAGTCGAGCACGTCGTCGCGGTTGCCGCTGATCCGCATCTGCGTCTGGTAGACCGTGCGGATGGGCGGATTGGACAGCGAGATGTGGAGCCGCGCCGACGGGCGCGGCGTGCGCGCGCGGATCTCCGCTTCGATCGCGTCGATCCGCTCGGCGCGCGACATCGCGGTGGCGCGCTCGGACTGCGAGTAGGGCTGCGTCATGGTGGCCATCCGTTGCTCTCCGGTGAGGCGTACGCCCCAATGATGGGAGCTTGTGAATAAAGGTGCAAGGGATTAACTCGGGGCGGGTGGCCTACCCTACCCGTTCAGGTGGGGTTTGCCAAGTCGTTGAAATCAAATGGGATAGACCTCGAAGATGCCGGCGGCTCCCATCCCCCCGCCGATGCACATCGTCACCATCCCGAGCCCGCCCCCACGGCGTCCCAGTTCGTGCAAGAGCTGGACCGTGAGCTTGGCCCCGGACGCCCCCAGCGGGTGCCCGAGCGCGATCGCGCCGCCGTTCACGTTGGTGCGCTCGAGGTCCATCCCGAGGTCCTGGATGACCGCGAGCGCCTGCGCCGCGAACGCCTCGTTGAACTCGATCAGCTGCACGTCCTGCAGCCGCACGCCCGCCTTCGCGAGCGCCTTCGGCACCGCCTTCACGGGGCCGATGCCCATCACGTCGGGCTCGACGCCCGCGGTGGCGAACGTGACGAAGCGCGCGAGCGGCCGCAGGCCGAGCGCGTCGGCCTTGGTGCGCGACATCATCAGCACGCCGGCCGCGCCGTCGCTGAGCGGAGAGGCGTTGCCCGCCGTCACGGTGCCGCCCGGCTTGAACGCCGGCGGAAGCTTGGCGAGCCCCTCGATGGTCGTGCCGGCGCGCACGAGCTCGTCGGTCGCGAACGACACGGTCTCGCTCGTGCGCTCGGCTCCCTTCCAGCGCGTGCGCTCCACGGGCACCGGCACGATCTCCGCCGTGAACCGTCCCGCCGCCTGCGCCGCCGCGGCGTTCTGCTGCGAGCGGAGCGCGAACCGGTCCTGCATCTCGCGCGTGATGCCCCAGCGCTTCGCGACGCGCTCGGCGGTGAAGCCCATCCCGATGTTCGCCTCCGTCATCTCGGGATGCAGCCGCGTGTGGAAGCCCGACATCGGCACGGCGCTCATCATCTCGACGCCGCCCGCGAGGATGACGTCGTTCATCCCGCTGAGGATCGCCTGCGCGCCGAGCGCGATGGTCTGCAGGCCGCTGGAGCAGAAGCGGTTGACGGTCATCGCCGAGACGTCCACGGGGAAGCCCGCGCGGAGCACGGCGAGGCGCGCGTGGTTGAGGCCCTGCGCGGCCTCGGGCATCGCGCAGCCCCAGATGACGTCGTCGACGAGGGCGGCGTCGACGCCGGCGCGGCGGACCACGTCGCGCATCACGACGGCCGAGAGGTCGATGGGAGGCACGGACGCCAGGGCGCCGTCCTTCTTGCCGCGCGCGACGGCGGTCCGCGCGGCACTGACGATCACGACTTCGTTCGGCATGGTCAGTTCCTCAGCGGTTGGCCGGTGGCGAGCATGTGCGCGATGCGTGCCTGCGTCTCCTTGGTGCCGAGGAGGCGCAGGAAGGCGTCGCGCTCGAGGTCGAGCAGGTCCTGCTCGGTGACCTCGCGCGGCTCGCCGTCGCCGCCGCAGAGGACGCGCGCGATCTCGTGGCCGATGCGCACGTCGTGGTCGGAGGCCTGGCCGGCCTCCTTGAACGACCAGAGGGCGTAGTCGAGGTTGCCGACCCCGGCGCGGCCGAGCGCGGTCATCCGGCGCGGCAGCGGCGCGACGTAGTCGGGCGCGAGGTCGAGCACGCGCGCCTTGGCGTCGGCGATGAGGGTGTCGCGGTTCATCGAGATGCGGTCGGCGTGCGGGCGCAGGAAGCCCATCGCGCGCGCCTCGTGCGCCGAGGTGCTGGTCTGCGCGAGGGCGATGAGCTTGAAGGCGCGCTTGATCCCCTCGAACGGGTCGGCCTCCTCGTACGCCTCGAGCGCCTTGGTGAAGCGGAAGGCGAGCTCCTTGGTGCCGCAGCCGCCGGGGATGAGGCCCACGCCCACCTCGACGAGTCCCATGTACAGCTCGGCGTGCGCCTGGATGCGGTCGCAGTGGAGCGAGATCTCGGTGCCGCCGCCGAGCGTGAGGCCGAACGGCGCGGCGACGACGGGCACGGGGGCGAAGCGGAACGCCATCACCATCTGCTGGAAGCGCTGCACCATCGCCTCGACCGACCGCCAGTCGCCGGCCTGCACCGCCGCGCCGACGCCGGCGAGGTTGGCGCCGGCGGTGAAGGTACGCGGGTCGTCGTTGCCGATCACGAGCCCGTGCCACGGTCCCTTGGCCGCGGTCTCGAGCGCGTGGGCGGCCATGTCCATCACGCCGGCGCCGAGCGTGTTCATCTTGCCGCAGAACTCCAGGCAGAGGACGCCGTCGCCGAGGTCGACGAGGCGCGCCTCGGGGTTCTCCTTGAGCACGGGGCCCTGCAGCCCCTTGGGCGCGGGCACGCGGAACGACTGGCCCGCGCCGGCGAGGAGCGGCGGCACGGTCTTGCCGCGCTTCGTCATCTCGGCGCGCAGCCAGTCGAGGCCGAGCGCGTCCATCGCGCGGAATGGGCCCATCTCCCAGCCGTAGCCCCACTCCATCGCGCGGTCGATCGAGGCGAGGTCGTGGGCGAGCTGGGGCGCGAGGGTGCAGGCGTAGTGGCACTGCTCGACCAGCAGGTCGCGGAGGAACTCGCCGTGCGTGCCGCCGAGGTCCTTGGCGCGCGCGAGGCGCTCGGCCGGCGGGCGCTTGGCGATCCGCTCGATCTCGTCGGTGGTGAAGCGCCCCATGTCGCGGTACTCGAGCGTCTTCCAGTCGAGCGCGAGGATCGTCTTGCCGTCCTTCTTGTAGAAGCCCGCCTTGGTCTTGTCGCCGAGGCGGCCGGCCTTCACGAGCTCGTGCACGAAGGGCACGAGGGCGAGGTCCTCGCCGGTGGTCTGCGAGAGGCCGGCGGTGACGTGCACGAGGACGTCGAGGCCGGAGAGGTCGCCGGTGCGGAAGGTGGCGGTCTTGGCGCGCGCGAGCAGCGCGCCGGTGAGCGTGTCGACCTCGGGGATGGTGAGGTCGTGCTGCACCATCAGGCGGCCGGCGACGACCATGCCGTGCACGCCGAGCCGGTTGGCGACGAAGCCGGGCACGTCCTTGGCGACGACGATGCCCTTGCCGAGGATGCGTTCCTGGAAGTGCCGCACCGCCTCCGTCACCTCGGGCGCCGTCTCGGGCGTCGGGATGAGCTCGAGGAGGTGCATGTAGCGCGGCGGATTGAAGTAGTGCGTCCCCAGGAACCGGCGCCGGAAGGCAGGGGAGCGGCCCTGCAGCAGCAACGCCATCGGGATCCCCGAGGTGTTCGAGGTCACGATGGCGTCGGGGGCGATGGCCTCGAGCCGGGCGAAGAGGGCCTGCTTGGGCTCGGGCTTCTCGATGATGGCCTCGCAGATCCAGCCGCAGTCGGCAAGGCGCTCGAGGTGGTCGGCGGTGTTGCCGACGGTGATGCGCGCGTGGGCGGCGGGGTCCATGAAGGCTGTCGGCTTGGCCTTGCGCACGCGCTCGAGGCCGTCGCGCGCTGGCTTCGAGCGGTCGGGCGAGGCGGGATCGTCGCTGCCCGGGACGTCGAGCAGGACGACGGGGAGTCCGGCACTGGCCGCGAGGGCGGCGATGCCGGCTCCCATGGCGCCGGCGCCGATGACGCCGACCTTGGTGATCCGCATGCGTGCTCCGTGTTGTGGTGATGCGGTGTGGCGGCGCGTGGCCACCGGGCCGTCGCAGGGCTCGGGCCGTGCCTCAAGTTACAGCGCGGGTGCGGCGTCCGCCGTATCTTGAGGACGTGATCAAGTACCTCGGCTCCAAGCGGCGGCTCGTGCCGCACATCGTGTCGCTCGTCTCGGCGGTGCCGGGGGCGCGGACGGTGCTCGACCTGTTCACCGGGACGACGCGGGTGGCGCAGGGGCTGAAGGCGGCGGGCCTCGCGGTGACGGCGAACGACCTGGCGAGCTACAGCGCGGTGCTGGCCGAGGCGTACGTGGCGACCGATGCGCGCCGGGTGAAGGCGGCGCGCGTGGCGGAGCTGTGCCGCGCGCTCGAGGCGCTGCCGCCGGTGCGCGGGTACGTGACGCGCACCTTCTGCGAGGAGGCGCGGTACTTCCGGCCGGAGAACGGGATGCGGATCGACGCGATCCGCGCGGGGATCGACGCGCTCGCGCTGCGCGGGAGCGAGCGGGCGATCCTGCTGACCGCGCTGTTGCAGGCGGCGGACCGCGTGGACTCGACGACGGGGCTGCAGATGGCGTACCTGAAGCAGTGGTCGGCGCGGAGCGCGCGGCCGCTGGCGCTGCGGCCGCCGGCGCTGCTGCCCGGGGCGGGGCGCGCGCTGCGCGAGGACGCGCGCGACTGCGTGCGCCGTCCGGAGGGGTATGACGTGGCGTACCTCGACCCGCCGTACAACCAGCATTCGTACTATTCCAACTATCACATCTGGGAGACGCTCGTGCGCGGTGATGCACCGCCGGCCTATGGCGTGGCGCGGAAGCGGGAGGACTGTCGGGCGACGAAGAGCGCGTTCAACGTGCGGTCGGCGGCGTGGGACGCGATGCGCGAGGTCGTGACCGGCGTGAAGGCGCGGCACATGGTGCTCTCGTTCTCCAACGAGGGCTTCTTCACCGACGCGGCGATCCGCGACCTGCTCGCGGCGCGCTTCGGCGAGGTGGCGACGGTGCCGGTGGACTCGCCGCGGTACGTGGGCGCACGGATCGGCATCCACAACCGGCGCGGCGAGCGCGTGGGGCGGGTGAGCCACGTGCGCAACGTGGAGTGGCTCTTCGTGGCGGGCCCCGACGCGGCGGCGATCGCGCGCGAGGGAATGGCGCGCCTGGCGCGCGGCCCCGCGCTGGAGGTGGCGTCGTGAGCCGGCAGGACCCGCTGGTGCTGGTAGTGGACGACGACGCGACGGTGCGGAAGGTGCTCAAGATCGCGCTGGAGCGCGCCCACCTGCGCGTGCTCACGGCCGAGCACGGCGTGGACGCGCTGGCGCAGCTCGACGCGGCGGGGGAGCCGGTGGACGTGATCCTCAGCGACGTCGTGATGCCCGAGATGGGCGGCGTGGCGCTGTGCGAGGCGGCGCTCAAGCGGCCGCAGCCGCCGCGGATCATCCTGATGAGCGGCTTCAACCACGACCCGGCGCGCCTGCGCGTGGCGGGGAAGAGCGCGCCGTTCGTGCAGAAGCCGTTCGACATGGACGACGTGGTGCGCCGCGTGCGGTCCGAGATCGGGCCGGCGTGATGCCGCCGCGGCACGCGAAGGCGCTCGCGCACCTGCGCGCCGCCGACCCCGTGCTGGGCGCGTGGATCGACCAGGTGGGACCGTGCGGCTGGCGGCGCGAGTCCGCCGGGACCCATTTCGACCACATCGCGCGTTCCATCGTGTACCAGCAGCTGTCGGGCAAGGCGGCGGCGACGATCCACGGGCGCGTGCTCGCGCTCTATGGCGGTCGGAACCCGACGCCGGCCGAGCTCGCGCGGACGCCGGACGCGACGCTGCGCGCGGCGGGCCTGAGCGGGCGGAAGGTGGAGTACATCAAGGACCTCGCGGCGCGCACGCACCGCGGCACGCTCGCCGTGGAGCGGATCCACGAGATGCCGGATGCGGAGGTGATCGAGGTGCTCACCTCGGTGCGCGGCATCGGCGAGTGGACGGCGCAGATGGTCCTGATGTTCCGCCTCGGCCGGCCCGACGTGCTGCCGGTGCTCGACCTCGGGGTGCAGAAGGCCATCAAGCTGCTGTACGGCCTTCGCGCGCATCCCACGCCGGAGCGCGTCGCCAAGGTGGGCGCGCGCTGGGCGCCCCATCGCACCGTGGCCTCGTGGTATCTATGGAGACGGGTGGACGACCCCCCGCAGTGACGACCGACCGCGGCGAGACGACCGTCTCGCTGCGCAGCCCGATGCCGGTGAGCGCCGACGCGCTGTTCGCCTGGCACGAGGGGCCGATGGCGTTCGAGCGGCTGACGCCCGGCTTCCAGCCCGCGCGCGTGGTGGCGCGCACCGGTGACGGCATCCGCGACGGGTCGCGCGTGACGCTGCGCGTGCCGGTGGGGCCGGCCTGGACGACGTGGGAGATGGAGCACGTGGGCTACCAGGCGGGGCGCGAGTTCCGCGACGTGCAGCGCGCGGGGCCGTTCGCGCACTGGGAGCACGTGCACCGGATGGAGCCGCAACCCGACGGCACGAGCGTGCTCGACGACACGATCCGCCTGCGGCTCCCGGCGCCGCCGTTCGGCGAGCTGGTGGCGGGGGCGTTCACCCGCGAGAAGCTAGCGGCGCTGCTGCGGTGGCGGCACGCGCTCACGCGGCTCGACCTCGAGCGCCACGCGGCGTACGCGGCGCGCGTCGCGCAGCGCGTCGCGATCACCGGCGCGAGCGGCTTCCTCGGCGCGGCGCTGGTGCCGGTCCTGCGCACGGGCGGGCACGCGGTGCGCACCATCGGGCGCGGCGCGGGCAACGACGCGCGCTGGGACCCGCCGGCGGGGCGGATCGACGACGGCGCGCTCGAAGGGCTCGACGCGGTGGTGCACCTCGCGGGGAGCTCGGTGGCGGAGCGCTGGACGGCGTCGACGCGGCGCGAGATCCGCGAGAGCCGCGTGCAGGGGACGCGGCTCGTCGCGGAGACGCTCGCGCGGGCGCGGCAGAAGCCATCGGTGCTGCTGTGCGGCTCGGCGATCGGCGTCTACGGCGCGCGGCGCGGCGACGAGCGGCTCGACGAGACGAGCGCGCCGGGCGATGACTTCCTCGCCGAGGTGGGGCGCGCGTGGGAGGAGGCGGCGCGGCCGGCGCTGGAGGCCGGCATCCGCGTCGTGTTCCTGCGCACGGGGATCGTGCTCAATCCCTCGGGCGGCGCGCTCGCGAAGATGCTGCCACCGATGCTGCTCGGCGCGGGCGGCCGGCTTGGCGACGGCCGGCAGTGGATGAGCTGGATCGCGCGCGAGGACTGGGTGGGGGCGGTGCACCACCTGATGATGACGCCGACGGCGCAGGGGCCGATGAACCTCGTGGCGCCGGAGCCGGTGACGAACGCGACGTTCACCGAGACGCTGGGGCGGATCGTGCACCGGCCGACGCTGGCGACGGTGCCGGCACTCGCCCTGAAGGCGCTGTTCGGCGCGATGGCGGAGGGGACGGTGCTGGCGAGCCAGCGGGTGCTGCCGACGGCGCTGCTCGCGAGCGGGTTCCGCTTCGCGTTCCCCACGCTCGCGACGGCGCTGCGGTTCGAGACGGGGCGCCTGTAGGCGGTGCGCGGTCCGGATGCGGGGACCGGGACGCGCGGGATAGATTCCCGCATGGACCTCACCGGCAAGCGGGTCGTCGTCACCGGCGGATCGGGCTTCCTGGGACGGCGGGTGTGCGCCGCGCTCGAGTCGCGCGGCTGCGCCCGCGTCTTCGCGCCGCGCTCCATCCAGTACGACCTGCGCGAGAAGGCGCAGGTGATCCGGCTCTACGAGGACGAGCGGCCGCACGTGGTGATCCACCTCGCCGCGGTCGTCGGCGGGATCGGCGCCAACCGCGCGCATCCGGGCCGGTTCTTCTACGAGAACCTCGTGATGGGCGTCGAGACGCTCGAGCAGGCGCGGCGCTTCGGCGTCGAGAAGTTCGTCGGGATCGGGACGATCTGCGCGTATCCCAAGTTCACGCCGGTGCCGTTCCGCGAGGACGACCTCTGGAACGGGTATCCCGAGGAGACGAACGCGCCCTACGGGCTCGCGAAGAAGATGCTGCTGGTGCAGTCGCAGGCGTACCGGCAGGAGTACGGGATGGACGCGATCCACCTGCTGCCGGTGAACCTCTACGGGCCGGGCGACAACTTCGACCCCGAGAGCTCGCACGTGATCCCGGCGATGGTGCGCCGGATGGACGAGGCGCGGCGCGCGGGGCGCGCCGAGGTGGTGCTGTGGGGCGACGGGTCGCCGACGCGCGAGTTCCTCTACGTCGACGACGCGGCGGAGGGGATCGTGCTCGCGACCGAGCGCTACGACGGCGCGGAGCCGGTGAACCTCGGGAGCGGGCGCGAGATCGCGATCCGCGACCTCGCGCCGGTGGTGGCCGAGGCGGTGGGCTTCACGGGGCGCATCGCGTGGGACACGAGCAAGCCCAACGGACAGCCGCGGCGCGGGCTCGACACGTCGCGCGCGACGAGGGCCTTCGGCTTCGCGGCGCGGACGCCGTTCGCCGAGGGGCTCGCGCGCACCGTCGCCTGGTGGCGCGCGCAGGCGTGATGCCGAGCTTCGTCGACTTCCACAGCCACCTGATGCCGGCCGTCGACGACGGCTCGGCGGAGGTGGGCCAGTCGCTCGCGGCGCTGCGGCAGTTCGCGGCGCAGGGAGCGACGACGTGCATCACGACGCCGCACTTCGACGCATCGCTCACGCGGCAGCCGGCCGCGCTCGCCGCGCGGCTGGCCCAGCTCGACGCGGCCTGGGCGCAGCTGGTGGCGGCGCACCAGGGCCAGGCGGGGCTGCCGGCGCTCGCGCGCGGCGTGGAGCTGATGCTCGACGAGCCCGCCCCCGACCTCAGCGACCCCCGGGTGCGCCTGGCGGGCGGCCCGTTCGTGCTCGTGGAGTTCCCCGCGATGCAGCTGCCGCCCAACGCGGAGTGGGCGCTGCTGAACATCCGCCGGCAGGGGTACCGGCCGATCGTCGCGCACCCCGAGCGGTACCGCAACCACGACGCGCGCCTCACCGTGCTGCAGCGCTGCCGCGCGGCGGGGGCGCACCTGCAGGTGAACGCGGGGTCGCTCCTGGGGCAGCACGGCGACCGGGCGCGCGCCGTGGCCAACGCGCTGCTGCAGCAGGGTTGGGTGGACTATCTCGCGAGCGACCACCACGCGCGCGGCGAGCCGGCGACGGGGCGCGCGGCCGCGCTGCTGGAGTCGCGCGGCGCGACGGCGCAGGTGCGGCGCCTCATCGACGAGAACCCCACGCGCCTGCTCGCGGGGGAGGCGCCGCTGCCGGTGGCGCCGTTCGTGTCCGCGCAGTCGCGCACCTGGTGGGCGCGGCTGCTGGGGCGGATCTCCGGGGCGTGACGGCCGCGCGCGCCCGGGCGCGCGCAGCCGTCACGGTCAGCGCCGCAGGCCGCGGAGCTGCAACTCGAAGTCGAGCGAGTTGGTCGCGAGGGTCACCGCCACGTCGAACGACACCTGCCCCGCGATGACGCGGTCGGCGAGGTGCTGGTCGAAGGTCTGCGTGCCGTGCTGCGCGCGTCCCTCGGAGAGCGTGTTGCGCAGCTCGCCCAGGCGGCCGGCATCGGTGAGGACGTCACGCACCATCGGCGTCATCAGCAGCACCTCGGCGACGGCGATGCGGCCGCGGCTGTCGGCGCGCGGCAGCAGGCGCTGCGCGATGACGCCGCGCAGGAGCTCGCTGAGCTGGAGCCGCGCCGAGTCCTGCCGGTCGGGCGAGAAGTTCGCGAGCAGGTTGCGGATGGCGGTCGTGGTGTCGGTCGCGCGCACCTTGGCGATGACGAGCCGGCCCTGCTCGGCGCCGCGCACCGCGAGCTCGACGAGCTCGGGGCTGTCGAGGTCGCCGATGACGATGACGTCGGCGTCCTGGTCCATCGCGGCGCGCACGCCGGTGAGGTACGAGTCGGTGTCGATGCCGATCTCGCGCTGGGTGACCTCGCAGCCGTGGTTCTTGTGGAGGAAGCGGATGGCGCTCTCCACGCTCACGACGTGACGGCGCCGCGGGCTCTTGGTGTTGAGGTGGTTGACGAGCGCGGCGATGGTGCTCGAGCGGCCGGCGCCGGGGGTGCCGGCGACGAGGATGATGCCGAAGTCGGCGAGGGCGATCGGCTCGATCGCGGCGGGGAGGCCGAGGGACTCGAAGGTCGGCAGCACGTCGGGGATGACGCGCAGCACGATCATGAAGCTCGACCGCTGCTTGAGGAGGCTCAGCCGGAAGCGGCCGATGCCGGGGGCGCTCCAGGGACCCGAGTAGTCCTGCACGTCGTCGATGTCGGGGGCGTGGGCCGACGTCGCGAGGATGTGCATCGTCATCTCGTAGGTGTTGAGCGCCGAGAGGACGGGGGTGTCGAGCGGGACGAGGTCGCCATCGACGCGGGCGTAGACGACGTCGCCGGCGCGGATGTGGATGTCGCTGGCGCTGCGGGCGACGGCTTCCTGGAGGATCTTGCGCAGACGCTCGACCTCGGCGGGCGAGGCGGCGGGCCGGAAGCGCGGATCGCTGGCGGCGCCGAGGGGGTCGGCGCGGCCCGGCTCGTGCGGCTTGAGCGGGTTGGACACGATCGCTGTCGCGGGGAGGGGCGGGCGTCCGGGATGGGGTGCATTGGCCAAATCCAACGCACTCAACGGATTGGACGACGGGACCGCCGAAAGGTAAACACTGGAACAAAAATGACCAGTGACCTAGAATTCCTCACCACACGATAATGATTGGATGACCTCCGTCGCCGTCGCCGAACCCGGCGCCCACATCGCACGTCTCGGTGCCCGCCAGCGCGCGGTGCGCCTGCAGCGGCGTCGCTTCTGGCGCGAGGTGGTGTACGGCGGCGTGATCGTCACGTCGGACTTCGTGACGCTCGCGGCGGCGTTCATCGTGCTCGCGATGCTTCCGCTGTCGCAGGTGGGCGCGTGGCTGGGTCCGGACGGCGTCGAGTTCCTCCGCTTCCTGCTGCCGGCGGAGCCGGTGCCGCTCGTGCGCCGCGTCTCCGCGCTCGTGTTCTGCCTGGTCGCGACGCGCAGCTACTCGTACACGGAGCGCGAGTTCCACAGCGGACGGATCGTCGCGGCGCTGCTGCTGGGGCTCGCGCTGCCGCGCTGGACCGAGATCTGGACGGCGCATTTCGTGCCGCGCGCGCTCGCGATGGGCGGCGTCCTCTCGGTGCTGTGGGGCGCGCTGGTGGCGCAGCGACGCGTGATCACGCGTGCGGCGCGGTCCCTCGATCCGCGCGCGCTCGAGCCGTCGCGCACGCTGATCGTCGGCCCGGCCGAGGTGGTGCAGGGCGTGCGCGCCGACTGGGAGCGGCGCGTCGAGGCCGATGGCGACGACGCGATGATGCCCGCGTTCTTCGAGCTGAGCGAGGCGTGGCCCAGCGACACGCAGGGCGGGCCGGGGGAGCTCTACGACGCGCTGGGCGCGGCGCACGCCGATGCGATCGTGCTCGTGGGGCCGGTGGGCGACGCGGCGTTGCAGAGCCTGATGATCGCCGCGTCGAGCGCGGGGTGCCGCGTGTTCGCCACGCGGCGGCGCGCCTTCCAGCGGCTCGACGAGCCGAGCTTCCTGCTCCGCCGCGCGGAGCCGCTCGCGCTGCTGAGCCGGCCGGCCCTGGTGGGCGTGCAGCTGGTGCTGAAGCGCGTGGTCGACCTCTCGGGCGCGGTGCTGGGGCTCGTGGTCGGCGCGCCGCTGATCCTGCTCATCGCCGTGCTGGTGCGGCTGACGTCGCGCGGGCCGGTGCTCTTCCGCCAGGTGCGCGTGGGGCTGGGCGGCGAGCCGTTCACGCTCTACAAGTTCCGCACGATGATCGCCGACGCCGAGGCCCGGCGCCCGGCGCTCGAGGCGGCCAACCAGTACGCCGCCGACCCGCTGTTCAAGATCAAGGGCGACCCGCGCCTCACGGCGGTGGGGCGCTTCCTGCGGCGCTCGAGCCTCGACGAGGTGCCGCAGCTGCTGAACGTGCTGCGCGGCGAGATGTCGCTCGTGGGGCCGCGCCCGGCCCTGCCCGCCGAGGTGGCGCGGTACAAGCCGCACCACTTCGTGCGGTTCGAGGTGCTGCCCGGCATCACCGGCCCCTGGCAGGTGGGCGGGCGCAACGCGATCTCCGACTTCGAGGCGGTGGTGCGCCTCGAGGCGGCGTACATCCGCGGCTGGACCGTCTGGCGGGACTTCCTGATCCTGCTGCGGACCGTGCCCGCGGTGCTCTCCATGCGGGGCGCGTACTGATGCGTCCCACGTTTCGCCACCGGGCGCTCGATCGTAATTGCTCCGATGGAGCCCTCGGTGGCCGTCCTTCCTCCCTCCCAGTCATGACGACGTTCCTCCGCCGTGGCGCGCTGGCCGTGCTGGTCGCGCTCGCCGCGGCCTGCGGCCGTCCCAAGCCGCCGGCGATCGCGCCGATCCCCGAGTCGATGCTCCGCCCGTGGACCACGCAGCCCGGCGACCAGATCCGCGTGAGCGTGTGGCGCGAGCCCGAGCTCACCGGCGACGTGTTCGTGCAGAACGACGGCACGGCGATCTTCCCGGCGCTCGGCCGCCTCAAGGTCGCGGGCCTGACGGCCGACTCGCTCAACGGGATGCTGATCGCGCGCTTCCGCGACCGGATCGTGAACACGCCGGTGGACGTGATGCTGATCCGTCCGCTGCCCGTGTTCGGCTCGGTGCGGTCGCCGGGCGTCTACCCGGTGGACCCCACCGCGACGGCGATCCAGGTGATCGCGCGCGCGGGCGGCACGGTGGGCGCCGAGGGGCTGCCCCGCGTGCAGCTGATCCGCTATGACGGCTCGCGCATCTCCCTCTCGGTGGAGCAGTCGCTCGGCGGGTTCGACCTGCGCAGCGGCGATGCGATCTTCGTGCAGGACGAGTCGTGGTGGGTGCGCAACCAGCGGCAGGTGACGACGATCGCGGCGGTGTCGACGATCATCGCCTCGGTGATCTCGATCACCGTCCTCCTGGCCAAGTGAGGACGCTGCGATGAGCAACCTCCCGATGGTGGTGCCGGTGGAGCCGAACACGCCGCTCGACCTGCGGCGCGGCTGGGCGACGATCGCGCGCAGCGCGTGGATCATCGTGGTCTGCGTGGGGCTCGCGGTGGCGGCGGGCGTGGTGGCGGCGCGACGGGTGGAACCGCTCTACCAGGCCGAGACGACGGTGCGGATCGACGAGCCGACGCCGAGCGGGATGAGCACGATGTACTTCGGGCCCGACTACCAGCAGCTGCTGGCGACGTCGACGGAGATCATCACGAGCCGCAACCTCGCGCTCGAGGTCGTCGACTCGCTCGGCCTGCGCCTGGCGGTGCTGCAGCCGCAGCGCACGCCGCGGAGCGCGGTGGTGCAGTGGGCGGCGGTGGCGCCGGACGCGCCGGACGCGGAGTTCCGGTTCCAGCGCGTGCCGGGGGGCTACGAGGTGCGCCGGCTCCCGGGCGACGTCGTGCTGGGGACGTTCAGCGACACGATGCCGATGGCGCTGCCGGGCGTCACGCTGCAGCTCACGCCGGCCGCGCGGCTGGAGGAGCGGCTGAGCCTCGTGCTGGTGCCGCGGCTCGTCGTCGCCAACGGGCTGCGCGCGTCGCTCGAGGTGCTGCAGACCAACCGCGACGCGAACGTCCTGCGCATCACCTTCCGCGGCACCGACCCGGAGCTGACGCGCGACATCCCCAACGTGGTCGCGCACCGGTTCGTGCAGCGCAAGATGGACCTCGAGCGCGTGAGCGCGCGGCAGACGGTGACCTACCTGCAGGCGCAGCTCGGCTCGCTCAACGACCAGCTGTACGACGCCGAGGGGCAGATCCGCAACTACCTGCTCACCGAGGGGATCACCACCCCGACGGACCAGGCGCAGTACTTCTTCACCGAGATCAACGACCTCAAGAGCGCGGCGGCGACGCTGCGCGGCATCCGCGAGCAGCTGACGCTCGCGCTGAGCGGCCCGCAGTCGACCGACTCGCTCACGCGGCGGCGCGAGCTGCTGGAGCGGATCCTCTCGACGGACGCGTTCAGCGACGCGCGCATCGCCGAGAGCGAGGTCGAGCGGCTGGGCCTGCTGGTGGACGAGCGGACGGCACTGCTCAACCGGCGCATGCCGACCGACCCGGACGTGCAGGCGCTCAACCGCCGGATCGACGCGGTGCAGGACGTGATCCAGGACCGCGCGCGGCGCTTCCTCGGGAGCGTGAACGCGCAGATCGCGGTGCTCGACGACCGCGTGCTGGCGCTCGAGGAGGCGCGCAAGCGGATCCCCGAGCAGCAGCTCACGTTCGAGCGGCTGGAGCGCTCGCGCCGCGTGCTCGAGGACCTCTCGATGATGGTGCAGTCGCGGCTGAAGGAGGCGGAGATCGCCGCGGCGGTGCAGGACTCGACGGCGCAGGTGCTCGACGAGGCGGCGGGCGCGCCGGCGTCGATCTCGCAGTCGAAGGCGATCATCTTCGCGATCGCGGTGCTGGCCGGGCTGCTCGTGGGCGTCGGCATCGCCTTCCTGCGCGAATGGCTCGACACGACGATCCGCACCGAGACCGACCTCGCGCAGATCGCGGGCGTGGCGGTGGTGGGGATCATCCCCAACCTGCAGCAGCAGGCGCGCACCGGGGCGTACCGCCTGGGGCCGCCGCTGGCGGTCGGGGCAGCGGGCGCGCCGCAGAAGGACGGCCTCCCGACCACCGGGCGCGACTACCACACGCCGGCCGCCGAGGCGTACCGCTCGCTGCGCACCAACCTGAACTACCTCACGCCGCCCAAGCCGCCGCGCGTCATCGTCGTGACGAGCGCGCTCCCGGGCGACGGCAAGACGACGACGGCGGTGAACCTCGCCGTGACGCTGGCGCACCAGGGCCAGCGCGTGATCCTGATCGACGCCGAGACGCGGCGCGGCACGGTGCACGACGTCTTCGGCATCCCGCCGGCCCCGGGCTTCTTCGACCTGATGTACGGCCAGGCCTCGCCGGGCGAGTGCATCCGGCGCGTCGCGATGGAGAGCGGCGGGACGATCGACGTGCTGCCGCTGGGCAGCGCGCCGAGCGTGAACCCGGCCGACCTGCTCGTCGCGCAGCGCCTGCAGCCGCTGTTCGAGCGCCTGCGGCAGCAGTACGACTACGTGCTGCTCGACACGCCGCCGCTCAACCTGTTCACCGACAGCGCGCTGATCGGCGCGCAGGCCGACGCGCTGCTGATCGTGGCGCGCGCGGACAAGACCGAGAGCGAGGAGCTCAAGTTCGCGGTGGCGCAGCTGCGCAACGTGCAGGTGAACCTGGCGGGGGCAGTGCTGAACGACGTGGAGTTCCGTCGCAGCGCGCGCTACCGCTCCGGGTACGGCTACTATTACGACTACGGCCGATGACGCGCGAGAGGAGGGACGCCATGCGGACGTCGCGCGGGACGCGCCAGGTGACGGGCGAGGAGCCGGTGCCCGAGCTGGTGCCGGAGCTGTTCGACACGGGGGCCGACCGCCCGGTGACGTCGGGGCAGTTCGGTGCCGCGACGCTGGTGGGCGTGGTGCTGTTCGGGCTGGAGATCCTCGCGGCGCCGCTCGTCTTCCTCGTGAGCCTCGCGGTCTCGCTGGTGACGTGGTGGCTGCTCGACCAGCCCTGGTCGGGGCGGCGGCGGCGCGCGGGGCGGCGGCGCGGCCTGACGTCGCGGCTGCTGTACCTGAGCACGATCATGCTCGTCGGGCTCTGGCTCGGCGTGATGTTCATCTTCCGCGCGAGCGACCCGGCGCTGACGTCGGGCTTCACGACGACGCTGCCGGTGATGATCTGGGGCATCGACGTGTCGGTGCTCGAGCGCCTGAACGCGATGGAGGTCGCGGCGCACCCGACGGGCGCGCTGGCGCTGCAGGCGCCGGGGGAGGCGATCGCGCCCTTCTCGCTCTTTCTGCACGGCACCGCCTCGACGGTCGCGGTGAGCCTGCTCGGCTACTCGGTGTCGTCGGCGCGGCGCCGGCTGCGCCGCCGGCTGCGCGAGCGCGGGCTGCTGCCGGCGAGCGCGGAGCGCCGCGACCCGCCCACGAAGCCGGTCGCCTGAGGCGCGCGTGACCAGCGGCACGGCGCCCGTCCCGGTGTCGGTCCCGCCGGCGCGCGCCACCTCGGTGGTGCCGTCGCTGCAGACCTTCGCGGTCGCGGCGTTCGTGCTCGTCACGCTCGCGGGCCTCGCCGGCGCGGGCGGGCGCGTCTTCGGCCCCCTTTGGGCCGTGCTCGCCGCCTTCACGGCCTTCACGCTCGTGTCGCGCGCGCCGGCGGGCTTCCTGGCCTTCACGGTCTCGCTCTGGTTCTACACGCCGCTCGTGCGGCGCGTGATCGACTTCCACCACGGCTTCCAGCCCACCAACCTCGCGCTCGCGGCGCCGGTGCTCGCGTCGACGGTGGCGCTGATCACCGTGTTCCGCTTCGCGCGCGAGCTGCGCGGCGTGCTCTTCGCGCCGGCGCTGCTGGTGATCGCGGCGGTGACGTACGGCTTCCTGGTGGGCGCGCTCCGCAACGGGGTCGTCCCGGCGACCTACGCGTACCTCACCTGGCTCTCGCCGGCGATGATCGGCCTGCACACCGCGCTGCACTGGCGCCGCTACCCGCAGATGCGCGACGCCTTCCTGCGGACCCTCGCGTGGGGGCTCGCGCCGGCGGCGCTGTACGGCATCGTGCAGTTCACGGTGCTGCTGCCGTGGGACCGCTACTGGATGATCGCCACCGACCTGCAGTCGATCGGGCGGCCGGAGCCGTACTCGGTGCGCGTGTTCGGCTCGATGACGATGCCCGGCACGTTCGCGGTGGTGATGGAGGTGGGGCTCCTGCTGCTGCTGAGCGCCGAGGTGCGCGGGCGGCTGCCGGCGCTCGTGCTCGGTTTCATCGGCCTGCTCCTCTCGCGCATCCGCACGGCCTGGCTGGGGTTCGTGTTCGGGCTCGTGCTGCAGTTCCTCACGCAGCCGGTGCGCCGGCTGCCGCGCAACTGGATCACCATCGCGGTGATGGCGGTGCTCTCGCTGCCGGTGATCACGATCCCGCGCATCCGCGAGGGGATCACCGACCGCATCGCGTCGATCACCAACGCCGGCGACGACAGCTCGGTGCGCAGCCGCGTGCTCGTGGCGCGCGCGGGCTACCAGCTCGTCCTCGACTACGCCGAGGGGGCCGGGCTCGGCGCGACGGGCAGCGCCGTGACGGCGCGCGGCCGCGGCGGCATCCGCAACTTCGAGAACGGCCTGCTCGAGGTGTTCTACCTGTTCGGCTGGCCGGGCGGCCTGCTCTTCTTCCTCGGGATGTTCGGCATCGTGGTGCAGGGCATGCGGCTCGCCGACGCGCGGTTCGACCCGTTCGCCAACGCGGTGCGCTCGGGGGCGGCGGCGCTGCTCGCGAGCCTGCTGATCTCGGAGATCTTCACCGGCGCGCCGGGCACCCTCTTCTGGGTGCTGATCGGCTTCGGCGTGTCGGCGCACGCGCACAACCTCGCCTCGGGCGCGACGGCGGCGTACCGGGCCTCGCTGCTGCAGGGGCGATGAGCGACGCGGGGCGCCGCATCGCGCAGAACCGCGCGGCGCACGACCGGCTGCGCGCCGGCTATGACGCGCGGCACCCGGAGATCCACAACCCCATCGAGCAGGCGCGGCTGGTCGAGGCCGTGGGCCGGGCCGTGGCCGCCATCCGCACCGCGACGCCGCCCGCCGAGCGCGTGCTGCTCGACGTGGGCGCCGGCACCGGCAACCTCACGGAGAAGCTGCTCGCGCATCCGGGCCGCGTGGTCGCGAGCGACCTCTCGACGGGGATGCTCGCCGACCTCGCGGCGCGGTTCGGCGCGACGGGGCGGTTGAGCACGCAGCCGCTCGACGGCGCGGGACTGCGCCCGGTCGCGGACGCGAGCGTCGACCTCGTGGGCGCCTATTCCGTGCTGCACCACGTGCCGGACTACCTCGCGCTGGTGGACGAGATGGCGCGGGTGGTGCGGCCGGGCGGGGTGATCCTCCTGGAGCACGAGAAGGCGCCCGGCTACTGGGCGCCGAGCGAGGCGCTGACGCGGTTCTTCGCCGAGGCGGTGGTGTGGCCGGCCAGGCGGTGGACGCGCTTCGTGGACCCTCGGCGCTACTGGGCCCGGGTGCGGCCGCTCCTCGTGTGGCAGCGGTGGTTCGACCCGCGCTGGATGCCCGAGGGCGACCTGCACATCTGGCCCGACGACCACGTGGAGTGGGACCGCGTGGAGGCGCGGTTGCGCGCCGCAGGGTGCGAGCTCGTGCTCGTCGAGGACCACCTCGCCTACGAGCCGCGGTTCGACCGCGCGGCGTGGGAGCGGTATCGTCATCTCGCGGCCGATACTCGGGTATGCATCGCGCGCCGCCAGGAGCCCCAGTGACCCCGCCCATCCTCACCGTCGTCACGCCGTCGTACAACCAGGGCCGGTACCTCGAGGAGACGATCGACTCGGTCCTCTCGCAGGGCGTACCCGGGCTCGAGTACATCATCGTGGACGGCGGCAGCACCGACGAGAGCGTCGAGGTGATCCGGCGGCACGGGCGGCACCTCGCCTGGTGGGTGAGCGAGAAGGACCGCGGGCAGTCGCACGCGATCAACAAGGGAATCGCGCGCGCGACCGGCCACTGGCTCGCGTACCTCAACAGCGACGATGTCTACCTCCCGGGAGCGCTGCAGGCGCTGCTCGATGCGCTGCGCGCGGCGCCGGCGGCGCGGTGGATCGCCGGCGGGGTCATCGGCTTCGGCACGCCGGATGCCCCGGTGCACGAGTGGCACCTGCCCACCGTGCCGCGCGGGATGCTCGACCTGCTGAGCTCGCGCTTCCAGATGGCGCAGCCGGGGCACGTGTGGGAGCGCGCGCTGGTGCAGCAGGTGGGCGGCTTCGACGAGTCGCTGCGCTACCTGTTCGACATCAACCTCTACGCGGCGCTCATCGCCCACGGCGTGCGCTGCCACGCGCTCGACCGGCCGGTGGCGGGCTACCGCTTCCACGCGACGAGCAAGACGGTGGCCGAGGGGATGCTGTTCGAGAAGGAGTGGGACATCATCCGGGCGCGGTACGTGACGTCGCTCGGGCCGCTCGACCGCGTGCGCGCGCGGCACCGGATCGGGCTGCTCAAGGCGCAGGCGCTGATGACCGAGGCGGCGCGGCGGGCGGAGCAGGGCGCGCCCGGGGACGCGCGGGCCGGCTTCGCGGCGGCGGTGCGGCGGCATCCGGGCGTGCTGCTCACCCGCGCGGCCGCGGGGGCGGCGCGCCGGCTGCTGCGCGGATGAGCGCGGCGCCGCTGCGCGTCTTCCTCGCCTGCACGGGGCTCGGCCGCGAGCGGCGCGGGTTCGAGACCTTCACGCGTGCCTGCGCGCAGGCGCTGCGTGACGAGCCGGGCCTCGCGCTCGAGGTGTTCGCCGGCGGGCGCGACGGCCACGTGGCGGGCGAGCGTGTGGTGCCCAACCTGCCGCGCGCGTCGCGCGCGGCGCGGCTGGCCGGCCGGATGCTCGGCCGCGACCCCTACTTCATCGAACAGGGGACGTTCTTCCTCGGGCTGCTGCCGGCGCTGCTCGCGCGCGAGCCGCGGCTGGTCTACTTCGCGGACCTCAACCTGGGGAACGCGCTCTGGCACTGGCGGCGCCGCACCGGGGCGCGGTACCGGCTGCTGTTCTACAACGGCGGCAACACGACGATGCCGTACACGCGCTGCGACCACGTCCAGCAGCTCACGCCGGCCGCGCTGGAGGCGGCGCGTGCGCGCGGCGAGCGCGCCGACCGGATGACGCTGCTGCCGCACGGCGTGGCGCTGCCGGCGCGCTTCACGCCGACCGACGCGGCCGCGCGCCGTGCGGCGCGCGACGCGCTGGCGCTGCCGACCGACCGTCCGATCCTGCTGAGCGTGGGGCAGCTCGACGTCGCGACCAAGCGGACCGACCTGCTGATCGACGCGGTGGCCGCGCTGCCCGCGCCCCGGCCGTACCTGCTGCTGCTGGGCGCCGACGGACCCGACGGCGCTGCCGTGCGCGC